>OGCL01000340.1_pt1 | contig 52441 bp, 51 predicted proteins | sample 1570041 | NCBI WGS metagenome assembly OGCL01 (sample SAMN06266162, study PRJEB24511) | hot springs metagenome | isolation source: Hot spring water | place: South Africa: Limpopo | collected 2015-06-22
AGTACCCTCGCCCGTTTTCAACGTATTACGCCGCAACAACTGCGCGCCTTTGAAGCCAGTGCCCGCTTGTTATCGGTAACCCAGGCTGCGCGTGAGCTCTTTGTCAGCCAGCCTACGGTGTCAGTGCAACTGAAAGAGCTGGCAGAAACCCTGGGCGAGTCCTTATTTGAGCAAAGTGGCCGTCAGATCCGCTTAACGCAGGCCGGCGAACTGCTGTATCAAACGGTGCGCGAGCTCGCTGGCTGTTGGCAGCGGCTGGAATCCGAGCTGGCGGCAGTTCATGGTTTGGTGCGCGGCAAGCTAAAAATTGCCGCGGTCACCACAGCCGAATACTTTGTCCCGGATCTGCTGGGCCCTTTCGCGCGTGCCTATCCAGGTATTGAAATTGAGCTCAGTGTCGAAAACCGCGATCGTATTGTGCAGCGACTAAGCCAGGGGCTGGACGATCTGACGGTAATGATGCTACCGCCAGCCGAGCTGGATTTGGACAGCCAGGCCTTTCAAACCAACAACTTGATTGTCATAGCCCCGGCGAACCATCCGCTAAGCAATAAAAAGTTGCGCCTAAACGAACTTAGCGGCGAACGCTGGTTAATGCGGGAAGCCGGTAGCGGCACCCGCAAAGTGACGGAGCAATTTTTTGCCGAGCAACAATTTCAGCCAAATATTATGATGAGCCTGGGCAGTAACGAGGCGATTAAACATGCGGTAGCGGCCGGGCTTGGTATTGCGGTGCTGTCCGATTTGGCGGTCAATCAACCGGCCTGGTCAAGCACCACAAACGGACTAACGACACTGGATGTCGCCGGCTTTCCAATAGTCCGGCAATGGTACCTAGTCTGGCGCCGGGATACCCCGCAAAGCGCGACGGCGCGGGGATTTATTGCTTATTTGCAACAGCAGGCATCGGGCTGAATGTACTAGCGCTGGCGAAAAGTTCAGCGCCGTGCTAGAGTGCGCGCGATCCGGTTCCGGCTCAATTCAACCCCAATCCCAACACCATTCAGGTACCCAAAAACTATGTTCACTTATGTCGTAAACAAGTGCGCAGCCGTGCGCCTAAGCTTGTTGTTATTAGCGGCGTTATTATTAAGCGCCTGCGTCGCGCCAGCCTTGTTACTGTCACCACAGGGCCAGTTGATGTGGGCCATTATGAAGCCAATGGTTGGCCTCGATCCCAAGGAAGTGAATTTATTTGAGCAACCGCTGATTAAAAAGCGGCTGGAACCCTTACTGGGCGAGCATTACCAAACTGCAGTATCTTTGCTGAACACGGCAGATGAGATCAAACAGCAAGGGCCGCTGTTTTATGTTGCGTCCAACTATACGCCGCTACCGCAGCTGGCTGAAAAAGCGGGCTTTGTCTGGAATGCCGAAACCAACCAGATGGCGGTATTAATCAGTAAAGGCGGTGTTACAGAGATTTTCGCCGAAGCGGTAGAGAAAAAGGCGAAGGCCGTGCTGCCAGTGTGGCCGGATGAGCTGGTAGATTACGCCAAAATGGCCAGCAATCCGGAAAAATTACTGCAACAGCAACTGGAACAGCAAAAACAACAATTACTTGAACAGCCGCAACAGCAGCTGCAGCAAGCTCTTGAGACACAAAAACAGCAGCTAATTGATGCACCCAAGCAACAGCTGCAGCAGGCTATCGAAGCACAGCAGCAACCGTTAAGCGAGCAGCCCGAGCCGCAGCTGAAAAAGCTGGCAGCACCAGTACCAAAACAGGATTAAAGGGCTTTTTGCATAAAAACGCTAAGCGGGTCCGGTTGATAATCGGCAAAGGGCCCGCACTGCAGATAGCCATGCTGCTGATAAAGCTGCCGCGCCGGCGCAAAATAAGGTTCGGCGCCGGTTTCCAGATACAAGGCAGTTACGCCTTCGGCTTTGGCAAACTGCTCTAAGTGTGCCAGTAGCGCCTTCGCCACCCCTTTACCGCGGGCAACACGAGCAGTACGCATCGACTTAATTTCTGCCATAGCGGCAGCATGCCGCTTCAGTGCGATACACCCCAGTAACTGTCCGTCCTGCCACGCACTCCAGAACACAATATCCGGCGCTTTTAACCGTTCCAGATCCAGAGCATGCACGCTTTCCGGTGGTGAGGTCGCATACATATCAGCCAGATGTTCACTCAGCAGATCCTTAATCGCCTGGCTGGTCAGCGGATCGCGGATAATGGTCAGCATAGTTTTGTTTTCCCTATATTTAATAAATTCTTACCTGTAACCAACAAAAAACCACAACACGTACCTGTTTTCAGGCTTAGTTTTTCCGATCAGTTATGCCATAGTAGAACGAAAGTAGTAGTGGACACAGTGTTATGGATCCGGATTTTCTTGCACTCAGAAGAGTGCTGTTAGTAGATGATTGTGCACCGGTTCGGGCCAGTATCAAAGGCATGTTACAACAAATAGGCTTTAAATTAATTTATCAGGCTAAGGATGCCATTGAGGCCATTAGCATTTGTGAACAACATGCGCTGGATTTTATCCTGTGCGATTTTAATTTGGGTGATTGTCAGGACGGTTACCAACTCTTTGAAACCTTAAAAAGCCGCCAATTATTGCACAGCATGTGCTGCTTCGTGATTATCAGCGCCGAAAGTCAGCGCCAAATCGTGCATGGGGTTATCGAACTGCAACCGGATGACTACATTCTAAAGCCTTTTACCTTTCCCGTATTGAAAGAGCGCATGGTCAAGGTAATGAAGGAAAAAATGGCACTGCGCAAAATTTTCCAGGCATCGCAGGATGGCGACCTTGCCGAAGCCTGCCGTCAGGCCGATGCCATTATCCGTCAGCAAAACGAAGTTCAGTTACAAGCAGAGCGGTTAAAAGGCGAACTTTTGCTGCAGGCTGGTGATTATCAGCAGGCGGAAATTTATTACCAGCAGTTGGTTAACCAGCGTAAGCCCGTCTGGAGCAAGCTAGGGTTAGCCATTAGTATTCTGCAACAGCAGCGTTTTGGTGAAGCAGAGCGACTACTTAGCGAGCTAACCGAACATGACGAAACAGCGGTAGAGTCGCGTGACTACCTGGCGCATTTATACTTTCGGCGCGGCAATCTGAAGCGCGCCTTTGAAATTCTGCAATATGTGACCCAGCTCTCCCCGAAAAATATTCCCCGTCAGAAAACCATGGCCAATCTCGCGCTACTTTGCCATGATTTCGCCGCCGCGGCCCGGATCTTTCACAAAATTGTCGGTCTGGCCCGCCACTCGATGCATGATTCAGCACAAAATTACCTGAATCATGCCCGCTGTATTATTGATAATGCCAATCAGCAAGCTCCGATTGACCGGGCCAATGCGTTGGGGCATGTCGGTAAATTGCTGGATAGTCTGGTAAAGCGCTTTAGCCCGGAACTGATTGCCTTTGATTTACAGATTTTACAGGTCAGGCTGCTTTGCGCTAAAGGTAAACTTGCAGAGGCCAAGCAATTATTGGCTAAGTACCAACAACTTACGGAGCAAGAGCACCATCCCGAAACCTGTTTGGATGCCGCCAAAGCCTATTTTGAAACCGGTGATATTTATGGCTGCCAATTTTACGTTAGCCAGCTTCGAAAACAGTTGGATAAGGCCAATTTTTTAACCGACAGCCAACGGTTATTGCTTAATACCGAACAACGCCGTTATGAAGCCCTCTACCAGCAGCTAAAACAGCTGATCCAGCAGGCTACGGAAGCCTACCAACAACAGGAATATGGCAAGGCAGTACTGATATTCAGCCGGGCCAGTAAGGAGATGCCGACTAACCCTGCACTGGCGCTAAGCCTGTTGCAGGCGATGACCAAATGTAGCGGCGTTAGTGCCGATACCTTGCCGGTTGCCCGCAATGCACTCTCCCTGCTGCAAAGTGCCCCCCTTGAGCAACGGGTACAGGAACGCTTTAAGCAATATCAGCAGATACTGAGCAAACAGTATTCGCAACTACAAAATACGCAGCGGGGATAACCCCGCTGCTTTATGCTAGTAGGCCTCGCGCAACTGCTGTGCGGCCGCCACCATATTCTTCAGTGCCGGCAATACCTCACTCCACTGCCGGGTTTTCAAACCGCAGTCCGGATTGACCCACAGCCGCTGTGCCGGGATCTGCTGCGCCGCCTTTTGCATCAGCTTAACCATCTGCGCGGTGGTGGGGGTATTGGGCGAGTGAATATCATAAACACCGGGCCCAATTTGATTCGGATAGGCAAAGTGCTCAAAGGCGCGCAGTAACTCCATATCAGAGCGTGACGTTTCTATCGTAATCACATCGGCATCCAGTGCCGCGATCTCAGCGATAATGTCGTTAAACTCGGAGTAACACATATGGGTATGGATTTGCGTACTGTCGGCCACACCGTTGGCACAGAGTTTAAAGGCAAACACCGCCCAGTCCAGATACTGTTGCCACTCGCTTTGCCGTAGTGGCAACCCCTCACGCAATGCGGCTTCATCAATCTGGATGATCCCGACACCAGCAGCTTCCAGATCCTGAACTTCCTGCCGGATCGCCAGCGCTAACTGCAGACAGGTTTGCTGCCGCGGCTGATCATCGCGCACAAAAGACCAGTTCAACATGGTAACAGGCCCGGTTAACATCCCTTTCAGCGGTTTAGTGGTCAGCGACTGGGCATATTGGGTCCAGGCCACCGTCATCGGCTGGGGCCGGCTGATATCGCCATAAATGATAGGGGGTTTGACACAGCGCGAACCGTAGGATTGCACCCAGCCATGCTGGCTAAAGGCAAAGCCCGATAACTGCTCACCAAAGTACTCCACCATATCGTTGCGCTCCGCCTCGCCATGCACCAGCACATCCAGCCCCAGTTGTTCCTGCTGTGCCACCGCATGAGCAATTTCCGTTTGCATCTGATCCCGATATTGCGCCGGCGAGATAGTGCCTTTTTTCAGTGCCAGCCGCGCCTGACGAATGGCCGTCGTTTGCGGGAAAGAACCAATAGTTGTCGTAGGGTACAGTGGCAGGGCAAAACGTGCCGCTTGCTGTTGCGCCCTTACCGGATAAGGACTTTGCCGCTGTGCCTGCTCAGGCCGGATCTGCTGTAGCGCCTGCTGCACCGCCGGATTATGCACCAGCGCAGACTGACGGCGACTGGCGATCGCCGCCGCATTGTCGATTAACGCTTCTGCCACCAGCAACCGCCCCTGGTTAAGCGCCAGCCCCAGGATCTGCAACTCCTGCAACTTCTGTTTGGCAAAGGCTAACCAGTTTTTCAGCTCTGGTAGCAGTTTCTGCTCGCTGTCCAGATCAACCGGTACGTGCAACAAAGAACAGGAAGGCGCCAGCCACAACCGATCCCCCAGCAAAGCCGCAATCGGCTCCAGCCAGTCGAGTACGGCTGTCAGATCGGTTTTCCAGATATTACGGCCATCGATCACGCCCAGTGATAACACCTGTTGCGGCGCCAACCCCTGTAACACCTGCTGCACCTCAGCGCGGCCCCGCACTGCATCCAGATGGATGCCGGCAACAGGTAACGCCTGTAATAAGGGTAAATTGGCTCCCAGCCGGCCAAAATAGCTGGCCAGTAGCAGCTTAACCGGCACCTCTGCCAGCAGACTATAGGCGCTAACAAAAGCCAGTTGCCACGGCTCGCTAAGCTCTGTTGCCAGTATCGGCTCATCCAGCTGGATCCATTCGGCCCCGGCTTGTTGCAGTGTCTGCAATAACTGCTGATATACCGGCAGTAGCCGTGGCAGCAGCGCCAGGGGCTCAGACTGATCTTTGGCCTTACATAGCCACAGATACGTTAAGGGGCCAATCAACACCGGTTTGGCCTGAATGCCCTGCGCCTTCGCTTCGCGAAATTGCTGTAACAGCCGGCTGCTTTGTAACGAAAACTCGGTCTGGGCGGTCACTTCCGGCACGATATAGTGATAGTTGGTATCAAACCACTTGGTCATTTCGCCGGCATGAATACAGCTGCACGCACTGTCCTGTGCCGAGCGGCCGCGCGCCAGCCGGAAATAATTGTCCAGCTCGCTGCCTGCTAAGTGCTGTAGCCGGGCCGGGATATTGCCAAGCGTAAAACTTAAATCCAGCACCTGATCATACAGCGAAAAATCGCCAACCGGCAGCCAGTCCAGACCTTGTTGCAGTTGCCAGTTTTGCGCTCTTAGCTGTGCTGCGGTCTGCTCCAGTTCACTCTCGCTGCTCTGGCCCTGCCAGTAAGCTTCCAGCGCTTTTTTTAATTCCCGTTTGCGGCCAATCCGCGGAAAACCCAGGTTGTGTAATATTGCCATCGTGCCCTCCTTTTATATCCATCTGGATGGCTAAACATTAACAACTTTATTTAATGAACAAAAATGGTATATTTTCATCAACCAATGAAATTAGATCATAAATATCATGATAGAACGGATCCATCTGGCAATTCTGCGCGAATTAGCCCGCCAGGGCTCGGTGACAGCCGCCGCCACGGCACTGCATCTGACGCAATCGGCACTGAGCCACAGCATTAAAAAACTGGAACAGCAGGCGGGCACGGCGCTGTGGGATAAGGATGGTCGTTCGGTACGGCTGACTCAGGCCGGCAGCTATCTGCTAAGCCAGGCAGAACGTTTACTGCCACAGTTTGAACGGCTGGAGCAAAAGCTGCAGCAATTTGCCAGCAATGAGGCCGGCACCCTGCATATTGGCATGGAGTGCCATCCCTGCTATCAGTGGTTGCTGCAGGTTGTAAAACCCTTTCTGGCGGCAGCGCCGGGGATGGATATCGATGTGAGGCAACAGTTTCAGTTCGGCGGCATGGCGGCGTTGTTTAATCAGGAGATCGATCTGTTGATCACCCCGGATCCGATCCGCAAAGCGGCTATCGAGTTTGAAGCCGTATTCCCTTATGAGTTGGTACTGGTGGTCAGCAAGCAGCATCCGCTTAGCCAGCAACAGCAGGTGAGCGCAGCGCAGCTTAGCAAGGAGCGGCTATTAACCTATCCGGTAGAGCTAAGCCGGCTGGATATTTTTCAGCAGTTTTTACTGCCGGCACAATGTCTGCCCAGACAGCATAAAACTCTGGAAGATACTGATATTATTCTGCAAATGGTGGCAGCCGATCGCGGTGTCACCGCCCTGCCTGACTGGCTGGCCCGTCAGTACGCCAGCAGCCTGCCACTGAGTTTGCTCAGATTGGGCGAGCGCGGTATCCAGAAACATATCTATGTCGGCTGTCGCCAGCAAGAGCGGCAAAACACGCCCATTGCTACCTTTATTCAACTGGCGAAAGGCGCTGTTGCGCCCGTTGCAGCCCCAGCGCCAGACCCGCGCTAAAAAGCCCGGCTTCGAGCATGGCGCTAAGATGGAGCCAGCCGTTGCCAAGGCCGATGCGGGCAAAACCCTCTGGCAGCAAGATTTTACCCAGCGTTGCCTGAGGAAATTCCGCCGCCAGTTGCGCCAGACTGCCAGCCAGTAAGACGCCGCCGCTTAGGCTAATCAACAGTCCGGCCAGCATACCGGGCAGTAGTGCAAAACCTGGATGGTAAAAGCGTGGTTGCCGTCGCAGCAACAGCAAAGTTGTTGCCACAGCAAGGCCAATCAGCAAACCTTCGGTAGCTCCGGTCAACTGTGCCGGGCTGCGGCCAAAAAACAGGATCAGCATATCCTTAAGTAGCACACTGACAAAGGCACCAACCAGCAAACCTGCCAGCGCCCCGGCCAACAAGGTCCAGAGCGGTTGCTGCGACCGCCATAGCTGTGCGGCACTGATAGCGGCGGCAATCGCAGCGCCGGCCACTAACGCCAGCAAGGTCGTAACACTTAACAGCACCAGCAAAAATGACATGGCCTGACTGCCGCTGTTCAGGGCTTGCATCGCCGCCAGCAAACCATACAGCATGCCACCGGTTAAGCCGGCCACAGCCGCCCCGGCCACGCCATAACCGATACTGAACCAGAGGTGTTGTCGCTGCTGCTCGCGCTGAGTTTCATTAGCAACCAGCGGTGCCGTCGGGGTTAAGCTTGCGCCATCGCCGGCTTGCGCATTGCCATCCTCCCGGCTTACCTGCGCAATAAAGCGGTAACCATGCTTGGGAACCGTTTCAATAAAGCGCGGCGCAGTGGCATTGTCGCCCAGTACCCGGCGCAAAGTCCGGATACACTGTGTCAGGGCCTCATCACTTACCACCAGCCCCGGCCAGACTTGCTCGAAGAACTGCTGTTTGCTAACCAGTTCGCCGGCATGGTGCAGCAACAGCAGCAAGGCATCCAGATAGCGACTGTTTAGCTCCTGTAGCTGCCCGTGATAATACAGCTGCCGCTGTGCCGGGTTCAGCTGAAAACCTGCAAAAGAATAACACTCTGCCGCCATAGGGCTGACTCACTCCATACTTTCAACCAAGGGTATTATGCCTCAGAACCCGGCCGCTCCGGGTCAGAATTTCGTAGTAATCCCGCCGCCAGTAACCAGAGTAAAGCAAAAGCAGTATTGATCACTGGTGCCGCCCCTAAATCCGCCACTTGAATCACCAGCTCAACGCCCAGCTGCAGCGCAGCACTAAGGTATAACACCTTGCTCATACCCCGTGCTCGAAACCTGACCCACAGTGCGCCCAGCGCTGTCACGGCCAACACCACCAGATACAATAAGTTCGCCGGGTTATCTTCACTGCCAATAATGCCGACAGCCAGATTAATCCAGATCAGCAGTAAAGAGGTGAGCACGACTAAAGCCCAACCGGCACGCCCGGCCAGATTGTTGCCCGCCCGACAGCCCAGCTCAATCAGCAAGGCGGTGCCTCCAAGCAGTACGCCGGCAACCACAAAGTCGGAGCCAGTCCAGTTTACTTCGCTGCTAAACTGCATGGCTAGCAGCGGCAGTAACAATAATCCCAGCACGCTACTCCATAGTGCCAGACGCCAGGGATTAAACCAGAATAACGAGGGTTTCTTTAACGTTTGCATCAGATGCTCCTTGATTAATTAGCGCGCCTATCATCAGGCTAAGGCGCGCTAAAAACATGAGCAAAGGATGAGGAAGGGCTGATTTTTTGCGGTATCAGTTAAATCAGTCCGCTGCGAGCGATGCAGCGGGCACTGGCACCTGGCCGGCCGAGACTAACTGCTGGCGGCTTTGTTCCAGACGTTCGAGTCTCGACAGATATTGCGCACAGGGTACCTTGGAAGCGCGGTTCAACATCTTACCTACCGGGTTATACGCCCAGTGATACCAGGGAGCAACAGCTTGTTGCCCGCCGGCTTCACAGCTTAGCAGCAGTGCCCGCTCATTACTGCTGGCCTGCGCTTGATAAAGCGGTTTAAGTAGCGTTACGCCCAAGCGTTGCAACAGCTTTAATTCGCTGCTTTCACTCAACCCTTTTGCAATGAGCTGCTCAGACAGCTGCCACTCGCCGGCCAGGGCCAGCTCCAGGCTCAGTTCAGCCGGACTAAAGGGTTGCTGCCAGATCGCAGGTAGGGGGCGCTCGCCATCAGTCAGAGATTGGTTGATCGCGCTGGCAAATAGAAAATGCTGCTCAATGGCGGCGACGCTGATCATCTTGGATAACAGATAACGATTTTGTGGTAACAGCTTGCGCCAGAAATGCAGATCGGCCGCCAGTAACTGCTGTGCCAGCTCGCTATCTCCCTGGCGTGCTGCCAGATACGCCTGTAGCAACAGCAACCGCTGGCCATTTAATAACGGTTGATAGGCTGGTAAGTCAGTACTAACCAGCAGCGGTTCCTGCCAATGCTCGGTGGCAAGCCACTGTTGATAGGCCGCTAACAGCTGTTGCTGTTGCGCCAACAGTTGCTGCAACGTTTCCGTTTCCGCCTGAAGTAGGGATTGACATCCGGCTTGATAGCAATCACTAAATAATTGCTGCAACTCGGGGATAGCGGCGGAGCCCAACTGCGCCAGCTGTGTAGTATAAAGCTGATAGCCATTGTTGCTAACCGGCTTTAGCGTCAACTGGCGTTTCAGATCCAGCGCGCGTTCTGACGCTGCCTCATCCTGCCAGTTGACCGTCAATAACAGCAGGTAGCAGGTCACAGCAACTGCCACCAAGCCGCCCAGACATTTGCCAAGGAATTTCGCTAACGTGGTAACTAATGACATCCGTATCTCCTTATTTATTCTTATTTTTTTACCTTAAAGTAAAGAGCTTTATATTACCAGTTTAGTGCGGATAAATTTTAAACAACAGTAACAACCACAGCGGCAGACTAATGCAGCCGAGCATAGTGGACTGGGCGATAAGGGTCGCCACCGGTTGGCGCTCAGCACCATACACCGAGGCCAGCACATGCGCCGCTGAGGCTGTTGGTAAGGCCGCAAATAATACCAGTACCAGTGCCGGGTCGGCTGGCACTGCTGTCAGGTAACAGATCAGCAGCATCAGCGCTGGCATCAACAATAGCTTAATCGTATTTAAAGCCAGCTGAAAACGGTCAAGCCGCCATAATGCTTGCCATTGCATAGCGGCACCAATAGACAACAGCGCCAATGGCAGCGCGGCCTGCGCCAGTTTATGTAATGCCAGCAGCAGCGGTTCAGGCAGGGAAACCGCCAATACTGAACATAGCAAACCGGCCAGACTAGCCAATAAAAAAGGATTGCTGGCCACCAGCTTCAAAGTTTTTACCAGCCCCATGCCCTGCCCGCGCGATAGCGCAGACACCGCCAGGATATTTGCAACCGGTACTGCCAGACCTATCGCAATCGACATCAGTGCCCGATACTCAACTGGCAGCGCCTGGACCATCACCATCGCCAGCGCCGTATTAAAGCGCCAGGCGGTTTGCCACAATGCAGCAAAATCAAGGAACCGGGCCGGCCCCCAGGCGCGCACCAGCCAGCCGAGCAGACAGGCAAACAACATAATGCCCCAGATCCCGGGAGCCAGAATCATTAAATCCCGGCCAGCAGGAGGGGCACCAAGGGCACTGATGAAAATCAGCGCCGGGAACAACAAATAGAAATTCAGGGTATCCAACGCCTGCCAACCGGCTGGCGGTAACACCTTACGCAATGCCGTGCCACCCAGTAGCAATAAAAAATCCGGCAACAAGGCCAACAACACCATCCCCACCTCACTTATCCACAGCACTCCGGTACCGGTCTGACCACTTTTTCCACAGCACTCCGGTACCGGTACGACCAGTTTGGTCGAACCATGCAGAGTTTTATTTCGCAGTTGCGTAAAACTGCTATAAAATGCGCCACCTTTTGCTGCCCGATGCTCAATATGCAGGCTACTAACGCACTTTACACCGATCTGTCGGGCTATTATGACCTAATGTGCTGCGATATTAACTATTTGCAGCAAAGCCAGGGCATCATCCGCCTACAACAACTGTTTGGCAATGCCGGCTTGCAGCATCTGGATCTGGCCTGTGGTACCGGGCCGCATATCCGGCATTTCATTGATGCGGGTTTTCAGTCTCAAGGATTAGACTTAAATCAACCGATGCTGACGCTGGCCAGAGCGCGCTGTCCCGAGGCGAAGTTCCTGTTAGGTGATATGTGCCGGTTTGAACTTGCGCAACCTGTTGATTTAATAACCTGCTTTTTGTATTCCATTCACTATACCGGTACTCTGGAACTGCTGGCCGACTGCATTGCCCGGGTTTATCAGGCATTAACACCGGGTGGCGTCTTCTGCTTTAACGCCGTAGACAAAACTAAGATCTGTAATCTCAGCGCGGTAAGTCATAGCACTTATTATCAAAACGCCCGTTTTGATTTTGCCTCTGCCTGGTACTACAGTGGTTCGGGTGAGCAACAAGCGCTGAAACTTAAGATCAGCAAGACCACAAAGCTGGAGCAGGAATACTGGCAGGATGAACATCCAATGGTTGCGGTAAGCTTTACCGAGCTCGCCGAACTTCTCGCCCCCTACTTCGATATTCAGATCCTTGCACACGACTATCAGCGGATCCAAGCCTGGGATCAGCACGCCGGCAATGCGCTTTTTGTCTGTATTAAGCGCGATTAAGCACTGCATACTGGTCAGACCGGTACCGGAGTGCTGTGGATAACTGTTGTTTTTTGCAGCAGTTGAATTTGCAATCTATTCGTTGACCTACCTTTCCGCTGGCGATGAACTACACTTTCTACAGACCGTCAGCGTGCTATCCATCTGAATAAAAACATAATATTTTATTAACATTAATACAGGTGCTCTATGCTCAATCATCTTAGCGTCAGAACCCGGTTGTTTCTGTTGTCTGCAGTGCCGGTGATTACTCTGATTATCACCGTTGTCTTTTCGTTTAACGAAATGCGCAAACTTAATCAGGGGATCGATAGCCTGTATTTTGACCGGGTGGTGGCCCTTAACCAGCTAAAAAAAGTTTCCGATGCCTACGCGGTAACATCGGTTGATACCTTTCACAAGTACAAGTCGGGCATGTTAGAGCGCGGTACGGCATTGGGTACACTTAACGACGCCATCCAGGTCGCGCAACGCAACTGGCAAGCTTATCTGGCAACCAATCTAACCGCTGACGAGCGTTTGTTGATCAGCAGGGTGGAACAAAGCTTGTCGCCTTTTATGCAACAATTCCAGCAGTTCAGAAGCGATATCGACGCCGGTCGCTTTCAGGATCTTGACGAGCGCAGCTACAACCAAAAACTGTATAACAGTGTTGATCCCTTGAGTGCGGCATTAGATGCCCTAATAGTGCTGCAGCTGGATGAAAGTGATAAGTTTCGCAACGCAGCGGCAGCGAACTTTAGCGCGTTCAGCCGTACTTTCGTCATAGTGCTGCTTGCCGTGATTGTCCTGCTGGTGATCACTGCACGCTATATCTACTCCTCGATAAATACTCCGTTAACTTCATTGCGCCACTCTATCAGTCAAGTGGGCCAAGAGCTGGATCTGCGGGTCAGGGTTAACTGCATTGGTAGTGATGAAATCGCCGTCACCGGCCAAACCTTCAATCAAACGCTGGAAAAACTGCAGGGCTTTTTCGCGCAGCTGGGCAGTGCCATCCAACAGTTGGCGGCGGCATCAGAACAGATGCACAGTATCAGTGCGCAGGTGACAACAACGGCAGATGAACAATCTCACAACGCTACGCTGATCGCCACCGCAGTAACTGAAATGTCTGCCGCTATTCAGGAGGTGGCGGCAAATGCCCTGGCCAGCTCAGAACAAGCCAATAGTACCGAGACGCTGTCAGAGCAAGGCTTCCAGAGTGTGCAGGATAATATGGCAGCGATTAACCAATTGTCTGGCGCGCTCGACAATGCCGCCAATGTGATTGGCAATTTAAACCAGGAAAGTGACAAAATCAGCCAGGTACTGGCCGTTATTCGTAGTATTGCCGAACAAACGAACTTACTGGCTTTAAACGCAGCGATTGAAGCAGCCCGTGCCGGCGAGGCTGGCCGTGGCTTTGCGGTGGTCGCCGACGAAGTACGGACTCTGGCAACCAGCACTCAGCAAGCGACCGAATCGATCCGGACTATGATTGAAAATCTGCAACGCTCCTCTAAGTCCGCAGTAAATGCCATGGCGGCATCCGGCGAATTTGCAGAACAAAGTGTCGCTAAAGCAAAAGATTCAGGTGCCGTGATCAGTAAAATTAAAGATGCCATCAGTACCATTGTGGATATGAATGTGCAGATTTCTACCGCCACCGAGGAACAAACTATTGTCGCCGACGATATCAGCAAAAATATCAGTGAATTTACTATCAGCATTGCTGATGTTAGTCGCAGTGCAAAAGAAAGTTCGGCCGCCAGCGAAATGTTAGCCAAACTGGCTGCCGAACTGCAAATGCAGGCCAGAAGCTTTAAAGTATAGCCAGTAAGCGCAGGCTGGCATCGCGTCGATTATGACATTTGGAAGGCTGCATTATGCTGGATTTTGAACTTATCGCGGAATCAACCCTCGATCTGGAGCTATGGTTTGATCTGAAAGGTCAACAACACTGGGTTAATAGCCTGGTGGCTAATAGCCTTGGCATCGACAAAGCAATGTTGCTTAGCAAACCTGACTTCCCCCAGGTAATCGTTAGCCCACACTATCAGCCACGTTTTCAGAAACTGTTACAGCAGGTTGCAACAGGGTATCCGGTCACCGACCTTGAAATTCAGTTACAACACAGCAATGGTATGACGCTGGCAGCTGCTCTGTCAGCACAATTAGTCAGCAATCCACCGGATCAGCAGGGGATCCGGATGAGTATCCGCTTACTCACCGATCCGAATCGTCTGGATAACAGCATCCGCTGCGTATTACACCACAGTGCCAATGCCGGTTTAACTAACCCGTTATTTAACCTCTGTCAGGCGCTGGCTACGGCGACACAATGTAGCCAGCTGTATCTGTTTGAACAGCAAGGCGGGCAATATCAACCACTTTTTCAGACGTCAGCAGTTGGCTTACCACTAACGCCTGCTGATATTGATTTGCTACAAACGGCAGCAGAGCAAGGGTTATATCTGCTAAGCGATCCGAAACGACTTGCCACACAGCCGTATTTCCGCCATCTCACTAAAGGGTTAATAAGCATCGCTTTACATGACTCTGAGCAACAGGTAAATGCCGTTGTAGTCGGGCTATTCGCTGCCGAAATTAGCAATCCGTTATTATTACAGGCGCTATTTCAGTTTTTCAGCCCGCAACTCGCAGCGGAGTTACGACGCTACTATGCCGAGCAGTATATCCAGCAGTTGAACAATCAGTTAGAGCTGATGATTGCCGAACGCACCCGGGAGCTGGAACAAACGCTTGAGCATTTAAAGCTTACTCAGCAACAGCTGTTACACTCTGAAAAAATGGCCTCCCTGACTATCTTAATTGCTGGTATGGCCCACAAACTAAACACCCCGATCTCAAATGCATTGGTCAGCAGCGATCATTTAAAAGAAGAAGTGTCAGAAATTAAATTATTGTCTGAGCAAACTCAGCTTAGTCGTAAACGTTTTGAACACTTTATCCAGCATTGTCTGGATGCCTCAAAAATTATCTTTAGTAATATCCGTCAGGCTTCACAACTGGTTGATTCTTTCAAAAATCTGGCCGCGGCCACCAGTAATGAGCAAGTTCAAGCCGTTAAACTGGCAGATATACTGGCACATTGTCAGGCTTTGCTAGCCATCGAATTTGACAAGCTGCCGCCCATCACTTGGTGTACAGAGCAAGCGAATCTAGTCATTCACACCCATACCCACCTGCTTACTCAGGTGATATTGCAGATCCTGACGAATGCACTGAAGCACGCCTTTACCGGAGTAAATGCACCAGAAATCCGGATCAGTGTCGACAGCAGCCTTATTGATAAGTTGACCATACGGATTAAAGATAACGGCAAGGGAATCGCAGCTGAAGATCTGCCAAAGATCTTTGATCCTTTTTTTGGACAGAATCTAAACAGCGGTACAGCAGGCCTGGGGCTTTACTTATGTTACAACCTGGTGGCGGGTCCGCTTGCTGGCACGATAGCGGCTCACTCGACTCCTGGTAAGGGCGCGGAGTTTATTATCAGCTTGCCGCGCTAGCCCTAACTTAAGTGAGCAACCCAGTTCTGACATATTAATTTCGATCTAACTTGCAGCGCCGGCGTAATACGATAACGCCGCCCGCCCGGTTCTTGCGTCCCGAAAAAATATAAATCTGATCTTTTTTCAACAACTGGCGTTTTATCACAGGAACCAGGCGCGAGTATTAGTGTTGTCGCGCCCTACCCCAACCTAAGTTGAAAAAGGAAACACTATGAAACTGTCACAATTGTTCGCTTATTCATTGCTAGCCGGCTCTCTACTGTTTACCGCTGATGCTTATGATAAGAAAAAAGCGGACATCGTTGATACCGCGGTTGCCGCTGGCAGCTTTACCACCCTGGTTACAGCTGTTCAGGCCGCTGACTTAGTCGATACCCTGAAAGGCAAAGGCCCCTTCACGGTGTTCGCACCTACTGATGATGCCTTTGCCAAGATCCCGGCGGCTGACTTGAACGCGCTGGTTGCGGACAAAGCTGCGCTGACCAATGTTCTGACTTACCATGTGGTAGCCGGTAAGGTGATGGCTGCGGATGTAGTTAACCTGACATCCGCCAAAACCGTACAGGGCCAGGATCTAAACATTGAAGTGAAAGACGGCAATGTCTTTGTTAACGGCGCCAAAGTTATCGCCACCGATATTGAGACCAGTAATGGAGTGATCCATGTGTTAGATACTGTGGTGTTGCCATCTAACTAATTCTGCATCGTCCACCGCCGGGCTAACCGGCGGTACTGCAAAGCTTTACCCAAAGCAACTGACCGGCTAAAGTGATTCTCTGTTGTTAGAAATCTGGCAGGAAAATGGACCTTAGTCATAGTGCTACTTCATCAGTCTGCCCATGTTGCAGTCGTCAGGCGCAGTTCGGTTTATGGTTGTATCAACAGAGCATGGCTGTCGAAGCTTACTGCTATGGCCTGCGCCGCAGGCATGCTGATATCGGCGAGCTGACCATCAGCTATTATTGGTATGCTAACCCCGGTAAACCAACACTGGTATTGCTACATGGCTTTAGCGCCGATAAAAGTATCTGGCTGCGTTTTGCCCGTCAGCTGCGGCGTCACTATCAGTTACTGATCCCAGACTTACCTGGTCATGGTGAAACCCCCTTTGCCGCTGATGCCGATCATAGTATGCCCAGACAAGCGGAGCGACTGGCATTATTACTGGCGACGCTGCACCTGCCGCAGGTGCATCTTATCGGAAATTCGATGGGCGGTTTCTTAGCCACCGTCTTTGCCAGCCGCTATCCGGAGCAGGTGCTATCCCTGGCACTGCAGGATCCGGCCGGGCTTAGCTCTGCTACACCAAGTCAATTAGAGCAGCAGGTACGCCAGGGCTTAAACCCTTTTTTACAGCTGAATTTTGCCGACTTTACGCGATTTTACGCTTTATCGATGGCCCGGCCACCCTATATTCCACAGCTGATGCTAAAAGGCATTGCCTGCCGCTACCAGCGACAGCGGTCACTACTAGCCGCTATTTTTGCCGATTTTTTCGATGCCCGCTTAACAGCGGCAGAGCTGGCGCAAATTAAAGTACCGGTTTTATTATGTTGGGGTGAAGAAGACCAATTGATCGATATCAGTGCGGCCGAACTCTGGCAGCAACAGCTACCGCAACTCCAACTGCAGGTTTTTGCCGGTATTGGTCATTTACCGATGCTCGAGATCCCAAAGCAAAGCGCTTCTGTCTATCACCACTTTTTACAGCAGTGCTAGCCAGTATTAGTCACAACAACTGCTTTGCGGGGCTGTAGCCGAGGGCAAACCGAGGCAACACTCATCATATAAAAATGCTAACAATGTCTCGACGTTGTTAAAAAGCAGACTGCAATATAAGGTACGACCATCCCGGCGTTGTGCCATTAAACCCACCTTCGTCATCCGGCTTAAATGATGTGACAGCGTTGAATTTGGAATATCCAAAGCCTGCTGGATCTCGCCAACCGCGACGCCCTGATGACCAGCACGCACCAAAATCCGAAAAATGCCTAATCGGGTTGGATGCCCCAATTCTGCCAACTGTGCTGCAGCCTGCTCCAATTCCAGACTCATCTTTACTCCACTTCCTGAGTTGCTAACAGCGCTAGTGTAACGCCCTCCAGAAATAATTTCCACAAACTTGGAAATATCATTTGACACTTCCATGTTTGTCGAAATATTATATTTCCATAATCACGGAAATATTTGTGTGTGCTAACTAACCTGTGGAGGTTTTATGTCTGATGCGTTTTATGCCAGTGTGCAATTTTTTATCGGTACCCTTAGCGAGCTGCTGATACTCTTTATCTTGATTAGTATGCTGGTGTACCAGCTGCAGGATCGCTTTCCGGCACAGCGGATCCAGGCCTTATTGGCCGGTGGCAAAGGTTACTTTACTGCCGCAGCCCTGGGCGCTATTACACCCTTTTGTAGCTGCTCCACTCTGCCGATGTTAGTTGGTATGCTGCGTGCCAATGCAGCCTTTGGCCCGGTGATGACCTTCTTACTGACCTCTCCGTTGCTTAATCCAATCCTGGTTGCCCTGCTGTTTTCCGTGTTTGGCGCCAAGCTCACTCTGCTATACGCAACGGGCGTGCTTAGCATTGCGATCTTGTCTGGCCTGCTGTTATCACAACTGGGCTTTTCCCGTTACGTTAGGCTACCCGCAGCAGAGCAGTCTTGCTGTAATAGCTCCCAGGCCACAGTAGCGATAAAGTATTGGTCATGGCAGTACTGGAGCCGCTTATGGCTGCGGGCAGTTAAAGATACCCGCAGCTTTCTGCCACATTTAATGCTTGGTGTACTGGCGGGTGCGGTGATCCATGGCTATGTACCAGCCGAATTCTTTGCCAGTTTAAGTGGTAGCAATAGCCTGTACCTGATCCCGCTGGCCGCTGTGATTGGCATTCCGCTGTATGTTCGCGCCAGTTCGATGATCCCGCTGGCACTAAGCTTAGTGGGTAAAGGCATGAGCTATGGCAGCGTAATGGCGCTGACAATCGGCGGTGCCGGTGCCAGTTTGCCCGAGCTGATTATCCTGAAAAAGATCTTTCAATGGCCGCTGCTGTTGGCATTTATTGGTGTGGTGCTTGTTACTGCCTGCAGCACCGGTATTGCCATTGATCTGCTGTTACCGGTAAGGAGTTTGTGATGGCACAGTCGCTGCAAACGATCGCCACACCTCAGCAACTGGCTACTTCACTGCAACCTTTGCTGATTAACGCCCGCCTGGGTTTGCAACAGGCCAAGGGTTTTGTACCGGCGCCGGTTTCACTGACGCCCTGGCAACTCAGTACCTCGCAGTGGCAACAGGCAAGGATAGCGGCTACGCTACTCGGACGTTTGCTGGAAAGGATCGCTGGTGATCCCTGTTGGTTACTGCAGCAAACCCGGGCACTTCAAGACTCGGCATCAGTGCCCGGCGAGATCTGGCGAACCTTGTCTGCGATAGAGCCGGCTCGCTTAACCAGCCAGAATCTCAACTTAAGCCGGCATGATTTGCTGTTAACTGCAGGCGGATGGCGTTGGGTCGAATCTAATCCGATTGCCGCCGGTATGGGCCCCCTTAGTGCACGCTATCAACAACTATTGGCGACCTTATTGCCACTGCCTTATGTCGATAATCCGGCATTGGCCGCTCAAGCGAAGCTGTTAGCAGAAGCCGCTATTGCCAATGCTGCCGGACAGCCCGCGTTATTGGTTATGGTCATCGCGGAACAGGAGCAAAATATCTTTGATCAGCAATTGCTCACTGAAGCCGTCCGCCAGCACGGCGTGGCGACCGAACGGCTGACCCTAAACCAGTTACAACACGGCCAGGCGCGGGGAGACAAAGGTTTCTATCTGACAGATGGACGGCGGGTAAGCTTATTGTACTGGCGCACCGGCTATAACCCACTGCCACAGACAGCTGATTACTGGGCATTTCGGGCGAGTCTTGAGCAAACCACTCTGCTGCAATGTCCTAATCTGGCAGGACAATTAAGCGGCAGTAAATGGCTACAACATCAACTGGGACTATTGCTGCAGCAACCAAGCGGGCGGCAACAGCTCGCTCAGCGCTTTGGACTTAGCCTGGCACAATTGCAGCTGCTGCAACAACTCATCGTGCCCAGCTTCGCCGTTGCCGATTTAACCCCGGAGGCAGTCCGTGCCAAACTAGCCGCCGGCTACTGGTACAAGACTCAACAAGAAGGCGGTGGCAATGTGGCACGCTACGCGCAAGGCTGGCAACGCTATCAGCACTATGACAGCGCCGATCTGCTGATGGCGCCGATCCGTCCGCTGATCCGCAGTGAAACTTTTTTTAGTATAAAAGCCGGTGAATTGCTACAGAGCGGTAACGATATCGAGCAGCGGGGCTACGAACCTGCTGGCGGCCAAATCAGTGAGCTGGGTATCTTTACCCTCGGCAGCGCTGCCAGCTATGGTGGCTATCTGTGCCGAAGTAAAGCAGCCAGGAGCCTTGAAGGCGGCATCAGCCATGGCGCGGCAGTGTTAGAGCTGATTATTCTGGATTAATGGCAGAGGAGTTGATGCAAATTTAATTACGGAGCTTTAGCCATTAGTGTTGCATCATATCTAACACTCTCTTCAAAAGAGAGTGATTTTAACCAGATGCTTCGTTTAAAAATTTATTAACTGACACTTCCAACGCATCCATCGATTTTGCATTTACCATAAACACGATATAACCCTCTAAATCTTTTGAAGATATCGTAAATTTGATTCTGATGATGATAAGAGAAGTATTTTCATCGTAGCCATTTAACACAGCGTCGCTGTTACCGACAATAATTTGTGGTATGTCACAGTCAAAATGCTGATGAAACATATCTGCAAGCGACGCCATGCAAGCGTTGATCACGATATTGCCAATCTCGATCAGCGCATCCTGCTCCATGTCGGTTAGCTCATCAAGCGGTAAGTCGAGTCCAACCATCAGCCGTACCAGTTCCAGACTTCGATTTTCCGGGAAAAGTAGTATTGCTTTACCGGCAAAGTCACCATAAAAGCGCTGTGCAATACCACAAATTTTGTAACTGTCACCGAAATATTGCTTTGCGTGATCTGCAGCACAGACTTCAACTTTAGGTACAGACAGCTCTACCGCATCCCGCACGATTTCACTCAGTGAGGCTGCAGCCTGGCTGACACTAATATTAAAGATCTCACACAGCGCATCTTGCTGCAGCTCATTAAAATTAGCCATGGTGGTTCTCCGCGTCTGTAACCAAAAGTCGTACCATTTCCTCTGTCACTGGCTTTTTGTAGTAATTCAACCCCAGCTGTTGGGCTGCAAGCTCGGTACTTTTCTGAATATTGGCGGTCACCAACCCGATAAAACTATCAGGTTGCAGCTCCCGGATCGCCTGGCTAAGCTCTAAGCCATTCATGTCAGGCATATTATAATCAATTGAAATAAAATCAAAATTATTCTGTGCAACCAGCTGTAACGCCTCGCTGCCATTAGCCGCTTCGCTTAGTTGCCAATCGGGCTTTAACTCCGAAATAAACCGACGAATAAACATTCTTGATACTTTACTATCATCAATCACTAAGAAAGATTTACTCATAAAACCTCCTGTTCTTCAACAGTATAGCACTCAACCCTGTTGCGACCATTATGCTTGGCCCGATACAAGCTGTTATCCGCTCTGGCAATCGCCCTTTCGGTACGCTCTCCCGGCTGATACTGGGTAACGCCAATAGAAGCCGTGACTCTCAGTCCGCCTTCAAAAGGTAGCTGTTCTATCTGCAGCCGCACTTTCTCTGCCAGCTCTAGTGCCGGAGCCAAGGCGGTATCCGGACATACCAGGATAAATTCTTCGCCACCCCAGCGTCCGACCGTATCAATCGCCCGTACTGACGACTTCAATGCTTTAGCAACCCGCTTTAAAACCTGATCGCCAGTCTGATGACCATAGGTATCATTGATTTTTTTGAAGAAATCAATGTCCAACAACATTACGCTAAGCGCCGTGTTATTACGACTGGCGCGGATAGCTTCATGGCGGAATAAGCTATCGACAAACTTACGATTATTCATCCCGGTCAGCGCATCAGTGTTGGCCATCATCTGATACATCCTGGCTTTTTCTTCCAATAATTGTTTTGTTAAGTCAGCCTCATGCAACCGTTTAGCTTTATCAGCTAACCTGCTGGTCATCAAATTCAGGTTTGAAACCAAAACAGTAAGCTCATGAATATTGGTATCAATATTAATAGCTTGTATTGGCCCGTTATGCCGTGCTAATCGACCTGATTCCTCAGATAACCTAACAATTGGCGAACTGATAGCTGTCGCCGATCGCGTTAAGCGATTTAGAATAGCGCGTAATACTAAAACTGAGACCAACAGCAAAATTAAGGTTGAAGCGAGCAAAAGCTGCCAATCTTTATGCTCAACGCGCTGCGTCACTTCTCTGATCTCGGCTGTGGGGCGTAACGTCAACAACTGCAAGCGGCCTTCCGGCTGCTCACTGACTGACACCACATATTCCGCACCGCCTAGCTGGAGCAGTCCGGGTTGAGTCCCAGCCGATAGTACTCGCATTAATTCAGTTCCCAGCGTACTGTCTGTTAAGCTCAGTAAGCGGCCTGGCGAAAGCTCTGATAAAGGCGCAACATCCGGTGCTTCTGTATCTGGCGACTGCTTTATTACAAGCTCAGCAAGTTTGTCAGAGACAAATAGCAATTTTTTATCCACATCTAACAGCAAGGTTTGCGTGCCGGCCTGCTGCTCACTCTGTGCCAACAGAAACTGTAGAGGAATATCAATACCTATTACACCTGCAAGCTGTTGCTCCAGATATACTGGTACCACCACAGAGATAACCCATCCCAAACCTGTAGCATCGTTGTAAAATTGAGTCCACACATGACCGGCTTGCGGCGGTTGTTTGGAAACCAATTCAAAAAACGGATGCGGCCCCTTTGCAGAAGCTGCACGGATTGACTCCGGTAGTTGCGAGCGGAACGGATAGATCCGACCAAAACCATCGGTGCTAATAAAATAGATCTGAGCCACGGCACTATTAAGCTGCACTATGCTCTGATACAGCGCTTGTAAACTGGCGGTCTGCACTGCCAAACGTTGTTGTTGAGCAGATAGTGGGCCGGCATCTTGTAAAAACACTAAGCCCGCAACGTCCTGATACACCGATGAACCATTCTCACCAATCGCTGTCATCGACTCTGGCAGGCGCATATAGTCATCAGTCTGAGCACTTTTTAGCACCCGCTGATGCTCTTGCTGCATTAAATAAGCGGCTTTGACCACTTCATTAAATAACTGATTCAGTTGCCGGCTTTCCAGTTGATTTCGCTCGCTAACCATCTCGGCGAGTTGCTTGTTTAACAGGGCTGAAGCGACTGAAGCACGATATTGGCTGGATAGATAATTCATTACCACAAACAGCAATAATACTAGGGCAATTGGCAAAATAGCCAAACGCCGCCAACCGAGGACCAAGCGACTCTCTAATGTTATCTTAGGAGTCTCAGATGCCATCTTATCCATTAATTTCCTTGGCTTTTTCATAATCAAACTGGTGACAATAACGGTACTGCACCACTCAAATCGCCGGCGATTGCCTGAGCGACCGAACCGAGTGGAAGTTGGTAACAAACTGCCCCCAACTTAATAGCTTCTTTGGGCATACCAAAGACCACACAACTTTGCTCATCCTGAGCAAAAGTGATACTTTTGGCCTGACGCAGTGATAGCAAACCCTTGGCGCCATCACTACCCATACCTGTCAGCAAGATTGCCGCTATTCTATCAGATTTAAACGCCGAAGCTGAATCAAACATCACGTCCACCGAAGGACAATGACGGTTTACCGGAGGTGCGACCCGAACTTCGGTAAAATAGCCCTGCGCATCCCGCTGTACGCTCAGTTGTTTCCCCCCGGGAGCAATCAGAATGCGCCCACGCTGCACTCTGGCACCGGAGTAGGCTTCCTGAACTTCCAGGTGATACAGGGTATTGAGTCGTTCCGCGAAGGCTGCGGTAAAACCGGCCGGCATATGCTGCACAACCACGATCCCAGGACAATCGTCGGGCAGTTGCCGTAAGATATTCTCTATTGCCTGAGTGCCCCCCGTTGAGGCGCCTATTAATACCAGTTCCCAGGCGATTTGTTTTGTCGCAGCAGGTAAATGAGTTTCTGTCCGCACGGTGTCCGGAGCAGATAGCATAAACCTGGGATTGCTTTTGACGGCCGCCCGGATCGCCTGCACCAGCTGCTGCGAAATACCGGGTAACGCTTGTTTTAGTTCCTGCGCCGGTTTAGCGACCACGGCAATAGCCCCAGCCGCTAACGCATCCATGGTCCGGCGTGTAGCCTGTACACTCAGCGACGCACAGATCACCACCGGTATCGGATTATCCTGCATCAGTTTTTTCAAAAAGGTGATGCCGTCCATTCTCGGCATTTCTAAATCGAGGACGATGACATCAGGTTTCTGCTGCTGGATTTTTTTCTCAGCAAACACCGGATCGGAGGCCGTTGCAATAACCTCAATATCAGATGGCATACTTAATATTTCTGTCAGGACTTGCCTGACCAGCGCCGAATCATCGACGATCATCACTTTTATCATTCGACCGGCCTATTCAATCCATTACCATGCTGAACTTTTCTCCGATAACACCCCGGCTGTACCACTTCCAGTTGCGAGTGCAAACCATGGATCGACTCAGCGTGTCCGATAAACAAAAAACCACCGGTCTTAAGTTGGCGGCAAAGATGGCTTAATACTTTGCGTTTGACCCCATGGTCAAAATAAATCAGCACATTACGTAAAAAAATCAGATCGTATTGAGCGGCGCCTTCTTTCGGGATCAATAAATTCCAGTGCTGAAAATTAATTTTATTGCGCACAGGCTGATCGATGCAGAAAAAGCCTTCGTCTTTACCATGACCTTTTAAACAGAACTGACGCAGCATTTCACTGGGGATCCTGCTGGAACGCGCTAATGGATAAATTCCTTTCATTGCCCAAGCCAGAACATCAGTGTTGATATCGCTGGCATCAACCTGCCAAGAGCCGGGCAACCCGAGTAAATTCGCCAAAATCAGCGCTATACTGTATGGCTCCTCTCCGGTAGCACAGGCGGCACTCCATACCCTGAGATTGGCCGGCAGCGCCTTTTCTACCACTAAGCTACGTAACAAAGCAAAGTGCGCTTCTTCACGAAAAAAGTAGGTTTCATTTGTCGTTAGCAGGTTAATCGCCAGCTGTGCTTCAGCCTGATCAGCCTGAACTCGCTTGAAGTAATCTTCATAACTAGCCAAGCGTAATGAACGAACCCGATGCAACAAACGACCGCTTACCAACATTTTCTTTTGAGATGTCAAAGTGATGCCGGTTTGCTGATAAAGCCAGAGCGCAATCTGCTGAAAAGATGCTTCAGATAAACGCTCAGGTTCAAACAGCGGCAACGGCTTCACTATCTGAATCGCTCGCCAGAAAAACTATCTGCTACTGTTGTGGTACCTTTTAGCCGGGACTCGGTTGTCAGAGGTTGTAGCTCTGTCACTACCCGCTCCCTTTGCTGCAGATTAAGTTTAAAAAAGTGCATCATCTCTTGAAGTTGTACTGCCTGTTGCGTCAACTCCTCAGCCGTGGCAGAGAGCTGCTCAGCAGCAGCGGCATTTTGCTGGGTCGCCTCAGATATCTGTAACACGGAGATATTGACTTCAGCACTGCCTCTGGCCTGTTCGGCACTGGCCGCAGCAATCTCTTGTACCAGTGCAGCGGTTTTCCGAATTTGTGGCACCAGGGCCTCGAGAGTAGCACTGGTTTTTTCTGCCTGGAGTACCGAATCCGTCGCTAACTTACCAATTTCCTTGGCCGATACCTGAGAACGACTTGCCAGCTTTCGAACTTCCGCTGCTACCACCGCGAAGCCGCGGCCATGCTCACCCGCCCGTCCGGCTTCAATAGCCGCGTTTAACGCCAGAATGTTGGTTTGATAGGCAATATCATCAATCACCGACACCTTCTCCGCAATATCACGCATCGCGGCTAAAGTTTGCTGCACCGCCTCAGCCGTTTTTATGGTATCGGTAGCCGTCAGGGTGGCAGTTTCCTCGGTAACAATGGCATTGTCATGGTTTTGTTGAATCGTAGCCGACATCTGTTCCATGGTGGCCGAGGTTTCTTCGACACTGGCTGCCTGTTCAGTCGCGGCCTGACTCAGAGATTGCGCCGTAGCATTCATTTGCTCTGACGCAGAAGACAAGGTATCGGCAGTTGAGCGCACATCATTGATCATCTGTGCCAGCTTGGTAACCATCTGCCTTACCGTAAACAGCATACTGCTGTTATCGTTAGCTTTTAACTTCACGTCGACCGTAAAATCGCCCTCCGCAACCCGGCGGACAATCTGCTGGGTGTAGCCAAGCTCCCCACCCAGTTGCTGCAATATACTACGGCTGATTAAAAAGCCGATAACAATCGCGAGCAAGATACTAAAAATCAGTAAAGCCGCTTCCACTTTTAGTGAATCATAAAAACTTTGCTCAGACTCAAGATAGGTTCGTTCAGTGATCATCACTAAAATATCAAACAAGCTCTCTAGTTTGAGTACCGCGGGCAGCAGCTCTTGCTGTAATTGAGTGCTGATAAAGAGGCCCAGAGCATCATTATCCGCACGCTCCAGTATCGATTGCAGGGTTTCCGCGGCTGAGTTTGCTGTTACCATCAAAGGCTTTAGATCTTCGAGTAGCAAAGTTTCTTCAGCGGTTAATTCGGTACTCAGATAAGACTGCCAGAGCGTATTGATCTCAAGCCGTGCTGTTGAGACCGCCGCTAAGCCATCCTGAAAACTCATAGTTCCACTATTCACCCGGTAACTATTGTTTGCCAGAGCAGAAAAATACAGCGTCGAAATACGGGAAAGCTGCTTTAATGGCATAACTTGATTACTGTACAAAGACGCCAAACGCTGACTCGATTGATACGAGGACCAAATGGCGCCCAGGCCCCCAAGTACAAAGATCGCGATAAGCGTAACTGCCATAATAGATAAACGGGTAACCACTTTCATTTTATTTAACATCAGAGCGCTCCGACTGCGTTTACTGATTCATATGTTTTATCAGAGATGACATCTCATCAATCGACAGCACCTGCTCTGCCTTTAATAAGATCACCAATTGATCCGCTATTCTTGCTACTCCCCGGATAAAATGGGAATGTAGCTTAGCCCCAAAACTCGGTGCAGGCTCAATATCCGATGCTGCAATTTCCAACACATCTTCAACCCTATCCACCAGCACACCGAGCGTTGCAATGCCACCTTCAAATGGAATATCCAACACTAGTAAACAGCTTTGTCTGCTGATTTCGGTTTTCCCCCGCCCAAATCGCACGGCTAAATCAATGACAGGTACAACTTCACCGCGCAAATTGTAGACACCGAATACAAAATCAGGCATCAGAGGTACCTGAGTTACCGTTCTGAACTCCGAAATCTCCCTGACAAAATCCGTATCTACCGCATAAGTATCCTGCTGCAAGCAGAAAGTTAAAAATTGTTGCCCGCTTTCCTGAGTTGCCAGTTTACTCATCTCAGCCCTCCTGCAGACACTTTTTAGCCAGGTTTTGCCGTTCAATTACGCTGGCCATTTTAAATAGTGCAGCAATATCAAGCACAAAACCGATAGTACCGTCGTGCAGTAAGGTAGAACCGCTAATTGCCTCAATTGAGCGCAGTAAAGGATGAACAGGCTTAACCACTGTTGAATACTCTCCAAATAAATCATTAACAACCAAAGCCGCACGCTCTGCGCCGAAGCGCACCACCAATAAGTTTTTCTGCTGTTGTGGTTCAACCTGCTGTTGCAACAATCCAGCCAACGAAATCACCGGGACAAAGTCATCGCGGATAGCCAGTAGCGCACCCTGATAGTGAAACCGCTGTTTTTCATAATCCAGACATTCTTCGACCATACTATGCGGCACTATCAGCGTTAACTTGCCAACACTACATCTGAAACCTTCGATAATACTCAGGGTCATAGGTACCCTGATTTCAAACACCGAGCCTTGCCCGGGGCGCGAAGAAATATAGATTTTACCGCGCAACATATCGATCGCGCGCTTTACCACATCAAGTCCTACACCCCGCCCGGAGACGTTAGAAATATTCCTGGCGGTCGAAAAGCCGGGTTGAAATAAAAGTTGATAGAGTTCAGCTTCATCAAGCTGTTGCTCAGCGGTAATTAGCCCAGAGGCAAGGGCCTTGTTTCGGACTTGCTCTGCCGCAATACCCGCGCCGTCGTCACTGAGTCTGATCAATACGACTCCCGCTTCGTATGCCGCCTGCAACCTAAGTTGCCCAACCGGATTTTTTCCTGCTTTTATCCGTTGCTCCGGCGTCTCGATACCATGGTCGACGGCGTTTCGAACCAGATGTAGTAGTGGTTCGGCCAGCCGATCCAGCATTCCCTTGTCCAGTTCAGTTTCTCCGCCTGCTATCTGCAATACCACTTCTTTTTGCAGCGTTCTTCCAAGCTCCTCAGCCAGGAGTTTTAATCTGGCAAAACTATCGGCAACCGGCAGCATTCGCATTGATAGTGCCAAATCGCGCAGATCACTTAATAACAGTTGCATGCTGGCAAAGGTTTCAACAACTTCTGCAGCGCGGTTCTGGCTCAGCTGTAATTCTGCGCTGGCACTCTGCGTTACTAATTCGCCAATAATATTGATCAGATTGTCGAGCTTTTTTGACTCAACCCGCAGAAAAAGTCCATCTGAGTTAGTTGCTCTGACTGCCATTCGTGCTCTATCGGTGGCAACATCTGGCACTGGCTCTGCTTGACTTTGCAGCTGTTGCACTTCAACTTCTTCAGACGGAGCAGGCTGTTTAGCCGCCGGTAGCATTTCCTCTATCTGCAATAAGCAACTGTCAGGCAACATCGCAAACATTTGCTGCAATTCTTCCGCGCTGCAAGCGGTATCAAATTGCAGACTCAAAGATAAGTAGCAGAGGGTTGGCTCAAACTCTGTTTTAAAATGTGTTTGTAACCTAACCTTGCTGACAGTACCTTGCTGGCGTAAAAACTCCAGATGTTCAGCGGGATCACTTCCTGAAGTGAATAGGTTTTCTGCATACTGAAACGAGAGCTTAAAAGAGGTTATCGCTGTTGATGCAAACTCTCCCGCTGGGCTGGCAGTACCCGATTGCAGATAAGCTTTAAAGCGATCAAGGTGTGACAGTCCTTCCTCGTCTTCCTCAGGCAACAGGCCACTGCGCAGGCGATCGAGCTGCCCCTTTAAATAATGAAAAGCAGCGACTAGCAGTTGCTGAAAATCACCCGCTGGTTTTATCTCACCATCCCGAATGTGCTGCAGCAGATCCTCCAGGTGATGACAATAATTAACCAGCGCCGAAAAGCCAAACAACGCCGCGGAACCTTTGATAGTGTGAATAGCACGAAAAATTTCGGCCAGATCGGGGTTAACTTTCGCCTCGCCGGTTAGCGGATCAAACAAGGCGCCGGCAACCAGAGCAAGTAACTCATCGCCCTCTTCGATAAAGACTTGTTTAGCAAATTCCATATCCATATCGCTAACTCTCCAACACCAGCTTAAAGGGTGCTTGCAGCTCAAAACACCTAATTAATTGCAGCAAGTTGTGATCAGGGTGAAGGTAAATAGTCAACTCTGCTGGATAAATTGACGATTGCAGCCAAAGTAAAAATTGTAAGCCTGCGGTATCAAATACAACGCCGGGTAACAACTGTAGCCTGAGCGGAACTTTGGACTCTAATGGGGATTGCAGACACAACCTGAGCTCTGACACCGAGTCGATTGTCACATCGTTTTCAATCCTGTACTCAAAAGTTTTCAGCTTATGTGTCATGGACAGCCTCTACTGGCAGGGGTTTACAGCGCAAATGTTAACAAACCGCGCCTATATCAGGTATAGCCTTGTTTCACGGGGTATGGCAAGGACAATCTGTCTGCAGTGCCAGTTTATGCTGCTCTTCGCTAGTTTTTTGTACAGATATCATAATATCCGCCGCTTCCAGCCAGCTAACCCACTGCAAAATTCACTTGACCACCATATCGCCACATCCTAACGTGTAACTCTGCCTTTGCTTGACCTTTTCTCAGGACTCGTTGATGTTGTCATTCTTCGCTGCGCTCTTCCCGCAGCAAACCACACCACCGCTGACCTGGCTCAGTCGCTTTGTTGTGCTCGCGATCTGTTATGGCGTCTTAGGCTTTGTTGGTATTCAACTGGCGAATCTCTCCTATGGCATTAGCCTGATCTGGCCGCCGATTGGCGTAGCCATTGCCCTATTGCTGCGTTGGGGGCTTAATTTATGGCCAGCTATTGTTATTGGCGGGCTTGGTCTGCAATTGCTGGCGTCCGATTTCTCTCTACTGCAGGCTTTTATTTTAGCCCTTGGCAGTGCACTAATTATTGCTCTGCACTGCGCCTGGCTAGAAAAAACCGGCTTTGACCGCCGCCTCGAGCAGGTGGCTGATATGCTGCGTTTTGTCGCCATTGCCATTATCTCTTGCTCTGCTATTTTGGCGTTATTTGGCATTAGCCTGCTGATTTGGATTGGCCGGGTCCCGGCCGCCGACTTAATTACCGCCTGGAGTAGCTGGTTTTTGGGCGATCTGACCGGCGTGCTAATCTTCGGCCTGGCCTTGCTCATCTTTGAGCGTCAAAAGCTCGCCGTGCTGTTCCAGCTTAAAAACTTGCTGGCCCTTGGCCTGATGCTGGTGCTAAGCGCAGAGATCTTTATCTTTAACCAAACCGGCCTTGGCGTAGCCTTAACCTTACTACCGATGATTTGCCTGCTCTGGATTGCCATGCGCACTAATCTGGTCGTCACATCCTGGGTTGTACTGTGCTTTTCATCGCTGGCTATTTATAGTGTCTATTTGAATGCCGGAATTTTTGCTACTTTAGCCAACCCGACTATGGGTACCTGGCTTTATATGGCCAGCCTGGGCTTAGTATCTTTGATCCTATCCGTCAGTGCTGCCGAAGCACGTTTAAATGCCGAGCTGATGCGTCGTGCCATCGCCGCGACCAAAACCGGTATCTGGGATCTGCGGCTGGACGATAAGATGTTATTTCTAAATGCCCATCTGCTGCAAAATCTTGGTCATGGCGCCTATCCGCGCAAACAGCCGCTGCCTGAGTTCAACCCGCTGATCCATGCTGATGATCGAGTCAGGCTACAACAGGAAGTACAGGCTTATCTGCTCGGCGAAAAACCGCAGTTGAAACTGATCGTGCGCTTACAACATCAGGATGGGAGCTGGCGCGACCAGCAATTAGAGGGGGCTATTACCGAACGCGATCTGAACGGTGAGCCAAAGCGCTTAAGTGGTACAGTAGTCGATGTCACAGAGCAGCAGCAATTACAAACCAAGCTAAACACTCAGGCAATGACCGATGAGTTAACCGCTATCGCAAACCGCCGGGCCTTTATGCAGCACCTCACGCTATGTTGGCGTCAGTATCAGCGCGACCACCGGCTTGCCTTCTATCTGATCCTGATTGATCTTGATTATTTTAAAAAAATTAACGACCAATATGGTCACGATGCTGGCGATAAGGTACTGCAAGGCTTTAGTCAGTTGATTAGTGGCCGGCTGCGGCAAACCGATTATTTCGCCAGATTGGGCGGTGAAGAGTTTGTGATCCTGGCCAGGGCGGAAAACAAGGCCGACATTCTGGCACTGGCTGAGCAACTACGGCAGGCTGTTAGCACACTCAGTTTTAATGTGCTGACGCAGCCTGAGTTTAACATCAGTGCCAGCTTTGGTATCGCCGGCTGTGCTGTTAACGTCCAGACTGCCGAAGAGTTACTGCAGCAAGCCGATCAGGCTCTGTATCAGGCAAAAGCCCGGGGACGCAACCAGGTTGTCTACTTTAAGCCTGACGAGCGTTCGCCTTAGCACCTCGCCGGGCGGCATCATCTCCACCCTGTACCATATCAAACGCCGGTTCTGACCTTAACTGGCTAACTTTAATACCACTACCCCACTGATAATCAGCATCACCCCAAGATAGCGCAGTAACGAGCTGGCATCCCCAAAAAACCAGACACCAATCAGAAAGGTGCCAGCCGCGCCGATACCGGTCCATACTGCATAGGCAGTGCCAAGCGGAATAGTGCGCTGCGCCAGGAATAACAAGGTACCACTTAGCGCCATAAAGGCGACCGCAATCGCAATGCCGGTAAATTTATATTGCCCTTGTTGTGCCAGTTTTAGCCCAACTGGCCAGCCAATTTCAGTAACCCCGGCCAGCAGTAGATAAAGCCAACTTAACATGCCCTCGCCTCCGTTTGTTTTAGTTGAGGCCGGCAATACTATCAGTTAATCTGCAAGGACAAAGTTAGATACCATCGATTATTTTCATATGTTTAGTTTGGAACAATTACGGATCTTTGTCTGTGCGGCCGATGAGGGTTCCTTTTCTGCCTGCGCCAGAAAACTGGGCAAGGTGCAATCCGCAATAAGTCACAGTATCAGCACGCTGGAGCTGGATTTAAATGTTGAACTGTTTGACCGCTCCAGCCGCCACCCCAGACTCACGCCCGCCGGTGAGCATTTATTGCGCTTAGCCCGCGGTTTACTGGTGCAGGCGAACGAGTTGGAAAATACTGCCAAGTCGATATATCAGCAGCAGGAAACCCGACTGACCGTCGCAGCGGATGATGGCTTGTTGCTACCTCAGGTATTTGATGTGCTCAAGCAGGTAGAGTTGCAGTTTCCCAGTGTCGAGCTGGAGCTGCTGTCGTTGCCTTCGACCGATATTGCGCTGGAGGTTGCCGCGGGCAACCTTGATTTGGGCATGATGTTTTCCGAGATTGAGGCTATTAAGCCTATCGACTTCTGCTATGTCGGACACATCGACTATATTGCGGTCTGTCATCCGGAACATGCCCTGGCGGCGTTAAAGCGCGTTTCCCTGACAGATCTGCTGCCACACCGGCAGATTGCTGTGCGTGGCAGAGCGCAGCGCGAGTCGCAGCTGTTACTGAGTATTGCCAGTAAAACCTGGTGGTGCTCCAGCTATAGCAAGGTGTTGGCGCTGGTTAACCGTAATGTTGGCTGGGCTTATCTGCCACGCTTTATGGTGGCGGCACAATTGACTAACGGCCAGTTGCACGCCCTGCCGGTGAGTTTTGACCATGTTAGCTGGTCAGTCCCGGTTGATCTGGTCTTCCGTCGTGGCGCCCAGCATGGCCCTGTGGTCAGTTATCTGATCCAGCAGTTGCAGAAGTTATATGCAAAGTGAATGGCGGAGCAAAGCGGCCTATCCGGATCTTACTTTAAGATCACACCTTAAGCTCATACCTTAAGATCGATCCTGGGCTGCCGCCAATTCGCCGCAGCGCCCAACTCCCGGGCAATACTGGCAGTCAGTTCCAAATCGTCGGCTATCTGCTGTTGCTGTTTTTGCACCTGCGGCTCCTGCCGCTGCCGCTCAAGTATTAAGCTAAGTAGCCGGAAAAAACTGCCAAGTTCAATAACCACCTCGTTCAGTTGCTGCTTGTCGGCTTGCCTTTGTTGCTTCACCGGATCCTGAGCGTCCCGTTGCAGCCAGGCAGCAAGCTCTGCAGGCCCGGCTACCCCCAACGATTGCGACGTGTGGGATCCTGAGTCGATAGGCTGTAATTCTTCGCTGTCTGAGCCAGCTGTGACAGTGCTAATAGTGGGCTCTTGCGCCATGACTGCAACTGACGATGCGACGCTTGGCTGGCTTATCGCTACTGTGCCTGAGCTTAGTGTCGGCTGCTCAGCACTATTGAGTGACATCTTGGGTAAAGCCGAAGGCGGGTCGTTACTGTCTGCTCTGAGATCTTTGGCTGCACTGGCCAGCTCCCGGCTTAACTGTTGCACCTGCTGCAATAACGGTTTTGCCGCCCGCTCGCCAAACAATGCCAACAAACGCTTTAATTCATGCAGTCTTTTTTTGATGTCAGCGATGCGCTCACGCGCCTGAGTTTTACGCTCGTCCGACAACTGCTGAGCCGGCGCTGCGGCGTTATCTTTAGCATGATTAAGCCGGCTGGCCAAACTCAGTTGCGGTACCACGGCGCTCTGCTCAACATTGCCGTCAGGCAGTACTGCAGCAGCAGGCAAAGCTCGCCCGGCAGCAGTTGTGCTGACAATCGGAGAAAAACTTAGTCGTGACGATAGAGCGGCCGGTACTTGCACTGAGCGCCCCTGCTTTTACCCTGGCGTATCAGCATATCGGCGCGGTGGCTTAATTCTTTAGCTGTTTATCTAATCGGCCGGGCCTGTATCGGCAACGTCGGGTGCCGAAACCGCGTTCAGTTGCAGCAGATCCCATTTATTGCCATAGAGATCAGAGAACACCGCCACGGTGCCATAGGCTTCTTCGCGCGGGGCTTCGTGAAAATGTACCCCCTTTGCCTGCATTTGCCGATAATCGCGCCAAAAATCCTTGGTTTGTAAAAACAAAAATACCCGGCCCGCGGCCTGATCACCCACCTGCTGCAATTGTGCCGGCGTACTGGCCCTGGCGAGCAGCAAGGCCGTACCGGCAGTGCCTGGTGCAACCCGTACCCACCGTTTACCGCCGCCAAGAGGGGTGTCCTCGAGCAAGCTAAAGCCGAGCTTTTGCGTATAGAACGCGATAGCCTCATCATAGTCGGCAACCAATAAGGCGATACTGGCGATCTGCTGCTGGAATTCCGCTGTCATTAACACTTCCTGAAAATACGTTAAAGATGAAACCGAGGGCTAGCAACTTAGCTGCGGCAACGCCGAACGGTGGACACGATACAGCACCGCGTCCACGTCACCAAGGGCATCGCGATGCAAAAAGGTTTTGATAAACTGCATGCCAAGCTTTTTCATCACACCGATAGAGCCGGCATTATCCGGCATTGCAATAGCAGAAAGATACTGGATTTGCGGCTTATCCGCTAACACGGCCCGGGCAATGGCTAACGCGGCTTCGCTGGCATAACCTTGCCCCCAATAAGGCCGTTGTAACCGCCAGCCGATCTCCAAGGTATCTAAACTGGGCGTTTCGGTGTTAAACCCCATGGGCCGGATCAAGACCCAACCAAGATAGGCCTGATCGTCCAGACGCCGGATTTGCCAGATTCCAAATCCTGCTGCCGGGCTGTGATATAACGCCAGTCGCGGCAGCATCACCGCAACGATGGTTTGCATAGTGCTGCGCTTACCGCCATTAATATAACGCATGACCTCCTCATCCTGATCGACCTGATATAACAGATCCGCATCAGCTAAGGTTATTAAGGCAAAACTCAGGCGGCCTGAGTCAGGTACAACCAACATAGTGCTTACTCCAAAAAAAATAGCGGTTTTTTGATGCACTGCGCTCGGCGTATTCAGCTAACCGGACAGCAATTGAAATGACCTTCCTGGCTAAATTTCTGACGGTACTGCCCCGGCGTAAATTCGGTGTAGCTGACAAAGAGCTTCCGAAATGAGCTGACATCCTCATAACCCACCTGGGCAACAATTTGCTCGATAGCCTGATCGGTCGTTTCAAGCAAACGCTTGGCATGTTCGACCCGTAGCCGCTGCAAATAATTAAGCGGGGTGTCGTTTAATGCCAGTTTAAACCGCCGCAGCAAAGTACGTTTGGTTAAATAAAACTGCTGCGCCAGCAGATCCAGTGAGAAGGGTTCAGCAAGTTGCTTGCTAAGCTGGGCCTGTATTTGCTTAACCACCTGATCGTTGTGTGGCTGGCCTATTGATAGATCCATATAGGGAATTTGCGAGCTGCGATTAGGATCGGTCAGCATGACCTTGGCAATTTGCCGGGCAAATTGTTCTCCCACCAGTCGCTCGGTAATAGCCAGACACAGGTTTATATTTGACGTGGTGGCACCGGCCGTAAGCAGATTATCATCCTGCACCAACAATTTATTCAGTTGCAAATGCACATCCGGATACAGGCTTTGAAAAGCGTCTTTGAAAAACCAGCTGGTCGTGGCCCTTTTATGCGCCAGTAAACCGCTTGCGGCAAGAATAAAGGTGCCAGTGCAATTCGCCGCAATCAACTTGCCGCTTTGTGCCGCCTCAAGCAAGCCCGCTAAATAAGGGCGTGATGGCTCGGCAATGGCTGTCAGTTGCGCACGGTTATAGGCATAAGCCGGTGGCAGGATAATGGCATCAGCCTCTTGCCAGCGATGCGGTTGTACCGGCAGGCTAACCCCTTGTTTCAGTTGCAGTGGCGTGCCGTCCGGTGACACCAGGTAGCAATGCAGCAAAGGCGTTGCCTGGTGTTGCTGTTGATATTGCCACAGCACATTACAGTACTCAAAAAAGTCCAGCACACCAAAGAGATCGCTGCTGATACTGTTATTGGTTGCTAATACGGCGATTTGTTTCATACCGACCCCGCTTTGGCACTATTCACCTTATTTTTATCAATAGTGACACTATGGTCCCCCTTTGGCAAGGCGTAAACTGCAAACTACAGACATAACAACGGACGGAAACAAGATGAAAACTAAATTTGCAACGGCTTTCACTGTGCTGGCCTGGCTTGGTAACTGGTGGCTGATTTTGTGGATCAACTTTGCTGCTGAGCTGTCTCTGCTGATGCACCTGGTGGCAATACCGGTTTTATTACTTAGCACGGCCTTTGGCGTCGGCAAGTTGCTGGAGCAGCGCCAAGCACGCCCCCGTCGAACGTTACGTGTTAAGTCGCAGTTACGGCCAGTCCCAGCCAGAGTGCAGTTAAATACTCGCGCGCACCCTCAGCACTAAAGGCGCTGGATGCCGGGTTAATAAAACCATGTTGATAAGGACTGATATGGGTTGTCACGCCAACTTTACCGGCCAACTGCTGACAAAGCGCGGCGACCTGAAAATGCGGTTCTGTTTGCCCAAAAATCAAACTCACCGGCACCCTGGGCTGTAGTGCCAAATGTTGATGAATTTGCCCCGGATAAAACAACACCGCCCGCTGAATAGCCGCAGCTGACGCTGTTGCCAGCACACGCCACAGCGCCGAGGCGCCGGCACTAAAGCCCAACGCCAGCTCAAACTCCATAGCCGACTCGGCAATAGTCGACTCGACCTTGGCTGCATACGCATCATGACCACATTCTGTGATAAATGCGCTGTAGGCGTCTGATTCTGTAGCGAACATCTGTTCCCTCCCCCCGTAAGGGTCAAGCAGGGTAATATTGCGCTCAGGCGTAGTCAGGGCCTGCAGCAGCGGCTTTAACGCCGGGCCCCGTCCGAAAATATCAGTGACGATAAGTAGTTTTTGCATATCAATAACACCTTATTAGTCGCACCACATCAGTTACCGCTCCATATTCTACCCAATTGTTAATGCGATCTGGTTGTCGGGTGGCAAACTGCAACGGGCTGCACTATAGTCTTTAAATACTAATTCCGGCAATGCTGTATAAGCCGGCACCGCGGGTGCTGACAGCAGCGGGTGACAGGCAAAGATGGATATGGCTTGGTATCAGGTTGTGCATATTGCTGGCAGTGCCTTATATCTACTGCTGCTGTTGTTATTTCTGATTTGCTCGCGGGTACCGCGCACCAACTCGGGAGCCGGGTTCTGGGCCCTGGCGCTGGCTGCGATGTGTCTGGCCCGACTTCAACTATTGCTTAGTTTGCCGGCGTTGCTTTTTATCGACACCTTTGTTTGGTATGCCGGCTTTATTATTCTGGAAAAAATATTTCTCATCCATGGCCTGAAACGTTTTTTGCAGTTATCGCTACCCACCGTTGTTGTTGTTGGCCCCGCCAGCCTGCTGTTTGGCCTGTTAGTCCTGTACAGCTTGTTGCAACGCCCGCTGTTAGGTCCGATGATCGTCTTTGCACTGTTTAATCTGAGCTGTTTAGGCTACGTCGCCTACAGCTGCTTTCAACACCGCAAAGAGATCCCTAAACAGGCCCTGCTCTTTACCTCGGGTATCGCCGTAGTTCTGGCAATGCATTGGGCGACTTTTCCCTTTGTGTTAACACTGTCCTGGTGGCGGGTATTAGGCTTTGTGCTTGGCACCATCCTGACGATGGCGTTATATCTGAGCTTGCTACTGGCAGTATTTGCACTGTTTTATCAGCGTTTATCTGATGCCGAAAGCCAGGCGCTGGAGCTGGCCTATCAGGATCCGCTAACCGGACTCAATAATAAGCGTTATATGGATATGCTGTTTGATAAGGCTCTGCTGCTGGCCACCCGGCCACACCAGTTTGTAGCGATTTACTATATCGATCTGGATAACTTTAAACCGATCAATGACCTGTATGGCCATCAAACCGGTGATAAGGTACTACTGGAGGTAGCCAACCGATTAAGGCGCTCGGTGCGCAGCACCGATATCTGCGCCCGGATCGGTGGCGATGAGTTTGTGGTGATTGCTACCCAGTTGGATCAGTCAGAGCAGCTCCATAAGCTAGCCGATAAACTACTGACTATCTTAAAACAGCCAGTTGAGCTGGGTAACAAGGTATATCAGCTTGGAGCCAGTATTGGTGTCAGTATCTGCCCGGCGCAGGGCACCAGTTTAGCCGAATTGCTAGCCCATGCCGATCAGGCGATGTATCAGGTGAAGCAGCATGGGAAGAGCGGTTATAGCCTTTATGAAAACCCTGCTGAAAATACAACAGTTCAGGCTGAGGGCGCATCCGAGCAACCGACAACTCGATAACCTGAGCCAACAGCTTAAAACTGACAAAATCCCTTACAATTTTCTGCTGTTCGAACGGGCAAAATTGGGCCATGCTGATAGCCATCGGATTATTACTGTGCGCCGACTCCGGCAGCAACCAGCAAGAGGATAGCGAGATGGCAATTGATACCACAGGCGTAAAACTGCAAGACCGGCCTGTTGCTCAAATCAGGGAAGAAGTGATTGATCAGCTGATTATGAACTACAGCCATGGTGTTATTTCCGAGCAAGCCTTTGAACGGCGGCTGGACATAGCCACCAATTCTGATGATCACCTGCTATTGGCCGAACAGGTTGCTGACCTTACCTTATTACCCGATGCCAAATATCGCGCTATGTGGGCGCAAAATTTTAACTCGCCGGGTCGCCATAATCAGGCGCACCAACAAAGTGAGCCGACCGACTGCGATCGTCTGGTTTCGGTATTAAGCAGTGATGAGCGCAGTGGCCCCTGGCGGGTACCACAACATCTGACCATCATTAACGCGCTCTCCTCGGTTGAGCTGGATTTTTCCGAAGCGCAGTTTGACCATACGCAGCTAACGATAAAAGTGCAGAACTGGCTGGGTAGCGTAACGATCAAGGTACCTGAACACGTTGCGGTAATTAGCGATGTTAACAATATCGCGTCTTCGAGCAGCAATAACGTCAGCAGCGGCGGCCCGGGGCAAGCCAAAACGCACTTTATCCGGGTTGAAGGTTTCTCAGTACTTGGCTCGGTCAGTATCAGCGTAAAACGCACCTTACAGGAGCGCTTTACCGAATTTGCCAACTCAATCCGCTCAGCACTGGGATTAACCAAAAGCTGATTATGCGTGCTAGGTTTGCGGTCGCGGGATCCTGGGTAACCAAAACGCCAGCATCCCCAGTAGCGGAAACCAGGCACAAAGCTTAAAAATAGTGCTGATACTGCTGGCATCGGCCAGCATGCCGAGCAAGGCTGCGGCAATGCCACTGATACCAAACATCATGCCGTAGAATACACCGGAAATCATACCGATTTTGGCAGGCATCAACTCCTGGGCAAAGACAATAATAGCCGAAAAGGCCGACGACATAATCAGGCCAATCAATACCGTTAAGACAGCAACACCCGCTAAATTGCTGTATGGCAGCAGTAAGGCCAGAGGGGCGGCACCTAAAATCGATACCCAAATCACCGGCTTGCGGCCAATTTTATCGCCGATCGGCCCGCCCAGTACCGTACCTACTGCCACAGCTGCCAAAAACAGAAATAAATACAACTGCGATGTGGCGACCGATACCGCAAAGGTTTCGATCAGATAAAAGGTGTAGAAATTACTCAGGCAGGTCATATACACATATTTAGAGAATACCAGCAGCGCCAGGACCAGCAGCGCGCGCCGGGTTTGCCGCGTCGTTAAGCCATTACCCATTGTCGCCGCCGCGCGCAGTTGCAGGCGGGCATTAGAGCTGACCACCCAACGGCTTACCCGCAGCAATACCATAATTCCGACGATGGCAAACAAGCAAAACCAGCCAATACTACCCTGCCCCCGCGGCATAATAATAATGGCCGCCAGCAGCGGCCCCAGCGCAGAGCCGGCATTACCACCGACCTGAAACAGCCCCTGCGCAAAGCCATACCGCCCGCCTGAGGCCATCCTGGCCACCCGTGATGCTTCCGGGTGAAAGGTTGACGACCCCAAGCCAATCATCGCAGAAGCCAGTAATAACAGTGGAAAACTGCCGACCACACTAAGCAGTACCAAACCCAATAACGTAAACAGCATCCCCAGCGGCAGTAAAAAAGGTTTGGGATGCTTATCGGTGTAAAGTCCAACCGCCGGCTGCAGTAACGACGCCGTAAGCTGAAAAATCAGCGTGATTAAACCAATTTGGGTAAAACTCAGCGCATAGTCCTGCTTTAGCATCGGATAAATGGCTGGCAGGATGGCCTGGATCAGATCATTCAGCAGATGAACAAAACTGACCGCCCCCACCACTGGCAATACCAATAAGGCTGGCGATGCCGCCGGGCTGATACTTGCTGTTGGTGAGGTGGTCATAGTCATGACTTAGCGCGCTTTTTTAACTTTGGCTTTAGGCTTGGCTGCCGGCTTACTGATCTCAATACTGGTGGCAGTAGCCTTATTCGAGCGACTGCCCAGCACCTTACGTGAGATATTTTTTAGTAAGCTGGCGCGGTTACTGACTTCAAAGCCGGGTTTGACCACACGGGGAATAGTACTGCCAATCAGCTTTTGAATACGCTCCAGATTCTGCTCTTCTTCGCGGCTGACAAAGGAAATGGCCTGCCCCTTAGCGCCGGCGCGGCCGGTACGGCCAATGCGATGGACATAATCTTCCGGTAAATACGGCAGATTAAAATTCACCACATAGTCCAGCCCCTGAATATCCAGACCGCGGGCCGCAACCTCAGTGGCAATCAGCACCTGCAGCTTGGCCGATTTAAAATCGGCAATAGCACGCCTTCTGCTGCCCTGGCTTTTATCGGCATGACACACCCCGGCGTTGATCTTGGCTTTTTGCAAATCTGCCAACAGGCGGTCAGCCTGCTCTTTGGTACTGGTAAATACCAGCACCTGGAACCAGTTTTGTTCGGCCAGCAGCTGTTCAAACAGCTCGATTTTCCGGCTTTCTTCTACCGGATACACGACGTGCTCAACGGTATCGGCGGTGCTGTTGGTTTTGGCCACCCGGATCTGCTGGTGGTTTTTCAGGATCTTATGCGATAGCTCATTTACCGCCGGCGAGGTGGTCGCGGAGAACAACAGGGTTTGGCGGGCGGCCGAGGTCATCTGTAATAACTTCAGCACATCGGTACTAAAGCCCATATCCAGCATGCGGTCGGCTTCGTCCAGTACCACAAACTCGACATCACTTAAGATGGCATTACCCAGCGCCATATGCTCAATTAAACGCCCCGGCGTACTGACCAGAATATCAAGGCCAGCCTGTAATTTGCTGGCCTGGCCGCCCATTTTCACCCCACCGTAAATGGCGGTGACTTTTAAAGGCAAAAATTGCGCATAGCTGCTGATCGCATTGGCGATCTGCTCTGCTAATTCCCGGGTCGGCGTTAAAATTAAGGCACGCGGCCGGCATGCGAGCGCGGGTTTAGCGGCATCAAGCAAGCGTTGTAACAGCGGAATAGCGAAAGCAGCGGTTTTACCGGTACCGGTTTGGGCGGTAACCTGTAAATCCTTACCGCGCCGTGCTGGCACTATGGCTTGCGCCTGCACAGGCGTTAGCTCGCTAAAGCCACACGCCGTTAGACCACGCAGTAAGTCTGGTGCCAAATTTAAAGCTGAAAATTGCATAGAAGTTCCTCTGCAGCCTGGCTGCAGTTTAAAAGTGAAGCTTACTCAAGATCGCTATCCGGGCGCGGTTTGTGATTACAGGCACGGGCCAGAATTTCAATATAAAACTGTGGCCACTGCTGCGCAGCAGCGGCATCGATATGTTGGTTGATTTCTGAGGTGAACATTGGCTTTGCTTCCGCTTCTGAGGCGCCAAAGCGACAATCAAAGGTCCAATAATCTTTATCAGCAGGTACCGCTTTGCGCCGCTCACGCGCCAGATATTTGCGAATTTCGTGTTTAATGGCGTCAACTAAACGCGCTGGTTGCAGCTTGGGGTGGGTTAAGGCAAAGGTCTTTTTCATCACAAATCCTAGGGGGTGGCTACTACGCAACAGCTTGCGCGTGCGAATAAACCGCTATTATACCTTTAAGTGACCAAGATAACTGCCCTATTCTTACAATAGCACCCGGTCTAACCTAAGTGCCCCCGCAAAGCCGCAAAAAGCCTTGTGCTCAAGGCTTGCCTTCACGGACCAGGTCAGTAGCAAAAAGCCAAAAAGCGACTAGGCTTGAGTGAGAAAATAGTTATGGCATGGAGTAGCCCGTGAGCACTACACCTTCTCCCCAAGCGTCACCTGTCAGCGCCGCCGAAAGATTGGACATTCTTGATGTGCTACGCGGCTTTGCGCTCTTGGGCATTTTATTGATGAACATCGAGTATTTTCAGCGGGCACTGCAGAATCTGCTGCTGGGTATCGATAGCAGCCAAACCGGTGTCGACTATGCGCTGGCCTGGGCTGTGGCCAGTTTTATTCAGGGCAAGTTTTATACTCTGTTCGCGCTGCTGTTTGGGATTGGATTTAGCGTGTTTATTGCCCGCGCCAGCGAAAAAGGCCTTCGAGCAGGCCGCTTATTCTGCCGCCGCCTACTGTTTTTGCTACTGATTGGCTTAGTACATCTTATCCTGATCTGGGGCGGTGATATTCTGCACTTTTATGCCCTTACCGGCTTTGTTTTATTGTTGTTTATGCATAGCAGCGCTAAACGCCTGCTCTGGTTTGCTGGGGTAATTTACCTGTTGCCTTTGCTGGTAACCTGGTTGGCGGCATGGGGAATTGATTTCACCCTGCAAGACCCGACGCGCGGCCCTGAGATGCTGGATAATTTTGCTCAGGCTCGTGCACAGCTGTTAACCGATATTGCCGCCGGCGAACAGTGGTATGCCAGCGGCACTTACTGGCAAGTGGTGCAGTGGCGACTCTATGAATTCAGGGCGTTGATGCTGGGACCCGGGTTGCTGATTTTTATTCCAACCATTATCAGCTTATTCTTATTCGGTGCGGCACTGGCTCGCCTGGGGGTTTTTACCAATCTGCAGCAACATCAGATCTTTTTCAGCCGCTGCCGGCTTTGGGGCTATGGTTTAGGCGTACCCGCGGCGCTAGTATGGGGATTGCAAGGTTTGTCACTGGACTTGATGTTTCCTACCTATCATAGTGCCTCTCTGCTCAGTGTGCGGCACTTTTCTAACCTGGCGTTGTGTCTAGCTTATATCGGCACTGTTGTCTGGCTGTATCAACGACGCAACTGGTTAATCCGGCAGTTTGCGGCGGCAGGTCGGATGGCACTAACCAACTACCTGATGCATTCAGTTGTATTTACGTCGCTATTTTATGGCTATGGCGTGGGTATTTACGGCGAATTTGGCCGGCTGGCAATTACCGGCATGGCATTACTGCTGTTTGCACTGCAACTTTGGTTTAGCCACTATTGGCTGTCTCGCTTCAGATTTGGCCCGGTTGAGTGGCTATGGCGCAGTTTAACCTATGGTTCATGGCAGAAGCTGAGCAAGGTGTAAGCGCAACTGGTCGTGAAAACGAGTGCTAAGCTATCAGCGCAAAGCACAGCTATGAGTGTAAACTTACTCCTCTTACGATTCATGAATACCATAACGCTGGTTAATTGCAGACGAGCATTGACGGTCTGAAGAGCCGCGGGCATAGTGATAACTCACTACCTTGGACACCTATCCTGCAGTAGGTTTTATATGCGCCATGCTCTCTTTGTTGTGGTATGCCTGACCTTTTCGGTTAACGCTTCAGAAAATCTAAGCGACCATGCGCAATTCTGCACGCCTGTGGCGGCGCAAAACTGTGGCGACTACCTGCAGCAACAATTAACGGCATTAACGCCTTATAGCTCTGCCTGGTATCGGATCAAGGCTTATCAGCTTAACTACCTGTTTGATAAACATCAGTTCCGGCAATTAAACACCGAAGCCGAACAGCTATTACAACACCCCAATCTACCCGAGGTGTTGAGGGTACAACTGTACTTTTATTACGCGAAAACCCTGTTTTATTTCGAACGGCGTGACGAGGCAAAACACTATGCCAAGCTGGCTCTCGCGATGCTGGAAGAGGTTTACCATGCCTTTGGTGATCCGCTGCGACTGATCGAGCTGGCAAATTTACACTATTCATTGGGAGAGCTTGAACAGGCCGGGCAACTGCTGCAGGTGGCACAGTCGCGATATCAAAAAAGTAAGGACCCACAGTTTAGCTTTGAGCTTAATTCCAATCTGGCATTAGTCGCCCATCAGCGTGGCGATCTGGCAGCCGCAGCGGCCTACCGCAGCGAAGCCTTAACCGCTGCCAGTGCGCTTGGTCATCATAATAAGATTATTGTTGCTATGGGTAATTTAGCGCGCACCAGGCAGCTATTAGGTCAGCTGCAGGAAGCGCTGCAGCTGTATCAGGACTCGCTGCAGTTTACCGCTGCCGCAGAACACCGCGTGCAACATCAGATCCATTTGCTGCGCTTATCCGAAATCAGCCTGCAACTGCAACAACCCGCACAGGCCCGAACTTACCTGCAACAAGTTATCCCGGAGCAGCTTGGACCGGGCCATCGACAACTTTATCAGCAACTTGCCACTGCGCTGGATAAGGGCCAGTAGCGCAGACTGCGCTGCTTGAATAAAGCCGGACAGGCTAATACATGGCGGTAAGTTGGCTTGGTTACAACGCTTATTTTATGTCGCTCTTGATATTCTTTTCTAAACCTTTACCGGTAAGCCCCATATATAATAAATAAAGCCCACCAAGACAATAGAAAGTAATGCCAAGATAAAATCCAATGGGACTGTCTGCCAGCTTTAAGATACCGCTACCATGCCTACCTTTAATTACCCCTTCACTATGGAAGTCATAAGCCATATAAAACAAACCGAAACCAGTAATCACCGATAAAGTTCGGTAAAACACCTTTTTTGCGCCATGACTTTTTATTTCCTGTGCGCGCAACTCTACCTGCTCTTGTTGCTGCCGCTCCGGCTTCGCCAGCTCGGCCATTAAGCGGGCATAATTTTCCGGATATTGTTCAGCGTCGATACTTTCCTGCGCCTGGCGCAGCTCTTCTACGCTGTAACGACTAAAATCTATTCCTGCCAAAATACCCCTCCCTTAAAAAACCCCCAACATCAGCTTATCCGACAAAAATAATCAGCTAACTTGTTTAACTTTCTGCTGTAACAAGGTCAGTAACTGCTCACTATTGTGCATTTCATGATTTAATATCAGCGAGGTTCTAATACTGCCGCCGCCGGCATCGCAAAAATGCAAAATATAACGCTGGCCAAAACCAATCCGAAACCAGGCTTGCCAGCCAGGGGCTGGCTCAACGGCCACTAACCGCGTAAGCGGAATTACCTGCCTGGAGAATAAGCTTTGCTTGATCAAGGTATCTCCTTGTACCAACAGCCGGTTGTTTACTATGGTTGCGCCGAGGATCCCGGCACCGGCGACATAAACCATAAACAAATTGGCAGCAAGATGGGTACTCGCCATAAAGCCTATATTAAATATCCCAAGCAAAGCGGCACTACCGACAAACAGCATCAATAGCATCAAAATTGCGGCGGCAGCTTTACTGGCGGGCGGCGAGAAAACCTCTAATGTCTCACCCGGCTCAATGGACTCGAGACGTTGTGTTGTTTTTGCCGGTACCTGACCAAAGGTTAAATAAGCAGCCATAACATTGCCGAAAAACAAAAAATAAAACATAAACATCGCTATATATCCGGACCATGAGCTTTCCTGCGCTGTTTCCCAGCTAAGGTTAAAAAGCGTCATAAATACCGCATACGGCAGCCCGGTGCTCAGCATCATATTAACGTAAAAAGCACGACGTTCCTTACGCTGAGCTTGACCCCGTGCTACTGCCGGGCCGAGCTGTTCTACTGCGGCCAAACTGGCAGCTGTTGCCTCCTTGCCATCTGCAATTAAGCTCGCTTTTTGTGCAACCAACTGCTCCCGAACTGCAGCCAAAGTATGGTTACGCACCGTTTTGGCTCCCACCAACTCAGCGTCCAGTGCCTGTAAATACTGGTCAAGGTGAGTGTCATCGGTGGCCAACTGTTGATCGAATTTTGGTGAAGGCAGACGGGAAAGTGTCCGTAACATAGTCATCACAGCTCCTTAGTTATAAAAGTTCCCAATCCACAGCGTTAACTGCCATTAACGCTAATCGGCCAGACCTTACTACAACCGGGAAAAGCTGTAAAACAAAATAAGCAGCCATGTTTTTTTAATGAAATATTACGCTTTTTTAGGTTAACCATACCCGGGGCGGAATCTTGGTAAGGCACAGGATCACCGCAGATTTGCCGTCTGCCGTTAATCTCTCTCAGCGAACTTAAGCTACTGTGGCGCCAACGGCTTTATCTCAGCCCTGATATCGTGAATACTGAGCCAAAGTGTATTTAGCGGAGAACAGCATGCGTTTTTTCAGCAAACTCAGTACCTGGCAGCGGCTAGCGCTGCTACTGCTCTGCCTGTTTACGTTAGCTGCCGGGATCTATAGCGGTGTGCTGCAACAGCGGTTAATAAACCCGGCCCTGGCGCCACTGGATCAAAAAGCCGAGCAGGCTTTACAACACAGTTTACTGCTAAGCGGTGCGTCCTTTGCCACGGCGCGGCTGATTGACCGCGGTATCGCTTTTGTTTCCGAAGCCGAAGTTGGCGTCGGTGTTGCCAGCGTAAAACCGGGCCAGTTGTTAAAGCCGCTACAGGATATGGCGGTGCGCTACTCGGATGTGATGGTGATTGCGATGACTTCGATTGGGTTGCAGCTCTTTTTACTGCACTTTGGTCAGCTGGCCGCCTTGCCGCTCTTTGGTAGCGGCATCCTGGCCTCGGCAGCATTGCTGTTATGCGGGCCAGCCAGCTGGCGCAATAGTTGCCGCTATCTGCTGCGGCTTTTTGTGGCGCTGTTGCTGATTATCCGCATTGGCATTCCACTGGCGGCCTATGGTGTGGCCGAACTGTCGGATTGGGTACTTACACCACAACGCGAAGCCGCCGAAGCGGCACTTAACCAAGAAACGGCTGCTTTGCAGCAAATTGATCAGCCCATTAGCAATACAGAAGATGGCTCAGTTAGCTGGCTGCGGCAAATGGCCGCCAAAGCCACTGATATGCTGGGCGCAATGCGCAGCTTCTCCGACAATATGGTAGAAAAGCTGATCCAGCTTATCGTGGTATACAGCCTGAAAACCTTGCTATTTCCGCTATTATCCATGTATTTGCTGTGGCAGCTGGGCCGCTGGTTTGTTAGCCGGCCGATGCCGCAGCCAGAGGCGGCAGAGAAAATAGCAGCGGTGTAGCCCACTATATTGCGCTTTATCGGGCAAGTGCTTGCTTAAATCTAATGCAATCACTACTATTTGAAAGTAATCACTTTGAATCAGGGAGCATCCATGGCTCAAACCGGAACTAAAGTGCTAACGGCACATATTCCGCTGCCGCTGGCAGAAAGAGTGGATCAACTTGCCGAGCGCTTAGAACGCTCACGCGGTTGGATCATGAAACAAGCTTTGTCGGCCTGGCTGGAACAGGAAGAGGAACGCGAGCGGCTAACAAAAGAAGCGCTGGCCGATGTTGATGCGGGCCGGTTAACAGACCATCAGGACGTGCTGGCATGGGCGGAAAGCCTGAGCACAGAACAGCCCTTACCAGTTCCACGCTAAATGGAATTAAAGTGGACCAGCAAAGCCCTGTCTGATCTTGCCAGGCTTTATGAATTTCTGGCGGCAGAAAATAAACAAGCTGCTGCCAAAACCATACAAAGATTAACCAAAAGTCCGGCCATCCTGATCAGTAATCCACGGTTGGGTGAACAGCTATTTGAGTTTATGCCCAGAGAGGTACGCCGTTTAGTCCTTGGCGATTACGAGCTACGTTACGAAATTCAGGGCAGAACACTTTACCTTTTACGGTTGTGGCATACACGGGAAACCCGATAGAGATATTCAGAGATAACGCTTACCGCATTATTAGAATGAGGAAAGCCATTTAGCTTATCGATTTCAGCAATACGTTAGCCTGTTGTGTTAGCCTGCTGTTTCCAACTTCTCCAATTCATCAAGCAAAGCTAAACCTTGCGCGGCAGTAGCCCGGGCGGCACGCACCTCATAGCTGACTTGCGCATCATATTCTGTAAGCGCAATAGTGGAGAGCTCTTCGATAAGCTTATTTACGCTAATATTACGGCGTTGCGCCAACGCTTTTAGTCTACTGGCTTTATCGTCAGGCATTCTGATTGTAAGGGTTGTCATCTTAATATCTCCAATAGCTGCTCAGGCTTAACTATCTCTAACGCAGGAAATGTTAACTCCGCAAACCGAAAATCTTTAACGTTATTGGTCACTAAATATCTGGCATTACTTGCGACAGCAAGTTCAACCAGATGATTATCCCCTTCATCACGAAGATTGGGGCGCCACCGAAAATAAAGTTGATTCCAGTGACACACCGACAAGAAAGCATCCAAAAAAAGCTGTCGTTGTTCCTTGTTAAGTTTACAAAGCGCTAAAACATTCTGACGCTCAAACACATCTTCATATTCAAAATAGAGCGCTGCAGCTAACTGCGGTTCTAGTTGCCCTGCCAGACAGTGCCTTACCATTTCCCGATTTGGCCCTTTACCGCCCAACAACGCAGCAACCAGCACATTGGTATCTAACACAACTTTCATTAAATGATAGCTTATATGATGTCATTATACATAATGACAAAATCATAGTCTTAATTCATGTGCACTGCAATTTAGCCAAGCCTAATAGCGATATCAATTTACTGCTGCTATAATTTCACCGTGTTCTAAATTAAGAAGGAGAGTTTGATGATTGCAGTAATTACCCACCCGGCGAAGGCTGCGGCGTAAGTTAAACTTTTCGCTTTTTAATTTCACCTGCCTTAGCCCGGTGTTTGCTGACCGGGATCTCTGAAAGCCCATTCGGGTTACCTTAACTTTTCCAGAGTTCCTCACCATTTTTACTGTGTGTGCAGTGCTTAACTGTGCGCAGAAGGAAATGCAATGAACTTAGCCTTAACTTTACCACAACTGGGCTGGCAAGCCTTTTTTCAACAACAACTGTCGCTGGCAGAATTTGAACAGGCGCTTATCGCCCGCGTCACAGCACATCACCGCAGTGGCTATCAGCTAATGACGCAGCAAGGACCTGGCCATTTAACCGCCAGCCCGGCCTTACCTGCGATGACTATTGGCGATTGGCTGCTATTGGATCAAGCCGGCAGTTTTATCCGCTTATTAACACGAAAGTCGCTGTTTAAACGTAAAGCCGCCGGTAGCCAGCTTGCCGAACAGCTGATTGCCGCTAACGTTGATACGTTGCTTATCGTTTGCTCGTTAAACCACGACTTTAACTTAAGCCGGATCGAGCGTTATCTGGCGTTGGCGCACGAAGCCGGTGCCGAGCCATTATTGGTGCTGACCAAGGCAGATCTTTGCGCCGATGTGGACGCCTATATCCAGCAGGTAACCAAGCTTGACCCTATGCTGCTGGTCGAGGTTGTGAATGCCCTCGACAGCAGTTGCAGTAGCAAATTACAGCACTGGTGCCGACTTGGTAATACGCTGGCGGTAGTAGGTTCGTCTGGCGTGGGTAAATCAACCCTGGTAAATACCCTGACTGGCAATACGGCACAAAAAACCGCGGCTATCCGCAGTGATGACAGCAAAGGCCGGCATACCACCACCGCCCGCTCGATGCACTTTACTGCCGCCGGCGCGGTACTCATTGATACGCCCGGTATGCGTGAGCTGCAACTGACAGACTGCGATGCCGGCATTCGCCGCACCTTTGCCGACATTGATGCCCTGGCCAGCGAGTGCCGCTTTAGCAACTGCCAGCATCAGACTGAGCCAGGCTGTGCGGTACAACAGGCTATCGCGCGGGGGGAGTTAGACGCCAGACGGCTCGCCAACTACCAGAAACTTAATGCCGAGCAAGCACGTAATGCGGCATCTTTACATCAGCGGCGTGAAAAAGAGCGGCAGTTTAGTAAGCTGGTTAAGTCGGTTACGTCACTTAAAGCCAAGAAATACGCTGACTAGCGGTTTAGTCACCTAACAGCAACGCCGGTTTGCTTGCCAAGCCGGCGTTGCAATATTGGGTCGCGATACTACAGCAAGGCCAACTATGGCTTGAATCCGGGAGATAACAAATTTTACCTCAAACACGCTACTCCCGCAGATTGGATTGAACCTGACGACGCGCCAGAATTAACTGACGAGTTTTTTGATAGCGCGGATAAATATATTGGCGAAAAACTTGTAAAGCGCGGCAGGCCAAAAGCTGACAACAAGAAAGAGGCATTAACGGTGCGGTATGATGCCGATGTGGTTGCCGCGTTTAAAGCAACCGGCAAAGGCTGGCAAACCCGGATGAACGCTGCGCTGCGCGACTGGCTTAAAACCCACTCGCCACAGGATTACAATTAGAAAGCATAAGAGTTTTGGCAAAAAAACACCAAAGAGAGGCTAACTGAAAGCAGCAGTCACGCTGTATTTGGCGAAATTTCTTTGTTAATTTTCTCATCAACTCCCGAAACGCTTCAGATAATTGATAGCGTGTAGGTTAAGCCAGCTTTGCGTATCACCACCTAGACCGCTCGGGATCTGACCCCGAAAGTCGTACTCAAAACTCCCCTGGGCGTTTACGTTTTGCTATGTGCTTCGGTAGTACCAGATCTGTTTATGTTGAAACAACTTTAGATTAATGCAATCCTCTAAAAGTAAAGGACTAACTTAGGAAACATAGATGATGAGTAGCGCAAGTGAAAATAATTTTGATGAAACGTCTCAAGCCGAAATCGATACCCTCATTAAGAGAATTTGTACGGGAAATGCGTTATTGTTCACAGGTGCTGGATTTTCAAAGAACACTACTAATATTTCAGACAAAGAGCCACCAATGGCATCAGGTCTTTCGCAAATCCTAGCTGATATTGCGGGTTTAACTGATGATCGCGATGATCTTTACTACACTTCGGATCTTTGTCTCTCGCGAGGATTAACGAGAGAAATTATAAATACTTTAAGAGACAATTTTGTAATAAAGAAAGTGAGTGATGAACACAAGATAGTAGCTAATTTTAACTATAGAAGAATTTATACAACAAATTATGATAATGCATTTGAAATAGCAAGTAGAGAGGTTGGGCGTGACCGACTTGCGGTTTCTTTAGATAACCGGCCTAGCGAGTATGTTAATAGAGATATTTGCGTTCATCTTAATGGTTATATAGAAAAATGTAATGAGTCTGACTTACAATCCAAGATAAGGCTTACTGATTCATCCTATTTATCTCCTGATTATTTCATGAGTTCTGATTGGCGAAAGACTTTTTTACACGATCTTGATTGTAGTTCAGCAATTATATTTGTTGGTTACTCACTATATGATGTACAAATTAGAACTATTCTGCATGACTCTCAGCACCTTATAGATAAAACATTTTTTATTACTTGGACAGGGGCTTCTAATAAAGAAGTTCATAGTCTTTCCAAGTATGGCAAAGTACTTAAAATTGGTGTGGATGGCTTTGCCGAAATTTTGAACTCAGTTCAGAGTGAAGTGTCAAACTCTCCAATTGAATCATCCCCAAAATCATTTGAAAAACTCGATTTTTGTAAGACTCCGCCGGCAGTAACAGAGGAGGATTCACGAAATTTACTTCTTTTTGGTTATTATAAAAAGGAAATGATTGACTCTGTTATTTCTAATGACTTCAATGCCCCTTTTGTTTTTAAGAGAAGTTCGGTTGAAATTATAAAAAAGCAACTTTTAAGTGGAAATCACATACTAATACATAGCGATCTTGGCAATGGCAAATCTATGTTGGTTGATGTTATTGCTAAATATCTTGCCAGGGAAGGGTATAATTGTTGGAATGTTGCTTCAGAAGATTTTAATCCGACGCAAGACTTAGATTATTTCACCGCTAACAACAAAGAAAGACATTATCTTTTTATAGATAATGCTCACAGATTCATAGATTTTTTGGATATTTTTTTAGCAATAAAACCAGGAAATGTAAATTTAGTTCTTTGTGACAGAACCCCCAATATAGCTTTTATTGATGAAAAATTTAAACGATCAGAATTAGATATCTATGATTTTTCAGTTGACCTTTTAGAGGAAGACGAACGATCAAATCTTATAAGAATGATAGATGACTCAAACCTTTGGAGAGAATTCTCTGCTGAGAGCCATGCAAAAAAGGACGAGTTAATAAGGGAGCTCTATAGCAATCAATTATCAGGTGTTCTTGTTGGATTGCTCAAAAGCCCGGATATATCTAAAAGGATTGAGTATTTAGTTCATGACTTAAAGTCAAATAGCAATTTTAGAACAACTTTATTTGCATTATGCTTGTGCGATGCTTTTGGTGTTGAAAAAAATAACAGTATTGTCGCAGAGGTTGCTGATAACGAGAGTATTTATAAATCTGAGTTTAGGAATAATAAATCTTTCAGATTAATGTATAAGTCTGAGCAGGGTTTAATTAAAGCAAATTCTAGTGTTCTGTCACTATTCATAATAAATACTTTTTTTTCTGACGCTTACATAGTTGAATTCTGTCTTGGTTTAGCGGAGAGGTTGAACAACAGGACAGACCTTGATCGCGATTTAAAAGAAGTCTTTAATAAGTT
>OGCL01000343.1_pt1 | contig 52026 bp, 48 predicted proteins | sample 1570041 | NCBI WGS metagenome assembly OGCL01 (sample SAMN06266162, study PRJEB24511) | hot springs metagenome | isolation source: Hot spring water | place: South Africa: Limpopo | collected 2015-06-22
CAAAGGATATTTCTTAGGAAACGGTGAAGAAAGCAGCGAGCGGGATGAAGCGCAAGGCGCGGGGAGCGCAGCGACCGAGACATATCAAGCAGATAGGCGAGGGAGCGATTCGCCCACGCAGCCATTTATTCAGCGTTTCCTTAACGCTAGCTTGGGCAATATCGGCGCGCTCAGTAGAGCTTGGGAGGCAGTTGCATCGAACGCAGGCGCTTGAAGTGGCGCTTGCAGGCCGCAGCGTGCTTTCGCTTGCGTTCCGTGGTTGGCTTCTCGTAGGCCTCCCGGGCGCGCAGTTCGGTCAACAGGCCGGACTTCTCGATGGCCCGCTTGAATCGTCGCATTGCGGCTTCGAAGGGTTCGTTTTCGCGGACTTTGATAATCATGAAGTGCTTGTCTCTAGATACGTTTCGGCGCGATCCTGTTTTGCGTGCCACCCGTGGGGCAAGGCGCTGGGTCGACCGAAAGGCTGGCGCGTTGCCTGGACACTGATCGGATGTGGCGCCCTTGGCAGGCTGTTGAAAAAACTAAAGCGGTGAGCCGATCTGCTGTGTTGCACGGCACTCCGTGCACCTCGCATTTGGCCATCCTCGCTACGCTTTTCAACAGCCCGCGAACCGGTGCAAGTTGCAGCACGTGGAATGACGCTCGCCTTACACAGCGAGCCTGATAGTATAGCTCGCGATGACAGTCGTGTCCATACGCGCTCTTGGCAGCCCGGCTGGGCAGGCGAGCGAGCCGGGCCTCGTCCTCGGAATCGAATCTTCCTGCGATGAGACCGGTGTTGCGCTGGTCGAGGCCGCGTCCGGGCAGATCGTGGCACAAGCCCTTCATTCCCAGGTCACCCGGCACGCACCTTACGGCGGTGTTGTGCCGGAGTTGGCAAGCCGCGATCATCTCCGACACGGCTTGCCGCTCGTCGCAGAGGTTCTGAAAGACGCTGGGGCGACTTCAAGCGATATCGGCCTCGTCGCCTACACGCAGGGCCCGGGTCTGGGTGGCGCGTTGCTTGCTGGAGCCCAACTCGCTACGTCGCTGGCTGCGGCGTGGTCGTTGCCCGTGCTGCCTGTCCACCACATGGAGGCGCATTTGCTGTCACCATTGCTTGCCGACCCGGCGCCGCAGTTTCCATTTCTTGCGTTGCTGGTGTCGGGAGGTCATACGCAGTTGATGCATGTCGCCGGGATAGGTCGCTATGCGCTGTTGGGAGAAACCATCGATGACGCAGCAGGCGAAGCATTCGACAAGTGCGCCAAGCTGCTCGGGATTGCCTATCCCGGGGGCTCGCAGCTTGCGCTACTCGCAGAATTGGGCGACGCGAAGTCCTTTCGCTTGCCGCGACCGCTCGCACAGTCGGACGGGCTCGACTTTTCCTTCGCCGGGCTAAAAACGGCGGTAGCGCATCTAGTCCGCGAGCTGGCGGGCGAACCGCTGCCGCAGCGCGGCGCCACCTCCTCGCCGCAACCAATTCTCCCGATCGACCATCCGCGTCGCGCCGATCTGGCCGCCTCGGTGCAAGCAGCCATCGTGGACTCGCTGGTGTCCAAATCCCTCGCTGCGCTCGATCGAAGCGGTCTGACTGCTTTGGTCGTGGCAGGGGGCGTCGGCGCGAACGGCAACCTGCGGCAAAAACTCGCGGAGGCTTGTGCATCCCGTGGTGTGCGCGTCTTTCACCCTCCGCCATCGCTGTGCACCGACAACGGCGTGATGGTCGCATGGGCGGCGTCACTCCGGGCGGCCGAGGCGTCTCGCGACTACTCGGTCAGGGTTCGGCCCCGCTGGCCGTTGGCGACGCTCTCGCCGCCGAGATCACCGGCCTGAAGACTGGCGGGCCGCATCGATCGCCTCGATTCGGGCCTGACGTAGCGCAGCTGCGATGCGGTGCGAGGCGCTTTCCACCATCTCCCGTGTTTCCTGCCGGGGGACGATAAAGGACGCCAGTCCGACATCCGCCGGCTTCGTCGCATGGCGGCTCTTCGCCTCCCCGACGGTGCGGGCGATGGCGGCGGCGTCGACACCCCGCATGGCAGCGAGCGCTCGTTCGGCGTCATGGCGTGCAGGCCACCGAGTCGCTTCCGACGTTCTGCCCGCATGGTGCAGGCGGGACGCATGGACCGCTTCGCATGCATCGAGCATGCGGGCAAAGCGATCGGGGCGTCGCAGTGCGTCGCAGCGCATCAACAGGTCGTGTATGGCAGCGGAAGATAGCGCCGCAAGACGGTCGATGTGTTCATGCTCGGCCACCATCAGGCGGGCCAGCTCGTGGATGTGTCTTGGCATCCGCCAACGGGCAGCCAGGCAGTCGACCGCAAATGCGCGCGTCGTCCCGTGGCCGTTCTGCTCGGACTGTGGGGGCGCGGGTGCTTCGCCTTGGTCCAGAGCGTGAGTAAGCGCGGCGAAGCGCGTGTCAATCGGCCAATTGCGCTCAGCTGCGTAGTCGATCGCATGCATCGCCAGACTTGCCACGTCGCCGCCTGAAACGGTTTGGCCACGCGACGAAGTTCGCCAGAGCCGGTCAATTTCCGGCGCGATCCGCTCGAGCGCGCCCATTTCTCTCAGCACTACGAACATCCGTGACGGCTTTCCGGTGCCGAGTCCGCGCGAGATTTCCTGCCAGATCCGCTCCGGGGTGAGTGTTTCGAGCTCGTCGCCTTCGACCATGCAGCGGCAAAGCGCGAGCGTCTCGCTCGCCACCGTGAAGTGCGGAAAGCGCGCGGCAAAGCGTGCAAGACGCAGCACCCGCAGCGGGTCCTCACGAAACGCAGCGGTGACGTGGCGTAGCACGCGCATTTCGAGGTCAGCCAGTCCGCCGAAAGGGTCAATCAACCGTCCGTCCGCATCGCGCGCGATGGCGTTGATGGTCAGATCGCGGCGTGCGAGGTCCTCCTCCAGGGTGACCGTTGGCGCCGCATGGACGACGAAACCGAGGTGCCCCTTGCCCGCCTTGCGTTCGGTGCGCGCAAGCGCGTACTCTTCGCCGGTAACTGGATGCAGGAACACAGGAAACTCGCGCCCGACCTGCCGATAGCCCTGCGCTCGCATCTGTTCCGGCGTTGCGCCGACGACGACCCAGTCACGATCCCCTGCTGGCAAGCCCATGAGCTCGTCACGCACGGCGCCGCCAACGAGGTAGGTTTTCATTGCTTGGTCATGGCATCAGCGGTCGATGACGCCGTCGTGCGCCGCAATCAACTCGTCGATGATCGGGCCGAGCTCTCCAACGGTCAGGGTTGCGGCGGTATCGAAGCGTTCCTCTTCGTCGTCGGAGGTCTCGGGTCCGACTTCGATTGCAAGGTAGCGTATCCGTTTCAATCGAAACGCGTCATCGATCACGAAGGCGACCCGGCCCGCCCAGGTCAAGCCGACCTCGCGCGGCATCTTTCCGGACTGGATGTGCCGCCGCACCTCATCGCTTTCGATGTGATGGCGGCTGTAGCGGACGACGGCTCGGGTCTCGTCCATCGCGATCAGTTCACAGTCTCGGTCGAGCGCGAGTTGCCCCGGGAGGTCGAAGTGGGTAAGCCAACCTGCCATCACCGCGGTCGGGCTGCGTTGGGTTGCGAGTGGAGCGAGTCGGATGTCTTCGAACGTCGCCAGCATTGATGCCGCGATTTCATCGGCCAGCTTGGACGTGGCAGCCTCGATGACGACCCTCTCGCGCTGGTGGTCGATCCAGATGCGTCGGGAGTCGATTCTGCTGAATGCGCGCGGCAAAAGTTCAAGGCGGGCCTCGTCGCGCAGGTCCCGCTTGCCGCGGCGCACCTCACGCTTGGTGTCGCGGCGGGCGGCCTTTTCCTCGGCGTGACGCGCGACGACGCTTGCCGGCAAGATCTTCTGCTCGATCTTCATCCTCAACCATGAATGGCCAGCGACGCGCTCGATCAGCGCATCATGGTCGTCGCCGCGTGGGGGCGCCCATCCAAGCGACCGCTCCTGGGTGGCGGCGCATGCGCTGAAGCGGCGGCGACGCAACGCCTCGGTGAGTGCGCGGTCGGAGGCTGGCAGCTCGCCTGTGAGGCGATAAACGACAAGGCTTTTGAACATCGGAGGCCGATTGGGGCAATCGCGGAGGGCTCGATTGGTAGCATGCAGGCGAGGGGTGCAACGGCAAGCCGGTGACCCGCCGCGGTATCGGCGACTTGTCGGCCGATGCGGTCAGCCGCACACCGTTGGAACTGCGCCGGACTGGGGCGGATGCTGCGCGGTCCGTACTCCTTCTGCGGAAGATATCATGCTCAGGAAACGCTGAATAAATTGCTGCGCGGGCGAATCGCTGCGTTGTGCGGTGCTCGCTCCCTCGCATATCTGCTTGATATGTCTCGGTCACTGCGCTCCGTGCGCCTTGCGCTTCATCCCGCTCGCTGCTTTCTTCAGGGTTTCCCTAAGCACCCCAAAAGGCGGTTGAAGGATTTGACGGCCTTCGGCCGGCTTTGCGTGAGCGCTTGGGCGCCGTTTCGGCGGCGAGGACCGGGCTTCAATCTGCTGCGATGAGGAGCGTGGCTATGTGGGCGACGACGGATCTCTGCGATGCCAATGAGGATCGGCTGGCGCTGGGTACGCTGCGGGTGCTGGCTCCGGGCATGGTTTCGTTCGGTAGGCGGCCATCCTTTCATGGCAGGATCACCACGCTCAAGGTGTTCGAGGACAACGCCCTTGTGCGCGCGATGCTAGAGAAGCCCGGCGATGGGCGCGTGCTGGTTGTTGACGGAGGTGGTTCCCGTCGCTGCGCGTTGCTCGGCGGCAATCTGGCCAAACTGGCAGCCGCGAACGGATGGCAAGGGGTAATCGTCAACGGTGCGGTGCGCGACGCCGACGAAATCGATGCCTGCGACATTGGTGTTCGCGCCTGGTCTCTGTCTCCAGTGCGGAGCGCTAAACACGGTGCCGGGGTCCCGCATGAGCCGCTCAATCTGCAGGGCGTCGATGTCCATCCGGGTGAATGGTGCTACGCAGATCGCGACGGGATCCTGGTCTCTGCCGTGCAGCTGCTGCCATGATGCCCTGTCCGCCGCGGTCCATACGCGTGGAGTGCGCTGTGGGTCAGGGCGCACGCGTCATGCATGTCTACGACTGGGGCGATCTGCGCCTCGATCGCACGGTCGTCTGCGTGCATGGCTTGTCGCGCAACGGCCGCGACTTCGACGTTCTTGCGCACGCGTTGTCGGATCGTTTTCGCGTGCTTTGTCCCGACGTTCCGGGCCGGGGTCTGAGCGATTGGCTGCCCGGTGTGCAGGATTACACCGTGACAACGTACGTTCGGTTCATGGACGCCTTGCTCGAACAAGAGGGGATCGCGCAGTGCGATTGGATTGGCACGTCAATGGGCGGCCTCATTGGTCTGGCTCTGGCGGCCCGTCCAGCCTCGCCGGTCAAGCGCTTCGTAATCAATGACGTCGGCCCGGCAATCGAGCGCGCGGCCCTTGAACGGATCGGTCAATACATCACGCAGCGGCCTGTCTTTGACACGTGGGAGGCGATGATGGCCTTCGTCATGCCGGCGTTGCTGCCATTCGGCCCCTTGACAGATCAGCAGCGCAGGCATCTTCTGCAAACATCCGTCGAGCGGCGTCGCGACGGTGGTTGGCAGTTCCGTCATGATCCAAAGATCGGCGAAGCCTTCGTCGCCGCGCTGTCCGCTCCGTCAGCGGATCTTTGGCCGCTTTGGGAGATGGCAGCGAAGCGCGGAGCGGAGACCTTGATCCTGCGCGGGGAGCATTCGGATCTTCTTTCGAAGGCATCGGTCACGCGGATGCTGGCGCTCGACCCGACGGCTCGGTGTCATGTTGTGCCGAATACCGGTCACGCGCCCATGATGATGGACCGCGCCACGATCGACGTCGTGAGAGAGTTTCTGCTCGCGGCGTAGTACCTCAAGGTCAATCAAATCCTCGCAGCCGTCATCGTCATCACCCGGGCCATTCCTCGCATCAACTGCTGAACGAGCCAAGGCATCGGCTCGGCGCCGAGCCTTCGCGCCGTATCGGCGTGTTGGGCCTCATCCTCTCGCATCTGTTCGACGATCGCACGCGAGCGCAGATCGTTGGCCGGCAGGCGGCGCAGGTGGCCGCTCAGGTGTGCTTCGACCTGCTCTTCGGTGACTTGCAGAAAGGCGAGGGACTTTCCATCGCCCAAGGCGCCCGCCAGCGCGCCGATCGCCACGGCCCCGGCGTACCAAAGCGGATCGAGCAGACTTGCCCTTCCACCCAATTCCGCGAGGCGACCACGAGTCCATGCCAGGTGATCGAGTTCTTCGTTGGCGGCAGCTCGCAATTCGCGCTCGATACGCGGATCGCGTGAAAATAGAGCCTGCCCCTGATAGAGGCCCTGCGCCGCCACCTCTCCAGCGTGATTCACCCGCATCATGGCGATGGATCGTGCGCGCTCCTCCTCGGCGAGAGGCCTTTCCTCAATGGCTGCGCCAGGGGGCGGCCTTTGAGCAGAACACATTCCGCTCGACGCTCGCAGTCCCCGATCGAAAGCGCGGATGACGTCATCGATCATGTTCTGCCGCCTCCAAACGAAAAGGGGCGCGGTTACGCGCCCCTTTTCTGCTCGGGATATCACACGTTAGAACGTGTGCCAAAGCCCAAGGGCGAACGCGTTGATCTTCGTCTTGCCGAGCAGATTGGCACCGACGATCGTGCGCTCGTTCTCGAGCGTGGTGTAGTAGCCGCGGAGCAACGTACGACGCGAGAGCGCGTAATCCGCCGTGAGCGAGAGGTGCTTGCCGCCACCGTTGTTCCACTGAGCGAGCGTCGCTGCGTTGACGGTGAGCGCCTGCGTGAGCGGGTTGTAACCGGCAGCAAGCCCCTTGTCACGCGTCGAGTACTGCACGCCGAGAGTCCAAGGTCCCATCGGGGCCAACGCGCCAATTTCCCAATAACGATACTTGAGCGTGCCGCTCGCAGGCTTGTAGCGAGCCTGCTCGATGGTTCCGTCAATCATGACAGGACCGGCGTTGAACGACGCATAGGCACGAACGGCATCCTGGTCATGCAGAGCCACAACCGATCCGAGCCCAGTGAAGTTATTGTGCTTCGCATAGGCGAGACCAAGCCGGAAGGGGCCCTGCGTGAAACGCAGCGACGTATCCCAGCCGGAGCAGCGAACGCCGGCGTTCTCACCAATGAATGCATACTGAGTGCGAACCGTTACGCCGGCGAACGTCGGCGTCTGGTAGCTGATCGAGTTCCCGTAGCGAGCATCAAACGCGCTGCTGTTGCAGCTGGCGGCAGCGGTGTAATTCGTGAACAAGTCGCGCTTGGCAAAACCCGCCCCGCCTGAAAGGCCGTTGTTGCGGTTCTCCCAGCTGTTCGCACCCTGATGATGCGCCCAACCCAGCACGTCGTCATATGGCGTCAAGCCGTAGCCGAGGCGAAGCGTGCCGAAATTGCCTTGCAACCCTACCCAGCTTTCCCGCGAGAATCCGCTGCCGACACCGGTGTCGCTCGTGAACCCTGCCTCGAGCTGGAAGATGGCCGACATGCCACCACCCAGCGACTCGCTGCCACGGAAGCCGTAGCGCGAGGAAATGTTTTCTTGAGAGGTAATGCGTGCGGAACCGTTCGGGCCCTTGTACTGCGCAACTTCCATGGCGGTGCGGATGCTGCCGTATAGCGTAACGTTGGCGGTTTGTGCGAAGGCCGACGAAGCGGCGAGCGTCACGGCGGCCGCAACCAAGGATTTTTGGAAGGTCATGAGCAAGACTCCGGAAGATTTGAGTGGTGAGACGCACCACAGAAGAGGGCCGTGGCGGCCCCCTTGAATGAGCGTCTCGGCGTGTCGCGTCCTAACCCTTGACGGGCGTCGTGGAGACGCTGTCAAGGAAGGAACGCCGTTCGATCGCTCCGATCAGAACCGGTGACGGATCCCCGCGGCGATGATCCGCTTGTCGGCGCCGAAGGACTGCGCGACACCACCAAAACCTGCCGCGTTGATGTTGCTTGCGGCGTTGTTGTCGGCGTTGGCGTAACGAACGTACAGGTTGCTGCGCTTGGACAGGTTGTAGTCGGCGCCGACGTCGAAGAGGTTTTGCTTGGCAGCGCCAACCTTACCCTGACCGTATTGCGCGACCAGACCGACATTGCCCATCGGAACGTTCACGCCAAGATGCCAACCCTTGAACTTGGGCGTCGGGGCCGGGTTTTTGTTCTCGACGTACGCACCTGCAACCGTGGCAACGCCAGCGTTATACCTGCCGCCGACTACCATGTGGCGTCCTGCAAGGCCGCCGGTCGCGTTCTTGACGTCAACCAGCGCAGCACCGAGATAGATCGGTCCATTGCTGAACTCACCATTGAAGCCGACCAGACGTCCGCGGGAGGCGCCGCCGGCGATCTCGCCGAAACCATACATCGCGGCGACGGTCAACCCACCCATGCTGGCGGACTTGAAATTCACGCTGTTGTTAACGCGCGAAGCTCCGGTCAGCGGGAGGACGTAGTGATTCGCCTCGACGGAGAAGGTGCTGCAACTTTCCACCGTAGCAGCGCAGAACACGTAGAACGACGGCGAGTACTGGCGGCCGAGCGTGACCGCGCCGAACCCGCCGGAGACACCCACAAAGGCCTGACGACCGAACAGCAGTCCGCTCTGCGCTGCCGATCCAGCATCACTATTGATTCCTCCTTCGAGCGTGAAGACCGCATTCAGGCCGCCGCCCAACGACTCGGAACCACGAAGGCCCCAGCGCGAGCCGGACAGGCCACCCGGGTCGACAACGCTGACCGACGCGCTGGCGGTCGCAGCCCCAGCAGCTGTCCTGCCGGCGCTCGTGCGGACATTCGCGACGTAGGTGTCAACGAGGCCATAAAGAGTCACGTTCGCCGTTTGCGCGGAGACCGCGCCGGCAGCGGCTGCGCTGACAGCCAAAGCGATGAGTTTCAGTTTCATTCAGGTCTCTCCTCAGTTAATGACAGGCCATTGCACGCGTACCCAGAACAGCCTTGACGGCCTTGGAGCAGGCATGAAGGCGTGCGCAGGCACCGATCTTCCAACCATTGATTCGGAAGCTGAAACAGATTTTGCCAAAGCGCCGATGCCGGCCGTGAGGCGGTGCGATGACAGCGCGCGCTGGCCCTCCAGTCTGTTGTCAAATTGCAACAGACCAACTCCTTCCGGGCATCGAACGCGCGCTCGTCGCCGAGGCGCGCAATGAACTCAAGCCGTTGATGGTGAACACATTTTCATGCGCCGCGAGACATGCTGCAGGCTAGCACCTTCGCGTTGGCGGCGACGGCCGCAGTTCTTACGTGGCTGCTGTGCGTTCTGTTGGTCCGGCGAGTGATTCCGGCCCCGCTCAGCCTTCCGTCGGACCGCTCGTTGCATCGCGACCCGACGCCTCGCGGCGGCGGGCTTGGCATCGCAGCCTGCGTGATTGCGGCATGGGTCGTGGTGGCGGCGCCATGGATGGTCGTTGCGTCGGTCGCCGCGCTGTGGGCGGTGTCGGCGCTCGACGATTGGCAAGGCGTCGCCGCCCGTTGGCGGCTTCTGGTGCATGCAGCAGCAGCCGGCCTCGTCGCCACCGCGCTGGCGCCGACTGCAACTCCGACGATCATCATCGTTTTGTCAGCAATTGCGCTTATCTGGCTGATAAATCTCTACAACTTCATGGATGGCTCTGACGGGGTGGCAGGCGCATCCGCGTTGGTCATTGCGCTCGTCTTCGGGGCCATGGCGCCCCCTGGAACAGGAACCCCCTCGCTGATCGCAGCCGGCATCGCCGTCGTGGTCGGTTCCGCGCTCGGATTCCTTCCTTTCAACTGGCCGCGCGCACGCATCTTCATGGGCGATGGCGGCTCCACGATTCTCGGTTTGACCCTCGCCGTCATTGCGCTGTCGGGTGTCTTCGCTGGCCTGTGGTCGTTCGGATCGGCCGTGCTTCCCTTCACGGTGCTCTGGGCAGATACGACCTTCACCCTCGCACGCCGAATCCTGCAGGGTCATCATCCGGCAGTCGCGCATCGCGACCACTACTACCAGCATCTGGCGCTGGCAGGACTCGGCCATGGCGGATTGCTGGCGTGGATCATCGGCTGGAATCTGCTGAGCGGGCTATTGGCTTGGCTCACGCGCGATTTGTCCACCCTGGCCAGCATGTCCGTCGCCATCGCATGGGCTGCGATCTACCTCGGCGCTTGCCACCTCACGCTCCGCCTTCGACCGCACTGGATCGTCAACCCACGCGCACTCTTCGCGCTTCTGTACGACCTGACCGCAGCCGCATCGCTTTGGGTCGCCCTCTACTGGGTGCGATTCAACATCGCACTTGATGAGCGCGACTTCACGGCGAAGGATGTGGCCCTGTCGCTCGGCTGGATGCTACCCATCTTCGCGACCACATTCATGGCCTTCGGCCTCTATCGGGGGCTTTGGCGTTACGCATCGGTCACCGATCTTCTGCGAATCATCTACGCAACGTTCACCGCGACGGCAGTGACGGTGGTCTCTCTAGCCATCATTCGCCCAGATGCCTTCATCTGGCCCCGGTCGGTCATTCTTCTGCACCCATTTCTGCTGATCACCCTGATGGGCGGTGCACGCATGGCCTATCGAAGCTGGAAGGAACACACGCTGTTCGGCCTCAACGCGGCACGCGGTGAACCCGTCATCGTTCTCGGGGCCGGGGACACCGGCGCCCGGCTCGTCACCGAATTGCGACGGACACCGCAGTGGCGCGTGGTGGCACTGCTCGACGACGACCCGAGAACGCTAGGGGCGCGCCTGCACGATGTCCCGGTGGTGGGGACGCTTTCCCGTCTCGAATCCGTGGCCCAGACCTTCGGAACGCGCCACGCGATCATGGCCATGCCTCGCGCCAGTTCGGCAGCGCGCAAGCGAGCCGCGGAACTCGCCACCAACGCCGGCATGCGGCTACTGACGGTGCCATCCTACGAAGATCTGCTCGACGGTCGCGCCACCATCGCGCAGCTGCGGGCGGTGGAGTTGGAGGACCTTCTCGGACGCGATCCGGTGATGCTCGATATGGCAGGGCTCGCGAACTGGATCGGCGGTCAGACGGTCCTTGTGACCGGTGCCGGCGGCTCGATCGGCCATGAGCTGTGCCATCAGATCGCGCGCTTTCGTCCGGGACGACTGATCCTGCTCGACATCTCCGAATACGCCGCCCACATGGTCCAGGAGCGGATGCGAGCGCTGCTGGGCGCGGAGCAAATCGAGACCTATGTCGCCGACGTGCGTGACCGGGATCGCATGCAGCGTATCCTGCGCGCGGAGAAGCCGCGCATCGTGTTCCATGCCGCGGCGTACAAGCACGTTCCTCTGACCGAAGGCGTCAACGCATGGGAGGCGCTGCGCAACAACACCCTGGGGACGATCGTTTGCGGGCATGCGGCGCGCGCGGCCGGGGTCGAGAAGTTCGTGCTCATTTCGACTGACAAGGCGGTCCGCCCCTCGAGCATCATGGGTGCGAGCAAGCGACTGGCCGAGCTTGCCTGCACGAACTTTCCGCCCGAGCCGACCCGCTTCGTGGCGGTACGTTTCGGCAATGTTCTCGGCAGCAATGGCAGCGTCATCCCCAAGTTCCGTGAACAGATCGCAGCCGGCGGGCCGGTGACGGTCACCCACCCCGAGATGACGCGCTACTTCATGTCGATTCCTGAAGCGACACAACTGGTGCTTCAGGCCGGGCTGCTCGGAGAACATTCCGACGTCTTCGTGCTCGACATGGGCGAGCCAGTCCGGATCGTCGAGCTGGCGCGCTCGCTGGTGCGTCTGGCACATGGCCAGCCGGACGCGGTGCCGATCGTGTTCACCGGCCTCAGGCCGGGCGAGAAGCTGCACGAGGAACTGCTGAGCGACGGCGAACGCTTCGTGCCGACGCCACACGCCAAGCTGCGCAAGGTCGAGCGCGATTCGCCGTGTTCTTGCGACCTGGCCGAACTCGAAGCCTGGCTGTCCGGGCCGCAACCCGAGCCTCTGCGCGAGGCTCTCGGCCGATGGGTGAACGACTTCAAGCCTCCTGCAGCGTACTGAGACGTCGATACGCTCCATCCCGCGCCAGCAGTTCGGCCTGCGTTCCGGCCTCGACGAGGCGTCCGTCGGCCATCACGAAGATGCGATCGGCATCGCGAATGGTCGACAGGCGGTGCGCCACCTGAATGACGGTCCGATCGCCGGGCAGGCGGCGTATTGCCTCAGCGACCGTTGCCTCGGAGACGCTGTCGAGCGCTGAGGTCGCCTCGTCGAAGAGAAGGATCGGCGCATCCCGGTAGAGGGCACGGGCGATCGCGATGCGTTGGCGCTGGCCTCCGGAGAGCAGTCCGCCACCCTCACCGACGCGGGTGTCGAATCCGTCGGGCAGCGCTTCGATGAACGACATGGCGGCGGCGGCTTCCGCAGCCCAGCGCACGCGCTCCGCATCGATCGCATCGGCGCCGAAGGCGATGTTGGCAGCAACCGTGTCATCGATCAGCAACACGTCCTGTGAGACGAGACTGACGTGCCTGCGCAGCCGATGCGCCGATGCCGCCGTCAGGCATTCACCTCTCACGATCACTTCGCCGCGTTCCGGGACATAAAAGCCAGCGATCAACGCCACGATGCTCGACTTGCCGCTGCCGGAGGCCCCAACGAAGGCGACGCGCTCTCCACGATGCACGACGAAGCTGACGTCGGCGAGCGCCTCCTCCTCTCGCTGCGGATAGCGAAAACCGACGCGCTCGAACGTCACGGCCGGGGCATCAGCGCTGATCGCATCACCTTCACCCTTGCCGATATCTCGTGGCTCGGCGGGCGTGTCGGCAATGCGAAACAGCGAGCCCGCCGCGGCAAGCCCGCGCTGAATCACCGTGTTCACCGAGGACAGCGATTTGAGCGGCGGCAGGATCGACAGGAGCGCCGTGAAGAACACGAAGAACTCGCCCGCGCTGATGCGTCCGCGCTGCCCTTCGGCGATGGCGAGGGCGACGATGCCGGCAATCGCGAATGACACCGACAGATGGATCATCGGTGTGGCGAGCGCGTTGGCACGTTCCTGCCGCATCAACGACCTGCGGACGCTGCCGGCGCGCTCGCCGAAGCGCTCGGTGATCAGGGCGAACGCGTCGAAGATCTTGACGGTGCGCTGATTGCGCAGCCCCTCGTCGGTGAAGCGCGCAAGCTCGCCCATCTGCGACTGCATGGCCTCGCTGGCCGAGCGCAGCCGCCGGCTGACCTTGCGCACAACAACGGTCACCAGCGGGGCTACGATGAAGACCACGAGTGTCAATCGCCAGCTGACCGCCGCCATCAAGACGAGGGCTGCGATCAGCTTCAGGGTGTCTTGCACCAGCGCGGTCAGCGCCTGGGAGGTCGCCAGACCGACCTGCTGCGCGTCATAGGTGATGCGCGAAGTCAACTCGGCGGGCGGATGGCGATCGAAGAAGGCAACCGGCAGTCGCAGCAGGTGGGCAAAGGTCTCGCGGCGAATGTCCAGCACGACCCGGCTTGCGACCGAGTGTAGCCCGACGTCGCCGGCGAAATTCGCCGCCCCACGCAGCGCGAAGACGAGCACCAGCAGAGGCGGAAACCAAAGCACCGGAATCTGCTCGAGCCAGCGCGCGATCGGTGCGAGAAACGATTGCGACAGACCGCCGGAGGGCATCGCCTGTGCCGACGCAGGCGCCACGGCGGCAGTGAAGCCACGATCGACGATCTGCGCGAACGACAGTGTGATCAGCGGTTCGATCAGCGAAACGGTGGCCAGCGCCAGCGCCGAGGCGATCAATCGTCCGCGGTAGGGACGCGCGTAGGCGAGCAGTCGCCGATAGAGCATCCAGTCGCGCACGGGCGCCTGCGGGTCCCCCTGTTCATGCGGTGCCGGCGCGGTTGCCATCGGCGGCATTGTTTCACGGCTGTTATGCTCTTGCCCATGTCGGGTGCCTGCCGGCGCGTAAGCGTCGGCAGGATAATCGGGAACGCGGTGACGTCGATGCGCCCGAAGCACTTCGCTTCGTGCAAGACCATGCCGCGACTGCCCCCGCAACGGTAGTCTGCCGTCTTACCGGCGCCACGCGGCGACGGGGAAGACCCGCAGGATGCAGCAAGTCACTGGGACGTCCGATGGATTCCGCCCCGGGAAGACGCTTCCTGCGGACACAGAAAGTCCGGAGACCGGCCTGACATCCGGCGCCCACCCCCTCGGGACGCCGGCAGGCACCGTAGCCGCGGGGTCGCGGCCGAGCGCTTGAAGCAGGCGGGTTCTGCCGGCAGCATCTGTCGACGACGTGTCGGCGCACGCAGCGTCGCGCACTGCATCCGGCGTCCCAGCTTCGAACGATCACGGCACCCATCGGCAACGGTCTTTCGTCAACCGCGACGCGGCGGGCGTCGCAACCTTGAGTCGATGATCATGCCAACCTCCAACCCTACCCTGCGCCATGCCGTCGTGGCCGGCGCTTTGCCTTGTCTGTTACCGCAACCACAAGCGCTCGCGCAAAGCAGCATGCAGGCTGCGCGGCTCGAGCCGCTGACCGTCACCGCCAGCCGCTTCCCCGAGCCTGCAGTAGACAGCCTGCGCGACGTCACCATCCTTGACGCCGCGGACATCGCTGCTGCCGGCGCTTCCGATCTTGTGCAGTTGCTGGCACGTGTCCCCGGCCTGCAGTGGGCGCGGCCCGGACCGTTCGCCACACCGTCGGTCTTTCTGCGCGGACATAACGCCAACCAGACGCTCATCCTGGTCGACGGGCAGCGGATCGCATCTTCCTTCAGTGGGCTGGCTGCGCTGCAGAACCTCGGACCCGAGCAGATCGAGCGCATCGAAATCGTGCGCGGACCGCACGCCGGTCTCTGGGGAGCCGACGCCATGGGCGGCGTGATCAACATCATTACCCGCCCCAGCGCCGCCGATGGCAGAGTGCAAGTCGTCGCGGGTGGCGGTGCGGATCGCGGTGTGACGGCGCGGGCGACCGCCGGCTTCGCCAGCGGTGCGACCCGTCTCGAAGCCTCGGCTGGATACGAACGCAGCGACGGTTACAACGCCATCGTCGATCCACGCGCCTTCAGCTACAACCCCGATCGTGACGGCTGGCGGGTATCGCGCGCGAGCCTCGGGCTCACCCACACCGCCGGGCCCAACCTCACGGCCTTCTTTCGCCTCAATGCCGGACGCAGCGACAGCCAGTACGACGGCAGCAAGACGTACGACGATCGTGTCGAAGTCGATCTGAGCACGCTGCAGGCAGGCGTGCGCTGGCACGGCGCCAACGGGCAGAGCGAGTTGACAGTCGGACAGGGTCGTGAAGCCTCCACTTTCGACTCCACATTCGCCGGCCGCTATGTCGTGCGTAACACCCAGGCCGCCTGGATCGGCAGATTGGCACTGTCACCGGCCGTGCGCGCAAGCGCGGCGCTCGAAGCGCGTCGGGAGAAGGTCGACGACTCCGACGGCCTTCCGGTGAAGGCGCGCGAAACGAAGAGCGCAACCTTCACGGCCGACTGGAATGCCTCGCCTGTGCGGGCGGCCGCCACGCTGCGTGTCGATGACGGCGAGCAGGCCGGCACGCGAACCACCGGGAGCCTGTCGTTTGGCTGGCAGCCGGCGCCCGGATGGCGTCTCACCCTGCATGGTGGAACAGCGTTCAAGCTGCCAACGTTCAACGATCTGTATTACCCCGGCTTCTCCAATCCAAAGCTTCGGCCGGAAACCTCACGCAGCGGCGAATTGCGGCTCGCATGGCGCGACGAACGCGCTGCGGTCTCGATCACCGCCTACCGCGCCGAAGTGCGGGATCTGATCCAGTTCATCTGCGATGCGAACTTCAACTGCGCACCACAGAACATCGCGCGTGCCCGGCTGACGGGGGCAACGATCGATGGGAATCTGCGCCTCGGCGACGTCCGGCTGAGCGGCAGTTTCGATCTGCTCGATCCGCGCAACCGCTCGAACGACCGCCTGTTGCCGCGCCGTGCGCGCGAGTTCGGTCAGTTGGGTGTGGCGGTACCGGTCGCCCCGAGCGCGGAGGTTGCGCTCAGCGTTCGCGGTGCGGGGCGCCGTTTCGACGACGCCGCGAACCGTAACGCGCTGGCGGGCTATGCGGTGCTCGACCTGGCAACACGCTGGCAGATCGCGCCAAACTGGCGTCTCGAGGGGCGCATCGACAACGCTTTGGACCGCGACTACCAGACGGCACGCGGCTACTCGACCGGCGGGCGCCGCTGGCAACTGCAGCTGGCGGCAACCTTCTGATGTTTGCTCGGGCGGGCCTGATCGGCGCGGCCGTGGTGGCGGCCGTCATGCTCGGCGTGCATGCCGTTGCGGCCCGCCACGCAAAATCGGATGGGGCGGCCGGCGCAACCACGGCCGCCTCGCCGGCGCGGATCGTCAGCCTCGCCCCCCACGTGACCGACCTGCTGCTGGCGGCCGGTCTTGGTCACCGCCTCGTCGGCGTCAGCGAGAGCTGCGAGTTGCCGGCGGGAGAGCCCGAGCGGACGCGAGTCGCCTCCCACGCGGGGGTCAATATCGAAGCGGTCATCGCACTCGCGCCCGACATCGTCATCGCCTGGCCTTCCGGCCAGCGAGCGCTGGACCTGGCAGCGCTGCGTCGACACGGGCTGCGCGTGGAGACGAGCGATCCTCGTCGGCTGGAAGACATTCCGGCCGAGATCGAACGCTTTGCTGCCTGGGGCGGACCCGATCAAAGCGCCAAGGCGCGCTCGATGGCGGCGGATTTGCGCGCCCGGCTCGCGCGCTGGCGCGCCTCGGCCACGGAATCCGTGGTCAGCGTCTTCTATCAGTTGGGGCCGGAACGGCTGTTCACGCTCTCGGACCGACACTTCATCGGTGATGCACTCGCCATCTGCGGTGCGCGCAACGTCTTCGGTGCAAGGCCGGAAATGGCGCCCGAGGTATCGCGCGAAGCCGTGCTGGCGGCCGGGCCGGATGCGGTGCTGATTGCCTCGCCGTCCGCGCTCGAGCGCGTGATCGGGGACTGGCGACGCGATGCGCTGCCAGCAGCGCTCGCCCAACCGCCGCGCGTGCGGCCGGTGGACGGTCGTCGGCTGCACCGGCCAACGCCGGCGACCTTCGATGCCGTCGATCAGATGTGCGCCGAGATCGCTCGCGTGCGCCGGGCGATCGGCGAGCGGCGCTAAACTGCCCGCACAGTGGCTTTCCTATCGTCGATCGAAGCAGCCCCGTGAGCAAGGCCTTTACCCGCGAATCCAACGGCGAGCCGGAGGACGGCGAGGACTTGCGCCTTCCGGAGCTGCCGGCCGGCGCTCGCAATTACATGACGCCCGGCGGCTACGCGCGTCTGCGGGCCGAATTGCAGCACTTGCAGACGGTCGAGCGACCGGAGATAACGCGCGTGGTGGCCTGGGCCGCGAGTAATGGTGACCGCAGCGAAAACGGCGACTATCTCTACGGCAAGCGACGGCTGCGCGAAATCGACCGCCGTATCCGGCACCTGATCAAACGGCTGGATACGGCCGATGTGGTCGACCCGGAGTCGCGCGACACCGACCAGATCTTCTTCGGCGCCAGCGTAGAGTTGGCTGACCGAGACGGGCAAACGCGCACGATCGCAATCGTCGGCATTGACGAGGTCGACCCAGCGCGCGGCTACGTGAGTTGGCTCGCACCCATCGCCCGCGCTCTGCTGAAGCACCGCGAGGGCGACACCGTTCGCGTCCCGACCCCGGCAGGCATCGAAGAATACGAGGTGCTTTCGGTTCGCTATGTACGTCTGGCGACGGATCAGGCGCCGTCCTCGACCGCCGCGGGTGGCGCGACAACGGCTGCTTCTGCTGCCGCGGCTTTGCCGGCATCGCCATCGGCGGTATAGTCCCCGCCATGAACAGCGCGGAATCGGTACCGACCGAGGCGAGAGGAGAGACGTCGTCGCTCGACCGGCTCGAGCAGATCGTCGAGGCGGCTTTGCATCGCATCCAGCAGTTGACGGCGGAGAACGCCCGGCTGCGTGTCCAACTGGCCGACCGGGAGGAGCGTATCGCCATCGCGCGACAACGCATCGAATCGTTGGCGGAGCGCTTGCCGCGTGGGTGAGGGCGGATCCGAATCGGTTGTCGTTTCGATCGTGGGACGACAATTCCGCGTGGCTTCCGAACCGAGCCGGGCGGAGGCACTGCGTCGTGCCGCGATGCGCCTCGAGGCGCAATGCGCTGCGCTCCAGCAGCATGCGCCGCGCGCCGAACTTGAACGCGTGCTGCTTCTGGCAGCGCTCGAACTGGCCGCTGACTCGGCCGCGGGAGCGCCTTCACCACAACCGGTGACCGATGCCAGCCAGCGCATCGACGCGCTGCGGCAGCGCATCGAGTGCGTGCTCCGCGAAACTGCGGTTTGATCCATCACGGTGGAGTCTTCGCGGCGCCATCCGAAGAGTAGAATCCATCTGCTCCTGCGTCGTTCGTGGCGGTCATATAGTTCTTTGAACCAATGCGCATCGCGCAAGGATGCCTGACTACCTGCGGCCGTGTGCGCGGCTCTTGCGGCGATCCGTTCGCCCTCGCCAGCCGTACCTGACGCCCTCGTGCAGGCAACCACTCTTGAACCTCGGTTCAAGATGCCGGCCGTCACGGCGCTGCGGGGCACCCGAATGCAAGAAGGGAGCATCATTGCTCCCTTCTTTTTTCTTGCAGGTCGAGCACGTGAACCACTGGCTGATGAAGTCCGAACCTGATGAGTATTCGATCGAGGATCTCGAGAGGGACGGACGATCGAGCTGGTTCGGCGTGCGCAACTATCAGGCGCGCAACTTCATGCGCGATCAGATGAAGGTCGGAGACCTGGCTTTCTTCTATCACTCCTCCTGCCCCGAGCCTGGCATCGCGGGCATTTGCCGCATCGCCTCGGAGGCCCATCCGGATGCGACCCAGTTCGATCGCGGCAGCGACTATTTCGATCCCAAGGCCCGTGCCGAGCGGCCGATCTGGTATTGCGTCGACATCGAGTTCGTCGAGCGCTTCCGGCTGATTCCGCTCGCGGCCCTGCGGGAGAGGCAAGATCTCGCCAGCATGCGCATTCTGGCGCGCGGCAATCGGCTTTCGATCACGCCGGTGACTGCGGGCGAGTGGTCGATCATTACCCGCGATCTGATCGGCCGATGAGCGCGTGATGGAAGCGTTCCTGACGCCGTGGTTCTTGGCTTACCTCGCTCTCGGTGTCCTGGTCGGGTTCCTGGCCGGGCTGCTCGGCATCGGAGGCGGCATGACCATGGTGCCGATCCTGGCCATGCTTTTCCCCGCGCAAGGGTTTCCGTTCGAGACCAAGATGCAGGTCATCCTCGCCACCTCGATGGCAACCATCATTGCAACCTCGATCTCATCGGTCCGCGCCCATCATGGACGGGGCGCAGTCGACTGGCGGGTGGTGACGCTGATGAGTCCGGGCATCCTGCTGGGAGCACTGGCCGGCACACACCTGGTGGCCCATCTCTCGACCGTGTTCCTCGGCGTTTTCTTCACCTTGTTTCTCTTCTATACGGCCACGCAAATGCTGCTCGACTTCAGGCCGAAGGCAACGCGCACGCTTCCGGGTCCAGTCGGTCTGACGATCGCCGGGCTCGTCGTTGGTGTTCTTTCGGCGATGGTGGGCGCGGGCGGTGGATTTTTCTCGGTGCCGTTTCTGACCTGGTCAAACGTCCCGATTCACGCGGCTGTCGGGACGTCGGCCGCACTCGGCTTTCCGATCGCCGTTTTCACCACGATCGGCAACGTATGGAACGGCTGGAGCGCAGCCTACGTGCCACAACCGTCGCTCGGCTACGTGTACCTCCCGGCGCTGGTGGGTATTTGTACGACCAGTGTGCTGCTCGCGCCCGCGGGCGCCCGTCTGGCGCATCGCCTGCCAGTGGCGACCCTGAAACGGATCTTTGCCGTGCTGCTCTACGCGCTCGCATTCAAGATGCTGCACACGGTGCTCACGGCCTGAGCGCAGATCGCGGCGGCCGAAAGATCGTCTGATCTGCGTAGAGCGCATCGCTGGCGCTCTCGGCGAACCACCCAGGGATGCCGATCACCGGCAGCGGCAGCGGACGCTCGTCTGCCGCGAGGTGGCGGCCCTCGGCGATGGCTGCCGCCAGCCGTCGATCGATCTCGGCATGCGGAAGAGCCGCTTCGGCGTCGAGCCAGATGGCTTTGAGGGTCAATCCACGTGGGATGATGCCTCGACTCTGGCGCGCGATGCTGCTGGCCATCTGCTCAAGCGCTCCATGTCCGAACACGATCGGTTGGATCGCCCGCCCCCACTGGGCCCGCGCATCGACGAACAGCGCTCGCCAGTCGTGCACGGCGTGACATGCTGCCATTTCCGCCGCGCTGTTCGAGACGAGCAACAGCCCGGCTTCGTCGAAGAGGGTCAGCACGTCACGTCGGCGTGGCCTCGCATTGGCTGCACACGGATCGGCGCCCAATTGCACGTGCAGCCGGCTGATGGCGCGCTTGGCCTGCGGAAACGCCCGCCAGACCAAGGCGTTCAGGGTGTCGTGCAGATCGGCCGGCCGAATGTGGAGGCGGTCCTCCTCGACAATGGCGCGTTCGTATGCGAGCGCACCGGCAGAGCGCGCCGGGGCTGCGACCAGTCGCGGAGAACCTTCGACATCGGGCGGGTAATACGGCAGGTACGGCGCAAAGGCCGGATGCGCGACGAGCGACGCTGGCAACTCGGCCAAGACGGGTTCGCCGAGATCCGGTGCCGCTGGGGATGGGACCACGCAAACGAACGAGCTTCAGCGCCGCATCATCGCGAGCAGGATCAGTGCGAACACGATCGCGCCCAAGACCGCCAGCGTAATCTTGACCCAGCTCTTCGGGTATTCGCCATCGATCTTCCCGGTCACGGCGTTGATGACCACCTGGAAATCGCGTCCGTTGTAGACGTAGCTGATCAGCCAAACGGGCGCCAGAATGTGTTTGAAAGTCTGACGGGAAAAGGTCGCTTCGACCCGAAGATTGCGGTGGGTGTCCCCCGGCACCTGGCGCGCGCACAGCGCTCGCGTTTCGTCCAGCATGCGCTCCCGCGAGAGCTTGGCGGCCTGGATCAGATCGATCTGGTAACGCTCGACAGTCCACCCGCTGACGTAGGCTGGGTCGTACGGCTTGAGCGCGCCGACGCCGCGCTCGGTCGTGGGAAAGGGTTCGATGGCCCTGAGCAAGGCCGCATGCACACCACGCGACCCGCACACCAGGGTGTCATCGAAGAAATGGCTCAACTGCCCGGACGCGTACTGCCACCGTATGCGCTGGACCGGCCGCGTTTTCATCTGCCCGTTGTCGAAGTAGGTTTCCGTCTCGGTGTAGTAGTAGCCCGCCTCCGCCTGCCAGCGCGCGTCGGTATAAGCGTCGAACGTCCAGTAGGGCAGATAGACGCCCTTGGCCGTGTCGGTCAGTGCGCGCCGCTTGAGGGCGTTCGGCGCCCACCACAGCTTGCCATACCAGTGTCGAATGATCTCGCGCGCTTTCGCCTCGCTGATCTGGATCGGCAGCACGGCCTCCGGCCGGATCACGTCTTCGTCGGTGTCGTAATCAACGATCGAGGCCGAGCCGCAGAACTCGCAGCGCTGCGCCTGTTTTTCGGCTGCGAACACGCTGATGGCGCGACACTGCTGGCACTGGATCATTCGCGACGTGCGCGCCCAGCCGCGGCGCTCGCCCTGCAGATTGCGCAGCGCGGCCGTCAGATCGTGCTCGACGATATCGGTCGACTGTAGTCCCGGAAGCGGCCCCCCGTGCAGCGGCATGCTTGCCTCGGTGCCGCAGAAGGCGCACACGAGCCTCTGCTTGCCCGGATTCCAGATCGCCTCGCCACCGCAGGCGACACAGCTGTACTTGCTGCGGGCCGCCCGCTCTGGCGCCGTTGCGGCGGAGTGCGTCGCGGATGGTGTCGCCGACGGCGCCGACATGTCAGGGCGTGCTTCGCTCAGGCTTTGAGGAAGGCTTCGACCGCCTCGCGAGTCACTCGCCACTGACTGCCGATGCGGCGCCCCTTCAGGTTGCCTGCTTCAAGCTCGGCCAGCACGTCCGCCTCTCCAACGCCCAGCATGTTGGCGACCTGAGCCGGATTCATCAGCTCGAGCGCGCTTGCCGGGGTGGCCGCAACGGCCGCGCCAGCGGCACCGGCGGCTGCGGCAGCCGGTACGGCTACGTTGCCCGGCACCATGCCCTTGGGTGCGCCCGGCTGGGCGCCGACCGGCCCGCCGGGCTGGTGGATCATCTGCTGGCCGAGCGCCATGGCGGCCGCGAATTCGGCGCCGAAGCCCATCGTCCCGGCCTTGCCCTCGCCAACCGCGTTCGCCATGTTGTAACGGATGTACTCCCCCATGTCGCCGATGGTGGTCATCGCGCCGCGCTTGTCGATGGCCTGTTCCACCTCGGGCGGGAGGGATACGTTCTCAATGTTGAACGACGTGATCTCGATGCCGTACTTCGCCGTTGTCACCGGATTGATACCTGGCAGGAGCGCGTTGCCGATCTCGCTGTAGCGCCCGGCGATATCGAGCACTGGAACCTTCGCATTGGCGATCGCCTCGGTGAACACGGTGACGATCTTGGAGCGCATCACGTCGATGAACTCGTCGAGCCGGAAGTGATGGTCCGTACCGGCCACCTCGCGCAGAAAGAGCGGCGGATCGACGATCTTGAAGTCGTACTGCCCATAGGCCCTGACGCGCACGACGCCGAAGTCGGGATCGCGCAGCATGATCGGATTGGCCGTGCCCCACTTGTTGCCCGGAAATACCCGGGTCACGATGTAGTAGACGTCCGCCTTGAACGGTGTTTCGAATCCGTACTTCCAGCCGAGCAGCGTCGACAGGATCGGGATGTTGTCGGTCTTCAGCGTGTGCTTGCCTGGTCCGAGCGTATCGGCATACTGACCGAGGTAGACGAACTGCGCGACTTGGCTTTCGCGCACGATCAGCTGCGCGTTGTTCTTGATCTGTTTGTCCTGGTCGGGCCAGCGGTAGGCCAGCGTGTCGCGCGAGTCATCGGTCCATTCGATGATCTCGATCAGTTCCTTGCGAATGAAGTCCATCAGTGCCATGGCAGCCTCCTCGGCGGAAAAGACGAAAGCAGTCGGCGGATCACGCCGTCACCGGGTCATTTGGTCGGCGCAGCGACCCGCGCCTGAGCGGCGTTGAGGGCGGCCTCGATGCGATCCTTCGGCAGTGCGCCGGCGACCATGCGGCCGTCCGCCAAAAAGAAGGTCGGGGTGGCACGCACACCCAGACGTCGACCCAGTTCGACGGTGGCATCGACCGGATTCGGGCAATCGCCCTTGGCATTGGGGTCGAATTTGCGCCGCAGGATGGCGTCCAGCCACGCCGCCACCGGGTCTTTCGCGCACCAGATGGCTTTCTGCTTGGCGCGTGCAGCCGGATGCAGCGAATCGATCGGGTACATGAAGTTGTAGACGGTGATGTTGTCGATTTCCTGCAGGGTCTGCTCCAGCCGGGTGCAGAACGGGCAGTCGACATCGGTGAACACATAGACGACCCGCTCGCCCTTGCCGCGGGCGACCTTGATGGCGTCCTTGAGCGGGAGCTGCCTGACGTCGATCGCCTTCAGCTCTGCCGATCGCTCCTCCGTGAGGTTTCTCATCGTCGCCGCCTCGACCAGATTGCCGACGATGAAATGGGTGACCTTGGCGTCGAAATAGATCAGGTCATCACCGATCATCGCCTCGAAGACGCCGGGGAAGACCGAGGCACGCAGACCCCGGACCGGTGCGCCGCGAAAGCGCTCCGAGAGGGCTTTTTCGATCGCGGCAAGATCGGCTGACGCAGGCGCGGCGGACGTCGTCCCCGCCTTGGGCGCTGCCGCCCGCGCCTGCGGCTGCTGGGCATCGCAGGCCGATGCAGCAACGGCCAGGGCAACGGTGAGTGTGACCGCTCGAACGGCCGGATGCGTGGAGAAAGGGCAAACGCCGGGGAGCCGGAACATGGAACCTCGAACGATAGGGTGAAAGAAACCAGCATCCAACCTCTGCTTATCTGCAGGCGCTGGCTGCGTTCCGGGGACGATGCGGGCAGGCCGCGTCCTCAGACCGCAAGTTGAACGGCGCTGCCCGCAAGCCGTTGACGGATGGCTGGGAGACGTGACACCAAGCGCATGGCGCCGCCCGAGAGAGCGGCGACAGGTGCAGGCGACCGATTGTAGAGTCGCCAGAGGCCATCGACGACTGTTTGCATGGCGAGCACCGGCGCCTGCCGCCGACGCCGGTAGCGGCCGAGCAGCAGTGCGTGACCGGCATCACCGCCCAGGCGGCCGGCAAGGCTCAGGACCTCGTGCCACACGCGCGCATCGGCCAACCCTAGATTGACCCCCTGGCCTGCAAGCGGATGCATGCCGTGTGCCGCATCGCCCACGGCGAGGACCCGCTCGCCGACCGGATCGCTGATCCGGGTCATCGCGAGGGGGAACGCGACCGGTGACGACAGCACCTCCACGAGCGGCACGGCGGCGCCGGAGCAGGCCATGACCTCGCCAAGCAGCGCAGCCGAATCGGCGGCAACAAGCCTCTCAGCCCGGTCGCTGGCAACCGAGAACACCATGGAGACACAGGCGTTGGAACGCTCCGAACCCGGGTCCCTTGGCCCCGGATCGGCGAGCGGTAGCAAGGCCAGGATCTCACCGCCGGGAAGAAACCATTGACGGGCGATGCCCGGCTCGCTGCGGGCCATGCGGAAATGGGCGACCACGCCCGATTGGCCATAGTCGTGTCGCATCTGTGCCAGACCGCATCGCTCGATCAGGCGCGCATCGCGTCCTTCCGCCAGAACGACCAGGCAGCCGCCAAGCAGCGTACCGTCCTCGCAGCGTACCCAGCGCAGTCGGTCGAAAGCGTCTACCGCTGTCGCACGTCCGGCGATCTGGCAGACACCGAGTGCCTGCGCCCGGGCAGCGATGGCCGCCGTGAGCGCCGAGTGTTCGACGACATGACCGAGCGCGTCGGCCGCTGCATCATGGTCGTCGACGCACAGATTCGGCAAGCCATCCTCGCCCAGCACTTCGATCCGGTGCACGGCAGCACTGCGGGCGGCGGGAATCTCCACGCCATGGGAACGCAGCCAGCGAGCATGGCCCTCGGCGACGAGGTATACGCGCGCCTCGAGCGGACTGGATGGCTCAGGCATGCTTGCCGGATACGCATCGACGAGGCTGATGCGTGCCCTCTCCCCAAGACCCAGACGACTGGCCAAGGCGAACGCCCAGCCAACAGGTCCGCCACCAACGACGACCACGTCCGCACCCATCACCAGGTGAGCTCCTCGATCGTGTGATGCTGATTGGTGTAGATGCAAATGTCGGCTGCGATCCTGAGTGCCTCGGCGACCACCTCGCGCGCCGAAAGTGCAGTGTGCCCGGCGAGGGCGCGCGCCGCCGCCTGCGCATAGCCGCCGCCCGAACCGATGGCGACGATGCCATGCTCGGGCTCGAGCACGTCGCCATTGCCGGTAATCACCAACGAAGCACTGCGGTCCGCCACCACCAGCATCGCTTCGAGACGACGCAGCATGCGATCCTGCCGCCAGTCCTTGGCGAGTTCCACCGCGCTGCGCGTGATCTGGCCCTGATGCTTCTCAAGCTTGCCCTCGAAACGTTCGAACAAGGTAAAGGCATCGGCGGTCGCGCCGGCGAAGCCGGCCAGTACCCTCTCGTTGTAGAGGCGCCGGACTTTACGCGCGCTGGCTTTGATGATCTGATTGCCAAGGGTCACCTGCCCATCGCCACCCAGCGCCACGGCGCCCTCGCGACGCACCGAGACGATGGTGGTGCCGTGAAATTCGGTCACACGCCTCTCCTGTCGAAGATTGCAGGCAATCGTAGCGAATGCCCGGACACGGAGCCTGGGGCTACATCCGCGTTACGTTCAGCGCTTGAAGTTGATCCGCGTGAACAGGTGAGCCGGCGTCCCGGTCAGTTGCAACAGCGCCTGCAGGATCGGCGAGACGTTCACCAGCTTGACGTCGATCGCCTGCGCCATCAGCTTGCGAATCGCATTGGCGATGGCGCCCGCGCAGACGAAATCGATGCGCTGGACGCGCGACATTTCGATCAGCGCCGGATTCGTCGAGACCTTCGCCGGATCGATCAGTTTGAGACATACGTCGTGCGCACCACGCAGCTCCCCTTGCCACCGGATCATGTCGTCCGCCAGCTCGGCGGCGACTTCGTCCGGCGCGTCCGTCGAGGCCGCAACTGCAGCACGCTGTGCGGTCGACATCGGCTCCCAGGAGGGCGGCGAAAGCCCGAACGCAACGGCAAACTCGACGGCCAGATCCTCGAAGGCTTGCTGGCGGTCGGCCCAGTGCATCAGTTCGAGCGTCAGATACCAAAGGCCGCGCGGAACGCGCTCCTTGCCTTCCTCGATCTGCGCTGCCAAGCGATTGACCGTCGGATTGAGTCCGCGAAAGACGATCTGCACGCCCTTGCGCCGGAGCGCGGCGAGCGCCCCGGCGATCAGGGTGCCGCAGATGTCAGTCGTCGATCGGAGTTCGGCCACGTCGAGATCAATGCGCTGGGGAAGCTCGGGCGGCTTCTTCCGCGCGTGGTCCTTGAGCGCGACGAGCACGGGCGCTTGCGAATCGGTCACTTCGCCCCTGAGCAGCATGCGGCCCTTGGTGACCGCTGCGGCGGCGTTTTCCACCACGCTGGATGCCGCCATTTCGTCCCAGGGCGGCGCCGAACGCTCGAATTCGACGACGTAACGCAGCGCAAGTTCGTCGAACGCTGCGCGCTGTCCTGAGCGGGCAAGCAAGTCGAACAGGCAAAGCCACACCAGCGACTGCTTGCCCTCGGGCGTCTCGATGGCATGGCGCAGAGCCGCGGTGGCGCCCGCCGCATTGCCGTGCGCAAACATCAATGCGGCATTCTCGAGCGAAGGACAGATGAAGGCGTCTTCCTGCACCTCGATCACGGCCGCCTGCGGTACCCACGCGTCCGACTCGACGAAGGCTTGTGTGGTAGGCCCCACCTTGCGTTGCACTCGCGTCCCTGGTCCATCGTCCCGAAGCGTCCGGGGCGTTGCTCCTTCGGAACGCAATGACCGCGTGTTCGGGCCCTGGACAGCGCGCAGCGCGTCCTCGGATCGGCGTTCGTCCTTACCGGTGTCCTTGCCGCTCTTGCCGTCTTTGGGAAAAAGGGAAAAAGCCATGGTCCTAGCCCGTCGACTGCGCCGTTACGTCCGACGTTTACGGACGAACCGGCTCAGCATCGATGAGTCGATAGTAAAGCCCCGCCGGATCGTCGCGCAATACTTGCAGGCGACCGCTGATCGCCACTGCATCGAGCGTGTAACGAATCGGCTCGCGCGCCCGCACCTCGACCATCGAGTCCGGCCCGGCCGGCAGACAGAATGCGCAATGCGGCGGCGCGGCGGTGAGCAGAAAGCGGCGCTGCCGATCGCCGATGTCAAGCGGCATCATGAAGCCCTGAAGTCGAATGGATTTGCCATCCAGCTGGCTGATCTCGGCAGCGAACTGGGGCACCATGCGGTTGTTCTGCCGCGTCAGCGTGACCTGTGCCAGCAGTTTCCACGAGGCGAAACCCGGCTTTTCCGGGAGAAACTGGTAGGGCTGGAGCAGCCCGCCCGGTGGCGGAAGGGCGCCCGAGGGTGGTACGGCGGTGACCGCCTGAGCGATGCTCGCGCACACGGTGAGAAAAATCAGCAAGGCGAGCATCGCCGTCGCGACCTGCAGACGCCGTGCGCCAGTCGGGCAAAACAGCCGGACTGGCGAATCGACATCGGTCATGGCTGCGGGTCGGGCATTCATCTGCGTTCGCTCAGTTGTTCGACGACGTCGATCCGCGCCGCGCGCCAAAGCGCCGGCAGCATGGCGACCAGAGCGGCGACCAGCGTCGCTGCCGCCAACCACGCAAGCCAGCATACACCGCCGCCCCATCGCCACGGCAAGGCAACGCCTGTCAACCAGGCGGCGGCGAATGGAACGACGGCCAGGCCCGCCGCCGCGAGAAGAATTGCCGCAACGACGATCATGCCCGTTTCGACCGCGAGCAGCATCGCAAGTTGCCGGGTAGAAGCGCCCACCGAGCGCAACAGGGCAAGATCCGGCTCGCGGCGGGCGACCGCCTGCATCAGTGCGCCAAGCAGACTCGCGAGCGCGGCCCCCACCAGCAGCCATGCGAAAGCCTGCACCAGAACGACCACCCATCCGAAGACGGCGAGCAGGCGCGCCGACTCGAGCGCCGGCACCGCCGCCTGAAGCCCGGGCAGCGCATTCAAGGCACGTGGAAGCGTGGCCATCGCAACCGGCGAGCGCACCTTGATCAAGGCGAAGGTGGCCTCCGGCTCGGTCGCCGCCGTGTGTTCGGCATGGACGATCCACACGCTTTCCAATGCGGTGACAACCAGGTGGTCGATGACACGCCCCGTCGGCGCCAGCACGCCGGTGACCGTGTAAGGATGTGCATCATGGGCTTCGCTGGTCTCGCCGAGGCCATGCACACCAACGAACACGTCACCTAACCTGAGCCCGGTCCGGCGGGCCACCTCGGCGCCGAGCACGGCCTGCATCGGCTCCAGGCGATCGCTGCCGACCGCGGCACGCGCCCGATAGAGTTGCAGAAAGCCGGCATCGCTGCCAACGATTCGCGCGCCGGCTACCGAGTCGCCGAGAGCGATCGGGATCGCGTACTCGACGTCAGGCCGGGCGCGAATCGCCTCCACATCGGCCAGGCTGATGTTGCCGTTCGGCACATCGACGTGATAGACGGCGGCCAGCACGTTCTGCAGAGCGGAGCCCTTGGCGCCGACGACGAGATCGATGCCCTCCGCCTGCCGGCTGGCGTGCTCGATCAGCGTGTCGCGCAGCCATAGCACGGAAGCCGCGCTCGCCAGGCCGAGCGCGGCGAGCACTACCGCCAGAAGGAAATGGCTGGGCCGTTCGGTCAGAAATGCGCGCAGCAGTCGCCAGCGAATCATAGGCAAAACTCAAACCGGCGGGCACCCAAGCGCGATCGGTTGCTGGCCGCCTGGCGCGCGCGATGCCAACCCTTCGACCCAGGCCGGGTCATGCGATGCGATGACGACGGTCGCGCCGGCGGCAAGACGCTCGGCCAGGCAGTCGGCCACCAGCCGCGCGCTTTCCGCATCCAATGCGGCCGTGGGCTCATCGGCAACGATGACCTCGGGTTCGAGGACCAGCGCCCGCGCAACGGCCACCCGCGCGGCCTGGCCTGCCGAAAGCGCATCTCCGCGCTGCGCGTGGATATCCGCCAGCCCGAGCCGTTCGAGCAGACGGCGCGCCCGCCCGGCAATCTCAACGGTGCGGGATGAAACCCCGGCCTTTCCGAACGCCGAAGGCAGAACTACGTTCTCGAATGCCGACAAGCGTCCGAGCAGATGCGTTCGCTGCGGCACCCAGCCCACTGGCCACGGCCGAAGGCTGGCCCGGGCGGCGGAGCCGCCCGCCAACAGATCGCGGCCGCACAGACGCAGCGTCGACTCGGCGGTCGGCTGTGGTGTCAGCACGCCACAAAGCAAATGGATCAGGGTCGACTTGCCGCTGCCGCTTGCGCCATGCAGCCACACCAGTTCGCCAGGCCCGGCGACGAAATCCGGAAAACCAAGACGCGGCCGACCACGGTAGGCGTGGCGAAGCCCACGAACTTCGATGCCCCTAACCGTCGCCACGACGGAGGCCCGGGGACTATCAATCGGCGAGGTTGCGCTCGGCGAAGTCCCAGTTGAGCAGGCGGTCGATCACCGTCTCGACGTACTTTGCGCGAAGATTCTGGTAGTCGAGATAGTAGGCGTGCTCCCACACGTCGATGGTCAGCAAAGCCTTCTTGCCCTGGGTCATCGGCAACTCGGCATTGCCAGTCTTCATGATCTTCAGCGCATCGCCGTCCTTGACGAGCCAGGCCCAACCGGAACCGAACTGGGTCACGGCCGCGTTGGCGAACTCCTTGCGGAAGGCGTCGAAATCACCGAAAGCCGCGTCGATCATCTCACCCACGGTGCCGCCGGGCTTGCCGCCACCGCTGGGCTTCAGGCAGTTCCAATAGAACGTGTGGTTCCATACCTGCGCGGCATTGTTGAAGACGCCCACCATGTCAGCCTTGCCAGCCGACGCCTGGATGACCTGCTCGAGCGACATCTGCGCCAGGTCCTTGCCTTCGACCAGCTTGTTCAGATTGTCGACATAGGTCTTGTGATGCTTGCCGTAGTGAAACCCGATCGTGTTGGCGCTGATAAACGGGTCCAGCGCGTTCTCGGCGTAGGGCAGGGGGGGCAGCGCAAAGGGGGCACTCATCGGGTATCGCTCCAAGACGAACGGGAAAAGGAAGGCAAATTATCGAACGGGAAGCGCACTGGCGTGTTAAGTTGCGAGCGAGCGACCGGCTCGCCTGCACGACCCCCCGAGCGCGAATCGATCAGTCGCCGTAGAGCTTCTGGCGTCGCTCGCGGCGTTCCTGCGCCTCGATCGACAAGGTGGCCGTGGGCCGCGCCAACAGCCGCGCGAGTCCGATCGGCTCGCCGGTTTCTTCACACCAGCCGAACGTGCCTTCGTCGATCATGCGCAGCGCCCGTTCAACTTTCTTCAGCAGCTTGCGTTCGCGGTCGCGCGTTCGAAGCTCGATCGTGTACTCCTCTTCCTGAGTCGCACGGTCGGAGGGATCGGTGGCCACCTCGACGTCGCGCAAATGCTCACCGGTGTCACTCGCGTTGGCCATGATCTGGGCGTGCAGTTCAGTGAGCTTGGCACGAAAGAACTCGAGCTGGTCCTTGTTCATGTAGGCCGATTCGGGCATCTTCAGCAACTCGGCTTCCGTCAGCGGACCATAGCGCTTGTGCGCGTCGAGCAAAAGGGAAACGGCGTCCACGTCCGTCAGGGGCTGCTTCGCTCCGGTTGACGGTGCAGCGCGCGCTGATGCGGCGGAACGGGCGACCGTCTCGCCGGAAGACTTCTGCCTGGCTGATGAAGCGTTGGCGGTAGCCGCGCCCACGCCCTTCTTACTGGCGCTTACGGTGGCGGTCATCTTTGACTTGCTGCTTGTGGCCATGATGGTTCGATTCGATTGTCGCCCTATCAGGCCGTTGAAAAACTGCTGCGGTGGGCCATCTGTTGTGTTGCACGGTGTTGCCTTCGGCGCGCCTGCCCTTTGGGCAGGCTTAACCTTGGCGAAGCCAAGGTTAGCCTACGCCGCAACTGCGTTGTCGCTCCCTCGCCTATCTATTTGATAAGTCTTCGGTCGCTGCGCTTCGGTGCGCCTCACATCTGGCCATCCTCGCTACGTTTTCAACAGCCTGCTATCGGCAGCGCCTCCTCGCGTTGCCGCCCCACGCGCACGGTGCCCGCGCCGGCCGCGTCTGCACGTCCAAACCGGCCGCCGAAACCGAAACGGGCGCTGGCGCGTGGGGATGCGCCATGTGGCTCGCGCCGGTGCCGAAAGTCCGGATCCGCCTGAACGCGACGAGCGGACGCCGGAATCGCGGGCGGCGGATTATAGACATGCCGCCGACGCCGGACGTTGATTGCTGCCGCCGACAATAAAATCAGGGCCATGAACAGTAACGCCACGCCATGACTTCGTCCAGCCGGCTGGGGCTCGCCAGGGACGATGCCGTAACGGCGACTCATTACACGCTGAGGCGGCCGGACGACTTTCATCTGCACCTGCGCGACGGCGACGCCATGGCTGCGGTCGTCAAGCACTCGGCCGCACAATTCGCCCGCGCACTGGTGATGCCGAACCTGAAGCCGCCGGTGACGACCGTGCCACAGGCGCTCGCCTACCGCAATCGCATTCGGTCTGCCTTGGCAGCCTGCGCCCCGGAGGCGCGCTTCGTGCCGTTGATGACGCTCTACCTGACCGACGACACGCCGGTCGATGAAGTCGTCCGGGCGGCGGAAACACCGGAGGTGCTGGCCTTCAAGTACTACCCGGCGGGCGCGACCACCAATTCTTCGTCGGGTGTGACTGCGCTCGAACACGTCTACCCGTTGCTCGCCGCGATGGAGCGGCACGGCGTCGTGCTGTGCCTGCACGGCGAAGTGACGACGCCCGACGTCGATGTATTCGACCGTGAGGCGCGCTTCGTGGAGGGGCCGCTCATGCGCATTCGGCGCGACTTTCCGAGCCTTCGCCTGGTGGTCGAGCACATCACCACCAGGGAAGCGGCCGACTTCGTCTGGGAAGCGCCGCCACAGGTCGCGGCGACCATTACACCGCAGCATCTGCTGTATAGCCGCAACGCGCTTTTCACTGGCGGCATTCGGCCGCACTTCTATTGTCTTCCGGTACTCAAACGCGAGACGCACCGCAAGCGCCTGCTCGAGGTCGCAACCTCGGGCAATCCAAAGTTCTTCCTCGGCACCGACAGCGCTCCGCATGCGCAGAACAGCAAGGAGACCTGCTGCGGTGCAGCCGGCTGCTACAGCGCCCATGCCGCAGTCGAACTCTATGCGGAGGCCTTCGAAAGCGCTGGTGCGCTCGATCGCCTGGAGGACTTTGCGAGCCGCTTCGGCGCCGCGTTCTACGGCTTGCCGCTCAACCAAGGCATGGTGACGCTCCGACGCGAGTCATGGACACCACCCTCCGCCTACCCTTTCGGCGACGAGCTCGTGATTCCGCTCACTCAGGGTCAGACGCTCGCATGGCGACTGGTCGCCTGAGGTAGGGGCGAGCAAGTCGGCGGACGCCGACGACCACGCCAGCAATCAGAAGCGCGATCCCTACCGCCTCGGCCGGCGAGGGCCAGCGGGCATAGACGAAATAGACATAGACGAGGGCGGCCACCGTCTCGAACACGATCAACTGACCGGTCAGTGCCGTGTCGGTGTGCTGGCTTGCCACGTTCCACAACCAGGTGCCAAGCCAGGAAGCGCCGAGACCAACGATGGTCATCAAGAACCAAAAACGCACCGGGGACTCGCCCGGCGCCAGCCACGCGTACGGATCGGTCACGCCGGCAAACAACATGAAGAGCACATACCCGATCGCCGCCAGTGGCAGCGTCGCGAGTCCCTGCGCCGTTGCCCAGGCGAGCGGTCGCCGCCCCGGGTGGCTGCGCAGCCAACGGGCATTGCGAATCGGATACCACGTCCAGGCGGCCACGGCGATCCATGCGAGAGCGGCTCCGGACAGGTAGCGCTCGCTGTTGCCTGCCTCGAGACGCATCCACTGGTCGGCATGCACGAACGCCATGCCACCCGCGATCAGCATCAGCGATGGCATCAGCATCGACCAACTGAACGATCGGGTCCCCAGATTGGCCACGACGGCGATGACGACCGGTAGCGTGCCGATGATCAAGGTCGGAAGCGGTGCCCCTGCCAGTCGAATTGCCGCGGCGAGCGCAAGGTAGTAGATGAGGTTGCCGACCAGCGCCAGCTTGACCGCCTCCAACCAGTCGCCGACGCCAAGCGCGCGCAGGTCGGCGCGAAAGGCAAAGGCGATCGGCAGGGTGACCAAGCCGAACGCAAGATAGCGTCCGAAAGCGAGCAAGGCGGGCGGGTAGGTCGGCAGCAGTAGCGGCAGCACGAAGACCAGCCCCCACAGCAGGCCGGCTCCGAGTGCGGCGGCGACCCCGAGCGCGAGTGAGGCGGGAGGCATGCGGCAAGCGTAACCGAGCGGCAGCGGCGAAAGCCAGCCTTGCTAGCATGCTTGCGCAGGTTGTCGTCCACCTGATCGTCATGAGCGCACCGCTGCGTCCCTTCCACCTCGCGTTTCCCACCCACGATCTCGCCGCTGCACGGGGTTTCTATCTAGGCACGCTGGGCTGCCGCGAAGGCCGCTCCAGCGATCACTGGGTGGACTTCGATTTCTACGGTCACCAGATCGTCGCCCATCTGGCCCCGGAGGCCTGTTCGCCGGCATGTACCAACGAGGTGGATGGCGACGCCGTGCCCTGCCGGCACTTCGGCGTTGTGCTGTCGATGCAGGAATGGAAAGAGTTGGCCGATCGCCTGCGCAGGCGGGGCGTCGATTTCATCGTCGAGCCGCATATCCGCTTTCGCGGCGAACCCGGCGAGCAGGCGACGATGTTCCTGCTCGATCCCTCCGGCAACGCGCTCGAGTTCAAGGCATTCGAAGACCCAGCGCAGTTGTTCGCCAAGTGACCACACCGATTCAGTTCGCGGACGTGGAGGCCGCGGCAGAACGCCTGCGCGGCGTGGCGCATCGGACGCCCCTTCTGCGTAGCCGCACGCTCGATCGCTTGTTCGGATGCGAACTGCTGCTGAAGGCGGAAAACTTCCAGCGCGCCGGCGCCTTCAAGTTTCGCGGCGCGTACAACGCCATCAGCCGACTGTCGCCCGGCGAACGCGCCCAAGGCGTCGTCGCGTATTCCTCCGGCAACCATGCGCAGGCGGTGGCTCTCGCCGCGCAGCTGCTCGGTTCCCGTGCCACCATCGTCATGCCACAGGACGCGCCCGCGCTGAAGCTCGATGCCACGCGAACCTACGGGGCGGAGATCATCCTCTACGACCGCTACCGCGAGGATCGCGCGGACATCGCACAGCGTGTCCGCGAACAAAGAGGCGGCCACCTCATTCCGCCGTTCGATCATCCCGATGTGATTGCCGGACAAGGCACCTGCGGACTCGAAATCGCGCTCGACGGAGGGCACCTCGATGCGATCATCGTCTGTGCGAGCGGCGGCGGGCTGCTGGCCGGCTGCGCGATCGCTCTGCGCCACCTCTTGCCCGGCTGCGCAGTCTTCGGGGCCGAGCCGGCCACCGGCAACGACATTCAGCAATCGTTGCGCGCGCGACGGATCGTTTCGATCGACGTACCGCCGACCATCTGTGATGGCCTTCAGACTCAGGCCATCGGCACCTTGCCCTGGCAGGTGGTCTCCAGAGAGGTGACGGATGTTCTGACCGCTTCGGATGAGACGGTGCGTCTGATGATGCGGCTGCTGTTCGAACGCATGAAAATCGTGGTCGAGCCTTCGGGCGCTGCCGCCCTCGCGGCCCTCTGGGAAGGGCGCGAGCAGTTTCGAGGTCAACGGGTCGCCGTGACGCTGTCCGGGGGCAACATCGGCCTCATGCGTTTTCTTGAGGTATTGGGCGAAAGCCAGGGAAACGCTGAGTGAATTGCTGCGGGCGAATCGCTGCGTTGCGCGGCGCCCGCTCCGTGTGCCTTGCGCTTCATCCCGCTCGCTGATGGATTCAGCACCACCTAAGATGACTCTCAACTCTTTCCCCGAGGGGCCGAGATAGGCAAACTCTTAGCGTCCTTTCGCGTCGCGCGGGTCTACCATGCAGTCCCGGCGCCGGTCAGCATGTCGCTGCCGTCGGAGGCTTTACCGCCGCGCCAACGCTACGTTGGCCGAATGCACCCATCGACGATAAAGGATGATGGGTATCCACCTGGTGATGGGTATCCACCTGGCGTTCTTTGCTTCGACATTGCCCGAGATACCCGCATTACCGGAGTCCGGTATGCCTTTTGAAACAGATACTGCCATGCGAGATCATTTCTCCCCCGTCGATGAAGGCTATTCTGCGCTCGACATGGCAACCGCCCAGGCGGTGGCGTATGTCCGCGATGCGCAGTCGACGACGCTTCCGGGCCTCAGCAATCGTCCCGACGCCGACGCTGCGCGAAGGACGCTGATCGCCGTCGACAGCGCCTGCGACATGCCGCAGTCGTGGCTCGATTACCACGGTATCGTCGTCTCGCAACGCCGATTGAAGCTGCCGAGTGGCACCGAACAGGAAACCCGGGCGAGCAGCGCGCTGGTGGACCAGTTCCAGCGGCTCGACCGCCTCGCGCAGGTCGTCGGCCAGACCTCGCCTGCCAAGCCGGTCGAGATGCGCGACGTGATGCAGAGGCAGATCCGCAGCGGAACCCAAGGCGCGCTCTTCATCGCAACATCCGCACGCCAAAGCAAGGTGTTTTCGTACGCGCTGGCAGCAATGCAGTCGCTGGTGCTGATTCATGGCAAAGTTCGCCGTGTGATCGATCCGTCCTCGCCGCCGCTTCGCGGCTGGGTGATCGATTCGGCCAATGCCCTGACCGGCGTCGGCATCCTCGTTGCCGAGGCAGTCCGCCTGCGCTCCCTCGGCCATCCGGCGGCCTCGATCGCAGCGCAGTTGCGTGAGTTCCGCAGCGCGATTCATACGCTTGCCGTTCCCGGTCACTTCGGTTACCTGGCGCGCACGGCCAAGAGCCTCGAGGGCCATACGATTCCGCTTTGGAAGCGGCGGCTGGCGCAATGGTTCGATCTGATGCCGACGCTCCATCTCAGCGATGACAAGGTGCGTGCCATCACGCGTCATCGCGGTCGCGCGGAGGCGTGTAATGCGCTGCTGCGGCGTCTGGATCAATTGCTCGAACACGAGCCGCTGGCAACGCCCACATTGGCGATCAGTTACGCCGGCCCGATCGAAGCCATCGAGGACCTGCCGGCCTTCGAGACGCTGCGTGCTCGCTGCAACCGGCAGCACGTCACCCTTGTACTCTCACCGATGAGCGTCACAGGTGCCCTGATGCTCGGTCCGAAGGCGCTCTCGGTGAGTTTTGCTAGCCATACCTGGTCGGGCTGAACGCGCTGCCTGCGCGCCAGCGGCCGGTCCGTAGAATGCGACCGCATGCCGCGCGCAGCACCCACGGAATCGAAGGCCCGCCTGGTCCGCCTGATCGGCGCACCCACCGATGTTGGAGCGAGCGAGCGAGGCGCCTCGATGGGTCCGGAAGCGCTGCGTGTGGCAGGACTTGCGGAGGCACTCGCAGGTCGAGGGCTGATCGTCCATGACGACGGCAACCTGAACGGCCCACCCAATCCATGGCAACCGCCGGTCGACGGTTACCGGCACCTGCCGGAGGTTCTGGCGTGGAACGTCGCCGTTCGTGACGCGGTGAGCCACGCGCTTGCCGCCGGCGAGTTGCCGATCCTCATGGGCGGCGATCACTCTCTTGCGATCGGCTCGATCGCCGCCGTTGCGGCGCATTGCCGCAGGCTTCGCCGTCCTCTGCGTATCCTGTGGTTCGACGCACACGCCGATTTCAATACGAGCGCGATCACGCCGTCCGGCAACCTGCATGGCATGCCGGTGGCTACGCTCTTCGGTTACGGTGCAGCCGCGCTCGTGAACCTGTCGACGAGCGCTCCCGCCATCACGGCGGCGGACATCGTCCAGATTGGCATCCGCAGCGTGGATCCGGAGGAGAAGCGTTTCGTTCATCAGCAGGGCCTGGAGGTGTTTGACATGCGCTCGATCGACGAGCTCGGCATGCGGGCCGTCATGAAAAGGGCGCTCGCCGGACTCGCGGACCACACCCACCTGCACGTAAGCCTCGATGTCGATTTCCTCGACCCGGAGATCGCTCCCGGCGTAGGCACGACCGTCCCCGGCGGCCCAACCTACCGTGAAGCACAGCTCTGCATGGAAATGATTGCCGATACCGGCCGTCTCGGCTCGCTGGACGTGATGGAGCTGAATCCGGCCTTCGACCTACGCAACCGCACCGCATTGCTGGCGGTCGACCTGATTGAGAGCCTGTTCGGCAAATCGACCCTGATGCGCCGTTGAGACGATTCGGGACGACGACTCGCGAGGATGGGTCCAAAGATGTCAGGTGACATGGCGCCATCCGCGCTGAATATGTACATAATTACAGTATGCGCGACGGCACGTCCACAGTCATCAAAGGGCGCGGAGCCACGCTCAACCTATCTGGGCGCCATGAAAGCCTCCGCCGGGAGGCCTTTGATGACGGGTGGGACACGGCGGGCTCCGCGTCGGCGGAGACCTGCGCGGCCGTACCCGCCGCCGCGCGTTCACCGAGAACGGTCATCCATCTCGAGCAGGCGCGCTCGATCGTCTCGCGCAATGAATCGCCCGACCTGCGCTTTTCGCAGTCGGTCAACCCCTACCGTGGATGCGAGCATGGATGCATCTACTGCTACGCGCGTCCGACGCACGCGCGCCTGAGCCTGTCGCCCGGCCTCGATTTCGAGACGCAGATCTTCGTCAAGCGCAATGCGGCCGCGCTGTTGCGCGACGCCTTGCAACAACCCGGCTATGTTCCTTCACCGATCAATCTGGGCGCCAACACAGACCCCTATCAGCCGGCCGAGCGACGCGAGGGCATCACACGCGCCGTGCTGGAAGTCCTGCTGGAAGCGCGCCATCCGGTGACGCTGGTAACGAAGGGCGCCTTGGTCACCCGTGATCTGGACCGCCTTGCCGAGTTGGCGAGATACCGTCTCGTGCATGTATTCATCTCGATCAGCCAGCTCGACGACGCGCTCACGCGCATCCTCGAACCACGCGCCTCAACGCCACGTCTTCGCTTGGCCGCCATGCAGCGACTCGCGGCGGCGGGAGTGCCGGTGTCGGTGCTGGTGGCGCCGATCATTCCGTTCATCAACGATCGATTCCTCGAAGAGGTCCTTGCACGCGCGCGCGCGGCAGGGGCGACGGGGGCCGGCTACACGGTGCTTCGGCTGCCATGGGAAGTGTTGCCGCTGTGGCGAGATTGGCTCGAGAGGCACTTCCCGGAACGCGCGTCGCACGTAATGGCGCGTATCCGCGACCTGCGCGGTGGCCGTGAAAACGACCACCGCTTCGGATCGCGCATGAAAGGGCATGGCGCGTGGGCCAAGCTCATCCAGGATCGCTTCCGCCTCGGCTGTGAGCGTCTTGGGCTGGCGCGTGGCATCGCCGTCGAACTCGATTGTTCGCGTTTCGATCCCGGCCGCCTCGCCGGGCAAGCCCGCCTATTCTGACAGCGTAGACGATCGGCGGCAGGGGCGAACTGTGCCGGCCGGCGATAACCATGGCGTCATGCGGCAACCTGCTGCAGAAGCTGCCTAAAGAAACGCAGAATGAATGGCTGCGCGGGCGAATCGCTGCGTTGCGCGGTGCTCGCTCCCTCGCCTAACTCATTGTTATGTCTCGGTCGCTGCGCTCCGTGCGCCTTGCGCTTCATCCCGCTCGCTGCTTTCTTCAGCGTTTCCCCGGCCCGGCTACGAGGAGGCGTCGTGGCCCGAGTCGCCGAAGGCGAGCTTCTTCAAGCGGAACAGTTCGTCGCGCGCCGCGGCGGCCTGCTCGAACTCGAGATTCTTCGCGTGCTCCTGCATGGCTTTTTCGAGCCGTTTGATCTCGCGCGCCAGCGCCTTCTCGCTCATCGCCTCGTATTTCGCCGCCTCCTGCGCCACCTTCAGTTCGCGTTGCAGGTTCTCGGCGTCGTAAACGCCGTCGATGATGTCCTTGACGCGCTTCTTCACGCCCCGCGGCACGATGCCGTGCGCCGCGTTGTATTCGAGCTGCTTCTTGCGCCGGCGTTCCGTCTCGGCAATGGCGCGCTGCATCGACTCGGTCAGCCTGTCGGCGTAGAGGATCGCCGTGCCGTTGAGGTGGCGCGCCGCGCGGCCGATGGTCTGGATCAAAGAACGTTCGGAGCGCAGGAAGCCTTCCTTGTCGGCGTCGAGGATCGCCACCAGCGAGACCTCGGGGATGTCGAGACCTTCGCGCAGCAGATTGATGCCGACCAGCACGTCGAAGACGCCCAGCCGCAGGTCGCGGATGATCTCGACGCGCTCGACGGTGTCGATGTCGGAATGCAGGTAGCGCACCCGGACGCCGTTGTCGGCGAGGAATTCGGTGAGCTGCTCGGCCAGCCGCTTGGTCAGCACGGTGACCAGCACACGTTCTTCGTTCGTCGCGCGCTTCTTGATCTCGCTCAACAGGTCGTCCACCTGCGTGCTCGCCGGCCGCACCTCGACCGCCGGGTCGACGAGGCCGGTCGGTCGCACCACCTGTTCGACCACCTGAGCCTGGTGCTCCTGCTCGTATTCGGCCGGCGTCGCCGAGACGAAGATGGTCTGCGGCATCAGCTTCTCGAATTCCTCGAACTTGAGCGGCCGGTTGTCGAGCGCCGAGGGCAGGCGGAAGCCGTAATCGACCAGATTTTCCTTGCGCGAGCGGTCGCCCTTGTACATGCCGCCGACCTGCGGGATCGTGACGTGCGATTCGTCGATGAACATGATCGCGTCGGGCGGCAGGTAGTCGTAAAGCGTGGGCGGCGGTTCGCCGGCCTGGCGGCCGGACAGATGACGCGAGTAGTTCTCGATGCCCTTGCAGAAGCCGATCTGGTCGAGCATTTCGAGGTCGAAGCGCGTGCGCTGCTCGATGCGCTGTGCCTCCACCAGCTTCTGTTCGGCATAGAAGAATTCGGTGCGCTCGCGCAGTTCGGTCTTGATCTTCTCGATGGCCTGGAGCACCGTGCCGCGCGGCGTGACGTAATGGCTCGACGGGAACACCGTGAAGCGGCCCAAACGCTGCCTGGTGTGGCCGGTGAGCGGGTCGAACAGCGTCAGCGTCTCGATCTCGTCGTCGAACAGCGTCACGCGCAGCGCGCTCTCGGCGTTTTCCGCCGGAAAGATGTCGATCGTATCGCCGCGCACGCGAAATGCGCCGCGCTGGAAGTCGGCCTCGTTGCGCTCATACTGCATCTCGGTCAGGCGCCGGACGATCTCGCGCTGGCCGGTCTTTTCGCCCTCGCGCAAGTGCAGGATCATCGCGTGGTAATCGACCGGATCGCCGATACCGTAGATCGCCGAAACGGTGCAGACGATCACAACATCCCTTCTTTCGAGCAGCGACTTGGTGGCCGACAGGCGCATCTGCTCGATGTGCTCGTTGATCGCCGAGTCCTTCTCGATGTAGAGATCGCGGCTCGGTACATAGGCTTCCGGCTGGTAGTAGTCGTAGTAGGAGACGAAATACTCGACGGCGTTTTCGGGGAAGAACTCGCGGAATTCCGAATAGAGCTGGGCCGCCAGCGTCTTGTTGTGGGCCAGCACCAGCGCCGGGCGGCCGAGTCGGGCGATGACGTTGGCCATCGTGTAGGTCTTGCCCGAGCCGGTGACGCCCAGCAGCGTCTGGAAAGAGAGGCCGTCATTGACGCCCTCGGTCAGCAGGCGGATCGCCTCCGGCTGGTCGCCGGCGGGGGGAAAGGGCTCGTGCAGCCGGAAGGGACTGCCGGGAAAGGTCACAACTTCTTCATTCATTGGAAACTTTTATAAAAGTCGGCGCTGGCGGGACGGCATGCGGAGAAGCGGATCGGCTATTATCACGCGTTTGTTTCCCTTCACACTTTCTGGAGCCTTGCCCCCATGAGCACTTCCCTCTTCGCCGCCGTCGAAATGGCCCCCCGCGACCCGATCCTGGGCCTCAACGAAGCCTACAACGCCGAGACGAACCCGAACAAGGTCAACCTCGGCGTCGGCGTCTACTTCGGCGACGACGGCAAGATTCCGCTCCTGGCGGCCGTCAAGCAGGCCGAGAAAGCCCGTTTGGAAGCCCAGCCGCCGCGCGGCTACCAGCCCATCGAAGGCACGCCCGCCTACAACGGCGCCGTGCAGAACCTGCTGTTCGGCAAGGATAGCGAACTGCTGGCCGCCGGCCGCACCATCACCGCGCAATGCCTCGGCGGCACGGGCGCGCTCAAGGTCGGCGCCGACTATCTGAAGCGCCTGCTGCCCGACGCCACCGTCTACATCTCCGATCCGAGCTGGGAAAACCACCGCGCCCTGTTCGAGTCCGCCGGCTTCCCGGTCAAGGACTACGCCTACTACGACGCCGCCACGCGCGGCGTGAACTTCGCCGGCATGAAGGCTCAGCTTTCCGCAATGCCCGCCAGGAGCATCGTCGTGCTGCACGCCTGCTGCCATAACCCGACCGGCGCCGACCTGACCGCCGAGCAGTGGAAAGAGGTCGTTGCCCTCGTCAAGGAAAAAAATCTCGTCGCCTTCATCGACATGGCCTACCAGGGCTTCGCCGACGGCATCGCGCAAGACGCCGTCGCCCTCGACCTCTTCGCCGCCTCGGGCCTCCAGTTTTTCGTCTCCAGTTCCTTCTCGAAGTCCTTCTCGCTCTACGGCGAGCGCGTCGGCGCGCTGACCATCGTCACCGCGAGCAAGGACGAGTCGGCTCGCGTCCTCTCGCAAGTCAAGCGCGTGATCCGCACCAACTATTCGAACCCGCCCACCCACGGCGGGGCCGTCGTCGCGGCCGTCCTCGCCAGCCCCGAGCTGCGCCAGATGTGGGAAGACGAGCTGGCCGGCATGCGCAACCGCATCCGCGCCATGCGCGAAAGCCTGGTCGAAAAGCTCGCCGCCAACGGCGCCAGCGGCTTCGAATTCATCAACGTCCAGCGCGGCATGTTCTCCTACACCGGCCTCACCCCCGCGCAGGTCGAGAAGTTGCGCGCCGACTACGGCATCTATGCCGTCTCCACGGGCCGCATCTGCGTGGCCGCGCTGAACACGAAGAACATCGACTACGTCGCGCAGGCCGTCGCCGCGGTCATCAAGTGAGGCTATAATCCGGAAAAAGCGGGTGGTTAGCTCAGCGGTAGAGCACTGCCTTCACACGGCAGGGGTCACTGGTTCGATCCCAGTACCACCCACCAGACTCCAAGCCCGGCCAAGCCGGGCTTGCCATTTCGAGGCAGCGACGATGGCCATTCCCTTCCCCGACAGCCGGCTGACCGATCTGGATCTTCACCTCTTCCACGAGGGCAGTCACACGCGCCTGTACGAACGTCTCGGCGCCCATCCGGAGGTCCGTGGCGGAGAGACAGGCTGCCATTTCGCGGTGTGGGCGCCCAATGCCCACGCCGTCTCGGTGATGGGCGATTTCAACGGCTGGCATCCTCATACGCATTGGCTGCGACAAGTGCATGCCCATTCCGGGATTTGGGAGGGCTTCGTTTCCGGAGCGTTGCCTGGCCAGCGTTACAAGTTCCACATCGAGTCGGCCCTGCATGGCTACAAGGTCGACAAGGCCGATCCCTTTGCCTTTGCCGCCGAGGCGGCGCCGGCGACCGCCTCGGTGATTGCCGACCTTTCCTACAATTGGAACGATGCGGCATGGATGGCGCATCGCAGGCAGGCCAATGCGCTCGACGCACCGATGTCCGTGTATGAAGTCCATCTCGGCTCCTGGCGCCGCTCGCCCGACGATCCGCACCAGCCGCTCGGCTATCGCGATCTCGCGCCGTTGCTCGCAGACTACTGCGTCGACATGGGGTTTACGCATGTCGAGCTGATGCCGGTGATGGAGCATCCGTTTTACGGCTCGTGGGGTTACCAGGTCACCGGCTATTTCGCGCCGACGTCGCGTTACGGTTCGCCGCAGGACTTCATGTTCTTCGTCGACCATCTGCACCAGAAGGGCATCGGCGTGATCCTCGACTGGGTGCCCTCGCACTTCCCGAACGACGAGCACGGCCTCGCGTGGTTCGACGGCACGGCGCTCTACGAGCATGCCGATCCGCGCCAGGGCTACCATCCGGAATGGAGCAGCCAGATCTTCAACTATGGCCGCCACGAGGTGCGCGCCTTCCTGCTCTCCAGCGCGCTGTTCTGGCTCGACAAGTATCACGTCGACGGCCTGCGCGTCGACGCCGTCGCCTCGATGCTCTATCTCGATTACGCGCGCAAGGAAGGCGAATGGATCCCGAACCGCTACGGCGGCAAGGAAAATCTCGAGGCGATCCATTTCCTGCGCCAGCTCAACGAGGCGGTCTATCGCGACTTCCCCGACACGCAGACCATCGCCGAAGAATCGACCGCCTGGCCGATGGTCTCGCGCCCGACCTGGGTCGGCGGTCTCGGCTTCGGCCTCAAGTGGAACATGGGCTGGATGCACGACACGCTCGCCTATTTCGCGCACGATCCGGTGCACCGCAAGTATCACCACGACCAGATCACCTTCAGCATCTGGTATGCCTTCCACGAGAACTTCATGCTGCCCATCTCTCACGACGAGGTCGTGCACGGCAAAGGCTCGCTGGTCGGCAAGTTGCCGGGCGACGAGTGGCAGCGTTTCGCGAATCTGCGCCTGTTGCTCGCCTACATGTGGACCCATCCCGGCAAGAAGCTCTTGTTCATGGGCAGCGAGTTCGGCCAGACGGCGGAATGGAACCACGACAAAAGCCTCGACTGGCATCTGCTGCAATACTGGCCGCATGCCGGCGCACAGGCCTGGCTGCGCGACCTCAACGCCCTCTACAAGACCCGTCCTGCCCTGTTCGCGCGCGACTTCGCCAACGACGGCTTCGAATGGGTCGATTGCCACGACAGCGACGAGAGCGTCATCAGCTTCCTGCGCAAGGGCGCGCACGGCGAAACGCTGCTGGCGGTGCTCAACTGCACGCCGGTCGTGCGCGAAAACTATCGCGTCGGCGTGCCCCGCGGCGGCCGGTGGCGCGAGGCGGCGAACAGCGACGCGGCGCGCTACGGCGGCAGCGATGTCGGCAACGGCGGCGGAGCGACGGCCGAGGACACGCCTTGGCACGGCCGCCCGCACTCGTTGCTGCTCAGGCTGCCGCCGCTGGGGATGCTGCTCTTCGAACCGGAAGCCTGACCTGCCGTCCCGCCGGCGCCGACTTTTCAGGCCGCCAGCGTTCGCCACAAGGTCTTGCCGCCGCTTTCCCTGTCGATCTCGGCCAGCACCCGTTCGTGCGCCTCCAGTTCCTCGGCGCTCGCCGTCAGCACGCGGATCGGCGGCCGCTCGCCGCGCGCGAAGGCGGCGATTTCCTCGCCGCCCGCGTCGAGATCCATCATCAGGCTGTCCTGCCCGCGCGTCATCGCCAGATAGACCTCGGCGAGCAGTTCCGCGTCGAGCAGCGCGCCGTGCAGCTGGCGCGCCGAGTTGTCGATGCCGAACTCGGCGCACAGGGCGTCGAGGCTGTTTCTTTTCCCGGGACGGATTTCCCGCGCCATCCTGAGCGTGTCGACGATGTTCGCGCAACCCTCGGCGAAGGCGGCACGCCCGATCAGCGCCAGTTCGTTGTCGAGGAAGCCGAGATCAAAGGGGGCATTGTGGATGATGACTTCGGCGCCATCGACGAAGTCGAGCAGTTCATCGGCGATGTCGGCGAATTTCGGCTTGTTGGCGAGAAACTCGTCGGTCAATCCGTGCACCGCCTGCGCGCCGGCGGCGATGGGGCGCTCCGGGTTCAGGTAGCGGTGGAAGCGGCGCCCGGTCGGTTTGCGACCGGCCATTTCGACGCAGGCGATTTCGATGACACGGTCGCCTTGACGCCATTCGAGACCGGTGGTTTCGGTATCCAGAACGATCTGGCGTCTGCCGCCCATTTCATTTCTCCCCGCGCTTCGCAATGGCCGTACGCGCCAGCGCATCGACCCGTTCGTTCTCGATGTGCCCCGCGTGGCCGCGCACCCACAGCCACTCGATGCGATGCCGCTGCGCCAGATCGTCGAGCGCCTGCCAGAGATCGGCGTTCTTCACCGGCTTTCTGTCGGCGGTTTGCCAGCTGCGCTTCTTCCAGACGTGAATCCACTCGCTGATGCCTTTCTGGACATACTGGGAATCGGTGTGCACGCGTGCCGTCACCGGTCGCTTGAGCGCGCGCAGCGCCTCGATGACGGCTGTCAGCTCCATGCGATTGTTGGTGGTCGCCGGGTCGTAGCCCGACAATTCCTTTTCCTTGTCGCCGGCGCGCAGCAGGACGCCCCAGCCGCCCGGACCGGGATTGCCGCTGCACGCGCCGTCGGTGTAAATCTCCACGACTTCGCTCACGGCTCGTCCGTTTTGTGCGTCAGCGGATTGCGCGGCACGAGCGCCAATGCTTTGGCGCGCGTCATGCGGTCGCGCCATTTCGGCATCACCAGCCGCATGCCATGCTGGCGCTTGATGGCCTGGAGGATGTAGACGCCCCCCATGACGGGCCACCAGCGATCCCCGGCGGCATCCATGAAGCGCCAGCGCTGAAGCCATTTTTCCTGACGCACCGGCGGGGCGTAGCAACCGAAAGCGCCGCCGCGCGTTTCGAAGCCGAGCAGGGCGAACCAGTCGCGCAGCCGGGGCACCGACAGGTATTTGCCCTGCCATGGCGGCGAACCGTGGCGTCCCGCCAACGTGCGGCGCAGGCCCCAGAGGCTGAACGGGTTGAAGCCGCTGATGACGACCTGGCCTTCGGGCACCAGCACGCGGTCGGCTTCGCGAAGAATCTGGTGCGGATGCGGATCGAACTCCAGGATGTGCGGCAACACGACGAGGTCGATGCTGTTGGTGCCAAACGGCAGGTGATGGGGATCGCTGCTGACTTCGGCCGGCCTCGCACCCTCGCCGCAACAGCGGAAACGGAAGGGCATGCGGTTGGCGCGCAGGGTGTCGAAGCCGGGAAAGCCGATCTGCAGGGCGTTGAAACCGAAGATGTCGGCGACCAGGAGATCGAACTTGGCCTGCTCCCAGTCCCGGACGTAGCGACCAGGCGGTGTTTCCAGCCAGGCGGCAAAGTTTTCCATCACCATTTACAATGAGTCCCTATGCGAGTCGAACCGATTCCCGCCTTCGAGGACAATTACATCTGGGCGCTGCGCGGTATGGGGCCGGTAGGGCGCGTCGCGGTGGTCGATCCCGGCGATGCGGAGCCGGTGCTGCGCTTTCTCGAACAGACCAACGATCGTTTGGTCGCGATTCTCGTCACCCACCGCCATGCCGATCATACGGGCGGCATCGGGGAGCTGCGGGCGCGTTTCCCCGTGCCGGTGCATGGGCCGGCGCAGGAGGCGGACGATGTCGTCACCCATCCCCTGCGTGACGGCGAACGTCTGACCTTGCAGGCGCTGGGGATCGATTTCGAGGTGCTGCATCTGCCGGGACATACGCGGGGCCATATTGCTTATTATCGCCCGGGAATGCTGTTCTGCGGCGATGTGCTGTTCGGCGCCGGCTGCGGTCGCGTTTTCGAGGGGACGATGGAACAGATGCAGGCATCGCTGGCGCGCATCGCCGCCTTGCCTCCGGAGACGCGCATCTATTGCGCCCACGAATACACCGAATCCTGCTTGCGTTTTGCCCAGACGGTGGAACCGGAGAATCTCGCCATCGCCGCGCGCATCGGTCGCGTCGCCGATCTGCGCGCCGCCGGCCAGCCCTCGGTGCCGTTTACCCTCGCCGAAGAGCTCGACACCAATCCATTCCTGCGTTGGCAGATTCCCGACGTCGTCCTCGCGGCCGCGAGATGGCTCGGCCACGCGCCGACCAGCCATGCCGAAACCTTTGCCGCCATCCGTCGGTGGCGCGACAGCTTGTAGTTTTTCCATGGAGACTCCCGCATGAAAAAATCCCTAGTGACCGGTCTGCTGGCCGTTTCCCTTGCCGCCTCACAAGCCGCTTTCGCCGCCGACAAGGTCAAGGTCGGCTTCCTGTCCACGCTGTCCGGTCCCGCCGCCGGACTCGGCGTGGATATCCGCGACGGCTTTCAGCTCGCCATGAAGCATCTCGGCGGCAGGCTGGGCGGCGTGCCGGCGGAAATCCTCATCACCGACGACCAGCAGAATCCGAACACCGCGATGCAGGCCACCGAGCGCTTTCTCAAGCGCGACAAGGTCGATTTCATGACGGGCATCGTTTTTTCCAACATCCTGCTGACGGTGACCAAGCCGATCTTCGACAGTCAGACCTTCTACATTTCCGCGAACGCCGGCCCCTCGCAACTGGCCGGCGCCGGATGCAATCCCTTTTTCTTCAACGTCTCCTGGCAAAACGACAACGTCGCAGAAGCAATGGGTAAATGGGCCACCGACCAAGGCTACAGGAACGTGATCGGCGTCGCGCCCAACTACCCGGCCGGCAAGGATGCCATCAACGGCTTCAAGCGGTTTTTCAAAGGCAATATGGTCGACGAGATCTACACCAAGCTCGGCCAACTCGATTACGCGGCGGAACTTGCCCAACTGCGCGCTGCGAAGCCGGATGCGGTGTTCTTCTTCCTGCCGGGCGGCATGGGCATCAACTTCGTCAAGCAGTTTGTCGCTGCCGGCCTGTCGAAGGACATGCGTCTGATCACCTCCGGCTTCGCGGCCGACGAGGACGTGATTCCGGCGATCGGCGAGCCGCTGCTCGGCACGTTCAACTCGAGCCATTGGGCCCACGATCTCGACAATCCCGCCAACCGCAAGTTCGTCGCCGACTTCGAGAAGGAGTACAAGCGCCTGCCCTCGCTGTATGCCTCCCAAGGTTACGATGCGGCCATGCTGATCGATTCCGCAGTGCGCCGGGTCAAGGGCAATCTCGGCGACAAGGCGGCTTTGCGCAAGGCGCTCGCGGCGGCGAAGTTCGATTCCGTTCGCGGCAAATTCCGCTTCAACGTCAACCAGTATCCGATCCAGGATTATTATCTGCGCGTGGTGCATCGGGATGGGAAAGGGCGCATCACCAACAAGCTGATGGGCACCATCTTCACCGACCACGCCGACGCTTACGTCGGCGAATGCCAGATGCCGAAGTGACTGGCGGAAGGGGCGGAGGTGTTTACGCGCTCGCTCGATCGCGGCTCGATGGTGGCGCGCCCGGCACGGGAGAGCGTCCGACACTCGTTTACAGGAAGAAGTCGTAACGGTCGGCTAGGGAAACGCTGAAGAAAGCAGCGAGCGGGATGAAGCGCAAGGCGCACGGAGCGCAGCGACCGAGACATAACAATGAGTTAGGCGAGGGAGCGAGCACCGCGCAACGCAGCGATTCGCCCGCGCAGCAATTTATTCAGCGTTTCCCTAGCGGTTGCCGTACCAGAGCAGCCAGAGGACGAAGAGCAGAACGGTCGCCCAGCCGAGGCGATCCACGTAACGGTACAGGAGGTTTTCCATGCGTGCGCCGCCCCAGGCCATCAGGCCGGCGACCAGGAAAAAACGCAGGCCGCGACCGACCAGCGAAGCGAGCACGAAGGGGAAGAGGGCCATCGACAGAGCGCCCGCGGCGATGGTGAAGACCTTGTAGGGGATCGGCGAGAAGCCGGCGACGAACACGGCCCAGAAACCCCATTCGCCGAACCAGGCGACCGCCTTTTCATAGGTCGGCCAGTAACGGCTCTGCTCGAGCCAGGGCAGGATGGTGTCGAGGGCGAAATAGCCGAGCAGATAGCCGAATATGCCCCCCGCGACCGAGGCGAGGGTGGTCAGTAGCGCGAAATGCCAGGCGCGGCGGGGGTTGGCGAGGCTCATCGGCGCGAGCATCACGTCCGGCGGAACGGGAAAGAAGGAGGATTCGGCGAAACTCATGCCGAAGAGATAGCGCGGGGCGTGGGGGTGGCGTGACCAGCGCATTGCCCGTTCATAAAGGGGGGAGAAGAGCTTCATGGCGTCTTGTTTCTGCGCGCTTCGATCTGCCGGCGGCGTTTGCGCTTGACATACAGATACCAGCCGAAACTGATGAGCGCGTAGCAGAGCAGGCCAGCGACCGTGGCGCTGATCGCCAGCCCGACGATCAGTGGCATGCCGAGATCGGCGATGCGTTGCCACAACCCGGCATCCGGATCCGTTTCCGGCGGGTTGTGAACATGTTCGTGCATGCTGCCATTCGCACCCGTCACCCAGACGCCGAGATGGTAGGCGGCGTAATAGACCGGGGCGAAGGTGACCGGGTTGGTGACCAGGGTGCTCGCCGCCGCGGCGGGAATGTTCGCGCGCAGAACCACCGAGGCGACGGCCGCGAGCGGGATTTGCGCCACGGGGATCAGCAGTCCGAAGAAGACGCCGACGGCCACGCCGATAGCCACGCCGCGCCGTGACCAGTGCCAAAGCCGCGGATGGCCGAGCCAGGGGGTGAGCCAGCGCAGCCAGCGATTGGCGGTGATCTGCTCTTTCGTTGGAATGCGGCTGCGCAGGTGTTTCAGCATGTCGGGGACGAGGGCGAAGGGGCGCAAGTCTACCGCCACGCAAGCCGAAACGCGCAGGAAAACGCACAAAAAAACGGCCCGTCATGCCAGACGGGCCGGCGGTGGTGTCCCGGGGATGGATCAGCGGCGGTTGGCCAGGGCGGCGATGCGTTCCTCGATGGGCGGGTGGCTGGAGAACAGGGCCGCCCACCCGGGCCGGCCGTTGATGCCGGCGGTGGCGATGTTCTGCGGCAGTTCGCCGGCCTCCATGCCGCCCAGCCGGCGCAGCGCCGCCATCATCGGCTGAGGCGTGCCCATCAGCCAGGCGGCGCCCGCGTCGGCGCGGAATTCGCGCTGCCGCGAGAAGTACATGACGATGATGCTGGCGAGCACGCCGAGCACGATCTGGGCGATCATCACGGTGGCCATGTAGCCGATGCCGGGGCCGGACGACTGGCTGCCGCGGCGCAGGAAGGCATCCACGATGTAGCCAACGACGCGGGCGAGGAAGAATACGAAGGTGTTGACGACGCCCTGGATCAGGGTGAGTGTCACCATGTCGCCGTTGGCGACGTGGGCGACCTCGTGGGCGATGACGGCTTCGGCTTCCTCGCGGGTCATGGTTTGCAACAGGCCGGTGGAGACGGCGACCAGCGCGCTGTTTTTCGTCGCGCCGGTGGCGAAGGCGTTCGGCTCGCCCTCATAGATGGCGATCTCGGGCATCGGGATGCCGGCCTTGTCGGCGAAGCGGCGCACCGTATCGACCAGCCACAGCTCGGTGGAGTTTCTGGGCGTTTCGATCACGTGGGCGCCGGTGCTCATCTTGGCGATGGTCTTGGACATCGCCAGCGACATGAAGGCGCCGCCGAAACCGAGAATGGCGGAGAACACGAGCAACTGGCCGAGATCGAGTCCCGCTTCGCTCATGAAACGGTCGGCGCCGGTCAGCGTGACGACGAGGCCGAGGACGATCATGATGGCTAGGTTGGTGCCGATCAGCAGCAGGGTGCGTTTCATTGGGTTTTTTCCTTTCACAACGACGGATGGACGGATTTTATCCAGAGGCTCGCGGTCTCCGGCATTCATCGCGGATAATGGAGACCTTTTTCGCGAAAACAAGTTCCCATGCCGATCCAGTGGTTCCCCGGTCACATGACCTCGGCGCGCCGGAAAGCCGCCGAGACTATGGCGCGCACCGATGTCGTCATCGAAGTGCTCGATGCCCGCCTGCCCGAGGCCAGCAGCAACCCGATGATCGCCGAGTTGCGCCGCGCTCGCCAACGGCCCTGCCTGAAGGTGCTCAACAAGGCCGATCTCGCCGACCCTGTCGTCACCCAGGCCTGGCTGGATTTTTACGGCAGCCAGGCCGGCGTGACCGCTGTTGCGATTTCCTGCAAGAAGCCGGGCGATGCCGCGAAGATTCCGGCGCTGTGCCGCCGCATCGCGCCGCATCGCAACGACAATACCAAGCCGCTGCGTATGATGATCATGGGCATTCCCAATGTCGGCAAATCGACGCTGATGAATGCGCTTCTCAAGCGCCGCATCGCCGCGGTGGGTGACGAGCCGGCAGTCACGAAACAGCAACAAAGCTTCGACCTTGGTCCCGGCATGACGATTACCGACACGCCGGGCCTGATGTGGCCGAAGATCGCGCACGATGCCGACGGCTACCTGCTCGCCGCCAGCCATGCCATCGGCAGGAATGCGGTGATCGGCGAGGAAGTGGCGACCTTCCTCGCCGACATCCTGCTGGCGCGTTATCCTGTGCTGCTGATGGCACGCTACAAGATCGACGTGGCCGGAATGGACGCCGCCGACGTCGTCGACGCCGTCGGCAAAAAGCGGGGGTGCCTGCGCGGAGGAATGCTGGATCGGGAAAAGGCCGCGATGATCCTTTTGACCGATTACCGTTCCGGCGCTCTCGGCCGCATCAGTCTCGAAACGCCCCAAACGCGCGCCACCATGCTGGCAAAAGTCGGCGCTGGCGAGACGGCGTTTTGCAACGAAAACGCCCGACCTTGTGGGCCGGGCGCTGCGATCGCCGGACGATGAGCCGGCAATCCTTGCACGACGCTCAAAGGCTGACGGTGTCGGCAACCTCCTGGAACTCGCCGATCTCGTTGAAATTCATGTAGCGGTAGATGTCGGCGGCCTCCCGATTGACGACATCGACGTGTTCCAGATATTCGGCGACGGTCGGCAGCCGGCCCAAGAGCGCGGCGACGGCGGCGAGTTCGGCGGAACTGAGATAGACGCGCGTATCCAGCCCAAGACGGTTCGGGAAGTTGCGTGTCGAGGTCGAGACGGCCGTCGAGCCGCGTTTGATCTGCGCCTGGTTGCCCATGCACAAGCTGCAGCCGGGCATCTCCATGCGCGCGCCGGACTTGCCGAGCACCGCGTAATAGCCTTCCTCGTTGAGCATCATCGCGTCCATCCTGGTCGGCGGGGCGATCCACAGGCGGG
>OGCL01000344.1_pt1 | contig 51992 bp, 56 predicted proteins | sample 1570041 | NCBI WGS metagenome assembly OGCL01 (sample SAMN06266162, study PRJEB24511) | hot springs metagenome | isolation source: Hot spring water | place: South Africa: Limpopo | collected 2015-06-22
TTGTTATGTCTCGGTCGCTGCGCTCCGTGCGCCTTGCGCTTCATCCCGCTCGCTGCTTTCTTCAGCGTTTCCTTAAGGGCGCCTCGAATAACCTGCGGCGCGCCCCGGTTGCTGCGTTGCGCGGCGCTCGCTCCCGCGCCCATCCGTTGGCGCCCGGCTGGAATCAGATCGCCGATTCGTTCGTCTCGCCAGTGCGGATGCGCACGACCTGCTCGACCGGCATGACGAAGATCTTGCCGTCGCCGATCTTGCCGGTGCGTGCGGCCTTGACGATGGCCTCGATGGCGGCTTCGACGGTGGCTTCGGCAACGACGAGCTCGATCTTGATCTTGGGCAGGAAGTCGACGACATATTCTGCTCCCCGATAAAGCTCGGTGTGGCCCTTCTGACGACCGAAGCCCTTGACCTCGGTGACGGTGAGTCCCGTGACGCCCACGTCGGAGAGGGCTTCGCGCACCTCGTCGAGCTTGAAGGGCTTGATGATGGCTTCGATCTTCTTCATGTTCAGCTCCATTCGTCAGGATATTGCGATGTTATCGGATAGCGCCAGTCCTTGCCGAAGGCGCGCTGTGTGACGCGGATGCCCGGCGGCGCCTGGCGGCGTTTGTATTCGTTCCGCTTCAGGAGGGCGACGACGCGCCGCACGTCAGCTGCGGGCAGCCCCGCCGCGACGATCTCCTTCGGGCTTTCGTCGCGCACCATGTAGGCCTCGATGATCGCATCGAGAATGTCGTAGGGCGGCAGGGAATCCTGGTCGGTCTGATTCGGCTTCAACTCGGCCGACGGCGGGCGGTCGATGATGTTGCGCGGGATGACCTCGGAAACCCCGTTGCGGTACGCGGCCAGCCGATAGACGAAAGTCTTGAAGACGTCCTTGATGACGGCGAAGCCGCCGGCCATGTCGCCGTAGAGCGTCGCATAGCCGACGGCCATTTCGCTCTTGTTGCCGGTGGTGAGCACGAGCCGGCCGGTGCGGTTCGACAGCGCCATCAGCAGCAGGCCGCGAATGCGCGCCTGGATGTTTTCGTCGGTGGTGTCCCAGACCGGCTTGGCGCCGAGCTTCGCAAAAGTCGGCGCCAGCAGGACGGCGAACTGCGCCATCGCGGCGGCGATGGGAATCTCGTCATATTCGACGCCGAGGCGACGCACCATCTCGCGGGAATCGTCGAGGCTCATCTGCGCCGTGTAAGGGGAGGGCATCATCACCGCACGCACCCGCTCCCGGCCCAGGGCGTCGACGGCAATGGCCAGCGTCAGCGCCGAGTCGATGCCGCCCGACAGCCCGACGATGGCGCCGGGGAAACCGTTCTTGCCGAGGTAGTCGCGCACGCCGAGCGTCAGGGCTTCATAGACCGTCTGTTCGAGCGGCAGCTCGACCCTCGTCTGGCCAGGCAGCAGGCGACCGTCGCATAGCTCGACCACGTCCACCGTTTCTTCGAAGGCCGTGCATTGGTGCGCCAGATGGCCTTCCGCGTCGAGGGCAAACGAGGCGCCATCGAACACCAGTTCGTCCTGCCCGCCCACCATGTTGCAATAGACGGCCGGAATGCCGTTCTCGCGCACGCGGTTGCGCAGCGTGGCGTGGCGCGTGGCTTGCTTGTCCATGTGGAAGGGCGAGGCGTTGAGCACCAGCAACAGCTCGGCGCCGGCATCGCGGGCCCAGCTCGCCGGCGCGGGTTCCCAGACGTCCGCGCAGATGTTGACGCCGCAGCGCACGCCATTGACCTCGAAGATCACCGGCCCGATGCCGGGCCGGAAGTAGCGCGCCTCGTCGAAAACCTCGTAGGTCGGCAGGCGATGCTTGCGGTAGGTGGCTTCGATGCGGCCGCCGCGCAGGAGTGCCGCACCGTTGTAGCGTGCGCCTTCGTGCGTTTCGGGGCAGCCGACCAGCGCCGGCAGCGGCAGGCGCTCCGCCAGCGCGGAAAGTTCGCGCGCGCAGGCGCGATGGAAATCCGGGCGCAGCAACAGGTCTTCCGGCGGGTAGCCGGCAAGCGCCAGCTCCGGGGTCAGCAGCAGGTCGGCCCCGAGCACCTGGGCCCTGTCGGCGGCGGCGAGGATCCGCGCCGCGTTGCCGGCCAGATCGCCGACGGTGCAGTTGATCTGCGCGAGGGCGATCTTCAGGCCGGCCATGGCTCAGAAGGCGGGCTTGTCCTTGGCGTCGTTGTAGCGTTGCACGCCCGCCATGATTTCCTTTTTGGCCTCTTCGGCGTCGACCCAGCCTTCGATGCGCACGAATTTGCCCGGTTCGAGGTCCTTGTAATGCGAGAAGAAGTGGGCAATGGAATCGAGCGTCACCTGCGGAAAGTCGCGCGGCGATTCGATCTCGCGATAAATCGGCGTGAGTTTATCCACCGGCACGGCCAGGAGCTTGGCATCCTCACCGGCCTCGTCGGTCATCTTGAGCATACCGACGGGGCGGCAGCGCACCACCACGCCGGGCGGCAGCGCGAACTGCGTGACGACCAGCACATCCACCGGGTCGCCGTCGCCGGCGATGGTGTGCGGAATGTAGCCGTAGTTGCAGGGATAGTGCATCGCCGCGGCCATGAAACGGTCGACGAAGATCGCGCCGGAATCCTTGTCCACCTCATACTTGATCGGATCCGAATGCATCGGAATCTCGATGATCACGTTGAAATCATTCGGCAAGTCCTTGCCGGAGGGGACGTTGTTCAATGCCACGAAATGCTCCTGATGGGGAAAAGATTCGATTATAGGGGCATCAGCCCGCTTCGAAGCCGGCGTCGTCGATGGCGGCGCACAGCGCCTGCCGCGTCACCACGACCGGATCGAACTCCACCACGGCCTGGCCGGGGTCGAGCGTCACCTCGGCCCTCGTCACGCCAGCCATCTCCGTGAGCACCTTCGTCACGCTGGCGGTGCAGCCGCCGCAGGACATGCCGCCGATCTTGATCGTCGTCGTTTCCATCGTCTCAACTCCCCGGTTTCCAGCGTTTGAGCAGCAGCGAATTGCTGACCACCGACACCGAACTCATCGCCATCGCCGCGCCGGCAATCACCGGATTGAGGTAACCGAACGCGGCGGCGGGAATGCCGACCACATTGTAGATGAAGGCCCAGAACAGGTTTTGGCGGATCTTGGCGAGCGTGGCGCGCGACAGCGAAATCGCGTCAGCCACGCCGTTGAGATCATTGCGCATCAGCGTCACGTCGGCCGTCTGCATCGCCACGTCGGCGCCCGCGCCCATCGCGAAGGAGACGTCCGCCGCAGCGAGCGCCGGTGCGTCGTTGATGCCGTCGCCGGCCATGCCGACGATTTTGCCCGTCGCCCTGAGGGCCGCGACGCGGGCCGCCTTGTCGGCAGGCAGCACGTTGGCTTCGAAACGCGACACGTCCGCCTCGCGGGCGATCGCGGCGGCGGTCGCCGCGTTGTCGCCGGTGAGCATCACCACCTCGACGCCGAGCGCCCTGAGCCGTGCCACAGCCGTCTTCGACGATTCGCGCAGCGGATCGGCGACGGCCAGCGTGCCGACCACCTCGCCATCGACCTCGATAACGATCGGCGCCTGTGATTCGATCCCCAGCCAAGCGGGCGAACCGACGCGCACCCTGCGCCCGGCCACCCGACCGGCGATCCCCTTGCCCGGTTCGACCCTCACCTCTTCCGGCACGGTCAGCGCCAGTCCGCGCACCTTCGCTTCGGCGACCAGCGCGACGGCGAGCGGATGCGTCGAGCCCTGTTCGAGGCTGGCGGCACGCTGGAGGATGTCATCCGCCGTCCCGCCAGCGCCGACTTTCATTTCGGTAACAACCGGCCTGCCTTCGGTCAATGTGCCGGTCTTGTCGACGACCAGCACCTCGATCTTCTTCGCCAGTTCGAGCGCCTCTGCGTTGCGGATCAGGATGCCGGCCTTCGCGCCCAGCCCGACGCCGACCATGATCGCCGTCGGCGTCGCCAGCCCCAGCGCGCAGGGACAGGCGATCACCAGCACGGCAACGGCGTTGATCAGAGCATAGGTGAAGTCGCCGTAGGACAGCATCCAGCCGGCGAAGGCGGCAAGCGCGACGACCACCACCGCCGGCACGAAGATCGCCGCCACCTTGTCAACGAGCCGCTGCACCGGCGCCTTGGAGCCCTGCGCCTGCTCGACCAGCGCGATGATGCCGGCCAGCAGCGTGTGCGATCCCACGCCGGTCGCCTGGCAGCGCAAGAGGCCGTCGCCATTCACCGTGGCGGCGAACACCTTGTCGCCTGCGCCCTTGGCGACTGGCAGGCTCTCGCCGGTGAGCATCGATTCATCGATGCTCGAAGCCCCCGAGATCACCTCGCCATCCACCGGCACTGCTTCACCCGGCCGCACGATGATCACGTCGCCAGGAATCAGGCGCGCCACCGGCAGTTCGACGATCTCTCCGTTGCGCTCCACATGGGCCGTTTGCGGCTGCAGCTTCATCAACGCCTCGATGGCCGCCGAAGTCTTCGCCTTGGCGCGCGCCTCGAGCAATTTGCCGAGGAGCACCAGCGTGATGATGGTTGCCGAGGCTTCGTAATAGACGTGCAGGTGCGTCCAGCCGGCGAGCCAGATCGCCGTGCTGTAGGCCCAGGCCGCCGTGGTGCCGAGCGCGACGAGCACGTCCATGTTGCCGCTGCCGCCGCGGATCGCGTTCCAGCCGCCGACGTAGAAACGCCAACCGACCCAGAACTGCACCGGCGTCGCCAGCAAAAATTGCAGCCAGCGCGGGATGACGTCCTCGGTGTGGCACTCGGCGCCGAGCGAGAAGCCGCCCTGGAACATGGCGGGCATCTGCGCCAAAAGCGGCAGAGTCAACGCCAGCGCGATCCAGAAGCGCCTCACCTCGGCGCGATAGGCGGCTTCCTTGCGCACCTTTTCCTCGCCGCGCGTGTCGGCGGTCGACGGCGTCGCCGTGAAACCGGTCTTGACGATGGTGGCGATGAGCTTGTCGACGTCGGTCGTATCCGGGTCGAAGCGGATGTGCGCGCGCTCGGCGGGCAGATTCACCGTCGCCTCGACGCCCGGCAGCTTGTTGAGCTGCCTTTCAATCCGCGCCGAACAGGCGGCGCAGGTCATGCCGCCGATGGCCAGTTCGACGGTCTGCAGCCCACTCATGCGGTTTTTTTCATCAATGGATCCCGGAATGGAGGATATTGTAAAGCCCATAAAGGCCATATCCCAGCACCAGCAACCCGGAAACGACGCGCGTGATGCGCGCCTGCGCGAAGCGCCGGAAGCGCGCCAGCAGCAGCCCGGCGAACAGCAGGTTCGGCAGCGTGCCCAGGCCGAAGGCGAGCATCAGCAAGGCGCCCTTGCCCGCCGAACCGGCCGCCAGCGCGGCGGTGAGCGCGCTATAGACGAGGCCGCAGGGCAGCCAGCCCCAGAGCAGTCCGAGCGGAAAGGCTTGCGCGATGCCCCGCACCGGCAGGAAACGGCGGGTGAGCGGCTGGAGGCGTTTCCAGACGCCCTGACCGCCGCGTTCGAGCCACGCCAGCGTCTGCGTCGCGCCCAGCAGATAGAAGCCGAGAGCGACGAGCATCAGGCTGGCGAAGAGATACAGGCCGCGCTGCCAGGCCAACAGGTCGCCGGCCGCCTGGCCGAGCGCGCCGGCGACGAGGCCGGCGGCCGCGTAGCTGGCGATGCGGCCGAGGTTGTAGGCCAGATGCACGGCGAGAGACGCGCCGCCGCCCTGCGGCCCCTGCATCGACAGCGCGCCGACGATGCCGCCGCACATGCCGGCGCAGTGGCCCGCGCCAAGCAGACCGACGATGAAAAGGGCAAGGAAACCCGAATCAGGCAATTAGATTACTTTTGAATACCTGACGCGCTCGCGGTCGGAACGCAGATACTTGTCGAACACCATCGCGATCACGCGCACGAGGATGCGGCCCTTGGGCTCGACGGTGATCCACTGGTCGTCGATGGAGAGCAGCCCCGCCGCCTCCATCTCGGCAAGGTCCTTCAGTTCGGCGGCGAAGTAGGACTTGAAGTCGATCAGGTGGGCGATCTCGATGGACTCGATCGACAGCTCGAAGTGGCACATCAGCGCCTGGATGATCGAGCGGCGCAAGAGGTCGTCGGCGGTGAGTTCGATGCCGCGCATCACCGGCAGACGGCCTTGGTCGAGCGCGTCGTAATACTCGTCGAGCGTGCGGTAGTTCTGGCAGTAGGTCGGGCCGACCTTGCCGATGGCCGAGACGCCGAAGGCGAGCAGGTCGGCTTCGGCGTGCGTCGAGTAGCCCTGGAAGTTGCGATGCAGGCGGCCCTGGCGCTGCGCGACGGCCAGCTCGTCGTCCGGCTTGGCGAAGTGGTCCATGCCGATGAAGACGTAGCCGGCGTCGGTGAGCCGACGGATCGCGAGCTGGACGATCTGCAGCTTGACGTCCGGGCTCGGCAGGTCGTGCTCGTGGATGCGCCGCTGCGGCTTGGCGAGATTGGGCAGGTGGGCGTAGTTGTAGATCGACAGGCGATCGGGCGAGAGCTTGATGATCTCGTCGAGCGTGTGGTTGAAGCTGATGACGTTCTGCTTGGGCAGACCGTAGATGAGATCCACCGAGATGCCTTTGAAGCCAAACTCGCGCGCCGCCTCGATGACGACGCGGGTCTCCTCGAGGCTCTGGATGCGATTCACCGCCTGCTGCACGCGCGGGTCGAAATCCTGCACGCCGATGCTCATGCGGTTGAAGCCGAGTTCGGCGAGCAGCTTGACGGTCTCGCGGTCGACCTTTCTGGGATCGACCTCGATGGAATATTCGCCGTCCGGCAGCATTTTGAAATGCTGCCGGGTCATCTCCATCAGCCGGCGCATTTCGTCGTGCGAGAGGAAGGTCGGCGTGCCGCCGCCCCAGTGCAGCTGGATGACGTCACGCGGGCCGTCGAGCGCCTCGGCCTGCAGCGCCATTTCCTTGCCGAGATACTTCAGGTATTTCGCCGAGCGCCCGTGATCCTTGGTGATGATCTTGTTGCAGGCGCAGTAATAGCAGATCGTGTTGCAGAACGGGAGGTGAAAGTATAATGATAGCGCCCGGCCGATCCCGCCGATGGTGCGCCGGGCAAGCCACGTGCGATAGGCGGCGGCGTCGAAGGCTTCGACGAAACGGTCTGCCGTCGGATAGGAGGTGTAGCGCGGTCCGGAGACGTCGAAACGGCGGATGAGCTGCGGATCGAAAATCAGTTCCTGGTAATGACTCACGGCTTGATGGTGGCACCGATACCTGACAACGACGGCCGAGGCCGCCAAACGAGGCGAGCAGAATGCAGCAAGCGCGACACGTCCACGTTGACGCAGATCAAAGCTCCCGACTTTCCAATCCGCCGCGCGCCGTGGATGCCAAGGTGATGCATCTTTCGGTCGCCTCATTGCGGGAGGCCTGTTCCCAGTGCAACCTGCGCGAGCTGTGCCTGCCGGTCGGACTGACGGAAACGGAACTCGGTCAGCTCGACGAACTGGTGTCCGTGCGGCGGCGCATCCTGCGCGGCCAACACCTCTATCGCGGCGGGGATGCCTTCAAGGCGCTTTATGCCGTGAAGACCGGCTTTTTCAAGACCGACGTCCTGCTCGAGGACGGCCGCGAGCAGGTGACCGGCTTCCAGATGGCCGGCGAGATCCTCGGTCTGGACGGCATCGGCACGGAGAAGCACACCTGCAACGCCATCGCGCTCGAAGACAGCGAGGTCTGCGTGATTCCGTTCAACGATCTGGAGAACTACTCGCGCGAGATCAGCGCCCTGCAGCATCACTTCCACAAGGTGATGAGCCGCGAGATCGTGCGCGACCACGGCGTAATGATGCTGCTGGGCATCATGCGTGCGGAGGAGCGGCTCGCCGCCTTCCTGCTCAACCTCTCGCAGCGCTTCACGGCGCGCGGCTATTCGCCCACCGAGTTCAACCTGCGCATGACCAGGAACGAAATCGGCTCCTACCTGGGCTTGAAGCTCGAAACGGTGAGCCGCGCCTTCTCCCGCTTCCAGGAGGAAGGGCTCATCAGGGTGCACCAGAAGCACATCCAGATACTGGATGTGGAAGGTCTCAGGAGGCTTTTCTCGCAGCGCCAAGCCTGAACGGCGCACCGGGTTCGAGGCCTGCCGCATCGGGCAGCGGCACGTTGGCCGCCGGGCGGGCGCTGCGCCATGCGCCCCCCGCCCTACTGCCCTACCACTCTTCTTCTTCCTTCGCGTTCGGATCCTTCCAACCCTTCGGCAGCTTGTGGGCAATGCCCTTGTGGCAGTCGATGCAGCTCTTGCCTGCGGCTTTCGCCTCCATGTGTTTCTTGTAGGGCGTGCTTTTCTGCTTTTCCTGGCTCATCGCATCAAAGCTGTGGCAGTTGCGGCATTCGATCGAGTCCCGCGCCTTCATGCGCGCCCACTCGCGTTCCGCCATTTCGAGGCGATGCGCCTCGAATTTCTCCGGTGTGTCGATCTTGCCGGTGATCTTGCCCCAGACTTCATGGCTCGCCTTGACCTTGCGAACGATTTTGTTCGTCCAGTCACGCGGCACGTGGCAATCAGCGCAGGTAGCGCGCACGCCGGTGCGGTTGCTGTAGTGGATCGTGTACTTGTATTCCGCATACACGTTGTCGCGCATCTCATGGCAGCCGATGCAAAAGCCCATCTCGTTGGTCGCTTCCATGGCGGTGTTGAAGCCGCCCCAGAAGAGAATGCCGCCGAAGAAGCCGATCGTCAGCAGACCAAGCAGCGAATATTTCGCGCTTGGCCTGCGCAACATGGCCCACCAGCCCTGTTTTTCTCCGTTCATGATCTCGTCTGCCGGTCACTTCGGCTTCACGGAGAGGATGTACTGTGCCATGTTCTTCAGCTGCTTCACGTCGTTGGGCGGCATGGTCTGGGCCACTTTGTGCTTTTCCTTGGTGCCGTCGGCAAGCTTGACCTCGGCGCCGGAGGTCATGTGCTTGACGAGCTCGTCGATCGCGGTGGCCTTGCCCTGGTATTTCTCGGCAATCTTCAGGAAGGACGGGCCGTCCTTGTCATTGCGCAGGCCATGGCACTGCATGCAGTTGTTCTGCTGGGCGAGCGCTTTGGCGGCTTCGACGTCCTGGGCCAGGACAGCGGTGGAGAAGATCGTGGGCAGCGCGGCGATAGCGACGTTGGCTGCAAGGTTGCGTTTCATTTTGGCTTGCTCCGATGACGGGTGAGAAATCACTTGCTGACGCCGACGAACTTGTTGTCGACGAGCGGCTTGGCGTCGACCTGCGGCACATGGCAGGTGTCGCACTGAAAGCGATCCATCGAGACGACCTGCTTGGCGGCCTGGCCCCTGACGAAATGGCTCTCGCCCATCTGCGGAACCTTCTGGCCGCGAAGCTCCTTGGTCAGATGGCAATCGAGACAGGCGTTCTCTTCCGGGCTGATGGCATACTGCTCGACCGTGTGCGGCACGAGGGGCGGCTGGCCGATGAAGGTACGGGCGATCAGGCTGGGCTGGCCGACGCCCGGCATCTTGTTCGAATAGGCTTTCGGCGCCGGCGCCCGGTCGGGCGCCGAAACGTCGGTGCCGCGCATCGCCGTCGGGCCGCTGGTCGCCGCGCAACCGATGATCGACGCCAGGAGTGTCGCAAGGGCAAGGCTGGTGGTTTTTTTCATGATGAACTCCTCTTGAGAGAGATACGAAGCGTTTATTTCGACCCGGATTCGGCCCCCGCAGGCAGGGCGAGGCTGTCGATCGTCCGCCCCCCGAAGCGGCTGCCGAAACTGAAGACATCCTTGGAACAGACATCGATGCAACGCCCGCAGTTGGTGCAATTGGCCGCCAGGATCACGGGGGGAGCGCCGTCGATGGCCTTGAGCGCCGGGCGGATCACCTGCTCCTCAGGACAGACCGCATAGCAGTCCATGCAGTCGTTGCAGGCCTCGCGCCGCGGCAGACGCACGCGCAACACCGCCAGTTTGCCGATCAGGCTATAGAAGGCCCCGACCGGGCAGAGGCGACCGCACCAGCCCTGCCGCACGACGAACAGGTCGAACAGGAACACGGCGACGACCAGCGCCCACGCGAACCCCATGCCGAAAATCAGGCCGCGATGCAGCATCGAGACCGGATTGACCATCTCCCAGGCAAGGGTGCCGGTGATGGCCGCAAGCGCCAAGGTCATCGCCAGCACCCAGTAACGCGTCGCGCGCGACAGGTGGGTGCTGCCCTTGATGCCGAGGCGCCGACGCAGCCAGTGGGCGAAGTCAGTCACCAGATTCACCGGGCAAACCCAGGAACAGTACCCCCGTCCGCCGACCAGGAGATAGAAGACGAGCACGATCGCCACACCGATCCAGGCCAGCCGCTCCGGCGTTTGGCCGGCCACGAACATTTGCAGCAGGAGGTAGGGATCGGCGAGCGGCAGCACACCGAGGGTGTAGCTGTAATTGAGGTTGCCCTTGACGATCCACCAGCCGAACCACGGGCCAACGAGAAAAACGAGCAGGATGCCGATCTGGCTCGTGCGGCGCAGGATTAGCCACTTGTGCGCGGCAAGCCACCCCTTGGTGGCGATGGCTTCGGCGCCGGGGCGATTGGGCAGGGCGCTCACAATTTGTCTCCCTGCAGGGCGCGGAAAGTCGGCGCGGGCGGCACGGCGTCAGCCGCCGCGTCGGCGGGCGGCTGACGCGACAGCCCCTTGCCAAACTCATACTTCATACCCTCGGGCATGTGATAGCGGTGCTCGATGTCCGGCGCAACGAGGCTGCCGCCGGCCTTCTCCTTCTCCACCCAGCCCAGGCGGTAATGGGCCGACAGGCGTCCCTTGGCCATGTAGAGCGGGAACACCTTGATCGAGGCGACTTCCGTCGGGCAGGCCTTTTCGCACAGTCCGCAACCGGTGCAATGGTCGGAATGGACCACCGGGATGAACAGGGTGTGCACTCCGGTACGTGTATTCGATTGCGGTTCGAGGGTGATCGCCTTGTCGAGCACCGGACACACGCGATAGCAGATGTCGCAGCGCAAGCCCAGGAAATTGAGGCAGGTTTCCTGATCGACGAGCACGGCCAGCCCCATTTTTGCCTTGGTGATGTCGGTCAGGGCCGGATCGAGCGCGCCGGTGGGGCAGGCTCTCACGCAGGGAATGTGCTCGCACATCTCGCAAGGCGCCTGGCGGGCGACGAAGTAGGGCGTGCCGGTCGACATCGGATCTTCCGGCTTCGCCAGATGCAGCATGTGGTATGGACAATCCCGCACGCACATGCCGCAGCGGATGCAGGCGGCGGAGAATTCGGGTTCCGGCAACGCGCCCGGGGGGCGCAAGGCGGCAGGGGGCAGTGCCGTCGCGCTGCGCGCATAGAGGCCAACGCCGAGCCCCAGCAGTCCGACGCCGCACGCCATGCGCGCGGTGTCGGCCAGAAACTGGCGGCGAGCGGAGCCTTTGGCTTGTGTCGTGTTCTCTTCCATGTTCTGCGGGGCGGGAAACGCGCCCCCTGATGCGTTTCCCGCGCTTTTCGGTCAATGACGGATCAGGCCTTCCATACCTTGCAGGCGTTCTTCTTGAAGTCCGTTTCCTTCGAGATCGGGCAGGTGGCGTCGAGCACCAGCTTGTTCACGAGTCGGTGCTCGTCGAAGAACGGGATGAAGACCATGCCTTCAGGCATCTTGTTGCGGCCGCGGGTCTCGGCGCGCAGCTCGATTTCGCCGCGGCGCGTGGCCACCTTGACGACGTCGCCGCGCTTGATGCCGCGCTTTTCTGCGTCCTTCGGGTGCATCCACACCACCGCGTCCGGGAAGGAGCGGTACAGCTCGGGCACACGCCGCGTCATCGAGCCGGTGTGCCAGTGTTCGAGCACGCGGCCGGTGCTTAGCCAGAGGTTGTATTCGTTGTCCGGCTTTTCGGGCGGATCCTGATAGGGCAGCGCGAAGATCCACGCCTTGCCGTCCTCGCGGCCGTAGAAGCGCACGCCCTCGCCGGCCTTGACGTAAGGATCGTAGCCCTCGCGGAAACGCCACAGGGTCTCCTTGCCATTGACCACCGGCCAGCGCAGGCCGCGCACGCGGTGATAGTGGTCGAACTCGCCCATGTCCTTGCCCTTGCCGAGCGTGAAGGTGCGATATTCCTCGAACAGGCCCTTCTGGATGTAGTAACCGTAATATTCGGTTTCGTCGTTGGTGTAGCCCGCCCAGGCGTGGGCATTCACCCTCGCCGCCTCGTCCTTCGGGAACTTGTTGACCTGGCCGTTGGCGAAGAGCACCTCGTAGAGCGTCTTGCCCTTCAGTTCCGGCGCCTTGGCGAGCAGGTCGGCCGGCCACACCTCGTCGGTCTTGAAGCGCTTGGAGAACTCGACGATCTGCCAGAGGTCGGACTTGCAATCACCCGGCGCCTTCACCTGCTGGCGCCAGAACTGGCCGCGCCGCTCGGCGTTGCCGAAGGCGCCCTCCTTTTCCATCCAGGACGCGCAGGGCAGGATCAAGTCGGCGGACATCGCCGAGACGGTCGGATAGATGTCGGAGACGACCACAAAGGCCTTCGGATTGCGCCAGCCCGGATAGATCTCCTGATTGACGTTCGGGCCGGCCTGCATGTTGTTGGTGGTGGTAGTCCAGTAAAAGCCGATCTTGCCGTCCTTGAGCATGCGCGACTGCGCCACGGCGTGGTAGCCGATGCGCTCGGGCACCGTGCCGGCCGGCAGCTTCCAGATCTTCTCGGCGATTTCGCGGTGCTTCGGGTTCATCACCACCATGTCGGCCGGCAGGCGGTGGGCGAACACGCCTACCTCGCGCGCCGTGCCGCAGGCAGTCGGCTGGCCGGTCAGCGAGAAGGGGCTGTTGCCCGGCTCGGAAATCTTCCCGACCAGGAGGTGGATGTTGTAATTCATGTTGTTGACCCAGGTGCCGCGCGTATGCTGGTTGAAGCCCATGCACCAGAACGAGGTGACCTTGGTCTTCGGGTCGGCATAGGTCTTGGCGAGCAGTTCGAGCTTGTCCTTGGGTACACCGGAAATCTGATGCGCCTTGTCGAGCGTGTATTCGGAGACGAACCTGGCGAACTCCTCGAAGCTGATCGGCTTGGAGGCGTTGGGATCGCCCTTGGGCTTGCCGTCCGGGCCGGGGTAGCCGTTGTTGCCGGCGGCCTGTTCGAGCGGGTGATTCGGCCGCAGACCGTAGCCGATGTCGGTCACGCCCTCGCGGAACAGCGCGCACTTGGCGACGAAGTCCTTGTTCACCGCGCCGGTCTGGATGATGTAGTTGCAGATGTAGTTCTGGATCGCCAGGTCGGAGTGCGGCTTGAAGATCATCTCGTTGTCGGCCAGTTCGCAGGAGCGCGTGCCGAAGGTCGATAGCACATGGAACTTGACGTGCTTGGCGGTCAGCTTGCGGTTGGTCATGCGCGACCACAGCACCGGGTGCATCTCCGCCATGTTCGAGCCCCACAGCACGAAGGCATCGGCATGCTCGATGTCGTCGTAGCAACCCATCGGCTCGTCCATGTTGAAGGCGCGCATGAACGCGGCGACGGCCGAGGCCATGCAGTGGCGGGCGTTCGGGTCGATGCTGTTGGAGCGGAAGCCGGCCTTCCACAGCTTGATGGCGGCATAGCCTTCCCAGATCGTCATTTGGCCGGAACCGAACATGGAAACGCCGAACGGCCCCTGATCGGGATTCTTCATCGTCTCCTTGACTTTCTGCGCCATGATGTCGAAGGCGGCATCCCAGGAAATCGGCGTGAATTCGCCGTTCTTGTCGAACTTGCCGTCCTTCATGCGCAGCATCGGCTTGGTCAGGCGATCCTGGCCATACAGCAGCTTGGCGAGGAAATAGCCCTTGACGCAGTTCAGGCCGCTATTGACCGGGCAATCCGGATCGCCCTGGGTGGCGACGATGCGGCCATCCTTGACGCCGACCAGCACGCCGCAGCCGACGGCGCAATAGCGGCACACGGCCTTGTCCCAGCGTATGCCGTCCTCAGCGCGCGCCTGCGCAAGGGCCACGCCGGGCACCGTCATGCCCGCGGTGGCGGCGGCCGCCGCCACCGCATGAGTCTTGATGAAATCGCGTCTTGTCATTTTCACTTCAGTCATGTCAGACCTCCTAAGTGTCAGTGCGGAGTCGCCGCTGGGCTAGGCCGCCAATGAAATTTCGGCTTCGGGTTCGTTTTCCTGCTGGTGATAGACCATCGAGGCGGACATCACATCCTCCGTCGTGCTGATCGCCTCGAATGTCCGGATGGTGTCGCGGTCGCCCGCGGTCTCGATGGTGACGATGATCTTGCCCTCCGGCGACACGGCGGCGACCTCGACGCCTTCAAGCGACTTGAGGCCGGCGACGACGGCATCGACGCGCTCGGGTCGGGGAATGACGATCACGCTGGAAATGTTCATGGAATCCTCGCAAATACGGTTGCACCTGCCGGTATCCTAGGTTGCCGCCGCCTCCGCGCAAGTCCCCTTCCCGCGCTGCCGCACGGCGCGCCTACCTCAAAAGAGGTAGCGCACGACGCGACGGGCGCCCTATAGAATCAAGGCGTTGAAATTTCCGCCGCGGGCAGCGCCGATCCCTCTCGCTACCTCCTCCGGCTTTCCGGGTAGCACTTAATTTCCGTCCATGCAGCGCATCTTTCCCTCGTTCGGCCAGGCCATCCACAGCTCGATGCTGCTGCGCACGGCGCTGGCGCTGGGATTGCTGGCCTGCCTGTCCTTCGCCTCGATCGCCATCTCCGCGCTGATCGCCGAAGACATCAGCGGCCGCGCGAATGCGGTGAACGTTTCCGGTTCGCTGCGCATGCTCAGCAACCAGATCCTCAGCGAGGTGCTGCAACCGGAAAAGCGCGCCAAGGCGCTCGACACGGTAAATGTCTTCGAGCAGCGCCTGCTGCGCCTCGAACGCTTCATCGTCGCCAAGTCGCCGCCCGACTCGCCTTCGGTGCTCGCCGTGCAGTCGGTCGTGCAGCGCTGGCGCATGCAGATGCGCGAACTGGAATTGCAGGCCGCGAAGGGCGAGACCTCCGCCTTGCGCCAGGTCACCCATGAAATCCCCGATTTCGTCGAACAGATCGATCATGTCGTGCACCTGATCGAGATCGAGCTGGAAAACAAGGCGCGCCTGCTACGCATCATCCAGCTCGCCCTGCTCGGGTGCATCGTGCTCCTGAGTCTCTTCATCGTCTGGTATCTCTACCGCCGCCTGATCGCCCCGCTCGCCGGCCTGCTCGTCGCCGCGCGCACGGTATCGCAGGGCTCCTTCTCGACGCGCGTGCACCACACCGGCAACGACGAGCTCGGACAGCTCGGCCGCGCCTTCAACGCCATGGTCGAGGAAATCGCCGCCATGTACGGCAAACTCGAGGACAAGGTGGCGGAAAAGACCGCCGAACTGCGCCGCACCAACCAGTCGCTCGAATTGCTCTACCACGTCAGCCAGCAGCTTTCCGCCACCGATCTGACGATCGACAGGCTGCAGGACATCCTGCGCGAGGTGGAGGCGGAGCTGGGCATCGGCCACAGCATGATCTGCGTGAGCGAAAACGGCCTGATGCCGGCGCATCGCGTCACCAGTGATCTCACCGTCGACGAGCTGCGCGCGCTGTGCGGTCGCACCGAGTGCGACGAATGCTTCGCGCGCGCGACGCTGCCGCTGGCCGACCAGGCGCGCGAGCGCGATGTCGTCGCGCTGCCGATCGGCGACGGCGAGCGGGTGCGCGGCATCCTGCCGGTGCTGCTCAAGGGCGGCGTGCCGCTCACCCACGACAAGGCGCGCCTCATCGAGACCGTCGGTCACGACGTTGCCAACGCGCTGACGAATATGCGCCGCGCCGAGGAAAAACACCGCATGGCGGTGCTCGAGGAGCGCTCGGTCATCGCCCGCGAACTGCACGACTCGATCGCCCAGTCGCTTTCCTATCTCAACATCCAGGTGACGCGCCTGGAAAAGGCGCTCGAACAGGGACAGGACATCCGCCCGATCGTCGCCGAGCTCAAGGAGGGTCTGGCCGGCGCCTATCGCGAACTGCGCGAGCTGATCGTCACCTTCCGCCTGCGCATCGACGAGCGCGGCTTCATCGTCGCCTTGCAGGAGACCGTCGTCGAATTCTCGGAAAAGCTCGGCTTCCCGGTGCGCCTGACCAACACGCTTTCCGGACTCGTGCTCTCCGGCAACGAGGAAATGCACGTGATCCGCATCATCCGTGAGGCGCTCTCCAACATCGAGCGCCATGCCCAGGCAAGCAGCGCCAGCGTTGACATCTCGCTCGATGCGATGCAGTCGGTGACGGTGAAAATCACCGACGACGGTCGCGGTTTCGATCCGCGCCACACGCCGGCGAATCATTTCGGCGTGAACATCATGCACGACCGCGCACGCATCCTTGACGGCCGCCTCGAAGTCACCTCCTCGCCCGGTCGCGGCACCGCGGTCGTCCTCCAGTTCCTGCCGCAGAAGGTACGCCAGGAGATTCCCGAACTCGAATGACAGGAGAGACCATGTCCGACAGCGTCCGCGTACTCATCATCGACGATCACCCGTTGTTCCGCCGCGGCGTGCGCCAGCTGCTCGCCCTCGAAGAAGGTTTCGAGGTGATCGGCGAGGCGGCTGGCGGCCAGGAAGGCATCGAACTGGCCAAAAGCCACATTCCCGACCTGATCCTGCTCGACCTCAACATGAAGGACATCGACGGCCTGGAAACGCTGCGCACCCTGCGCGACATGGGCTGCGACGCGCGCATCGTGATGGTCACCGTTTCCAACGCCCCGGAAGACCTGATGCAGGCCATCCGCGCCGGCGCCGACGGTTACATCCTCAAGGACAACGACCCGGAGGAAATCCTCGAGATGATCGGCGAGGTGATGCACGGCCGCACCGTCATCAGCGCCGAGCTCGCCAGCCTGCTGGCCGGAGCCCTGCGCGAGGAAAGCGCCGCCGAAGGGCGCAGCCAGGCGCACCTGACCGAACGCGAACAGGCCATTCTCAAGTGCCTCGCGGCCGGTCTGTCGAACAAGCTGATCGCCCGCGAACTCGATATCGCCGAAGGCACGGTGAAGGTGCACATCCGCAATCTGCTCAAGAAACTGAAATTCCGCTCACGCGTCGAAGCCGCCGTCTGGGCGGTCTCCAAGCAGGGCGGGTAAAAAGTCGGCGCTGGCGGGACGGCGGCGGAAGCCCGCGCTCAGCGCACCGCGATCACCCGCACCGGGCAGGGGGCGACGCAGGCGCCGCAGCCGGTGCAGGTATCGCTATCGACTTCCGGCACGGAGGGGCCGCCCGCACGCGGGGGAAAGCGTATCGCTTGCACGGCGCACTGCTCGCCGCAGATGCGGCATTCGACGCCGCGCGTGGCCACACAGCCGGCGCCGATCTTCGCCTTGATCGACCAAGGCGGCGCACCGCCTTCGCGCCACAGGGCGCCGGGGATGCACACGCGCACGCACTCGGCGCAGAAGGTGCATTCCCCCGCAGAAAAATCCACTTCCGGGTAGCCGTCGCGCATCACGACGATGCGAGTCGGGCAGATGATCGCGCAGTTGTTGCAGCGCGTGCAGCGCGCCAGAAAATCCGCCTCCGGCAGCGCCCAGGGCGGGCGACGCGGGGCATGGCGCACACGCAAGCGGCCGCGGAGAAAGCCGCGCCGTCCATGGTCGATCTCGCTCATGCGCCCATTGTAGTAGCGCGACCGGCGCGTGCTTCAATCGCGTTGCCGCTGGCGAGACGTCGCCGGCGCATTCCTGGACGGAGGGCACGATGATTCGGCATCTGTTCGCGCTGTGTCTGGCAACGGCCTGTTCGTCGGACTGGCCAACCCGGTGAAATGGAAGCGGAACGCACCCCACCCTGACGTCGCAATGCGGTCATCCATGCCGGGCAGTCTGCAGTTTCCGGGCGGAATCACGGTACACGCGCACGGCGCCGAGCAGATTCCAGCCCAGCCAGGCGCAGCTTGCCGCGAGAGCCAGGCCGGCCAGCCAGGCGATCGTGTTCAGCCAGACGGCGCACAGGGCGAGAGCGAGCGCCGTCAGATGGGCATAGCACTGTCTGCGCTGGGCGGATTCGGGGATCATGCGGTTCATCGTCGGCGGCAGGGCGCCGACGCCGCACAGGCGCTGCAGATGCAGCCAGTTGAGGAAGGGCACGATCTTGTAGAGCATCCCGTTGATGGAAGACACGAAGATGCCGAGGATGGCGAGCGTTCCCAGCCACAGGGCAGCGCGCGGATCGTTTCCCCAAGCCGGCGCCAGCGCGAAGGCGCATGCCGACAGCCAGACGAGGATCAAGCTGCCCATCGCGACACGAAAGAAATCGAGCGTCACGTCGCGCACTTTGCGCCGTTGCCGTGCGTGCAAATGCAGGGTGACGGCGCCGAAAGCCGCGCCGATGCCCAAGCCGGCGAGCCAGAGCGGCGTTCTCGCCCGCTCGTCGAAGACGAGCAGCGACGCCGTCCAGGCGAGCAGAACGAGGCCGAGCGCCGGCGGCAACCCGCGCGCGAAGCGGGCCGGATAGGGCGGGGTCAGCTGGAACATCGGCACCACGAAATAGGCGACGCCCGCCAGCAGCATCAGCGCCCAGCCGCCCAGTCCCCACGCGGCATGCACGTCGGTCAGCGCCAGCAGGGGCCAGGTGCGTCCCTGCCCCAGACCCAGCGCCAGCACGACACCGAGCGTCAGCGTCACCAACAGCCCCACCAGGGCGAGGCGCAGGGCAAGGATCGTGGCGCCGGTGGCCGGCGTGCGCCAGACGGCGATGCCGACCGCCGCGACGAACACGCCGAGTCCGAGCGCGAACGCGTAGGCCGCCGCGACGAACAGACCGCCGCCGGCCTGCAGGAACGCGGCGACGAGCAACACCGGGGCGACCACGAGGAGCGGATGAACGAGTGCCGCCACCTGCCTGGGGCGCCAGATGTTGCCGCCCGCAGCGACCGACACGAACTGGAGGAGCGCGCCGCTCATCGCCTGGAGCATGAAGCCGCCGACGAGCAGATGGACGGCGGCGAGGGTTTCGGGCATCCAGCGCGAGGCGAACACCGCCTCGCCGCGCAGGGCGACCAGAAGGCCGGCGGCAACGCCGAACCAGGGCGCCGTCAGGAAAAAACGGTAGGGCACCGAAATCGGCGGCACCTGTTCGAAAGAAAGGTTTGGGTGCATGGCAGCGCGCCCGGATCAGGCGCGACGGATGCGCACCTCGTGCGTGCCGTCCGCCTCGACGGTTTCCTGCCAGACATAGCCGTGGTTGCGCAGGATGTCGAACAGGGGGCGCGGATGGCAATACACCTGCAGCACGATCTCCCCATCCGGCGGCAGTGCGTCGAGGGCAGCGAGGGTTTTTTCGAGCGGTTCGGGCGGCAGCATCGCGCGACCGTCGATCCGGATGACGGTCGTCATGACGTGGCGGCGGCCTGGAGGCGGATGGCGATGGCCGAGGCGAGCTCGCCGCCGCTTCGATCGAGGGCGTGATCGCACATCGGATAGAGGATGTTCTCTTCCTTCATGTTGTGCTGCTGCATGAGGATCAGCAGGGTTTCGGCGGCGCCGGCAAAGCCGTCGGCCGAACGCGCCGCAAGCGCGTCGGCCATCTGCGCGCACAGATCACGCATCTGGGCGTGTTCGTAACGCATCACCTGGGTGGGACCGCCGCTCATGCCGGTAGCGGCTTCGAAGGTCGGAAACAGCACCGTCTCCTCGGTGTGGAAATGGTTTTCCAGCGCAGCGGCGAAACCGCCGAACAGCGGGGCGGCTTGTGCCCAGTCGGCGGCGGCAACCGCGGATTCGGCGGCGGCGAACAGGTCGTCGCAATGCTTGTGGTGGTCGCGCAGGGGTTCGGTCAATGCGGTCGATGCGGCGGGAGTCATGGCAAGGCAACAAGGCAGAGGGTGACGCAATTGTCCTCGGCCCGATGGCTGACGGCATTGACTGTCATCAATAATTGAGGACGCCGACCTCCAGATGGGCGAACCAGTCGATGAAGCGCCGCACATCCTCGCCGCGATAGATCGCGCCGTGCTGCGGGCAGATCATGTCGATGTCGAGTTGGCGGACGCGGTAGCACCAGTCGCGCTTGGCGCGGTCGGAACCCATCCAGCGACGATGGAAGCCTTCGGCGTGGCGGATGTGGCGCTCGAAGTCCTCGACGAAGAGCCCGTCCTCCCCCGGCGGCAGCAGGGCCGCACCGACATCGCCGGAGAAGAGAATCCTCGCCTGCGGATCGTAGAGATGGAAATTGCCCGGCGAATGCAGGTAATGGGCGGGAATCGCGCGCAGGCGCAGGCTGCCAAGCGGAATTTCCGCACCGCCGTCCGGCAGCGGCACGAAGGATTCGCGGCTGCCGCCGAAATGCGGTACGAAGTTCGCCCACAGCCAGCTGATGTGACATTGCAGTTGCGGATTGAACTCCAGCCACAGCGACAGGGAGGAAATGATGTCGGGATCCTGATGGCTGGCGAAGATCTTGCCGATCCTGCGCGGATCGCATTCGCCGGACAGGCCGGCGAACACCGCGGGAAAGATCTCGCTGCCGCCCGGATCGCACAGCAACGCGGCATCGCCGTCGACGACGAGGTATTCGTTGGTGTCGATCAGATGATCCGGCCGGGTCGGATCGCGCACGATGGCGATCCAGCGGTGGCTGCCGTTCTCGTAGATGACGCGCGCGGTTTTCATGGGGAGGTATCCTGTTGTCTGGCCAGATTTTGGAGCGAACGCTGGATTTCGCCAATGGTGCGTTCGAAATCGCTGGAGACCTGCATGAGCGCGGCGGAAAACGGGCCGCCATAGGCCGCCTCGATCTTCGCCGAGCGTGCCAGCACGCTGCCCATCTCGACCAGTTGCGTCGTGTCGGCGATGGTCTGCGCCAGGCGCCGGCGCATGGCGCCGGTCTCTTCGCTTTGCCGCCAGGCGCCGGCGAAACGGCGGGCGCGCAGGAATTCCTCGACGATGGCCCGACCGGCGCCGGTCGATTCGGCACGCGTGCGCTCCAGCAGACGGTCGGTGTGCGCCTGCCGCACCAGCGCGGTCACGGCGCGCACGCTGGTTTCGGTGATCTCGCGCAGATGAGCCATCTGTCTTTGCAGATCGAGCGCGAAGCCGCGCAGCTCGTTGGATAGCACCCCGAACCCCAGCGCCGCCTGGCCGGCGCGCTTGGCAAGAAAAATCGCGTTCATCGCCATCAGGCCGATGCGCCCGGCGGTGGCGACGACCTTCTTGATTTCCTCGTTGGCGCGCACGATGCGCCGCAGTTCGGCGCCGGCATCCGCTGTTTCCGCCACCGCGTCGCTCCGTCGCTCAATCCGCGGCCGGCAGGGTGATCGCCTCGCCCTTGCTGTAGCGATAGTCGTTGAAAACGTGTTCGGCGGAAAGCAGCGCGAAACTGCCGTCCGGCAGACGGCGCGTCGTGTCCTTGAGCCGGTAGGTCATGTGCCCGCAGGTCCACAGGTCGAAATTGCGCATGTGGGTGCACAGGCAGGTCTTGTCCCAGACGTGGATTTTCTTCTCGTCGGGATGCGCGGTCACCTCACGGTTCCAGGCGTCGATGTACTGGCAGTTGCCGTTGGCATCGAGCAGATAGCCGTAGGCCTCGCAGTTGGGGCGGATGCCGCTGCCGATGGCCGGGCTGTTTTTCAGCATGCGCATCGGATAACCGGTCGGCGAGATGCCGTTGACGACGATGTCGTCCTCGTTGGCCCTGAAGTATTCCTGCTTGACGTCGTCGGGCAGGCCGCATTCCTTCGCGACGGTGAAGCGCGTCGCCACCTGCACCGCCGCCGCCCCGTTTTCGAGGAAGGCCGTCGCATCCCCGCCGGTGAAGATGCCGCCTGCCGGGATGAGCGGGATGTCGAGTTCCTCCGCAACGAGCCAGGCGCGGATTTCCGCGACAATGGTCGCCAGGTCGAACTTCGCCCAGCCCTCGCCGAAGCCCAGATGCCCGCCGGCCAGCGGCCCTTCGATCACGACGTAGTCCGGCAGACGGCCGGTGCGCGCGCTTTTCTTGAGGAAGAGCTGCAACGCACGCAGACTGGAGACGATGATGCCCAGCTGCGCATCGCGAAAGCGCGGATGATCCTCGATGAGCGCAAACGAGCCCAGATGCAGGCCGGCAGCGAGCGTGATGCCGTCGATGCCGGCGTCGAGCGCGGAACGCAGGCGCACGCGCAGCGTCTCCTTCGGCGCGTTCATCGTCAGCTTTTCCATGCAGTTGATGAAGATCAGGCCGTCGCCGCGCTTGGCCTCCATCGTGTGGCGCACATGCGCTTCCGTCGCCTCGGCAAGCAGGGCGAGATCGAACTGCACGTCCGACTTGTCGCGGTTGGCGACGTTGTACTTGAATTGCCTGAGCTTGTCCTTGACGTACCTGGTGTTGTAGCGGCGATCAGAGACCGTCGGCACCATCGCGTCCGAAATGTGGCCCACGCCCCCTAGGCGCGCCGCAACGAGGGCCAGTTCGGTGGTCGAAATGTCGACCCCCATGCCGCCGATGACGATGGGTACCAGCTCGTGCCGGCCCAGTCGCAGGCGGAAATCATCTACGCATTTCATTTCCGGGTTCCACGGCCGCCCGCGCCGAACCCCGGCGCCCTGCGGCCTCAGTGATAGACCGCAATGATAGCCGAAGCCTCCCCCTTGCGGCGCCGCCCCGCCAGCGCCGACTTTCGCCGCTTCTTACTGTTCGAGCACGTAGCTGCCAGGCGCGTCGGCCAGGGCCGGCCAAGCCTTGCTCGCCACGACCGGCGGCTTGCCGAGCGGGCCCGATTGCGGCTTCAGCCAGGCCATCCAGTCTTCCCACCAGCTGCCGGCGCGATGTTCGGCGCGATCCTGCCATTCGTCGGCGCTGTCGTGGCGTTCGGCCTCCGCCACCCAGTATTCGCGCTTGGGCGGATGCACCACCGGATTGATGATGCCGAGAATGTGCCCGGAGCTTGACAGGACGAAACGCTTCGGCCCCGAGACGAAATTGTTCAGGCGGAAGGTCTGCTTCCATGGCGCGATGTGGTCGTCGGCCGCCGCAACGGCGTAGGTGGGCTGGACGATGCGGGAAAGGTCGATCGGCTGACCGGCGACCTTCAGGGCATCCCTCTTGATCAGCTTGTTGTCGAGATAGAGATTGCGCAGATACCAGGTGTGCATCTTCGCCGGCATCCGCGTCGTGTCCATGTTCCAGTAGAGCACGTCGAAGGGCGGCGGCGCCTCGCCGTAGAGGTAGCCATGCACCACGTAATGCCAGATCAGGCTGTTCGAGCGCAGCAGGCGGAAGGCGGCGGCCATTTCCTTGCCGTCGAGATAGCCTTTCTGCTCCATGGTGCGCGACAGGTAATGGAAGCTGCCCTCGTCGAGGAAGACCTCGATGTCGCCCGGCTTGTGATAATCCACCAGCGTGGTAAAGAAAGTGGCGCTGGCGATCGGAACGTCCTTCGGCGCGTAGCGGCGATTCGCCCAGGCAAGATAGGTCGCGAGCGCGGCGCCGCCGATGCAATAGCCCGCGGTGTGGATCTGCGCCGACTTCGACAGCCCGCGCACGGCTTCGACCGCTGCACCGATGCCTTCGGTCAGGTAATCGTCGAAGCCGACGTCGGCCATCGAGGCATCCGGGTTCTTCCAGCTCGTGATGTAGACGTCGAAACCCTGGTCGAGCAGGAATCTGACCAGGCTCTTCTTCGGCGTGAGATCGAGCACGTAGAACTTGTTGATCCATGGCGTGACGATGAGAATCGGTGTGCGGTAGGTCTGTTCCGCTGTCGGCGTGTAGTGAATCACCTCGAGCAGGCGGTTCCTCAGGATGACCTTGCCCGGCGTGGTGGCGAGGTTCACGCCGACCTTGAAGTCGTTCGACCGCGTCATGCGGATGGCGCCGGCCTGCACGTCTTCCATGAAGTTGCGCCAGCCGCGCACCAGGCTCTCGCCATGGGTTTCTGCCGCCTTGCGCAGGGCCACCGGATTGGTGAGCAGGAAATTGGTCGGGGCGATCGCGTTGAGCCACTTGCGCCACCAGAAGGCCGCGTGCCGACGGTCGCGGCTCGACAGCCCCGGCGTCTCATACAGCATGTCCTGGATGTGGTGGGTGGTCATCAGATACCACTCCTTGGCGATGTCCCAGGTTGCGGATTCCTTCCACACCGGGTCAGCGAAGCGGGTGTCGTCCGGGTTCGGCAGTTCGACGTCCTCGCTGGGCAAACCAAGCATGCGCAGCCACGAGTGCCATTGCAGCGCCAGCATGCGCGTGGAAAGCTCCGACATCGCCTCCGCCAGCTCCTGCGGGTGGCTCGCCCAGGCGAGCTGGGCATGCACCAAGGGCATCGCCATGCCGAGCGGGTCGAGATGGGCTTCAAAGGTTTCGTGCAGCTGCCGGAAGGCGCGCTGGGGTGTCACGCCGACCGCCATGCGTCTGTTCGTCGCCATGTTCCACTCTCCTTGGGGTATCGTTTTTCGCCGTCAAGATAGCAGACGGATTGCGATATGATTGTGACAAACGTGGCGACCCGTGTGTTGATATGCGTCAAGCGCCACTCCGATACTGCCCGAAAGGTGGGATTCCCATGTTCAAGCACATCCTCGTTCCGACTGACGGCTCGACGCTGTCGACCGACACCGTCAGGCGCGCCGTGAGCTTCGCCCGGGAGGCGGGCGCGCGCATCACGTTTTTCTACGCCAAGCCGGAATATCCGGTGGCCTTTTACGGCGAAGGCGCGCTGATCGATCCGACGACCCCGGAAAAATTCGCCGAAATGGCCGACCAGCAGGCGCGGGAGATTCTGGACGCCTGCGAACAGATCGCCCGCGCGGCCGATGTGGCCAGCACCTCGCTCAGCGCGACGAGCGACGTGCCCTGGGAGGCGATCATCGAGGCGGCGACCGGCGCCGGCTGCGACCTGATCTTCATGGCCTCGCACGGCCGGCGCGGGCTGGGCGGCTTTCTGCTCGGCTCCGAAACCCAGCGGGTGCTCACGCACTCGAAAATTCCGGTACTGGTGTACCGCTGATTTTCCTGCCGCCGCAAAGGACAAAGGGGCGCCGAGGCGCCCCTTTGTCATGTGGCCCGCCTTATTTGTCAGTTCCGGCGTTTCTGGCGTCTTCCTTCATCTTTTTCGTGACGAAGTTGTACATGTAGATGACGAAGACCGTGGCGAAGCTGATGGTGAAGACGCTCAGCAGTCCAATGTCAGTACCGAACAGGAATTTCAATGCCTCCATGCGACTCTCCCCTAGACAGTTAAGACAACAACCTCACTCACCGACAATCGGCGGTTTCGCAACCCCCGACCATCAATTCGTTGGCGGCCGGCAGGACGAGCGCGCTCATCAGCCGCCAGGTCTTCCCCTCATCCTCGATCAGCACCAGCCAGTGGCCGGAAGCCGGCAGATTGATCGTTCCGGCGTAGCCGTCGCCGTCCCGCAGGAGCCGACTTTGCTGGTCAAGCCCGGCGCGGGTCGGATGCGAGAGGGTGACATCGAGCGCCGCGGGCATCGTAAACGGTCGCTCGCTTTCGAGCCGGACGCGAATCGCGCCCTCGCGCAGACGCAAGCCGGCGCGCAGGCCGAGTTCCTCGGCATGCCGGCTGCGTACCAGCGTCTCGCCGACCATCAGCCCCTGCTTGTAGTAGTCCTCGGTCACGAGCCCGTCGCTCGTTTTCACGGCGATCCACGCGGTGACGATTCCCGCGACGATGACGATGAAGGGACCGACCATCAGGAACCATGGCCATGGCTCGCGGTACCAGGGCTGCGGCGTGCGTTCTCTTGCGGTTGCGGTGGTCATGGCATCCTTTCTCGGCATGGCGGGCCGGTTCATGGCATCAGGAAAGTGGCCTTCTCATGGACAGCGGTTTTTTCGTCGTGTTCCGCCTTGACGTCGAAATAAATCGTGTGGGAACCTTTGGTCGCCGCATCCGGCGGCACGCGCACGCCGACCGTGAAGCTGCGCGTGCTCGCGGGGCCGACCGCAATCGTTTCGCCCCCGATCAAGCGGATGCCATCGAGACCGTTGACCGTCACGGTATAGCGGCTTTCCCGCTCGGTGACGTTCATCACCTGCAGGCGATAGACGTTCTCGACCTGGCCTTCGACCTCACGGGCCAGCACGGCGCGGTCGCGGATCACATTGACGCGCAAATCGGGCTTGTGGGCGATACCCCACAAAAGCGCCCCGGTGATGGCCACGAGAATCAGCGTGTAGATCACCGTGCGCGGGCGGATCACATGGGCAATGATTTCCTTCCTGCCCCAGTGCCGTGCGAGCGCGTTTTCCGTCGTGTAGCGGATCAGGCCGCGCCGGTATTCCATCTTGTCCATCACCGCGTCGCAGGCGTCGATGCAGGCGGCACAGCCGATGCACTCGTATTGCAGCCCCTTGCGGATGTCGATGCCGGTCGGACACACCTGCACGCAGATGCCGCAATCGACGCAATCGCCCTTGCCGATGCTCCTCGGATCGACGCCTTTTTTGCGCTGGCCACGCGGCTCGCCGCGCTCCGGATCGTAGGTGATGATCAGCGTGTCCGGATCGAACATCGCGCCCTGGAAGCGGGCATAGGGGCACATGTAGATACACACTTGCTCGCGCAGATGGCCGGCAAAAGCATAGGTGAAGGCGGCGTAGAAGAAGATCCAGAAGGTTTCCCACGGCCCGAGGTCCCATGACCAGAAGGAGCCCCACAGTTCGTGAATCGGCGTGAAGTAGCCGACGAGGGTAAAACCCGTCCAGAGCGAGAAGAGCGCCCAGACACCGTACTTCGTCGCGCGCAGGCGGAATTTGCGGGCGTCCATCGGCGCCTTGTCGAGTTTCTGGCGCGCGCTGAAGTTGCCCTCGATCTTTTCCTCGATCCACAGGAAGATTTCGGTGTAGACGGTTTGCGGGCAGGCGTAGCCGCACCACAGCCGTCCGGCCACGGCGGTGAACAGGAACAGTGCATAGGCCGAGATGATGAGGATGACGGCCAGGAAAAAAACATCCTGCGGCCAGAGCACCAAACCAAAGATATAGAATTTGCGCTCGACGAGATGGAACAGAACCGCTTGGCGATCGTTCCATTCCAGCCACGGCAGGCCGTAGTAAATGAGTTGCGTCAGCCAGACAAAAATCCATCGCCATGTGGCGAACATCCCGGTGACGGAGCGCGGGTGGATCTTCTTGCGGGTCTTGTAAAGCGAAACTTGTGCTTCGGGATTGGCGGCTTTTTCTGTTTCGGGGGAGGGGTTGCTCATTTTGGGGTCTTCAAGGGTTGGGCGATGAATAACTTACCGATTGCGTCTTTTCGGGCATTCCCCTGAACCTGCCCTGCTTGGCTCTCTGCCCGCCAACCGCTTCGCGGTCCCCCACTACTGGGCAGATATCGCCTCCGGCCGTTGCCGGCCGAAGGCGGGATTGTACTTGCTTTACTCCTTCTTCTCGGCTTCTGCAGCCGGCGCTTCAGCCGCCGCCACGGGCGCTTCCGGCTTGACGCCGCCGCCCAAGCCCCAGACATAGGCCGTCAACAGATGCACTTTCGCCTCGCCGAGGAAGTCACCGAACGCGGGCATCTGGTTCTGGATGCCCTTGGTGACGATCTCGATCATCTTGGCTTCGGACGAGCCGTGCAGCCAGACCTTGTCGGTCAGGTTCGGGTAACCGGCGGCCTGCATGCCCTTGCCGTCGGCCTGGTGGCACGCGGCGCAAGCCTGCGGATACAGCTCGGCGCCGCGCTGCGCGCGCACGGAGTCGGCGGTCAAGCCAGAGAGCGAACGGACGTAGTGGACCACATCGCGCACCTGCTCGGCATCCATGTCCGGCTTGGTACCCTTCGGCGTCATGATGCCCATGCGACCCGCCGCAATGCTCTGCTTGATCTGGTCGGGCGTACCGCCCCACAGCCAGTCGCCGTCCTTGAGGTTCGGGAAGCCGAGCGTGCCGCCGGCGTCGGAGCCGTGGCACTGCGCGCAGTAGGTCTGGAACAGGCGCCCGCCCATCTCGCGCGCCTCCTGGTTGGCCGCGACGGCCATCACGTCCTGCTGGAGGTAGCGTTTGAAGATCGGGCCGTATTTCTGCTCGGCCGCCGCCATCTCGGCGTTGTACTGGCCGCGCATCGTCCAGCCGAAGCCGCCGCCCATGCTGCCGAGGCCGGGATACAGGGCCAGATACACCAGGGCGAAGATCACCGTGATGTAGAACATCCAGCGCCACCAGCTCGGCAGCGGGTTGTTGTACTCGGCCAGCGTCTCGTCCCAGACGTGACCGGTCACCTCGCCGGCATTGACCTTGGCGGACCCCTGCAACCAGAGGAACACGGCGCAGCCGATGACGCCGGCCAGCGTGATCACGATGACGTAGAGGCTCCAGAAGCCGCTGACGAAATCGCTCGTATTCGTGAAATCCATGACGATTCCTTTCCTTTGTCCTTTATTGACCGGCGCTCTTGCGTGCCGGCGCCGGCGCGTCGTCATCCTCGAGAGGCAGCCGCGCCGCCTCGTCGTAGGCCTGTTTGCGCTTGCCGGACCACGCCCAGGCGATGATGCCGACGAACGCGAGGAACGCCAGCACCGTGCCCAGGGAACGCAGGTCGTTGATGTCCATTACGACTTAGCGAGTCTGCTTGAGCGCTAGGCCCAAGCCCTGCAGGTAGGCGACCACCGCGTCGAGCTCGGTCTTGCCTTCGAGCGCCTTGGGTGCTTCGGCAATCTCCTGCTCGGAATACTTGTGCAGTCCCACCTTGTTGAGGGCGGCCATCTTCGCACCGATGTGGGGCTCCCGGAGCGGACGGTCGAGCCAGGGATAGGCCGGCATGTTCGACTCGGGAACGACGTCGCGCGGATTGAGCAGATGGATCTTGTGCCACTGGTCGGAGTAACGACCGCCGACGCGGGCGAGATCCGGACCGGTGCGCTTCGACCCCCACTGGAAGGGATGGTCATAGACGAACTCGCCGGCGACCGAATAGTGGCCGTAACGCTCGGTCTCGGCGCGGAACGGACGGATCATCTGCGAGTGGCAGTTGTAGCAGCCTTCGCGGATGTAGATCTCCCGTCCGGCGAGTTGCAATGCGTTGTACGGCTTGACCAGTTCATTCACCGGCTGGGTGGTCGATTTCTGGAAGAACAGCGGCACGATTTCCACCAAGCCGCCCCAGATGACCGCCAGCAGGATGAGGACGATCAGCAGCGTGTTGCTGGTTTCGATTTTCTCATGCGTGAAAGCCATGATTGTTCATCTCCCTTGCGATCAGTGCGCGTGCGCGGGTTCGAGGACCTTGGCGTCGTCGACCGCACGGCCGGCAGCGATGGTCTTGAACATGTTGTAAGCCATGATCAGCATGCCGACGAGGAACAGCAGGCCGCCGATCACGCGGATCGTCCAGAATGGGTAGGAGGCCTTGACGGATTCGACGAAGGCATACTGGAGCGTGCCGTCGGCATTGACCGCGCGCCACATCAGGCCCTGCATCACGCCGGAGATCCACAGCGCGGCGATGTAGAGCACGGTGCCGAGGGTGGCCAGCCAGAAATGCACGTTGATGAGGCTGGTCGAATACATCTCGGTGCGGCCGAACAGGCGCGGGATCAGGTAGTAGAGCGCACCGACGGAAACCATCGCCACCCAGCCCAGCGCGCCGGAGTGCACGTGGCCGACCGTCCAGTCGGTGTAGTGCGACAGGGCATTCACCGTCTTGATCGACATCATCGGGCCCTCGAAGGTCGACATGCCGTAGAAGGACAGCGAGACGATCAGGAACTTGAGGATCGGATCGTCGCGCAGCTTGTGCCAGGCGCCCTGCAGGGTCATGATGCCGTTGATCATGCCGCCCCAGGAAGGCGCCAGCAGGATCAGCGAGAACAGCATGCCGAGCGACTGGGTCCAGTCGGGCAGCGCGGTGTAGTGCAGGTGGTGCGGGCCGGCCCACATGTAGGTGAAGATCAGCGCCCAGAAGTGCACCACCGACAGGCGGTAGGAATACACCGGACGGCCGGCCTGTTTCGGCACGAAGTAATACATCATGCCGAGGAAGCCCGCGGTCAGGAAAAAGCCCACCGCGTTGTGGCCATACCACCACTGGATCATCGCGTCCTGCACGCCGGCGTAGGCGGAGTAGGAGCGCGGCGTCAGGATGCCGGCTTCGAAGACCGGAATGGCGGCGCTATTGACGAGGTGCAAGAGCGCCACGGCGATGATCATCGAGCCGAAGAACCAGTTGGACACGTAGATGTGCTTGGTCTTGCGGGTGGCGATGGTGCCGAAGAAGACGATGGCGTAGGCGACCCAGACCAGGGTGATCAAGATGTCGATCGGCCATTCGAGCTCGGCGTATTCCTTGCCGGAGGTGAAACCGAGCGGCAGGGACAGCGCGGCCAGCACGATGATCAGCTGCCAGCCCCAGAAGGTGAAGGCGGCCAGTCCGGGCATGAACAGCGTGGTGTGGCAGGTACGTTGTACCGACCAGTAGGAGGTGGCGAACAGCGCACAACCGCCGAAGGCAAAGATCACCGCATTGGTATGCAGCGGGCGGAGACGTCCATAACCCAGGAACTCGTGCACGTTCAGTTCCGGCCAGACCAGCTGGGCGGCAATGATGACGCCGACCAGCATGCCGACGATGCCCCAGATGACGGTCATCACGGCGAACTGGCGCACGACTTTGTAGTTGTAAGTCGCTTGCGATTGCATGATGGATTTCACCCCTTTTCAAAAAGAAAGAAGACTTCTCGGACTCCGCCTACCGCACCCATGGAGTCTGGGCGCGGAGGATACTTGAGTTCAACTGCGATATTTTGACGCAGGTCAACTTTGGTGTGCCGCATTATAATTAATGGCTATATCAAAAAATGTTATTGCTATTCGTATCGCTTGGACAAAAAAAGGGTGCGCATTGCGCACCCCCAACCCCAACAGAGAGACTACTGACGAAACATTCCGCAAACCGGAATGGCAACTCGGGCGGAATATAGGGACTCCTCACCCCTTTCGCTTTGATCCAAATCAAGTTTCCTTTTTTTCTGTGGGGTTTTTTTCCGTAGGGGGCGCGGCCTCGGGGGTGTCGTCGTCCATCAGGATGCGGTAGGCGGGGCCTTCGAGATCGTCCATCTGGCCGCTTTTCAGCGTCCACCAAAATACGACGCCGATGAAAAGCACCAGCACCACCGAAAAGGGAATCAGGAGATAAAGGCTTTCCATGACTCACCTTTGCAGACGCAGGGCATTCACCACGACCATGAGGGAACTCGCCGACATGCCGATGCCGGCCATCCAGGGCGTCACCCAGCCGACCATCGCCAGCGGGATCGCCGTGACATTGTAAGTGAAGGCCCACAAAAGATTCTGACGCATGATGCGCAGCGTATGCCGGGCGATACGCACCCCCTCGGTGAGATGATCGAGGTCGTCGGACAGCAGCACGACATCGGCCTGGCTCCTGGCCAGATCGGTACCGCCGCCCATCGCCACCGAAACGTGCGCCTGGGCCAACACCGGGGCGTCGTTCACGCCATCGCCGACCATCGCCACCGTGGCGCCGCACGCCTGGGCCTCGTGCAGCCAGGCGTGCTTTTCTTCCGGCGACAGGTCGCCGCGATATTCGGCAATGCCCAGCTCCGCCGCGACGGCCGCCACGGTGCGCTGCGCGTCACCGGAGAGAATCGCCAGACGCACACCCATCGCCCGCAGGCTGGCAAGCGCCGCTTGGGCTTCCGGGCGCAAGGCGTCGGCAACGCGGAACCAGGCGATCCAGCCGCGGGCGTCGCCCAGCGCGACCACGGTGTCGCCGGAATCGAGCCAGCTCGCCATTTCTTCCGGCACGGGTTGGCCATGCAGCGCGGCCACGAAAGCCGGCGCGCCAACACGCACCGTGCCGCCCCCGGGCCGCTGCGCCTCGATGCCCTGCCCCGTCACCGCGCGCAGGTCGACGAGGGATGCCGTCTCGCCGGAGTCGACTTTTTGCAGCAGGGCATGGCCGACGGGATGCTCGGTCGCTTGTTCGAGCGCGCGAACGAGGGCAAACACCTCGGCCTCGCCCTGCGCCCCGCTCAGGCGCATGTCCACGACCGTCGGGCGCCCCACGGTCAGCGTGCCGGTCTTGTCGAACACCCAGGTATCCGCGCGCGCCAGCGTTTCGATGGCGTGGCCGCGCGTCACCAGCACGCCCGCCTTCGCCAGCGCGCCGGTGGCCACCGTCAGCGCCGTCGGCGTGGCCAGCGAGAGCGCACAGGGGCAGCTCACCACCAGCACGGCCACGCAGATCCACAGCGCTTGCGACGGATCGACGTTGATCCAGTAGATCGCCGTCGCAGTGGCCAGCGCCAACAGCACCCAGATGAAGCGCACGGCGATGCGGTCGGCCATCTGCACGATGCCCGGCCGTTCGGCCGCGGCCTGCTCCATGAGGCGGCGGATCGACGCGATCCGCGTCGACTCGCCGACCTTCGCCAGGCGCAACACCAGCGGGCTGGCCACATTCACGCTACCGCCCGTCACCGTGTCGCCAGCGCCCTTCGGCGCCGGTCGGCTTTCGCCGGTGAGGAGCGATTCGTCGCAGCTGCTCGTACCGTCGAGCACCTCGCCGTCACCGGGGATCGTCTCACCCGGCTTCACCCGCACGACGTCACCGACGGCCAGATCGACCACCGCGACCCGCTCGGCCGCGGTGGCCGGCCAGCCCGGCAGACGTTCGGCAAACGCCGGCATGGCGCGCGCCAGCGCCTCGACCCCGCGCGCCGCTTTCTGGCGCGCCACCATCTCCAGATAGCGACCGGACAGCAGGAAGAAGACGAACATCGTCACCGAATCGAAATACACCTCGCCCGAGGCGATCAGCGTCGCCCACACGCTGGCGAGAAAGGCGCTGCCCATGCCCAGGGCCACCGGCACGTCCATGCCGACGCGGCGCATCTTCAGGTCGCGCCAGGCGTTCATGAAAAAGGGTGCGGAGGAATAGAACATCACCGGCAAGGTCAGGACGAGACTCGCCCAGCGCATCAGCTGCTCGATGTCCGCCGTCATGTCGCCGTCGGCCATGTACACCGGCACGGCATACATCATCACCTGCATCATGCCGAATCCGGCGACGAAAAGCCGCCATTGGGCGGTGCGCCGTTCCTTCTGTGCCAGCACCTCGGAGCGTGCCACGTCGTAGGGATGGGCTCGATAGCCGATCGCCTGGATCGCGTCGAGCAGCGTCGACAGCTTGGTGGCGTTCTCGTCCCAGCGCACTCGCGCGCGGCGCGTCGCATAGTTGATGTCCACCGCCGTCACGCCCGGCTGTTTCGCCAGATGCGCCTCGTTGAGCCAAACACAGGCCGCGCAGGTGATCCCCTCGAGAATCAGCGCCGCCTCGCGTTCGTGCTCGCCGACCGGGCGGACGAAATTCTTCTGCACCTCGGGGTGGTCGAACAGGCCCAGTTCCTGCAACTCGACCGGCATCGCCGTGCGTGGCGACTCCGGCATCGCATCGCGATGGCGATAATAGTCGGTCAGTCCGTTGGCGACGATGGCTTGGGCGACGGCCTCGCAACCGGCGCAGCACATCGTGCGCGCCGCACCGTCGATGTCGACGTGGAAATCGGCGCCGTGCGGCACCGGCAGGCCGCAGTGGTAACAGTTCTCGGAGGAGCTCATCGCTGCACGGTCGAATGGGGGACCGTGGATTCTACCCGCCGGCGTCTAGTCCCCTTTCTGCTTGGCGTCCTCCGCCTCCTCGTCGCCCCAGCCGCGCTCGAAGCCGCCCGCCTCGAACTGGCGTTCGACCTCCTCGGTGCTGAACTGGCGCGCTTCCTTGATGTTGTCGAGGACGAGGCCGGGGTAGGCGATCAACAGGCCGACCATCACCAACTGGATGAAAATGAAGGCGATCACACCCTTGTAGATCTGCGGCGTGGTGACGGCGGCGATGCGCTGGCCGGTGACCGGATCGGTGGTGTCCTTGCGGGCGGCGACGCTGCGCAGATAGAACAATGCGAACCCGAAGGGCGGCGTGAGAAAGGAGGTTTGCAGGTTCATGGCGACGATGACGCCGAACCAGACCAGGTCAATGCCCATTTTCTCGGCGACGGGCGCCAGCAACGGCAGGACGATGAAGGCGATCTCGAAAAAGTCGATGAACATGCCGAGGATGAAGATGAGGATGTTCACGAAGATAAGAAAACCGATCTGCCCGCCGGGCAACTGATCGAACAGGTGCTCGACCCAGACGTGACCGTCGGCGGCATTGAAGGTGAAGGAAAACACCGTCGAGCCGATCAGGATGAAGAGCACGAAGCAGGAGAGCTTCGCGGTGTTGTCGAGCGCCTCCTTGAGCAGGAGCAGTGACAGGCGGCGGCGCACGATCGCCATGACGAGCGCGCCGACCGCGCCCATGGCGCCGCCTTCGGTCGGCGTGGCGACGCCGAGAAAAATGGTGCCGAGCACGAGAAAGATGAGCACCAGCGGGGGGATCAGCACGAAAGTGACGCGCTCGGCCAGCTGCGAGAGCAAGCCGAGCCTGAGATGGCGGTTCGCCAGCGCCAGCAGGAAGACGAACAGGGCGCACACGGTGAGCGTCAGCACCACGCGTTCGTCGGTGGGTGCGGGGCCTTCGCGGCCGGTCAGCGGGTTGATCAGGGTTTCATGCACCTGCAGCCAGCCCCATCCCGCGACCGCCATCGCCGCAAGCAGGCCGCCGAGCGACCGGTAACCGCCGCTGCCGTCGGGCTCCCGGTAAATGCGCGCTTCGGGCGGCAGGGCCGGCACCCAGGATGGGCGGAGGATCGCCACGCCGACGACGAACAGCAGGTAGAAACCGATCAGCATCAGGGCCGGCAAGAGCGCCCCGGCGTACATGTCGCCGACCGAGCGGCCGAGCTGGTCGGCCATGACGATCAGCACCAGCGAGGGAGGCACGGCCTGGGCAAGCGTGCCCGAGGCGGCGATGGCGCCGGTGGCGATGCTGCGGTGGTAGCCGTAGCGCAGCATGATCGGCAGCGAGATGAGACCCATGGCGATCACCGAGGCGGCAACGACGCCGGTGGTCGCGGCGAGCAGCGCGCCGACGACGATCACCGCCAAGGCGAGGCCGCCGCGCACCGGGCCAAACACCTGGCCAACGGTTTCGAGCAGGTCTTCGGCCATGCCGCTCTTTTGCAGGATGATGCCCATCAGCGTAAAGAAGGGGATGGCCAGCAGGGTTTCGTTCTGCATGATGCCGAAGACGCGCAGCGGCAAGGCCTGAAACAGGGTGGGCGGGAAAAGGCCCGCCTCCATGCCGAGAAAACCGAACAACAAGCCGGTGGCGGCCAGCGCGAAGGCGACCGGGAAGCCGGTGACGAGAAACAGCACGAGACCAAGGAACATCAGGGGCACGAAGTTGGCGACGAAGAATTCCATCAGCGCAACTCCTCTTTCGCGTGGGCGGCGTGTTCCTCGATTTCGTACTCGATGTCGCTTTCCTTACCGTGCGGATGCTGGGCGAGCGGATCGGGCCCCAGTCCGCGCAGAAAGGCGACGCGCTTGACGAGCTCCGAAACCGATTGCAACAGCAGCAGAGAGAAACCGGCCGGCACGAGGACATAGGCCGGCCAGCGGATCAGCCCGCCGGCATTCTGCGACATTTCGCCGCTTTCCCAAGCATTGACGAAGAGCGGCCAGGAAAGCTTGATGAAGATGAGACACAGCGGCACGAGGAAGACCAGCATGCCGATGATGTCGATCCAGTTGCGCGTACGTGGCGAAAAACGGTTGGAGAGAAAGTCGATGCGCACGTGGGCGTTCTTCAGGAAAGTGTAGCCCGCGCCGAGCAGGAAGACGGCGGAAAACAGGTACCACTGCACTTCGAGCATCGCGTTCGAGCTGATACTGAAACTTTTGCGCACCACCGCGTTGCCGGCGGAAATCAGCACGGCGACCAGCACGAGCCAGTAGATCAGCCCGCCGATGCGTTCGTTGAGCGCGTCGATGGCGCGCGACAGTTTCAACCAGGTCTGCATTGCGTCTCCCCGACCGCCGGACGGCGGAACGCCACGCAGTTTACCCGTCGGGCGCCCGGTATAGTGACAGGATGCCGACCCGCATCTGCATCATCCGCCACGGCGAAACCGACTGGAACGCCGGTCGCCGCATCCAGGGACAAATCGACGTGCCCCTGTCCGCCGCCGGTCACGCCCAGGCGCGCGCCACCGCCAATGCGCTCAGGGATGAGGGGTTTGCCGCGCTTTATTCGAGCGATCTCGTGCGCGCGAAACAAACGGCCGAAGCAACCGCTCACCTCGTCCGCCTGTCCCTCCATTTCGAAGCGGCCTTGCGCGAGCGCCACTATGGCGTTTTCCAGGGCTTGACCCATGCCGAGGTGCAGGCCCGGTATCCGGCCGCCTACGCCCGCCACCTCGCGCGCGATCCGCGCTTCGCGCCGCCCGGCGGAGAGAGCCTGCTCGACCTGGCATCGCGGGTCGGCGCGATCTGCGACGATATCGCACGCCGCCACGCGGGAGAGGCCGTGGCTCTGTTCACCCATGGCGGCGTGCTCGACATCCTCCACCGGCAGGCGATGGGCCGGCCGATTGACGCGCCGCGCGATTTCGCCATTCCCAACTGCGGTATCAACTGGTTCGAGGTCGAACACGGCTGCTGGCAGCTCATTGCCTGGGCGGAACGCGGGCATCTGGAGGCTGCGCACGACGAACTCTGAGCGGTAGAATCCGTTTTTTGCGCATTTACCGCCGGAACCTCTCATGTTCGCCAAGCAAGACACCCTCGCCCAGACCGATCCCGAACTCTTCGCCGCCATGAGCGAAGAAAACCGCCGTCAGGAAGAACACATCGAGCTGATCGCCTCGGAAAACTACGTCTCCTGGGCGGTGATGGAGGCGCAAGGCTCGCAACTCACCAACAAGTATGCCGAGGGCTACCCGGGCAAGCGCTACTACGGCGGCTGCGAATTCGTCGACAAGGCCGAACAGCTGGCCATCGACCGCCTGAAGCAGCTCTTCGGCGCCGAGGCGGCGAACGTGCAGCCCCACTCCGGCTCACAGGCCAACCAGGCGGTGCTGATGGCCTTCGCGAAGCCCGGCGACACGATCATGGGCATGAGCCTCGCCGAAGGCGGCCATCTGACGCATGGCATGCCGCTCAACATGTCCGGCAAGTGGTTCAACGTCGTCGCCTACGGCCTCGACGAAAACGAAGCGATCGACTACGAAAGAATGGAAGCGCTGGCGCGCGAGCACAAGCCGAAGATCATCGTCGCCGGCGCCTCGGCCTATGCGCTCAAGATCGACTGGGAACGCTTTGCCAACATCGCCAGGGAAGTCGGCGCGATCTTCTGGGTGGACATGGCCCACTATGCCGGTCTCGTCGCCGCCGGCCTCTATCCGAACCCAGTAGCGCATGCCGATGTGGTGACTTCAACGACCCACAAGACGCTGCGCGGTCCGCGCGGCGGCATCATCCTGATGAAGGCCGAGCACGAGAAGGCGCTCAATTCGGCGATCTTCCCCGGCCTGCAGGGCGGGCCGCTGATGCACGTGATCGCCGCCAAGGCCGCCGCCTTCAAGGAAGCGCTGACGCCCGAATTCAGGGCCTACCAGCGGCAGGTGATGGACAACGCACGGACGATGTGCGAAGTCCTGCAGCAGCGCGGCCTGCGCATCGTCTCCGGTCGCACCGAAAGCCACGTCTTCCTCGTCGACCTGCGGGCGAAAGCCCTCACCGGCAAGGACGCCGAGGCGGCGCTGGGCAAGGCGCACATCACGGTGAACAAAAACGCCATCCCCAACGACCCACAAAAGCCGATGATCACCTCGGGCATCCGCATCGGTACGCCGGCGATGACGACGCGCGGCTTTGGCGCCGCCGAGGCGACGCAGATCGCCCATCTCATCGCCGACGTGCTTGACGCGCCGCACGACGAGGTCGTGCTCGCCAGGGTGCGCGGCGAGGTCGTCGCGCTGTGCAGGAAGTTTCCTGTCTACGGATAAGCTTGCGATGCGCTGTCCTTACTGCAACGAGGACAACACCCAGGTCGTCGATACCCGGGAAAACGAGGAAGGCGACACCGTTCGCCGCCGCCGCCGCTGCCTCGCTTGCGACAAGCGCTTCACCACCTACGAGCGCGTCGAGCTGCAACTGCCGCTGGTCGTCAAGAAAAACGGCAGCCGCGTCGATTACGACCGCGACAAGCTGAAATCCAGCATGATGCTCGCCCTGCGCAAGCGCCCGGTCACCACCGAGAGCGTCGAGAACGCCATCGACCGCATCGAGGAAAAGCTGGTGCAACTGGCCGAGCGCGAAGTATCTTCCGACCGCATCGGCGAGCTGGTGATGCGCGAGCTCAAAAAGCTCGACAAGGTCGCCTACATCCGTTTCGCCTCGGTGTATCGCAACTTCGCCGACGTCGATGAGTTCTCGAGCGTCATCCGCGAGGTCAAGACGCCGCGGCGGCGCCACGCCGGCAAGTGAACGTTTTTTCGGCCGCCGACCACGGATTCATGGCGCATGCCCTGCGCCTCGCGGCTCGCGGCCTTGCCGCCACGACCCCGAATCCCCGCGTCGGTTGCGTGCTGGTCAGGGACGGCGCGGTGATCGCCGAGGGCTGGCACGAAAGAGCCGGCGGCCCGCATGCCGAAGCAATGGCTCTCGCAAAAGTCGACGCCGGCAAGACGGCGGCCGGGGCCACGGCCTACGTCACCCTGGAACCCTGTTCCCATCACGGTCGCACGCCGCCTTGCGCCGATGCCTTGATCGCCGCAGGCGTCACGCGCGTGGTCGCGGCGATGCCGGACCCGAACCCGCTGGTGGCCGGACGGGGTCTCGAAAAACTCGCCGCCGCCGGCATCACCGTGTCATGCGGCCTGTTGGAGAGCGAAGCGCGCGAGCTCAACATCGGCTTCGTCTCGCGCATGACGCGCGGCCGGCCGTGGGTGCGGCTCAAGGTGGCCGCCAGCCTCGACGGCAAGACCGCGCTCGCCAACGGCACGTCGCAATGGATCACGGGGCCGGACGCACGCCGCGACGGGCATGCCTGGCGCGCCCGCAGTTGCGCGTTGCTCACCGGCATCGGCACCGTGAAGGACGACGATCCGCGTCTCACCGTGCGCGACGTGCCCTGCGCGCGCCAGCCCTTGCGCGTCGTCGTCGACAGCCGGCTGGAAATTCCCGAAGATGCGGCGATTCTCGATGGCGGTTGTCTGATCGCCTGTGCGACCGAGAACCCGGAAAAAGCCGCGCGATTGACGCAACGCGGCGCCGAGCACGTCATGTTGCCGAACGCGCGGGGGAAGGTCGATCTGCCGGCCCTGCTCGCCGAGCTCGGTCGGCGCGGCATCAACGAGCTGATGGTCGAGGCCGGCGCGAAACTCAATGGCGCGCTGCTGCGGGAGCGCTGCGTCGACGAGCTGCTGATCTATCAGGCGCCGATGCTGCTCGGCGATGCGGCGCGGAGCATGTTCGACTTCGGCGCACTCGCCGAGCTGGCCGGAGCGCCGCGCCTCGATATCATCGAGCGCCGTCCTGTCGGCGCCGACTTTTTCATACGGGCAAGGTTCGGGTAGAGCAGACCGGGCAGGCCGGATCGCGCGGCACGGCAATGCTGCGCCATGCCATCGCCAGCCCGTCGAGCAGCAGCAGGCGCCCCGCCAGCGGCTCGCCACAGCCGATCACGAGCTTCAGGGCCTCGGCGGCCTGCGTGGCGCCGATGATGCCCACCAGCGGGGCAAACACGCCCATCGTCGCGCAACGCACCTCCTCGACATCCTCGGCTTCCGGAAACAGGCAGTGATAGCAGGGCGCATCCGCACGGCGTGTGTCGAACACCGCCACCTGGCCGTCGAAGCGCACCGCCGCGCCCGACACCAAAGGCTTGCCGAACCGGGCGCAGGCGCGGTTGATCGCATGGCGGGTGGCGAAGTTGTCCGAGCAGTCGAGCACGACATCGGCGGCGGCAACCTCCTCTTCCAGTCGCGCGCCGAGCAGCCGCTCCTGCAAGGGCAGGACGCGACAGGCGGGATTGATCTCCGCCAGCGTCGCGGCGCCGGAGGCCGTCTTGGGGCGACCAACCGCCGCGCTGCGGTGCATGATCTGGCGTTGCAGGTTGGTGAGATCCACCGTGTCGCCGTCGGCAAGCGCCAGCGTACCGATGCCCGCCGAAGCGAGGTAAAGCGCCGCCGGCGAACCCAGGCCGCCGGCGCCGACGATCAGCGCGCGCGCAGCGGCGATGCGCGCCTGACCCTCGATGCCGACCTGCGGCAACAAGATGTGACGGGAGTAGCGCAGCAGTTCGTCGTCGGTCACCGCGATCCGGCTATTTGTATTCGCGCAGTTCGTGCGGCGTCTCGTCGCGATCGCCGTGGAGGTGATGCTCCCACGCCTGGGAATAAACCTCGTGCGACTTCTTGATGAGGCGCTCCGGCTGGGCGAGGTTGCGGCGCTGGGTTTCCTCGACGAAATAGACGAGCGCGCGCACCAGCTTGCAGTAGAGAGTGTTCTCGAGGTGGAAGCCGCGATCCTCCAGCAGCCGTTCGAGCGCCTCCATGGAATGGTCGGCGATGTCGTAGGCCACGGCGATGCCGTTGGGCTGCGCGCCAGGGGCGACTTCGAGATTCGGCAAGGCGGAAAGCAGGGCATGCGCCTGCGGAAGCTGGTCCTCCTTCAGCTTGCAAAAACGGATTTCGCGCTGCTTCCTCGTGCCGGCCTGCGGCGCCAGCGGGTGCGGCCGGGTGAGGCCGCGCTCCTGGTCGCGCAGCAGACGCGCACGTTCGGGGTTCATTTTTTCTGGACGACGCGCAGGGCCTTGAGCAGGTTCAGGGCCTGATTGAGCTGGTAGTCTTTCTTCGAGGCGAACTCGAAGGGCGCGGCGGAGGTGTCCTGGTCGCCTTCCTTGGGCTTCTCGCTCTTCCTGGCGGGCGTCTTGTCGGCTTCCTTGTCCTTGTCGTTGGACAGGTGCCTGTCCAGATCGGCCTCGCGCACGCGTTCGCGCGAGGCGCCGTTGGGCGACTCCTCGACGACGATGTCCGGGGTGATGCCCTTGGCCTGGATGGCCTGGCCGTTGGGCGTGTAGTAACGCGCCGTGGTGAGCTTGATCGCGGTTTGCGCGGACAGCGGCAGCACCGTCTGCACCGAGCCCTTGCCGAACGTCTGCGTGCCCATGACGACGGCGCGCTTGTGGTCCTGCAGGGCGCCGGCGACGATCTCCGAGGCGGAAGCCGAACCGCCGTTGACGAGCACCACCATCGGTACGTCGCGTACCCCGGCGGGCAGCTTGCGGATGAAGTCCTCGCGCTGGCCGCGCAGGTAGTCGGCCGGGCTCGCCGTGTATTTGCGCTTGGCGTCCTCGATGCGGCCGTCGGTGGTCACCACGACGCTGCCCGGCGGCAGGAAGGCGGCGGAAACGCCGATGGCCGCGTGCAGGAGACCACCGGGGTCGTTGCGCAGGTCGAGCACCAAGCCCTTCATCCCTTCCTTGTTGGCCTCGTCCCGGAACAGCTTGTCGAGATGTCTGGCGACGTCGGCGGCGGTCTCTTCCTGGAACTGCGTGATGCGCAGATAGCCGAAGCCGGGTTCAAGCAGCTTCGACTTCACGCTCTGCACCTTGATCACGTCGCGCACGATGGTGATCTCGATGGGTTTGGCCTCGCCCTTTCTGAGGATGGTGAGGCGGATCGAAGTTTTCGGCTTGCCGCGCATGCGCTTGACGGCGTCGTTGAGCGTCATGCCCTTGACCGGCGTATCGTCGAGCTTGAAGATGAGGTCGCCGCTCTTCACGCCGGCGCGCCACGCGGGCGTGTCCTCGATCGGCGCCACCACCTTGACGAGGCCGTCCTCCATGCCGACCTCGATGCCCAGGCCGCCAAACTCACCCTGCGTCGATACCTGCAAGTCCTTGAAGGCGTCGGCGTCGAGGTAGGCGGAATGCGGGTCGAGGTTGGCGAGCATGCCGCGGATGGCATGCGTGATGAGATCCTTATCCTCGACTGGCTCGACGTAGCCCTGCTTGATGGCGTTGAAGACGTCGGCGAAGCCGCGCAGCTCCTCGATGGGCAGGGGTGCAGCGCCGCTCCTCTGGGCAATGGCGGAGAAATTGAGGCTCAGCATCACGCCGGCGACGACACCGACGAAGACGAGGCCGATCTGCTGAAGTTTGCTGCGCATGAGCACCTCTGCGAAACGCGCGGAGCCTAGCGCGTGCCGAGCCAGCGGCCCGGGTCGAACGCCTGCCCCCGATGTCTGAGTTCAAAGTATAAACCCGATTCCGGCTGGCCTCCGCTGGCGCCCACGGTGGCCACCGGGGCGCCAGCGCCAACTTTCTGGCCGACATCGGCGAGCAGGGACTGGTTGTAGCCATAGACGGAGAGGAAATCGTCGTCGTGGTCGATGATCAGCAGATTGCCGTAGCCGCGCAGCCAGTCGGCAAAGACGATTTCACCGGCGGCGACGGCGCGCACCTCGGCGCCCTCGGCGGCACGGATGAAAAGCCCCTTCCAGGTGGTCTGCCCGTCGCCGCGGCGCGCGCCGAAGCGACCGGCGATCTCGCCGCGCACCGGCATCAGCAGTTTTCCGCGCAGCCTGGCGAAGGCGCCCGATGCCCCCGCCGGCTCGGCCGGCGGGGGCGCGCCGACGACGGGGGGAGGCGCCGCCGGCCGCGCCGGCGCGGCGGGGCGCGTCGCGCGTTTTTTCGCCAGCGTATCGAGCAGCTTGGCAAGACGCTGCTCGTCCTGCCTCAATGCGCCGATCCGGCGCTTTTGCTGGCCGATCTCGCGTGAAAGCTTCGCCAACACGGCCTGGCGCTCCTGCTGGCGCTGGCGCAGGGCGGTGCGCTCCGCCTCTTCGCGCCGCAGCAGTTCGGCCAGCGCGACCGTGCGTTCGCGCACCTCCTCGGCGAGCCGCCGCCGTACATCGGCATCGCGGCGCAGGCCGGCAATCAGCTCGGCCTGGGCTTGCGAGAGCAGGGAAAGGAAATGGCGGTCGCGCGCAGCGGCGTGCGGGTCGCCGCCGGCGAGCAGCACCGCGAGCGCGTCGGCCTCGCCGGGCCGGAACTGGTAGCGCAGGATGCGCGCCAGCCGCTCCTGGTCGGCGGCGATGCGCCGTTCGAGGGCACGCAGCTCACCCTCGCGCTCGGTCAGCACACGCTGCAGATCGGCGCGCTCGATGCCGAGCGCACGCAACTTGCGACCGGTCGCCGAGATCGCCTGCTCGGTCGCGCGCAGCTGGTCGGCCGCCGCAGCGCGCTCGCTCTCGCTTTGTCTGAGCTGCTGTTCGAGCTCGGCGCGCTGTTTGCGCAAGGCTTCGAGACGCTGTCTTTCGTGCTCCGCCGCGCTGTTGGCCGGCGCCGGAGATGCCGGCGCCCAGAGGGCGAACAGCAGGAAAAACGGGAGCGCGCGGCGGATCAAGCCTTGGCTTTGCCCTGGTTGGCGACCGCCGCCTGCGCGGCGGCGATGGCTTCCGGATCGCCGAGGTAGTAGTTGCGCAGAGGTTTGAGATCGGTGTCGAACTCATAGACGAGCGGCTGGCCGGTGGGGATGTTGAGGCCGACGATGTCTTCGTCGGAGATGTCGTCGAGATACTTGATGAGGGCGCGCAGGCTGTTGCCGTGGGCGGTGACGAGCACGCGCTTGCCGGACCGGACGGTCGGAGCGATGGTCTCGTGCCAATAGGGCAGGAAGCGCTCGACCGTGTCCTTCAGGCATTCGGTGGTCGGAAACTGGCCGGGCGCCAGATCGGCGTAGCGCGGATCCTTGTCGGCGTAGCGCGGATCGGTCTTTTCCAGCGCGGGTGGCGGGGTGTCGTAGGCGCGCCGCCAGATCATCACCTGCGCCTCGCCGAACTTCGCGGCGGTTTCCGCCTTGTTGAGCCCCTGCAGGGCGCCGTAGTGGCGCTCGTTGAGCCGCCAGGAATGAACGACGGGCAGCCACATGCGGTCCATTTCCTCGAGCACCGTCCACAGCGTCTTGATGGCGCGCTTGAGTACCGAAGTGTAGGCGATGTCGAAATCGAAGCCCTGGGCCTTGAGCAACTGGCCGGCGGCCCTGGCTTCGGCAAGCCCCTTTTCGGTAAGGCCGACGTCGGTCCAGCCGGTGAAACGGTTTTCCTGATTCCAGACGGATTCGCCATGGCGAAGCAATACGAGCTTGTAGGTTGCGGACATGGTGTGGGAAAAGCGTGACGTAAAGACGCAATGATAAGGGCAATCAGCCCCGGACGGACGCGCGGCGGCCTTATAATGCCGCCCACGACTCAACCGTCCGGCCCCTCGCACCATGAATCTCGCCATCGCCGACATGATGCAGCACGAAGAACAGGTGAAGACCGCCGCGCGCGCGCTGAAGGCGATTTCGCATCCGCTGCGCCTCAAGATTCTCTGCGTGATCGGCGGCACGGAGATCTGCGTGCAGGACATCGTCGGCGCGGTCGGCACCTCGCAGAGCAACATCTCGCAGCACCTTGCCATCCTACGCGAAAAGGGTGTGCTGACCACTCGCAAGGACGCCAATCGCGTCTATTACCGCGTGGCCGACCAGCGCACCCTCCAGCTCATCGTGATGATGCGCGAGGTGTTCTGCGGCGCCAACAACAAATAGAGAACGGAACCCCCCATGGACTTCATTCAGCAAAACCTGATGTGGGTCGGGCTCGCGGTCGTCAGCGGCGGCATGCTCGTCTGGCAGATCGTCAATAACGCCGGCATCAACCGCATTTCCGTCAGTGAGGCCACCTTGCTCATCAACCGCCAGGACGCCGCCGTGGTGGACGTGCGCGAAACGGCCGAATGGTCGGCGGGCCACATCCCGAATGCGCGCCATATCGCGCTGGGCCATCTCGAAAAGCATCTTTCGGAAATCGACAAGTTCAGGAACAAACCGGTGATCGTCGTCTGCGCCAGCGGCAACCGCTCGACGCACGGCTGCCGCATCCTCAGGAAAGCCGGCTTCGAGCAGGTGTTCAATCTGGGCGGCGGCATGCAGGCCTGGAGCGAGGCCGGTCTGCCGATCAGCAAGAAATAAGGAGTCGAGCATGGCCCGGGTCGAAATGTACGCCACCGCCGTCTGCCCCTACTGCATCCGCGCCGAACAGCTGCTCAAGCGCAAGGGCGTCGCCGACATCGAGAAAATCTACGTCGATCGCGATCCTGCCAAGCGTCAGGAAATGGAGGCGCGCGTGCCGGGCGCCCGCACGGTGCCGCAGATTTTCATCGACGGACGGCATGTCGGCGGCTGCGACGATCTCCACGAACTCGACCGGCAGGGCGGCCTCGATCCCCTGCTGGCACACTGACTCTTTTCTTCCACCCTCACCACCGTCAGGACTTTCAATGAGCGAAACATCCCAGGACAACGTCCCCGTCTTCAGCATCGAGAAAATCTACGTCAAGGATCTCTCGCTCGAAGTCCCCAACGCGCCGCTCTGCTTTCTCGAGCGCGAGCCGGCGCAGATCGACCTGCAGTTGCAAACGCAGGGCGAAGCCGTCGGGGACGGCATCTTCAACGTCGTGCTGGCGCTCACCGTCTCGGCGCGGATCGGCGAGAAGACCCAATTCCTCATCGAGGTCGCCCAGGCCGGCATCTTCCAGATCCGGAATGTTCCGAACGAGGAGCTCGAACCCGTCGTCGCCGTCGCCTGCCCGAACATCCTGTTTCCCTATGCGCGCGAGACGGTTTCCGACGCCGTCACGCGCGCCGGCTTCCCGCCGGTGCTGCTCGCGCCGGTAAATTTCGAGTCGATCTACCGCGAGCGCCTCATGCAACAGCAGGCCCAGCAGTCCGGCGGTCCGCACGAGGTGCCGATCCAGTGAGACCCCTCGCGGTCGCCCTCCTGGCGCTGTTTTCGGCAGTCGCCGCCGCGTTCGACTATCGTTCGGTGGCCGAAGCGGCCGTGCTGTACGACGCGCCGTCGGTCAAAGCGAAACCGCTGTTCGTCGTCGCCCCCGGCACCCCCGTCGAAAGCGTGGTGATGCTCGACGTTTGGGTCAAGGTGCGCGATATGAAGGGAGACCTGGCCTGGATCGAACGCCGCCTCCTGGCCGACAGACGCATGCTCCAAGTGCGTGCCGGCGGGGCCCAGGTGCGCGCCGAACCGGGCGACGATGCCGGCCTCGTCTTCGAGGCGGAGGCCGACGTCCTGCTCGAGCTCGCCGAGCCCGGCCCCGCCGGGTGGGCTCGTGTGCGCCACCGCGACGGGCAGCAGGGCTTCGTCAGGGTCGGCCAGGTCTGGGGCCTGTAGGTGCGATGAAGATCGCCGTGCTCGGCGCTGGCGCCTGGGGCACGGCGCTCGCGCTTTCCTTCGCCGACCGGCATGTCGTCCGCCTGTGGACCTGGCAGGCCGAACACGCCGAGGCGATGCGCGCCACCGGCGAAAACACCCGCTTTCTGCCCGGCCACCGTTTGCCCGGCGGACTCACGATCACCGCAGACATCGCCGCGGCGCTCGGCGATGCCGATCTCGCTCTCGTCGCCACGCCGATGGCCGGCTTGCGCACCACCGCAGCGGAACTGCACGCCCGCCACCGCGACCTGCCCTTTCTCTGGGTTTGCAAAGGCCTCGAGGCCGGCACCGGGCTCTTGCCCCACCAGGCGGTGGCGGCCGTGCATCCGCAGGCGACCTGCGGTGCGCTCACCGGCCCCAGCTTCGCTGACGAAGTGGCGCGCGGCCTGCCCACCGCCGTCGCCATCGCTTCCGCCGATGCGGATTTCGCCGCCGGACTGGCACACGAACTGCGCGGCCCGCGCCTGCGTCTTTACGCCAACGACGACATCGTCGGCGCCGAAGTCGGCGGTGCGGTGAAGAACGTCATGGCCATCGCCGCCGGCATCTGCGACGGTCTCGCCCTTGGACTCAACGCGCGCGCCGCGCTGATGACGCGCGGTCTGGCGGAAATCGCCCGCTTCGGCGTCGCGCTCGGTGCGCGACCGGAAACCTTCATGGGGCTCACCGGCATGGGCGACCTGATCCTCACCTGCACCGGCGACCTTTCGCGCAACCGGCGCGTCGGCCTGGGCCTCGCGACCGGCAAGCCGCTGGCCGCGATCCAAGAAGCCCTGGGGCATGTGGCCGAAGGCGTGTTCACCGCCCGCGAAGTGGCGGGACGAGCTTTGGCGCTCGGCATCGACATGCCCATCACGGCGACTGTCTGCGCCGTGCTCGACGGCAAACTTTCGCCGGCCGCCGCGGTGGAACGGCTCATGAACCGCGACCCCAAGCCGGAATGAAAGTCGGCGCCGGCAGGACGGCGACTCAGACGCTGCCGGCGAACCCCTGCTGCCGCCAAGCCTCGAACACCGCCACGGCGACGGCGTTCGAGAGATTGAGGCTGCGGTTGTCCGGCATCATCGGCAGCCGCAGGCGGCATTCCGGCGCGAAGCGTTCCAGCATTTCCGGTGACAGGCCGCGCGTTTCCGGACCGAACACCAGGGCATCGCCGGGCCGGTAGGCCACCGTGTCGTAACGCACTGCACCCCGGGTGCTGAAGGCGAAGCGGCGCACCTGGCCCAGCGCCGCCGCACAGGCGGCCCAGTCCGGATGCACCCTGAGGTCGACGAACTCCCGGTAGTCGAGCCCGGCGCGGCGCAGGGACGCGTCGCTCACATCGAAGCCGAGCGGCTCGACCAGATGCAGGCGGCAGCCGGCATTGGCCGCGAGGCGGATCGCATTGCCGGTATTGGGCGGAATTTCCGGCTGAAATAGGACGATCTGGAACATGGGGCTGTGGCATCGTATGGTGACCGCAGTTTACCCAGATCCCCGCTATGGCCCGTCCGGAAAAAATCCGCCTTGGCGACCTGCTCGTGCAACAGGACGTCATCACCGGCGAGCAATTGTCGCTCGCCCTCGCCGAACAAAAGAAAAGCGGCCGCAAGCTCGGCCGCGTGCTGGTCGAGTCCGGCTACTGCACCGAGGAGGGCATCTCTCGGGCGCTGGCGCGCCAATTGGGCGCCGAGTTCATCGACCTCAAGGTCTTCCAGCCCAAGCCAGACCTCGTCAAGCTGCTGCCCGAAGCGCAGGCGCGCCGCTTCCGCGCACTGGTGCTCGACGAGAAAAACGGCCTATTGCGCGTGGGCATGTCCGATCCCACCGATCTCACCGCCTTCGACGAAATCGCGCGCATCGTCCGTCGCGACATCGATCTGGCCGTCGTCGCCGAAGGCCAGCTGCTGCCGCTCCTGGACCGCGTCTATCGCCGCACCGAGGAAATCAACAGTCTGGCCAAGGACCTCACCTCGGAAATGGGCGACATTCCGGTCGAGTTCGGCGCCCTGCTCGGTCTGACGCCGGGCGCCGAGGACGCCCCGGTCGTCAAGCTCCTGCAGACAGTGTTCGAGGAGGCGCAGAAAACGCGCGCCTCGGACATCCACATCGAGCCGCAGGAAAAATCGCTGCTGATCCGCTTCCGCATTGACGGCGTGCTGCACATCCAGACCGAGGCGGACGCGAAAATCTCGACCGCCCTGGTATTGCGTCTCAAGCTGATGTCCGGCCTCGACATTTCCGAGAAGCGCCTGCCGCAGGACGGCCGCTTCAACATCAAGCTGCGCGGCATCAACGTCGATGTGCGCATCTCGACCATGCCGACCCAGCACGGCGAATCGGTCGTGATGCGCCTCCTGGCCCAGAACACCGGGCTGTTGCAACTCGACAAGCTGCACATGCCGCCGCGCGTGCTGGAGCGTTTCCGTCATGCGATCGAGCGTCCGTCGGGCATCGTGCTGGTCACCGGACCGACCGGCTCCGGCAAGACCACCACGCTGTATGCCGCGATGAACGAGTTGAACAGCCCGGAAAAGAAGATCATCACCGTGGAGGATCCGGTCGAGTACCGCCTGCCGGGCTTGAACCAGGTGCAGGTGCACGAAAAAATCGACCTCACTTTCGCACGCGTCTTGCGCACCGCACTGCGCCAGGATCCGGACATCATCCTGCTCGGCGAGATGCGTGACCAGGAAACCGCGGAAATCGGCATGCGCGCGGCGATGACCGGCCACCTGGTGCTGTCGACGCTCCACACCAACGACGCGCTGTCCACGCCGATTCGCCTCCTCGACATGGGGGTGCCGCGTTACATGGTGGCACTTTCCATCCAGCTGGTTCTCGCCCAGCGGCTCGTGCGCACCATCTGCCCCAACTGCAGCGAACCCCACATACCCGAACCCCACGAACAGGAATGGCTGCGCTACGAGCTCGGCGAACGCGTCGGTCAGTTCAAGTACGCCAGGGGACGCGGCTGCGCCCATTGCGCCAACACCGGCTACTCGGGGCGTCAGGCGGTTTACGAATTCCTCGAAATGACCAACGCGCTGGTCAAAGCGGCCAATCACGGCGATCCGAACGAGTTCATGCAGGTCGGTCGCCAGCAGATGGGCGGTCACACGCTGCGGCGCGATGCCGTGCGGCTGGTCGTCAATGGCCGCACGACCATCGAGGAGGCGATGCGCGTGGCCACCCAGCTTGACGAATAGGAGCAGCGCCAGCGATGCCCGTCTTCAGCTACCGCGGCCGCAATGGCGCAGGTGAAACCGTCAATGGGGTCCTCGAGGGCGCCACGCCTGCGGCGGTCGCCGATCTGCTTTTCGGCAGCGGCATCACGCCGCTCGAAATCAAACCCGCTCCGGCCGGCGCCGCAAAGAAGGAAGACGCTGGCGGCGGGCTCGCCCTGTTCGGTCCAAAGATCCAGCATGTCGATATCCTGCTGTTCACGCGCCAGCTCTACACGCTGATGAAGGCCGGCGTGCCGATCATGCGCGCGCTTGCCGGCCTGCAGGAATCGAACGTCAACCCGGCGATGAAGTCCATGCTCGGCAGCCTGCGCGAAAGCCTCGACTCCGGCCGTGAACTGTCGATGTCGCTGGCGCGCCATCCCAGGGTATTCACGCCTTTCTATCTCGCCATGGTGCGCGTCGGCGAAATGACGGGGCGACTCGAAGAGGTCTTTCTACGTCTGTTCGATCACATGGAGTTCGAACGCTTCATGCGCGAACAGGTCAAATCCGCCCTGCGCTATCCGAGCTTCGTCGTCATCGCCATGGCGGTGGCGCTGTTCGTCGTCAATATCTGGGTGATTCCCGCTTTCGCCAAAGTGTTCGCCGGTTTCGGCGCCGAATTGCCGCTGATGACGCGCGTACTGATCGGCTTTTCCGACTTCATGGTCAACTGGTGGCATGCCTTGCTCGGTGGCATCGTCGCAGCGGCCCTCGCATTTCGCGCCTGGACGAAGACCCCGCGCGGCAAATACCTGTGGGACCAGGCCAAGATGCGCATCCCGATCGCCGGCAAGATCGTGCAAAAGGCCACGCTCGCCCGGTTCGCCCGCAGTTTCGCCTTGGCTTTCCGCTCCGGCGTGCCGGTCATCCAGGCGCTCACCACCGTCGCCGCGACGGTGGACAACGACTACATCGCGGCCAAGGTCGACCGGATGCGCAACCAGGTCGAACGCGGCGATTCGGTGCTACGCGCCGCCATCGCTTCCGGCGCATTCACCCCGGTGGTGCTGCAGATGATTGCCGTCGGCGAGGAGTCCGGCTCGCTCGACGAAATGATGGAAGAAATATCCGCCATGTACCAAAGCGAGGTCGAATACGAGCTCAAGACCCTGTCGCAACAGATCGAGCCGATTCTCATCGTCATGCTGGGCGTCATGGTTCTCGTGCTTGCGCTCGGCATCTTCCTGCCGCTGTGGGACCTCGGCAAGGTGGCAACCGGCAAATGACACATGTGCCTTCACGGACAACCACCGAGCGATTCGATCCACCGAGTTCGACAGATAAATCTGTAACTGATTGAATACGCAAGAATCGCGTGCTCTGCCCGCAATTCTTTCGGACACGGAATTGGAGCGCGTAGCGCGACTGGAAGCGCGCCCAGCGCGGCGGGCGGGGCGCGGCATTGCGCGCGGAAGTTGCGCCGCTCGCGAGGCAAATCCGCGAAGGCCCGCCAACACGGGCGTCGCGGGTAGATACAAAAAAGCCCGGAGCAAGTCCGGGCTTTTCTGTAAATGGTGGCGGAACACGGAACCGAACCCGCGACTTGAGTCCGCGGATTCGATGATTTGGCCGAATCAATCCGCCAGCTCGTAGCCTGTGCTGCGTCCGCCGCCGGGCGATTTCTTCAGCACGCCCAGTTCCAGCAACTGCGTGATGTCGCGCAGCGCGGTATCCGGCGAGCACTTGGCGGTGGCGGCCCACTTGCTGCTGGTGAGTTTGCCATCGAAGCCGTCGAGCAGACGGTTGAGCAGTTTCACCTGCCGCTCGTTCAACGGCGTGCCCGTCCAACGTTGCCAGAAGCGCGCCTTGACCAGCACGACATCCAGCGTGGTCTGCGCGCTGGTGACGGCGCGCCCCAGCGTACCGAGGAACCACGACAACCAGCCGGTGACGTCGAGCGCGCCTTTCTGCGTGCGTTCGAGCACATCGTAGTAATCCTTTCGCTCGCGCTGGATCTGCGCCGACAGGCTGTAGAAGCGCTGTGGGCTGCCGTCGGCGCGAGCAAGGAACAGGTCGCCCACGGTGCGGGCGATGCGCCCGTTGCCGTCGTCGAACGGGTGCAGTGTCACGAACCACAGATGCGCCAGCCCGGCCTTGATGAGCATCGGCTCGCCGGCTTCCTCATTGGCCCATGCCAAAAACCGCGCCGTTTCAGCAGGCAGCCTATCGGCGGGCGGCCCCTGGAAATGCACTTTGCGTCGCCCCGCCGGGCCGGAGATGACCTGCATCGGTCCACCCGCATCGTCGCGCCACTGCGCCTTGGGAGCGGCTGACCTCGATCAGCGGCCCGGTGAGCGCCGGCAGGTCGTAGCGCCAGTTCGGCCAATCGTCGGCTTGCCAGATGTAGGGTTTTTCTCCGCTATCCATGCGGAGATCAAACACCCAATTCGCCGCAAGAGCAAGTTATTCTCGAGGCTTTCCACGCCTTCAGCGCGTCTTGGCGGAACGCCTCCGGCTTCTCTCTTCGCGATCCACGGATCAACTCCCCATCGCCCGAGCCTCGGCCTCTTGCTCCAAGTGCACCCAGTCCACGATGTCGTCACTGGGGTGGTAACCCGTCACCAGCTGCTGCATCATCAGGCGGATCACGCCCACGTCGTTCACGTTCAGAGCCATTTTCAGGGCATCGAGCCGGGCCTCTAATTCGGCCCATGGGATGAACGCCTCGTGCGCTTTCATGATGCGGGGGTGCACGGTGGGCATGGGATCGTCGCCGATCAGCAG
>OGCL01000345.1_pt1 | contig 51950 bp, 54 predicted proteins | sample 1570041 | NCBI WGS metagenome assembly OGCL01 (sample SAMN06266162, study PRJEB24511) | hot springs metagenome | isolation source: Hot spring water | place: South Africa: Limpopo | collected 2015-06-22
CACGGTGGTGTGTCGGTCTTCGCCGGTGTCGGTGAGCGCACCCGTGAGGGCACCGACCTCAAGCTCGTCGAAGGCCCCCACATCTACAAACGCAATGGCTGGTATTATCTCCTGACCGCAGAAGGCGGCACGGGCTATGACCATGCCGTGACGCTGGCGCGGTCGCGGGACATCCGGGGGCCCTATGAGACCCACCCGCAGAAGCATGTGATTACCGCGCGGTTCAGCCCGGAGAACCCGATTCAGCGGATGGGACATGGCCAGTATGTCGAGGGGCATGACGGGCGGTTCTGGCATTCCTTCCTGTGCGGGCGGCCGCAGCAGGGTCCTCGCGGGCTGTTCTGCGCCACGGGGCGCGAGACGGGGCTGGCCGAGGTCGTCTGGCGTGACGGCTGGCTGTGGCTGAAGGACGGGGGGATGCTGCCTCCGACCACGGTGGACTTGGCCGCCGAGCGGGTTGTGCCGGGTCCGGTGGAGTATGACTTCCGGGGGCCGGACCTGCCGATGGACTTCCAGTGGCTGCGCACGCCCGAGCCGGACCGCATCTTCAGCCTCACGGAAAATCCCGGCCATTTGCGTTTGATCGGCCGAGAAAGCATCGGCTCATGGTTCGAACAGTCCCTCGTCGCCCGCCGCCAGGAGCATCACCGCTTCCGGGTCGAAACCCGGCTCGAATTCTCGCCCGAGACCTATCAGCAGGTCGCAGGTCTCACCCATTATTACAATCGCTATAAATTCCACGCACTGGGGGTCTCGACGGACGAAAAGCTCGGCCGCTCGCTGATCATCCTGTCCTGCCCGGGCGATTACCCCTCGGGTAGCCTCGAGTTCCCCCTCGGCATGGGCCAGTCGATCCCCGGGGGCGCCATCGATCTCGCCATGGAGATCGCCGACAACGACCTGCAATTCTTCTGGCGGGTTGCGGGCGAGGGGGCGTGGCAGGCCATCGGCCCCGTCCTCGATGCTGGCGTGGTCTCCGACGAAGGCGGCTTCGGCGAACACGGCTCCTTTACCGGCGCCTTTGCCGGCATGTTCTGCTTCGACATCACGGGACGCGGCAAGGCAGCGGATTTCGAGCGGTTCGTCTATCGGCGGGGGTGAGCTTTTCCGACGTCTGACCATGGTGGGTTAATCCAGGTCAAAGCAATGCGGTCGATTCCGTTTCATTCTCTGCCTCGTTCCTGGGAGGCTGAGATGTTTGAAGACGGGATATCTGTCGATGTCGAAGGTGCCACGCTCTTTGTGGCAGAGGGTGGTCGCGTTGATGGGCCAGCCCTTCTCCTTCTGCATGGAGGCTTGGGCAGCCGCCATAACTTAGTGCCACTCGCCCAACATCTGGCAGCCGACTACCGGCTGATTGCCGTTGATAGTCGCGGCCATGGACGCTCGACCCTCGGACAGGCGCCGCTTTCTTATGCGCTATTGGAGCGCGATATCGAGACCGTGATCCGCACCCTCAAGCTTGAGGGCTGCAGCATCATTGGTCATAGCGATGGCGGCATTGTCGGTTTGCGGCTCGCTGCATCCGGCCGCGTCAGGCTCAGTTCGCTCGTCGCAGTCGGCGCGCATTGGTGCCTGCCGGAGGGCGACCCGACACGCGAGATCTATACGAGCGTCACCGAAGAAGAGTGGCGGGGCATGTTCGGCGAGCACGTCGCCCGTTATGAAGCCGAAAACCCGATGCCGGATTTCGCCCGCCTCTTTGCCGAAACACGGCGCATGTGGCTGGGCTCTGATGACACCGCCTATCCCAACGACAGGATCGACAGGATCAAATGTCCCTTGCTTGTGGTGCATGGTGACGAGGATTTCCTGGTGTCGCGACGTCAGGCTTTCGAGCTTTCGGACCGCGTCGTGGACGCCCGCCTTCTCAATCTCCCTTTCGCCTCCCATACCGTGCTGGAAGATCAGCCGGAGGCGGCCTTACCGGCCCTTGACGCGTTTCTGGCCTTTGTGAATAAGCAGAGTGGGTCAAGGGGAAGCGGAACAAGTTGACCCCGCCAGCCAGGCAAAAAGCCGCCTGATACGCCGTCATCATCCTCGGCCTTGTCCCGAGGATCTACTCACGTTGCAGTCAATTCAAAGGTAGCGGATGCTCGGGACAAGCCCGAGCATGACGACGTTTGTCGATCAAGTCAGCCCAGCCGCTTCGCATGCCACTTCAAATGATCGTCCATGAAGGTCGAGATGAAATAGTAGGAATGGTCGTAGCGCTCGTGCATGCGCAGCGTCAGGCCGATATCGGTCCCCTTCACCGCCTCCTCGAACTTCCAGGGAGCAAGCCCCGTTTCGAGAAAGCTGTCCGCCTTGCCCTGATCGATCAGGAATTCCGGAAAGCGGGCGCCATCCTCGACCAGCGCGCAGGCATCGTATTCGCGCCATTTGGCGCGATCGGCGCCGAGATACTTCTCGAAGGCGTCCTGCGTCCAGTCGGCGGTCAGCGGGTTGACGATCGGGGCGAAGGCCGAGCAGCTCTTGAAGCGTTCGGGGTTCTTCAGGGCAATTGTCATCGCGCCGTGGCCGCCCATGGAGTGGCCGAAAATGCCCTGGCGGTCCATGTCGGCGCGGAACTGTTCGGCAATCAGCGCCGGCAGTTCTTCCGTGATGTAGGAATACATCTGGTAATGCTCGGCCCAGGGCTTTTCCGTGGCATTCAGATACATGCCCGCACCTTTGCCCATCTTCCAGTTGGTGAGTTCGTCCGGCACATCATTGCCGCGCGGGCTGGTATCCGGGCACACGATGATCAGGCCGAGCTCCGCGGCCATGCGGCGGTATTCCCCCTTTTCCATGACATTGGCATGGGTGCAGGTCAGCCCTGAGAGATACCAGAGCACAGGACGCTTCTCAGTGATCGCCTGCGGGGGCACGAAGACCGCGAAGGTCATTTCGGTGCCAGTAGCCTCGGACTGGTGCGAGAAGACGCCCTGCATTCCACCGAAGGCGGTGTTCTGGGAGAGGATGTTCATAGGTGATCTGTCCTTATGCTTGGCCCTGGTTGGGCTTATTTCTTCGCGCGGCGACACAGCCGGTCGAGCGTTTCGAGAAAGGCCGACCGATCGCGCGGCGAGAAGGCGGCATTGTAGCCCTTGCTCTCGCCCGTCTCGCGCAGATGTGCCCCAAGGTCGCGCATCGCTGTCGCCATGCCGATATTGGCCTTGTCGAAGATGCGGCCCGTCGGCCCGGTGACCAGGGCACCGGCTGCCACGCATCGACCGGCCAGCGGCACATCGGCGGTCACGACGATGTCACCGTCGCCACAGCGCTCGGCAATCCAGTCATCCGCCGCATCGAAGGCGCCGGAGACGATGACATTCTTCACCATCGGATCGCGCGAGGGGCGAAGGCCGGAATTTGCGACAAAGGTCACCGGCAGATCATGCCGCTCGGCCACTTTCAGGATCTCCGGCTTCACCGGACAGGCATCGGCATCGACATAGATTTCGGGCATCGGATCAGTCGTCAAAGTATTTGCGATAGTCCCGTGCCGAATGCAGGAGACGGATCAGCTCGATTCCGTCTGCGGTATCGAGCGGCTGGTAGATAATCAGATAGCGGCGGAAGGGGAATAGCCGCATGCCCGGATATCTCGGAAATCGTTGCACGCCGAGTTGCGGCCTTTCTGACAACATCTGGTAGCGTTCTTCCAGCTCGCGCACCAGGCGCTCGGCCGCCGCCTGGTTATCGGAAGCAATATAGGTCCAAATTGCATGGAGATCCTCGATGAAGAGCGGTCTTCGCAGGATCAAGGACATGGCTCAGCGCCGTCTGCGAAACGCGGAGATCAGCTCATCAGCCGTTTCCATGGCCACTGCGGGACCGCTCTCCAGTCCACGAGTTACTTCATCCTCTAGCTCGGATAGGAACAGCGCTGCCGCCGCCTCGCGTTGCTCAAGCAGATCGAGACTATAGCCGATCACATCGGTCGTTGAGCTGAAACGGCCCGATCGAACCAGGCGCTCGACCAGGGCTGCCTGTCTTTCGTCCAACAAAATGCGATCGTGCTTCATGCTGCGAGCTCCAGACGTCGGGTAGAGTATAGCAGTTCTGAATAGCGCCCGCCAACTGGCATGAGCGTATCAAGACTCATCCCCGCCGCAGCATGTCCACATGCGGAATCCCATCCTCCAGGTATTCCTCCGAGATCACCTCGAAGCCCAGCGATCCATAGAATTTCTGCAGATGGCTCTGCGCCGAGATCTCGATCGGCTCACCGGGATGGCGCTTCTCTACCTCGGCAATCGCCTCGCGCATCAGTGCTTCGCCCAGCCGCTTGCCGCGATGGTTTGGCGAGACCGCCACGCGTCCGATGCGGGGATGATGTGCCGGCGTCGGTCGCCAAAGCCGTGCGCAGGCCAGAAGGTCATTGCCATCGAGCAGCCGCAGATGCAGGCAGTGCTTGTCGTTGCCGTCGAGTTCCGGATAAGGGCAATGCTGCTCGACGACGAAGACATCGACGCGCAGCTTCAGCATGTCGTAGAGGTCGGCGGCGGAGAACTCGTCGAGCCTCCGCACGTCGACTGTGTAAGCCACAGACATCAATAGACCACGACGCCGCGGATCGATTCGCCCTTGTGCATCAGGTCGAAGCCCTTGTTGATGTCTTCGAGCGGCATGGTGTGGGTGATCATCGGGTCGATCTGGATCTTGCCTTCCATGTACCAGTCGACGATCTTCGGCACGTCGGTGCGGCCGCGCGCGCCACCGAAGGCCGTGCCCATCCAGTTGCGGCCGGTGACCAGCTGGAAGGGACGGGTGGAGATTTCCTGACCGGCACCGGCGACGCCGATGATGACGGATTTGCCCCAGCCGCGATGCGAGCTTTCCAGCGCCTGACGCATCACCTTGGTGTTGCCGGTGCAGTCGAAGGTGTAGTCCGCGCCGCCGATCAGGTCATTGCCGCGCTTCGTCAGGTTGACGAGATAGGGCACGATGTCGTCGCCGACGTCCTTCGGGTTGACGAAATGCGTCATGCCGAATTTTTCGCCCCAGGCCTTGCGATCCGGGTTGATGTCGACGCCGATGATCATGTCGGCGCCAGCAAGCCTCAGACCTTGCAGAACGTTCAGACCAATGCCGCCGAGGCCGAAGACGATGGCCGTCGAGCCGATCTCGACCTTGGCGGTGTTGATCACGGCGCCGATACCGGTCGTGACACCGCAGCCGATGTAGCAGATCTTGTCGAAGGGCGCGTCGGGGTTGACCTTGGCAACCGCGATCTCCGGCAGCACCGTGAAGTTCGAGAAGGTCGAGCAGCCCATGTAGTGGTGGATCTTGTCCTTGCCGATCGAGAAGCGGCTCGTGCCATCCGGCATCACGCCCTGGCCCTGGGTGGCGCGGATCGAGGTGCAGAGATTGGTCTTGCGCGAGGTGCAGGAATAGCATTCGCGGCATTCCGGCGTGTAGAGCGGAATGACATGGTCACCCTTCTTTACGGACGTCACGCCCGGGCCGACCTCGACCACGATGCCGGCGCCTTCATGGCCGAGAATGGCGGGGAAGAGACCTTCCGGGTCGGCACCCGACAGCGTGAAATCGTCCGTGTGGCAAATGCCGGTGGCCTTCACCTCGATCAGCACTTCGCCGGCGCGCGGGCCTTCGAGTTGAACGGTCATGACCTCGAGCGGCTTTCCAGCCTGTGTGGCAACGGCAGCGCGAACATCCATGGTTTTTCTCCCTGACAAATCGTTGGTGGCGACTTTGGCACGCCTTCACCATCCGGCTCAAGGGCTGAGCCGGATTTTCTCAAAAGTCTGATTTTTCTTGTCTATTCCGACAAAAGCATGGGGAAATGCGCAGCGGCGTCCGCCCGCAGTTTGCCTGTGTGTCGGGGATCATCGAAGATCTCCACCATGCGCTTGTAAGGCTTGAAGCCGGAACGCTGGTAGAAAGCAAGCGCTGCCGGATGGTCGAGATGGCAGGTGTGCACCCAGAATCGGGTGATCGGTTTCTCCCAGGCCCTGTCGATCGCGGCATTCATCAGGATCCGGCCGGCACCAGAACCGATCAGGCTTTGGTCAAGTCCGAAGAAGGCCAGTTCGCATTGTCCGGCCTCGCGGAAATCCAGCTCCAGCAGTCCGAGCCGGTCACCGTTGCGGATGAGCGCATAGACCTCGACGGAGGGGTCCTCGATGATTGCCTTGAGTTTGTCATCCTCCATCACCGCGCGCGAAACCCAGAGCCAGTCTTCGCCAACCCGCCGGTAGAGGGCGCGATAGTCGGCAAGAGAGGGGGCCGGCCAGCGCTCGACCGTCAGGCCTTCAACTGGCGGGTTGGGTCGCGGTGCAGGTTTTTCGGTCATTTCGAGGCAGGTGACGATCGTCGCGAGCATGTTGGCCGCGACATCGTGATAGCCGGCGGGAAGGGGAGCGTTCTTGGTATCCATCGGTCTGTTGGAGCGCGAGCGCGTTGCTCTGTCAAGCGCCTGCGACCGGCAGTGGGCTCACGCGAACAGCCGGTCGCAGGCATAGATCACGGCATAGGCGTGAATTGCCAGCGCGGCATAATAGCCGAACCCGGTCATCAGTCGTTCTGCTGCAGTCATCGGGACAAGTGCCTCTTTCGGCTTGGCCGACTTCGTCCGGATCATGCTGAGCAGGATGAAGATCGCAAGACCCGCTATCAGCATCGGGGCTCCAAGACCGATCCGCCAGCCCGTCCACAGGATGACACCTGTGACGACGAAGCTGATGGCGGCCAATGCCCGAGGCCCCTCAAAGACCTGCCGCAACACCTGGCCGCCATCAAAGCGATAGGTGGGGAGCAGATTCAGGAGGTTGAAGGCGCCGAGGATGACGAGAAACACGAGTGCCGGTCCGTCCATGGCTTGCGGGTGCGGAATGTCCTGCAGGGACTGATTGGCAGCCACCAGGATGGGTACGAGCAGGGCGGAGAAGCCGGCCCCCATCAGGGCGCAGGTCGCCACTTCGAAATGGCTATGGTAGGGCCGCCCGCCGATCGCAATGCCACCCAGGAGAGGAACGAAGATCATCCGCACGCTCGGATGACCAAAGGCGCGATAGGCGACCATGTGCCCGAGTTCGTGCAAGAGGATGACCAGTGTCAGAAAGACCGACATCATCAGGCCCGTCGCCGTCAGGCTGAAGAATGGCCAGAGCAGAAGGGTGGAGATAATGACCAGCACCGTCTGCCATGCCGGGTGCTCGAAATGCAGCAGCCCGGAGCTGCGGCGCCCTTCGACATGGTCCTTCAGAGACGCCAGTTCCCGGGTCAGCACCATGCGGCGGAACAGGTAGAAGGCGAGGCCGCGGTAATTGTCCGTCTGCTCGAAGGTGACACGGCTGCCGAGCGGCGCGCGTTCAACCCTGCGGCTTTCCCTGTAGCCCTCCCAGAAAGCAGCGTCGAGCGTGCTGTCGCCGACCACCCGCAGATCGCAGGAAAAACACCCGGCAGCCGTCAAGGCGGTCCGGTCGACAATCATCGTGCGGCGGCTCGGTTGACCGTGACGATCCGGATTGCGGTAGGAGAATTCCACCAGATCCGGCTTGCCTTTGACGGGGTCCACGGCGATCACATGCGGATGCCAGGCGGCGAGATCCCCGGTCGGTCGCGCGATGTTCCAGATTTCCTCCGGGCGGTCGCGAATGATGCGGCTGACGCGGATCGTCCGGCGCCCGAGCGGCGCTGCCATCAGCAGCCAAAGGAGGCCGAGATTGATGGCGGCCAGAAACACTGCGGCCTGATAAGTCGCCAACAAGGCTCTCCCGATGGTTAGGATTGGTGACGCCAACCTAAGCGAGAGACCTTAGGATTTTATGGCCGGATTCGTTCGAGTTTTATGGATCGTGGGCTGGTGTCAGCCCGCCTCCGCCACGGTTCCGGATGCCGTCCGCTTCTGCTCGCGCCAGAGGATGAAGAGACCGGAGCCCACGATAATCAGTATTCCGAGCCACTTCGACGGCGTCGGAAATTCGTCGAACAGGAGATAACCCAGGGCGACGGCGGCGATGATTTCGAAATACTGGAAGGGCGCCAGAACGGAGAGTGTCGCCATGCGGAAGGCCCTGACGACGAGCAGATGGATGTAACCGGAAATGGCGCCGAGAAGGATCAGCAGTCCAAGCCCCAGCGCCGACGTCGGCAGGGAGATATCGAAATCCCCGTCGCCCGCGGTCGTGCCGACTATCAGCATGGCGCCCATGAAAAGCGTGCCGCCGATGCCGGCCATGGTTTGCATGGTCATCGGCGTGTCGGCCTCGCCGATCGCCCGGTTGAGGAACATGTAGAGCGCGTAAAGGAAGGCGCAGGCGACCGGGAGCAGGGCCGTCAGCCCGAAGACCTCATAGCTTGGCTGGATGACGATCATGGCGCCACCGAAGCCGACGGCGATGGCCAGCCAGCGGCGCCAACCGACCTTCTCCTTGAGGAAGACGGCAGACATGGCTGTTAGAATGAAGGGCTCGACGAAATAGATGGCGAATACGTCTGCCAGCGGCATGTATTTGACGGCCATGAAGAACATCAGGCTCGCCGCTCCATGGATTGCGCCGCGCAGAAGATTGACCCATGGCCGCCTGGCCGTGAAGGCTGCCATGCCGTTCAGCGCTATCAGTACCGGCAGGACCGAAGCGAGTTGGAAGAAGAACCGGTAGAATGTGATCTGCCCAGGGGACATGCCTTCCACCGTCGCCATGTATTTGGCGATCGCATCCATGACGGGCAGGACGAGCATGCAGCCTGCCATGAGGACCATGCCGCGGAAGGGACTGGAGGGCGTGCTGTGCATGATGGGAGACTCACAGGGAGCGGATAACGTCTTGCGCTGAACAAGCATGGCGCGACTGCCCGATCAAGCAAAAGAAGCCGGGAACAAATTCGCGACTTGTGCGTTTCAAAGGCGTTTGTACCCTTGCTCTGGGCGGTCGCGTGACGGGTTTGCACCCGTTGGCGGCGCCCACTGAAAGACGCTGGATGCTCGCTTGCTGTAATGCAGTGATGTGAGATCGGAATCTAATTGTCCCCGTTCCCCTTGCACGGCGGATCTGAACGATCAGGAGTAGACCTTTGCCCGGACGCGCCCCCTTGCCCCGCATGACCGATTCCAGTGATGACACGCTGGGTGGCCGCCTCTCGGCAGCCCGTGATGCCTCGGGCCTGTCATTGGCCGATGTCGCCAATCGCATCGGTGTGAAACGGGACAGTCTGCTTGCCTGGGAGGCGGACCGCTCGGAACCGGGTCCGTCGAGTCTGATCGATCTGGCCGGCATTCTCGGGGTATCGCCCATGTGGCTGATGACCGGCGTCGGCTCCGGGCCGGTCCAGGAATCCGGAGATCTGCCGCTTGAAGCCCTGAAGCTCGATCTTTTGCGGTTGACGGAGATGCATCTCGAAAGCGGGCGGCTGATTGAACAGATCGCGCGTCAGATCGAGCGCTATGAAGCGCGCAGTGCCCAGACCCGGAGGGCAGGCGATCTGGACGGGCCTGTCATGGGACGGGCCTGATCTCTCAGGCCTCGTTCACGGTTTTTCCGAACACATCTTCGAAGGCTTCACGCAGTCTGATGTCGACGTCGGCCATCATCACGGGCAGACCGAGATCGACCAGGCTTGTCACGCCATAGGCGGAGATCCCGCAGGGCACGATCCCGGAGAAATGCGTGAGATCCGGCTCGACATTGATCGATAGCCCGTGAAAACTGACCCAGCGGCGCAGACGAATGCCCAGCGCTGCAATCTTGTCTTCGCTCATCGAGCCGTCAGGCAGCAACGGCTTTTCCGGCCGGCGCACCCAGACACCGACGCGGTCCTCGCGCCGCTCTCCCTTGACGTTCATGCTGTCGAGCGTGCGGATCACCACTTCTTCAAGGGCGGCCACATAGGCGCGCACGTCTTGACGGCGCCGCTTGAGGTCGAGCATGACATAGGCCACCCGCTGGCCGGGGCCGTGATAGGTGTATTCGCCGCCGCGACCGGTCGCGAAGACTGGGAAACGATCCGGCTCGATCAGGTCCTTCTGGTCGGCGCTGGTGCCCGCCGTATAGAGGGGAGGGTGCTCCACGAGCCACACCAGTTCATCGGCCTGTCCATCCGCAATCAGCCCCACCTGGCGCTCCATTTCGGCCACTGCATCCTCATAGCCGACCAGCCCGTCGGAGACCCGCCAGCGCACCGGCGGACAGTCTTCGCGGGCATGCATGGAATGATCGAGATCGGCGCGGAGCATGAATTCTGCCTTCGGCTGTGGATTGGCGAAAAGCCTTGTTTTCCCTGTATTTGGCAAGAAAAGCCCGAGACTTCAAGGGCAGCGATCTCGCCGGTATGGAGGGCTTATCCACGGGCCGTGACGAATTTTCAAAAATCTGTCACGCCGGGCTTGTGGACCCCGAATGCTTTTGCTACATGCAGCCCCGCCGGAGCAATTCGGCCTACCACGATGCGGTCGTGGCGGAATTGGTAGACGCGCAGCGTTGAGGTCGCTGTGGGGCAACCCGTGGAAGTTCGAGTCTTCTCGACCGCACCATTTGACTGAAGAAAAGCCCGCTTTTGCGGGCTTTTTCTTTGCGTTGTGTCCCACGTCAGAACCATGCATGGGACACATTCACCCGATCCATCGCACCCAGCGCAAGCTTCCAGCGTTCGACGCGGCGAGTGTAGACCTCGCTGGTCTTGGCTTCCGAGTGGCCGAGGATATTCATGATTTCGTACTGGCTGCAGCCAGTACGGCCAGCAGCTCTGGCAAGCCCTTGCGCACGCCCTGAGCTGAAGATACCGCACGCCTGCTGCCTTGCAAAATGAACGGCTGGCCGCCAGGCTGGAAATTATCGGAAACAGATGTGGCTAACCCTTCAACGGATGCCGTTGATGTGAAATGGTTTTGGTAGGCCCGGAGGGACCGAAACCCGCCGCAGATCTGACTCGCGCAAAATGTCCCTAGCCTGTAGAACGGCTAACAAACTCGTTTTCAAAGCGATGCGTAGACATGAGGCTACTATTGGGTCGTATACTAAGCTGGCTGATCACCGCCGGTGGATGGATTCTGGTAGGGGTCCGAACCGTGCTTGATTTGATCGGATACTCCACTCTGCCAGAGGATGCGAAAGTTGCCGCGGCTCGAATTGATTTGTTTTTTTCTTGGCTCGTCGGGGTGCCCTGGTGGGCGGTGTTCGGGTTCGCGCTCGTCGCAACGATATGGCTGATGAAAGTTTCCTGGCCTTCGGCGACCGAGGCTACTGCGCAAGCTCCTGCTTTAGGGGACCGCACGAATAGCGGCAAAATGCCCCCGGCGCCTCCGGCCAGGCCCCTCGTGATGAGGCCCGGAGACCTGAAATTGATATCCTTCGTGGACGAGATTTTCCCCGCGGTGCACGATCTAGCGGAAGTTCACGTAGACGCTATGGGCAACCTGTCTGGGAACTGGCGTGACAGTTTTCTCGAAGGAAAGGCTCCAGAGTATCTGAGAACAATGAACGACGAGGTTGCGCTGGTCGTCCGCGAATTCGAGCCTCTGCGAAAGCAGCTACAAAGACACAAGTTCTACGCCAGCATTTTTGAGTTCGACGATAAAATTGCAGTCAAGATAAACGCTGTAGCGGAAGCGCTCCGGTCCGTCAGGAGTAAAGCTGAAGCCCTATCATTCAAATTCGATAAGCTCTCTTTGTCTCTAACTGAGCCAGATATCGTCGAACTGCACCGCTCTATTGGACAGCTGAGGCTCATGGTGGGCAGAGAGTTCTTAGGGTACCTCAATGCAATCCGCCAAGCCGAGGTGCAGCGAACCACCTGAGGGTGAGGGGGCTAACTCTAGTTCCGCTGCCAACGTTGGGGTGTGCGATTTGTCTATTGTTTTCAAAAGGATGGGCGTTAGTAGAGATCTCTGGCAAAGGTTTGAAATCGCATGCCGTTTCCAAACCTACGGATATTCGCATCTAGTTCGATCAGGCGCTATGCTTTGATGCCATGTCACGCTTACAACGGGAGAGGATGATATGAATTTTGAGGACAAGCCGAGGCCGTCGGTTTCATACGAGAAAAGCCTTGATGGATGGGTGGTTGTCACTCTGAACGCAGATGGACAAGCTCGACAGGAGCGGCCATTTAACAGCCAAGCTGAAGCGAAAGCGTTTTGGCTCGCAGAGTTGGGACGGCTGCGGCAACAGATGTGATCGCGACCTCTATCCACAGGTGGCGATTTCAATGGATAAATCGCGGGACAGCCATCCCCTGTCCCGTATGGTTTGAGGCGGTTTTTCCCAATCGTCTCGACCGCACCAAAAAAGAACCCGGCCTTCGAGCCGGGTTTTTTGTTGCCATGATTTCAACGGCTTATCATTCGGCGTCGTCGGGAATGTGGCTGTCGACGCCGAGCGTGGTGATGAAGTTCTTGACCTCGCTTACGCCGCGGACGCCCAGAACCTTGAGCTCGATGGCGCGGCGCTCTTCCGCCGTATCGACCGAGCCGCGCAGGGTCACGACATGGCCATCGACATGGATGTCGAGACCGGTCAGCAGGGCGTCGTCAAAGGCCTCGAGTGCAACGGAAATGTCCGATTCGAGCTGGTCGTCATCCTCGCGGCCGTCCGTGGTGGGAAGAACAGGTGTCGCGACGTCTGGTTCGAAACCTTCGGCATTGACGGCGTCGACGCGAAATCCTTCATTCCGGTCGCGGTCGAAATTCGCGCCGGTCTCACCATAGCCGCGGTTTTCCACCGGTGTGGCCGTGGCCCCCGGACCGTCTGCATAGGGCCAGCCGTCGCCGATATTGCGCTGGTCATAGTCGCGGTAGTCGTCTTCGCGGGAAAACTCGGTCTTGCGGTCGTCCTTGGCCATCGGAGGGCTCCTTCGTCATTCTAGCTGACGGGATAACGCCGTGCCTCTGGCTTTGTTCGGCTGCCGCCGGTCATCGCGCCGCCTTTTCCCACTTCTTCAAGAGCCGCTCGCGTTTCAGGCGGGACAGTTTCTGGATCCAGAAGATGCCATCGAGCTGGTCGATCTCGTGTTGCATGCAGATCGCCGCAAAGCCTTGGAGATCCTCCTCTGCGACAGTGCCATCGAGTGCCTGATAGCGAATCCGGATCGCGCTTGGGCGGGTTACCTCGTCGGTCATCCCCGGCATCGAAACGCTGCCTTCGGTATGGGTCATTGTCTCCTCTGCCGCCCACACTATTTCCGGATTGACGAAATCGCGGCGGCCGCCGATCTCCGGCAGGTCGATGACGGTAAGCCGTTTTAGGATACCGCAATGGGGCGCGGTGATGCCGACGCCGGGGGCGGCCTTCATCGTCTCGTAGAGATCATCGGCGAGGGTTGAGAGGTCGGGTCCGAAATCGGTGACGGGTTCGGCATGGACCTTCAAGGCAGGATCGGGATATCGGCGGATCGTCAGGCGGGTCACGACGGGCTCATTTCTTGTGGGATGTCCGGGCCAAGGGCTGTTGCTGCCGGGTCACGCTAGCAGGATGACGTTGGCTTTGCACAGGCCTGCGCGTTTTTCCGCTATCTGCTTGTTGACTTGAGTGTTTTTGCCGCCATTCTCCGGCGCGAGGCTGAGGGTGGCAACAGGCGAGGTTGGGATGACAGAGAACGACGACGAGATTCTCGACCGCCCGGCGGCCGAAGAAACCCATGACGATATCTATGACGAGGAAGGCTCGGTTCGCCACGACTTCCTGACCATGGTCGGTGCGGCGATCGCCGACCGTGACACGATTTTCCTGCGCCAGCACGTCGCCAGACTGCACGAATCGGAACTCGGTGACCTGATCGAAGCGATCCAGCCGGATCAGCGTCTGGCGATGATCCGCCTGCTTGGCGACGACTTCGACATGACCGCGCTGACCGAGGTCGACGAAGCGATCCGCATGCAGATCGTCGACCAGATGCCGAACGAGCAGATCGCGGCAGCCATCGGTGACCTCGATTCGGACGACGCCGTCTACATTCTCGAAGACCTCGACGACGAGGACCGCGAGGAAATCCTCGCTCAGCTGCCGTTCACCGAGCGGGTGCGCCTGCGCCGGGCGCTGGATTATCCGGAAAGCTCGGCCGGTCGCCGCATGCAGACGGAATTCGTCGCCGTGCCGCCCTTCTGGACGGTCGGCCAGACGATCGACTACATGCGTGACGAGGAGGATCTGCCCGAAAGTTTCACGCAGATCTTCGTCATCGACCCGACGTTCAAGCTGCTGGGTGCGGTGAATCTGGACCGGATCCTGCGCACCAAGCGTCAGGTGAAGATCGAAACCATCATGCATGCGACCAACCACCCGATCCCGGCCGAGATGGACCAGGAAGAGGCGGCGCAGCTTTTTGAACAATATGACCTTCTGTCTGCCGCCGTCGTCGACGAGAACGAGCGGCTGGTCGGGGTGCTGACCATCGATGATGTGGTCGACGTCATCCAGGAAGAGGCGGAGGAGGACCTGTTGCGCCTCGGCGGCGTCGGTGATGAAGAGCTATCCGATAGTATCGCCGAGACCTCCCGGTCCCGCGTGCCGTGGCTCGCCGTCAATCTGGTAACGGCGTTCATGGCGGCTTCCGTCATCTCGCTTTTCGAAGCGACCATCGAGGAAATCGTCGCGCTCGCCGTGCTCATGCCGATCGTGGCAGGGATGGGCGGCAATGCGGGGTCCCAGACGATGACGGTCACGGTCCGGGCGCTCGCGACCCGCAATCTCGATATCCACAACGCCTTCCGCGTGGTGCGCCGCGAGGCCGGAGTCGGTCTTCTGAATGGCATGATTTTCGGGCTGCTGATCGGGGCCGTGGCGGGATTCTGGTTTCAGGACGTCAACATCGGCGGAATCATCGCGACGGCCATGCTGATCAACATGATGGCGGCTGCCATCGCCGGCATCCTCATTCCGCTGACGCTGGACCGATTCGGGGCCGACCCTGCGGTTGCGTCCGCGGTCTTCGTGACGACGGTGACCGACATCACCGGCTTCTTTGCCTTCCTCGGGCTCGCGACATGGTGGTTTATGTGACGTCCGGCACAGTCCACACGCTCTGCTGCCTGCTGCCCAGGGCGTGGTTTAAGGCAAAAAATTGACTTGTACGTAAAAGTCAATATCATGGTCTCCAGTACAGGATCGGAAGACCGTGAAGAAATACTATAGCATAACAGAGCTCACGCGTGAATTCGGTGTTTCGACGCGCACCCTGCGGTTCTATGAGGACGAGGGCCTGCTGCATCCGGAGCGTCGCGGTCGCACGCGTCTCTACCGCGCTGCTGACCGTCGTTTCCTGCAGGAAATTCTGCGTGGCCGCCGTATCGGCTTCACGATCGCCGAGATTCGCGAAATCGTCCATGTCTACAAGGAGCCGCCGGGTGAAATCGGGCAGCTCAAGCTGATGATGAAGAAGATCGACGAGAAGCGCGACGAATTGCGCCAGAAGCGTCGGGACATCGACGAGACCCTGTCCGAACTCGACCAGGCGGAAGAAGCCTGTCTCACCCGCCTTGTGGAGATCGGCGTCGGCACCTGACGCCGCCAGGCTTTCGCCCATCAGATCCAACGCCGCGTGCGCTGGCGGTAACGCTCGTAGTCGAAGCCGAATCGCGCGTCGAGATGGCGTTCCTCGCTCGGGATGGCAATGATGCGGGTCGCGGCCAGCGACACTGCGGCTGCGACGAAGAACCAGCTATTGCCCGATATGAGCCCGAGAGAGAGCGTGAAGAGCGTGTAGGCGAGGTAGATCGGATTGCGGCTGAAGCGGAAGGGGCCGCAGGTGACGAGATGCCGCGCACAGCCGCTGTCGAGCACCGGCGTCTGCCGCTCCATCAGCGTTCGAACCGCCCATATGTCGAGACTGAGAGCCGTCACAGCGACGGCCAGGCCGATCGACGGCAGCAGAAACGGGTGCGGGGAGGGAAGCGGTGCCAGTGCCGCGATGCGCCCGGCCAGCAAGGCCGTCAATATGCCAGCCAGATAGAGGATCGGCGGCCAGGGATATTTCAGTGGTTTCGCACGGTAGGCATTCATTGAAGAACTCCCCGTTACGGCGCGGACTGGCTCCTCCAGGTGCATTCTTCAGCCAGCGTCTGTATCTGCGCATCTTGGTCCGGCAATGTTGCGCCAGACTGGAGGGGTGCAAACAGGTTCTCGGCCTGCAGGCGCTCCAGCGTGCAGGCACAGAATCGCTGGCAGAGTCCTTTTTCATTGCCCTGCTCGGCGCAACTTGCCTCACAGCTTTGCATATATGAGGCAACCGGATCGGCTGCAGGTGGCGGGACCACGAAGCTTCCGAGATAAAGCCCCGCGATCAGGACCGGTTGATGCAGCAGGTAGACCGTCAGCGAATGGCGACCGCCCCAGCGCAGCCAGCGGGGTCCCGGTGGCAGCCGTTCGATCCAGCCGAGCCTGCCGCCATCCACCATGAAGCGGGCCACGGCGATCCCGGCAAGAAGCGCGCCGATCCAGGGCAGGAGCGGCACATAGTCATTCGAACGTGGCAGAGTCTCGGAAAGGCCGAGGAACCAGAACCAGGGCGCGTCGAAGGCTGGCGAGCGCAGGAAGGCAGGCAGGGCGATCGCAATGCCCGCCGCAATCAGGGTGACGAGTGGCGGCAGCCTGAGGAAGGCAAGACCAATCAAGCTGGCGAGCGCGATCGAATGCAGGATGCCGAAGAAGATCCAGCTGTCCGGAGTGAACCAGAAGGTGGCGACCGAAATGGCGGCCGCCGCCGCGACGATCACGCCAAGTCGTCGAAGGAAGGGAGCAAGACGCAGTGTCGGATACTGCGCCAGCACAAGACTGAAGCCAGCCAGGAACAGAAAGCTTGACGCGATCAGCCGTGCGTAGATCCGCAGGAATCCCTGCGTGGAAGTCCCGGGCGCCAGATAGCCGAAAAATTCCAGGTCCCAGCTGAAATGGTAAGTCGCCATGGCAATCAGGGCGAGACCACGCGCTGCATCAAGCGCCAGCAGGCGCGGTCGGGTGGGGCCGGATCGGGGCTCTGTCTTGTCTGCCACGCAGTCTTCCTTCACGTCTGGTTCGGCGGGATGCACAAAGCGTCCACCGTCACAAACTGCCGGTCGGGGCCAAAGACGGCGAATTCATGGCTTGGCAAAGCGCGCGCCGAAGTCAGGTATCGCTCTTGTTGAGGAGAGCAAGGCGTGCCTCAGAGAAAAACTGCCGGCGCAGAAGAACGATGAAGACCAGGATGGTCGCAATCATGAAGACCCAGGGGCTGACGAACCAACCGAGATAACCGATCGAATAGAAGATGGCGCGCAAGCCCATGTTGAAGTGGGAGGCGGCGATGATGTTCATCTGGATCGTGCGTTCGGCCGCCTCCATCGCCCGCTTCGGGTCTTTGGCAGCTTCCTCCGCCATCGGGATCGCGCCGAAGAGGATGGTGCAATAGTTGAACAGCCGATAGGACCAGCCGAATTTGAAGAAGGAGTAGGCAAACAGCGCGATCAATCCGCAGACCTTCAGTTCGAAGGTTGCGCGGCCGCCCTGCACGATGAAGGGAATGTCCTTCAGGATGGCGTCGACCTGTTCCGTGGCGCCGAGAAGCGCAAAGCAGCCGCCGATGGCGAAAATCGTCGTCGAGGCGAAAAAGGCGGTGCCGTTCTGCAGCCCACCCATGATCTGGGTGTCGATCATCTTCAGGTCGCGCTTGAGGGAGTTGAGGATCCATTCGCGGCGGCGCTCCGCCATGGCCTTGGTCAGGCTGGTGCGCGACAGGATCTGTTGGTCGCCGGTAATCCGGGCATAGGCGAGCCAGAGGATCAGAAAGAGCGCCATTGCGCAGTAGTCGATGATGGTCATAGCGGCGAATCCCCCGTGGCCTGATCGCGTGCGGCATTATCCCGCCTACCCATTTGTCCACAATGGGAATTAACCACCTTCAAGATATTGGCCCAAAATGAGGCGAGCGAAATCCGGCCGCCGTCTAAAGCGCATCGACCTAACCCTTTGTAATTTATTGCATCCATGCGCCGAGAGCATACCTGCTTCGCGATCAGCGCCTCTCTTTTGCCTTTTTTGCAGTTGCGCAATCCCTCCGATTTTAATAGATCAGGCGTCAGAAAGCGGTCGGGGGACGGCTTTCCTGTGAATGTGATCTCACACGGAGTTTTCATGGAAGGCAGTTTCCAGAAGTCGTGCTGGGGTGTCACATTTCGTGCCTTGATGGGTTTCGCCGGCATCATGTGCCTGGCTTATCTTTTCGGCACGATCTGACATCCGCCACAGGCGATTGAACAAACAGCGCGGTCATCTTGACCGCGCTGTTTGCGTTTCAGGCTCCGCACACCATCTTTCTCATGTCGCGGCGATGAAAGCCGATGTCGATCGCAAGGCGCATTCGTGCTAGGCGATGCACTAGCCTTTGCGCTTTCTTATCCCGCATGCGAGGAGCCCCATGTTTCTTTCGGTTTTCGACGTGTTCAAGATCGGCGTCGGCCCCTCGAGTTCCCACACCATGGGTCCGATGACGGCGGCCAACCGGTTCCTCGACCTCATTCTCTCCGACCAGTGGCCGCGTCCGACGGGCGCGCATGTGGCAGCGCTCAAGGCCAGCCTGCATGGATCGCTCGCCTATACCGGCATTGGTCACGGCACCGGCAATGCCGTCATCATCGGGTTGATGGGCGAGGCGCCCGACAGCATTGATCCGGATCGAATGGAGGCAATCATCGCTGAGGTCGAGCGCACGGGACGGGTTACCCCTCCCGGTCACCCCGGCTATGTGTTCCAGCCGAAGGACGATCTCGTTTACGACAAGAAGACCCCGCTTTCGGGCCATGCCAACGGCATGAGGCTCTCGGCTCTCGACAGGGACGGTCGGGTGCTGCTCACCCAGATCTACTACTCCATCGGCGGCGGTTTCGTCGTCACCGATACCGAGCTGCTCGCCATGCAGAGGCAGAAGAAGCAGGCCTCCAGCCAGAAGGTGCCCTATCCCTTTGCGTCAGCAAAGGAGATGCTCGCCATGGCCGCGTCATCAGGCCTGTCGATTGCTCAGATGAAGCGGGCAAACGAGGAAGCGGTCCGCTCGCGCGAGGACCTTGATGCCGGTCTCGACCGGATCTGGGACGCCATGTCGAGCTGCATCGATCGTGGCCTGCGTCAGGAAGGCCAGCTGCCGGGCGGTCTCAAGGTTCGCCGCCGGGCCAAGTCGATCCATGACAAGCTGCAGGAGGAGTGGCGCTCCAACCGTCTCAATCCCGTTCTCGCCAATGACTGGCTCTCGGTCTATGCCATGGCCGTCAACGAGGAAAATGCGGCCGGCGGCCGTGTCGTGACCTCGCCGACCAATGGGGCAGCCGGTGTCGTTCCTGCGACCATCCGCTACTATCTACATTTCCATCCCGATGCGGATCAGGAAGGCATACGCGATTATCTGCTGACGGCAGCTGCCATCGGCGGGATCATCAAGCACAATGCCTCGATTTCGGGTGCCGAAGTCGGCTGTCAGGGCGAGGTCGGCTCTGCCTCGGCCATGGCTGCCGCCGGTCTTGCCGCCGTCATGGGCGGCACGCCCGAGCAGATCGAGAACGCCGCCGAGATCGCACTTGAGCACCATCTTGGCATGACCTGCGACCCCGTCGCCGGTCTCGTCCAGGTGCCGTGCATCGAGCGCAACGCCCTTGGTGCCGTCAAGGCCGTCACCGCTGCGTCACTGGCATTGAAGGGCGACGGTGTTCATTTCGTACCGCTCGACGCCTGTATTGAGACTATGCGCCAGACCGGCAACGACATGAGCGAAAAATACAAGGAAACCTCGCTCGGCGGCTTGGCCGTCAACGTCGTTGAGTGTTGAGGCGGGCAGGGCCTTTGCCCCTGTCTTGATACCATCTGCGGTGTCACCCTCGGGCTTGTCCCGAGGATCTACCTCCGTCTGCCTAGGTCCGGGCGGTAAAGGTCGCATATCCCTGCCGTCGTTTCAGCGGATGGCTACCCTCGGCAGATCCTCGGGACGAGCCCGAGGATGACGACGGCCAGGAGCTGACCCAGCCCGAGGGTGACGATCCTGAACCCATCCATACCGAAACTGTTGAGCACATCACCCCTGCGACACCCCGGCCCTTGACCCGCAGCTAGGACCGGCTATCTCCGGTGTCATGGCACTGCATCTCCTCAAGCTCTGCGTCGGAGCTGATTCCATCGACGATCTGCGCGACTGGGTCGCCGAGCGCTGTCTCGTGGCGGTGGCGGCCGGCTTGGAGCCACATTCGTCGCATGTGACCCGCATGGTGCCGAAACGGGTCGAGGAACTGCTCGATGGCGGCTCGCTCTACTGGATCATCAAGGGCCAGCTTTCGGCCCGCCAGAAGCTTCTCGATATCAAGACGTTCACCGGCGGCGACGGCATCACACGCTGTGAACTGATCCTGGGACCCGAAGTCATCGAGGTGGCGCCTGCGCCGCGCCGCCCGTTCCAGGGCTGGCGTTATCTGGAGGCGGATGTCGCGCCGCGCGATCTGTCGGCCTCCGGCGCCAATATCGAGGACATGCCCGACGATCTGAAGCGGGAACTCGCGGAACTCGGGCTGCTGTAAGGCGGAAGCCGGGTTCTTTTGCTCCGCCGTTCCTCGAGCGCTGTGCTCCTGCCGCAAAGCATGCTATGGCGCGGCCATGACGACAGAAGCTGATTTCTTGACCCGCGCCATTCCCGGTCCCGCGCCCTATGGGCGGGCGGTGTTTGCGGTTGCACCGATGATCGACTGGACGGACCGGCATTGCCGGTTCTTCCACCGTCAACTGTCCGCTCGTGCGCTGCTCTATACCGAGATGGTGGTGGCCGATGCCATCATCCACGGGCCGCGGGAGAAGCTACTTTCGTTCAGCGATGCCGAACATCCGGTAGCGTTGCAGCTCGGCGGGTCGGATCCGGCAAAGCTCGTCGAGGCGGTGAAGATCGCGGCCGATTACGGCTATAACGAGATCAACCTCAATGTCGGCTGCCCCTCGGACCGGGTGCAGTCGGGGACCTTCGGGGCTTGTTTGATGCAGACGCCCGAGGTGGTCGAGGCTTGCATTGCCGCGATGAAAAAGGTGGCGACGGTGCCGGTGACCGTCAAGTGCCGGATCGGGGTGGATGAGCAGGAGCCGGCCGCGGTGCTGCCGGATTTCCTCTCCCGGATGATCGGGGCGGGGGCGGATGCGATCTGGATCCATGCGCGAAAGGCCTGGCTGAAGGGGCTTTCGCCGAAGGAAAACCGGGAGATTCCGCCGCTGGATTACGAACTCGTCTACCGGATGAAGCGGGAGAACCCGGATGTGTTTCTCGGCATCAATGGCGGGATTGCCGATCTCGACCAGGCGGTCGAGCATCTCGCTGTCATGGATGGCGTGATGCTCGGGCGGGCGAGCTATCACAATGCGACGCTTTTGACCGAGGTTGATGCCCGTATCTATGGGGAGGCGGCGAAGCCGGTCGACTGGGATGCGGTGCGCGATGTCATGATTGGGTATGCGGAGCGAGTGATCGCCTCGGGCGGGCGGCTCAACCATGTGACCCGGCATATGGTCGGGCTGTTCCAGGGCTATGCGGGGGCCCGGCGCTATCGGCAGATCCTGTCGTCCGAGGCGACGAAGCCGGGTGTCTCGCCGGAGCTCATCGCTGAGGCCTTTGCGGCGGTCGACATTGCGGGCGGACCGAAGACACAGGGTGCTTCGGGCAGCTCTGCCGCTGCGGAATAAGGTCTAGCGCGGTTTTCCGGCGTTACTAAGGTCGTAAAACAAAAATGGCGTCCCGGGGGACGCCATTCGAAATCGTGTAATCAGGCAGCCTGGATGTTGACGGCCTTGGGGCCCTTGCCCATGCGGTCCGGCTCGGTGTCGAAGGTGACCTGCTGGCCGTCCTGCAGGGTCTGCATGCCGGAAGCCTGAAGCGCGGAGATGTGGACGAAAACGTCCTTTGCGCCGCCTTCCGGGGTGATGAAGCCGAAGCCCTTGTCCTGGTTGAAGAATTTAACGGTGCCCTTGGTGGCCATGGGAGAGTTCCTTGTTCCCGTGTTGGTCGTCTGCGCCGCGGCCGGCGGACCGGAAGCGGCTGGTTGAAGTTCCGCCGAAACGGAACCGTCTAGGGATCGCGATAACGGGGAAAGAACGTCTACCGGCGGGAGAAGGCCCCCATGACCGCGCGAGCGGTCGATACAAGTCAGTCCAGTCTCCGGGATCATTGCTGCCCGAACGCGACAAGAGGTAGGGTCATTTCGGAATCTTGGCAAGTATGAAAAGTCACAGTGGCGGGCGGAAATCGGCTGCAACGGGCTGAAATCCTTGAGATTTGAGGGGGAATGCGCCACCCGCGCTGCGGTCCCCACGACGCCTTTGCGGTTTTTTCGACCGGGGACAGAGGCTTGTTCCGTCTTGATGCCGCCGCCCTGCGGGGTTAGGGGAGAGGTGGCTGGGCGCGGGAGTGGATGAGTATGGCAAAGACGGGTGCCGCAGTGATCGACCCTTACGAGCTCCTGGGCGTGGCCCGCGATGCCGACGAGGCCGCCATCAAGGCCGCCTATCGCAAGGTGGCGAAGACGGCCCATCCGGATGCCGGCGGCGATGCCGAGGCCTTTTCCAAGATCTCCGCCTGCTACGAACTTCTGAAGGATCCCGTCCGCCGCCGTGTCTTCGACGACACCGGCTATGATCCGCAGCTCGCCGAGCCCGCCGACCTCAAGGGGTTGATGGTGCTGGAGACGCTGATCAACGACATGATCCTCGACGAGCGCGAGCCCGGCTCTTTCGATCCGGTCGCCGGACTGCGCCGCAAGCTGACCGACGACATCCTCAAATGTCGCTTCCACATTCTCGAACTGGAGCGTCACCGGGCGCGGGTGCGCAAGCATCTCGACCGGCTCGGCCGCCGGCCCGACACCGACGTGCTCGGTTCGATGCTGCGGGCGCGGGCGCAATCGATCACCGATGCGATCAAGGCCTCGGACGCGCAGATCGCCGCGATCGAGCGGGCCTATTCCATGCTCGAGGGCTATTCCTACGAGATGGAGCCGCTGCCCGCCGAGATCGAGGCCGAGGATCTGCCGAAGGCGGCGGAATAGGGTCTCCGTTTTCCCCCTCCCAAACCCTCCCCACAAGGGGGAGGGCTTAACCTGCCGGTGCTGATCGCGGGTGCTGTTGCCGGAGGCATGGCCCCCTCTGTCGGCTGCGGCGACATCTCCCCCACAGGTGGGGAGAGTGGAGGCCGGGGCCTCGTGCTTCGAGGGGTGCTGCGGCGCCCACCTCAGCATGAGGGGCTTGGCGGCCTGCCTCTTCTCCCCAGCGGGGAGAAGGTGGCGCGAAAGCGCCGGATGAGGGGGCGGTGCAGCCGAAGCCTTTGATGCAAACCATCGGTGATAAAGAGCTGCAACGGCGAACGTTTTGCCCTTTGTCGGTGAACTTCGCTCCCCCTCATCCGGTCCTTCGGACCACCTTCTCCCCGCTGGGGAGAAGAGGGAGTGCGCACTCATGTCGATGTCCCCGGACTGGCCACCGGGCGCTTCTCGGGCTTGGTGTGGCGCCAGACGCGGTCGCGGAGGGCGGTCACATCAGGGGCGGGGTCCGTGGCATGCCAGGCGGCCAGCGCCTCGGCTTCGCTTTCCGGATGCGGGCCGGGGCGGCTGTGGATGCGTTTGACGATCGCCAGCGCCTGGCGCAGGTGGTTGGCCGCCTCCGTGTCGTCAGGCCATGTGCCGGGGGCGGTGCTGTGGTCAAGCGGTGGCAGAATGTCCGCGGCCGCGGCCAGGAACTGCCGGCGCTGCTCGGGTTTTACGCCGAGGGCGCAGGGTGGCAGCCGTTCGTCTGCGGTGATCGGGTCGACCGGGCGAAGCGCGGCGCCGCTGCAGTGCCGGCTGCGCCGGCATTGGCGACGCGAGCAGCGGCGCGGAATGCCGCGGTGGTCCAAGGTGTCGCGCAGCAGGCGCAGCGTGAGCGGTTCGGGGGCGGGGATGGTTTTTGGGTCTGGCATGTCGGGCTCCTTTCGGTGTTTCGGGAATTGGCGAAATAGGGAAATAAGGAAGGGGTGGGGCTCATCTCCCCCCTTGCGGGGGAGAAAGCGATTTCGATGAATTGGCCCGATCAGGGCCAAACATCAGAAATCGCAAGAGGGGGGCTCGGTAAGGGGAGTGCCCACGAAACTGGGCCCCTCTCTTGGAAAATCTGAAGTTTAGGCGGCTTGCGCTCGCCTAAGCCTTCGATTTTCCGTTCTCCCCCGCAAGGGGGGAGAAATGCTACTGCTCGCCGAGTTTCATGCTGGGATCATACTCTTTGCCATGAACCGTCTTCACCACGGCCTGGCCGCAATACATGCGGTTTTCGGCAGCATTGAACGTATGGCTTGGTGACCCGTGCAGTTCCCAGCCCTTGTTGAGCGCGTCGGTAACGCGATGGCAGAAGCTCGAATCGTCAGGGCCGGTGAGAAAACGGTAGACTTTCATGGCTTGTCCTTTCTGGCGGTGATCAGGTCGACCTTGGCGAGAAGGCGGGCAGCCTCCTCGGCATGCAGTCGTTCGATCATCCGCCCATCGATGTTGATGACGTTGAGGCCCGCATGGGCCGGGTCGGCAAAGGCTTCGGCCACGAGACGGGCCTCGGCGATCGCGGCATCCGAAGGGCCGAAATGGCGATTGGCGGGTTCGATCTGCGCCGGATGGATCAGCATCTTGCCATCAAAGCCCATGGCTCTGCCCTGAGCGCATTCGTCGGAGAAGGCTTCGAGGTCGCGAAAATCGTTCGACACGCTGTCGATGACATCAAGCCCATAGGCGCGTGCAGCGAGCACGATCTGCATGAGGTAGGGCACCAGATAGGTTCGTCCGGGCGCCGCCGGAATGCCGGTGGCCTTGCGCAAATCGTTCAGCCCAACGACGAAAGCATCGAGCCGGCTGTCGCTGGTGCGTCCCGATGAGGCGATCGCCGCGGCGTTGAGCACGCCACGCGGCGTTTCGATCATCGCCCAGATCCTGAGACCTTCCGCCGCATCCTGTTCGCCGACCATGTCGGCGACGTCCTGAACCGTGACCGGCTCCTCGACCTTGGGAAGCAGGACTGCATCAGGCAGAACCTCCAGAACGAGCGCCATGTCCTCGCGATGGAAAGTGGTGTCTGCCGCGTTGACCCTGATGATGCGCTCGCGGTGACCCAGATCGGTATTCTGCAGAAATTTCAGAAGTTTGCCGCGGGCATCCGCCTTGCGGTCTTCGGCGACTGAGTCTTCCAGATCGAAGATTACGGCATCGCAGTCAAGGCCGGCGGCCTTTTCCAGGGCCCGCTCGTTGATCGCCGGAACCGTCAGCACGGAACGACGGAGTCGGGAGGGGTGGCGCAAACGAAAGGGGGGAGCCTCGGATGTCATGGCCGAGTTCTGGCAAGCTTTGGCCAGCCATGCAAGATGACAATTGGGTGAAAGGCCCTTGCAATGCAGCGAAATAAGGACCACCTTGATCGGCGAGAAAGGATACGCCCATGCAGAATTTGCGCTCCGCCGCCTATGCCATTCTTGGCCTCGCCTTTGTCGGATTTGCAGCCGCCTTTGCGGTTTCGCTGACGCTGGTGATCGGCGCTCTTCTGACCGTGACGCTCGGTGCCCGTATGCTGATGGGCAAGACAAAGCGCGCGCCGGTCTACGCAAAAGTGAAGCGTCCGGAAGACATGCGCGTCTGGAACGACGGCAAGGGCACGATCATCGATCTGTGATCCGGCCTCTGGTCGATCCTTCATCTCATCCGACATTCGGGTGAGATGCCTTTGGTGCGCGGAAGGCGCTGATAGGGCCTCTCTAAGATTCTCCTTCAATTTATTCCGGTTTTGCTCTATGGGCGGGTCATCAAACGCGCATTAGCCAGATCGAAGGCAGACTGATGGACAAGTTCGTAAAGCTCACCGGTGTCGCGGCACCGCTTCCGGTCGTCAATATCGACACGGACATGATCATCCCCAAGGATTACCTGAAGACCATCAAGCGCACCGGTCTCGGCACCGGCCTGTTCGCCGAAGCGCGCTACAAGGAAGATGGCTCGGAGAACCCGGATTTCGTTCTGAACAAGCCGGCTTACCGGAATGCGCAGATCCTCGTTGCCGGCGACAATTTCGGCTGCGGCTCCTCGCGCGAGCATGCGCCGTGGGCGCTTCTCGACTTCGGCATCCGCTGCGTGATCTCCACGTCGTTTGCCGACATCTTCTACAACAACTGCTTCAAGAACGGCATCCTGCCGATCGTCGTCAGCCAGGAAAACCTGGACAAGCTGATGGACGATGCCAGCCGTGGTTCGAATGCCGTGCTGACCGTCGACCTCGAAGCCCAGGAAATCACCGGTCCTGACGGCGGCAAGATCTCGTTCGAAATCGACGCCTTCAAGCGCCACTGCCTGCTGAACGGTCTCGACGATATTGGCTTGACGCTTGAGAAGGCATCGAGCATCTCGACCTTCGAGCAGTCCAACGCCGCCCAGCGTCCCTGGGCCTGAGCCTTGCTCGAGAACTGAATGGATGAGGCCGGGCTCGTGCCCGGCTTTTTCTTTGCCCTCAGAGGAAACGGGCCCGCCAGGCCCCAAGCGCTGCGAGCGACACGCCGATGCCGCCACAGACCTCGATCAGCGGTGCCTTGTAACGCGACAGCAGATCGGCATGCACATCGGCCACGGCGAGTGCTGCACCGCAGGCGGGCTCGACGAGGATCCGCTGGGCATCGGCAAATTTCAGGCAGGCCTGGACGGCTTCGGCGTCGGTCACAGTGACGCTCTCGATCGGATGCTGGCTCAGTAGGTCGAAAACATGCTGGGCCACCTGCCGCGCGCCGAGTGAATTGGCGATCGAGGTGATGGCCGGCAGCGTGACGCGTTCCTTGGCCGCGACGGCAGCGTGCAGGGAGGCTGCTCCTTCCGTCTCGACGGCAATGACGGGAATGTCGCGCAGGCCATTGCGCCGCAGCCCCTCGACGATCCCCGCGAGCAGCCCGCCGCCACCGACGCTGGTCACGACGCAATCGAACTCGGCATTGACCACCTCGTCGATCAGGGTCGCGTGACCCTCCCATAGGAGCGGATGATCATAGGGGTGCACGTAGGCCGCCTTGCGTTCGGCGGCGAGTGCGACGGCATGGGCATTCGCTTCGTCGAAGACCGAGCCATGCACCAGAACGTGCGCACCGGTCGCGGCAATCCGGGCACGGACTTCGGCAGACGTTGTTTCCGGCACGACGATGGTCACGGGCACACCGAGGGCCTTGCCAGCGACGGCCGCGGCGATACCGGCATTGCCGCCAGAGGCGCAGAAGATCTCCTTCGCTCCTTTTGCCACTTCATGCTGGCAAAGCAGGCCGACGCCGCGCAGCTTGAAGCTTCCCGAGGGCTGCAGGGCGTCAAGTTTCAGCCAGAGCGGCAGACCGCTTTTGCTGTAGTCGGCGGCCGTGCGCAGAAGGGGCGTTTCGATGTGGAGCGGAGAAAGCGGCATGGGACACTCGAACAGGGAAGAGGGGATGCGGAAGGTGTGCCGTGTTTTGAACCTCGAAACCTTCAGGGTCAACCATCCCTTGCCCTTCGACAAGCGCGCCAAACCGTACCGTTTCCGGCCTATCTCGCTTGAAATGCCCCTCCCCCGCGCGTAAGAAGCCGCGACTTCTTTTTCGAGTGGAGGGTTTCCATGACGGCTCGCAATCTTCTCCTGCTGCCCGGTGACGGCATCGGCCCCGAGGCCATGGCCGAAGTTCGCAAGATCATCGCCTATATGAACGAGGCGCAGGGTGCCGGCTTCGTCACCGACGAAGGTCTCGTCGGCGGTTCCGCTTACGATGCGCACGGCGCGGCCATTTCGGAAGAAGACATGGCCAAGGCGCTCGCCGCCGATGCCGTTCTCTTCGGTGCCGTCGGCGGTCCGAAGTGGGACGACGTGCCCTATGACGTGCGTCCGGAGGCCGGCCTGCTTCGTCTGCGCAAGGATCTCGAGCTCTTCGCCAACCTGCGTCCGGCGATCTGCTATCCGGCGCTCGCCAATGCCTCCTCGCTGAAGCCCGAGCTGGTCGAGGGTCTCGATATCCTCATCGTCCGCGAACTGACTGGTGGCGTCTATTTCGGCGAGCCGAAGACCATCACCGACCTCGGCAATGGCCAGAAGCGAGCGATCGATACGCAGGTCTACGACACCTACGAGATCGAGCGCATCGCCGCCGTCGCCTTCGAGCTTGCCCGCACCCGCAACAATCGCGTCTGCTCGATGGAGAAGCGCAACGTGATGAAGTCGGGCGTCTTGTGGAACCAGGTCGTGACCGCGACGCACAAGGAGAAGTTCTCCGACGTCAAGCTCGACCACATGCTCGCCGACGCCGGCGGCATGCAGCTGGTCCGCGCGCCGAAACAGTTCGACGTCATCGTCACCGACAACCTGTTCGGCGACATGCTCTCCGATGTTGCCGCCATGCTGACCGGCTCGCTCGGCATGCTGCCGTCCGCTTCGCTCGGTGCCCCGGATGCCAAGACCGGCAAGCGCAAGGCGCTCTACGAGCCCGTACATGGTTCGGCACCCGACATCGCCGGCAAGGGCATCGCCAACCCGATCGCCATGATCGCGTCCTTTGCCATGTGCCTGCGCTACTCCTTCAACATGGTCACGGAAGCCGACCGCCTGGAAAAGGCCATCGCCAACGTGCTCGACAAGGGCATCCGCACCGGCGACATCATGGCTGATGGTTGCCGTCAAGTCGGCACGGTCGAGATGGGCGATGCGATCCTTGAGGAGTTCAAGGCGCTTTCCGCCTAAACGATACGCGATAAGCTCGTTTGCAACGGCGCGGGGCAACTCGCGCCGTTTTTGCGTTTCCGCGCATTGCCGATGGCGACCGCAGTTCTCACTTCCGCGTGATCCCCCCTTTCCGGCCGAAGCTCGGCCCCCCGCCGGCAATCCGATGCTGCAGCGGACGCGTACTATTGGTCAGACAAGCAGATGAGAGCCACGTAACCACCGCCGTAGCCTGCATGTTTGGAACCTGACTGGCCTTCAGCCGTTCAGGAAAGAATGCCGGTTTGAAGGCCCGCGAGAGGGCCAGCGGTCCTAAGAGACCATGGAGATGTTCGATGAAAGCCACATCCGCTGACAGACACATCATCAAATATGCCATGCAACAACCCTATCTGGAGCGTGAGGAAGAACTCGACCTTGCGATCCGCTGGAAGGAAAACGACGACCAAGGCGCCCGCAATCGCATTGCCCAGGCGCATATGCGTCTGGTCATCGCCATGGCCTCCAAGTTTCGTGGCTTCGGATTGCCGCTGAACGATCTCATACAGGAGGGCTATATCGGCCTCCTCGAAGCGGCTGCCCGTTTCGATCCCAGCCGTGAAGTGCGCTTCTCGACCTATGCCGGCTGGTGGATCCGTGCCTCGATGCAGGATTACATCCTGCGCAACTGGTCGATCGTCCGTGGTGGTACCAGTTCCAGCCAGAAAGCGTTGTTCTTCAACCTTCGCCGCCTGCGCGCCAAGCTTGCTCAAGGCGACAACCGCCTCTCCGACCAGGCCATTCACCAGGAGATTGCTACCGCCCTCGGCGTCAGTCTTTCCGACGTCCAGTCCATGGATGCTCGCTTGTCAGGCAATGACGCGTCTCTACAGACCCCGGTCGCCGGACGAAATGGGGAGGGCACCGAGCAGCTTGAGATGCTGGAGAGCAAAGAAGCGCTACCGGATGAACAGGTCACGTCGATTATCGACGGAGAGCGTTGGAACGGCTGGCTGAGGGATGCGATGAACCGTCTCAACGAGCGGGAGAGCCGGATCATCAAGGCCAGGCGTTTGACTGAAGATGGTGCGACGCTCGAAGAACTTGGTGCTGAACTCGGCATATCCAAGGAGCGCGTGCGTCAGATCGAGACCCGGGCCCTTGAGAAGCTGAAGGTCGCGCTGACCGACAAGGCACCCAATTCATCTCGCTTCGAAATGGCCTACTGACCCCACAACAAGCGTTCTTCAAGGAAAGCCGGCTCTTGAGCCGGCTTTTTTGCGTCTACACGAGAGCTCGATGTCACTCGGAGATGATCTTGACCCGCGTACCGGGCGTGACTGTCGAGGTCGGGCCGAGCGCATTGATCAGGCGGAAAAGCTCAAGCTTGCGGTCCGTGCCCATCATCCGGGCGGAGAGCGTTCCGACCGTGTCGCCGGGACCCACGGTCACGACGCGGACCCGCAACGGCTTCAGCGACGCTGCCTCTTGGGGCGTAATGCGGCGGAAGGATGAGCGCAGCTGCGCAGCGGTGGTTTCCAGTGCCGGGCTGCCCTTCGGCACAGCAGTCAGGAAGCGGAAGATCTGTGGCCCGATACGGATGACAGTAATGTCGAAATCCCAGCGATCGGCAGAGGCGCGAGCGGTTGCCGCTTCCAACCCGTTGACGGTGATCGTACGGATCGTGTCCGGGAGCAGACCAGTCACCCAGCCGCTCGAGATATAGTTCGGCAGGCTGATCTTCTGGTTATCGGCCACGCCGTCGAAGCGGATCGCCACATCGCCCGGTCCGGTAGCAAGCACGGCCTCGACCTTGTTGTCGATCTGGAAGCCGACAGGAACGTCGAAACGGATGCCGAGCTGCCCGTGCAGGAACGTCTGTCCTCGGACAAAACCTTCCTGCGGGCTGTCCCCATAGAGAAGGCCATCGATGCCATTCAGATAGTAATCCCGACCGGTCTCGCCATGGGTGCCTTCCGGGCCGAAGGCGCGGGCATGGCGCTTGGCAAGCTCGACGCGCTGCGGCGCGTTGGGATGGCTTGAGAGGAAGTCCAGGCTCTGGTCCGCATCGGGGTCAACCGAGGTGAACTGGCTGTAGCGGGCCATGGAATCGAGGAAGCGGGCGGCGGCATAGGGGTCGTAACCGGCTTCACCCAGCGTGCGCACACCGATGACGTCGGCCTGCAGCTCCTGCTGGCGCGAGAAGGCGGCGAGCCGTAGCTTGCCACGAGCGAGCGCCTGCTTGCCGGCGAGATCGCTCGACAGCACTTCGGCGACGACGCGGCTTGCGATGACTTCCGCCTCTTCGCGACGCTGGCGCTCGATGCCGTGGTTTGCGGTGACATGCGCCATTTCGTGGCTGAGCACGGCAGCCACTTCCGAGGCATCATTGGCGAGCGCCAGAAGGCCGCGGGTCACGTAGAGATAGCCGCCCGGCAGCGCGAAGGCGTTAATCGCCGGCGAATTCAGGATGGTGATGCGGTAGGACTGGTTCGGGTTTTCCGACACCGCCGTCAGCGCGCCGGCGATGCGGGCGACGAGGCGTTCGGTCTTGGCGTCGGAGTATTCGCCACCGTAGGACGCAACGATGCGAGGATGCTCACGGGCACCCATCTGAGCGCGCGGATCGCCCTTCTGAACTTCATCGACGATCTGCGGATTGCGCGACGGCGCTACCGACGGTTCATAGGCCTGTTCAAAAACAGATTGGCAGGAGGAGAGCACCAGGCCAACGGAAACAAGCGCCGCAACACTTGCCGCGAGCCTGGTAGGCCGGCGCCGCCGATCCGCTTCGGCAGCCACTGCGCTGTTCCGGCTCAAAAACTGCATCCTGCCCCTTCACCCTGTTCCCGAACGTTCGCCGACGTGGCGGACATCCGGACGCAGTATCCAATTGCCTTCCGCCGACCCTGAGTCGTGTCGATCCGGTCGTCCTTCACATAATGCGAAAACACCGCATGCTCCAGAAGATAGTCGCGCCGACGGGAATGGCCAATGGTCCGGCCCCAGGAACAACTACTCTTAACGCGCATGGCAGGCGTGGACGACCAAATTAAGGCGATCGAGGTGCTTGTGGTGCTTGGCCGAGGAAGTCACTGACGGCGGGAATGTCCGTACGGGCAAGAAAATCGCTCTTGGACGCGTTGATCAGCACTCGTCCCTCGTCGATGAAGGTGACGTTGGCGGCAAGTCGTTGAATGTCCCGCGGGTCGTGGGTGACGAGCAGAATGGTGGCACGCGTTTCGGCGTGAAGATCCGCGAGCAGCTCGACCATCGCCACGCGCAGACCGGGGTCCAGCGCTGCAAAGGGCTCGTCGAGAAGCAGCACCGGGCGATGGCGCACCAGCGCGCGGGCGAAGGCCGCCCTTTGCCGTTCGCCGCCCGAGAGGGAGCCGGGCAGCCGGTGTTCGTAGCCGGAGAGACCCACTCGCGCCAGGGCATCCGAGATTGCCTCGCGATCAGTGGCGGTGAGCCGCATGGCGGGGTGGATGCCGAGGCCGATATTGGTGAAGAGGTCGAGATGCGAAAAGAGATTGTTGTCCTGGAAGACCAGCGAGACGGGGCGCTCCGCCGGAGCCAGATCGGTGACATCCCGTCCGGTGATCTCGACGCGCCCGCTATCCGGCTGTTCGAAGCCCGATACGAGGTTCAGCAGTGTCGATTTTCCTGATCCCGACGGGCCAACGACTGCGGTAATCTGCGCGTCTTCGAAGCCACAATCGAAGTGAAAGGAGCGGTTCCCCAGCCTCAGCCTAACATTGTCGAGGTAGATGCTGGTCGAGATGTCATCGCCCATCGGGTCTCTCCGGCTGCTTCAGGGTTTCTCTTGTTCCGGGCGCTCCGATGAGGGCGAGAACGAGGCAGATCGCCCCGAGCAGAAGAGCAAGCCCGTCGGCATCCGTGCTGCGATAGCTACCCATTCGGGCGTAGATCAGGGCGGGCAGAGTTGTGATGTTTTCCGTACCGAAGAGCGCGACGGCGCCGAGGTCGCCGAGTGATAGCGCCATGGCGAAGGCCAGCGCCGTCAGAAAGGGCCGTTTCAACACGGGCCAATCGATGCGGCGCAATCGCTGGACAACAGAAAGGCCGAGGCTTTCTGCAAGCCAGCCGGTACGAGCCCGATGCTCCCGATATGCCGGCTCCAGCACGCGTATGGCAAAGGGCAGGGCCATCAGCGCATTGATGCCAGCGACGACGAAGGGGGCGAAACTCGCAACCTCACCCCGTGGACGGAGCGCCAGAAACCAACCGGTGGCGAGCACACTGGTCGGGACGAGCAGGACCAGAGATGAGACAGCGGCGAGTGCCAGTGAGAATATTCGGCTACCTGCATGGCGCTTGCGGGCGGTAGCGATGTCTGCGCGAGCCGCGATGGCAGCATAGGCGAGCAGCGTCGCCGTGAGGCCAGACACCAGGGCCACAAGCAGACTGGTGCCGGCGGCCCGCTGGACGGCAGATTGCGAGACCAGACCTCCGAGGTCGGCCTGCAGGCCGGAGACGACGACCTGGCCGAGGGGCATGATCAGAAAGAGGGCCGCAAGCAGGAGCAACAGCCCATCGGCGGCCCGCACGAGCTTAGGTCGTCCGTCAAAGCGCTGATAGCGGCGGCCGCTGGTGACGCCGGTATCGGCGGCGGCGGGCAAAAGGCTCAGGCCGGAGAGGATCACGGCGGTCACCGTGATCTGCAGGAGCGCAAGCGACACGGCCCGCTCCGGATTGAAGTCGAAGCGCAGCGCCTGGTAGATCGCGACCTCGATTGTCGTCGCGGCGGGGCCGCCGCCGAAGATCAAGACGAGGGTGAAGCTTGTTACGCAGAGCATGAAGATCAGACCGGCTGCACCCGGTATGACACGCGCAAGCACGGGCCATTCAACGAAGCGGAAGGTCGCAAGCGGTGAAAAGCCGAGGCTGGCCGACACGCGCCAGTACTCCGCCGGGACCCGTTCGAGGGCGGACAACATCAGCCGCGTGGCAAGCGGCAGATTGAAGAAGACATGCGCGATCAGGATGCCCGTCAGCCCGTAGACCGATATTGGTTGGGAGAGGCCGAGACCGGTGAGGGCGTCGTTGACGATGCCACTGCGGCCGAAGATGCCGATCAGGCCGAGCGCGCCGATCAAGACGGGCAAACCCATGGGCACGGCCATGAGACGGATCAGCCATATCCGTCCGGGAAAATCCGGTTGCCGCGCGAGCGCACTGGCAACCGGCAGAGCGAGGCCGACGGAGAGAAGGGTGGACAGGAAAGCCTGCCAGAGGGTGAAGGAGAGCACCGATCGAACGACGGGATCGGCAAAGGCTGAGAGAAGTCCGCCGGAGAGCCGCCCCGCAAGCAGTGCGCCCAGCGCGATCCCGACAAAACCCGCAACGACCAGCAAAACGAAGAGGCCGCCCGCAAGCGCGGGCAGCCTCTGACGTCTCGACTGGTGAAGCGGGCGGATCATCCGGTGTCAATTCAACGTCATGGCCTTCAGCCACTCGTCGATCCAGGCCTGACGGTTGGCGGCGACTTCGGCGGGGCTCATCAGGAAGGTGGTCTTCGGCTGGACGAGCTTGCCGAAGGCATCGGGAAGCGGTTCGGAGGTGGCGGCCACGGGCATCATCCAGTTGTTGGTCGGGATGGTATCCTGGAAACCGGGCTGCAGCATGAAGGCGAGGAACTCGCGGGCGAGGTCCTTTTCCGGCGCATTCTTCAGGAGGCCGGCGACCTCGATCTGGATGTAATGCCCTTCGGAGAATTCGGCAGCCTGATAGCGATCGGTCTCTTCGGCGACCATGTGGTAGGCCGGCGAGGTGGTGTAGGAGAGCACCATCGGTGCCTCACCCTTGGTGAACAGGCCATAGGCTTCCGACCAGCCGGGGGTGACGGTCAGGACACGGTCCTTGAGCTTGGCCCAGGCTTCCGGCGCCTGGTCACCATAGACCGACTTGACCCAGAGCAGCAGGCCGAGACCCGGCGTCGAGGTGCGCGGATCCTGGATGACGATCTTCTGGGACGGGTCGCCCTCGACCAGGTCCTTCAGGCTCGTCGGTGGGGTCTTGATTGTCTCAGTGTCATAGATGACGGCGAAATGGCCGTAGTCATAGGGCAGGAAGATGTCGTCGCTGAAGCCACCCGGAACCTTGACAGCGGCGGCATCGACGCCGTGGGCTTCGAAGAGACCGGTCTGCTTGGCTTCCTCGACGAGATTGGTGTCGAGCCCGAGAACAACATCGGCCTTGGAGGTCTCGCCTTCCAGTTTCAGGCGCGTGAGCAGCGCCACGCCGTCGGCGACGCCAACAAAGCTAACCGTGCAGTCGCAGGTCTGTTCGAAGGCTTCCTTGACCTTGGGGCCTGGACCCCACTCCGAGACGAAGCTCTCATAGGTGTAGACGGTCAGCGTCTTGTCGGCGGAGAGCGCCGGGGAGACGAAGCCGAGGATCGCAGCGGAGACGCTGCCGATAAGCATGGAAACAGTCGTGGGTCGCATCGCGCCCTCCTCCTTGGTGTCATTGCTGTCGGGATAGGGCGCCTGATGTCGTCGCGTCTAATCCCTCCGCCGGTGTTAACCGGATCAGGTTCCGCGGGTTGGCTGACGCCTCTCAGCATTCCGATCGTTCAAGATCGAAAGGCACCCCGTTAGAGCAAGCCTGAGATAGCGCGCGGAACCGGCGAACGCAAGGTGGGCAATGCATACGTGGTCGGCTTCAGCCACGCTCTCGCCGGAAATAGGTAGATGACGCGGAGTTGTCCGGGGCGACGGATGGCCTTTGCCAGAGCGACGGCAGCGGAGCCTTGGCAGTTGAGGAAGAGGGGGAAATCAAGGCCTTATGAGCGACGCTGGAAGCCTCAGCCCTCCAGCTCCTCGCGCAGCATTTCGAGCTCCAGCCACTCCTCTTCCATGCGCGTGATGTCGGCGCGCAGCTTTTCCATTTCGGCGGCGAGCTTGTTGAACGTCGCCGGATCCTTGGTGAAGAGGTTGGGATCGGCCATCTTCGCCTCACGCGCGGCGATTTCCTTCTCGGCCTTTTCCATTTCCTTCGGCAGGTTTTCCAGCGCGAACTTTTGCTTGAAGGAGAGCTTGCCCTTGCCCTTCGATCCGCCATCTGCGGACTTGCCGCCGGAGGCTTCCTGGGCCTTGGCCTTCTCGGCCTTATCAACGCGTTTGCGTTCGTCCTCGACGCCCTTGCGCTGGGCGAGCATGTCGGAATAGCCGCCGGCATATTCGATCCAGCGACCATCGGGCGCGTCCGGATTGGCCGGTGCGATGGTCGAGGTGACGGTGCGGTCGAGGAAATCACGGTCGTGGCTGACGAGGATCACGGTGCCGGAATAGCCGGCGACGATTTCCTGCAATAGATCGAGCGTCTCGATGTCGAGGTCGTTGGTTGGTTCGTCGAGGATAAGCAGGTTCGAGGGCTTGGCCATGATCCGTGCCAGCATCAGGCGGGCGCGCTCGCCGCCGGAGAGATTGCGGATCGGGGTGCGGGCCTGTTCCGGCTGGAAGAGGAAGTCCTTCATGTAGCCGGTGACATGCTTCTGCTCGCCATTGACAAGGAGGTTCTCGCCGCGACCATCGGTCAGGTAGTGGGCGAGTGTGTCGTCCGGATTCAAGTCCTCGCGCTTCTGGTCGAGAACCGCGATCTCAAGATTGGTCCCGAGCTTCACGATGCCCTCGTCCGGCGCGAGCTGGCCCGTGAGCATCTTGAGAAGCGTCGTCTTGCCGGCACCGTTTGGGCCAATCAGACCGATGCAGTCACCGCGATGAACACGGATGGAGAAGGGCGCGACAATAGTGCGATCGCCATAGGTCTTGGTGATCTTGTCAGCCTCGATGACGAGCTTGCCGCTTTCCTTGCCCTCGGTCGCTGTCGCCTGGATCGTGCCCTGCGGCCCCTTGTGTCCGCGGTAATTGGCGCGCAGAGCCTGCAGATTGCCGAGGCGGCGCATGTTTCGCTTGCGCCGAGCGGTGACGCCGTAGCGCAGCCAATGTTCTTCGCGCTCGATCTGGCGACCCAGCTTGTGCTGTTCGATCTCTTCCTCTTCGAGCACCTGGTCGCGCCATTCCTCGAAATGGGCAAAGCCGCGATTGAGCCTTCGCGACTGGCCGCGATCGAGCCAGACGGTGGCGGTCGAGATCTTTTCGAGGAAACGACGGTCGTGTGAAATGAGGACAAGCGCGCTGCGGCTCTTCGACAACTCGCCTTCCAGCCACTCGATCGTCGGCAGGTCGAGATGGTTGGTCGGCTCGTCGAGCATCAGGATGTCGGGCTCAGGCGCCAGGACCCGGGCAAGGGCCGCGCGGCGGGCTTCCCCACCGGAGAGACGGGTCGGGTCTTCCTGCCCGGTGAGGCCGAGATGCTCCAGCAGATAGGTCACGCGATAGGGATCGTCGCCCGGTCCCAGACCCGCCTCCGCATAGGCCTGAACCGTGGCGTAGCCTGCGAAATCCGGTGCCTGTTCCAGGTAACGGATGGTCGAGGACGGATGGCGGAAGACCTCGCCAGACTGGGCCTCGACGAGGCCGGCCGCGATCTTCATCAGCGTCGACTTGCCGGAACCGTTGCGGCCGACAAGGCAGATGCGGTCGCCAGGCTCGACCTGCAGGCCGGCACCCGCCAGCAGCGGTGTGCCGCCGAAGGAGAGATGGATGTCGTCGAGTTTCAGAATGGGAGGTGCCAAGGCATCAGGCTCCGGAAAGATCGTAGGGGCGGGCAAGCAGCATCGCCCGACCGCGGGTCAGGGAAACCGAGATCGGTCCTTCTGCGATGTTCGATATCGTTCGCGAAGAGCCGAAGGGCAAGTTGAAGTCCTGCAAAGGATAGCGTGCATTGCGGATCGTCAGCCCTTCGAGCGTCGTGAAGCCGAGCACCGAGAATAGCGCGCCTTTCGGTAGCTCGAGTGCCAGTTCGCTCTCTTCGGCGAAGGGGTAGGCTTCCTCCTCGCCGGAGGTCAGGACTACCTCGAAACCATCTTCGACAAGGCCCAGAGCGTTGAGATAATGCTGCAGCGCGTGATCGGAGCGCTCGCCGCCGAGTGCGCCGACAAAGATCAAGCGGGCGGCGCCTCGAGCGATCGCTTCCGCGACCGCGATTTCGCCATCAGTGACGGCCTTTGCCGCAGGATAGCTGCGCCGCTCGACAGACGGGAAGCGGTCGATCAGGGCTGTGTCGCTGCTGTCGAAATCGCCGACCCAGAGTTCCGGCATCACGCCGAGCGCAACAGCGTGGCGCATGCCGCTGTCGGCCGCGATGACGCGGCTGCCTTCGGTCAACGCCCGCAGGCGATCGGTGACGGCCAGGTTTCCGCCGAGCAGGAGGGTGAAGGAGGTCGAAGTCATGCGCCAGCCCTTAGCGCATCTTCACCCAAAAGGGAAAGGCGAATGCGCCGGCGTACATGCTTGAATGTATTCCCGTGCGGGGCCCGGCCTGCCATATGGAGGCGGTCCGGGCCCCGGTTTTTCAGCGCTTCTTGGGCGCAGCCGTTTCGGCATTTTTGATCTGGGTGCTGAAGGTCGACACCGGGGCCGCAGACGCCTTCGGCTTGTCCTGCTTCGGTTTCCTTACTTCGCGGTTCGAACGCTGCTGGCCTTTAGCCATGATGTGCTTTCCTTTTTCGGGGTTTTCTTGGAGGCCGATGCCGGTGCGGAGGCCTTGCTGCGGCTGGGATCGATATCGCTTTCGGCAATGCAGCGGTCGAAGCTCTCGCTCTCGAAACGGACCCTGTACTGGCGGCTCCCTCCGGTCTCAGGAAGGGCCGCAAGCACCTTGCAGGCGCCATTGCTGCGGGCGAGACGGACGGGACCGTCTTTCAAAGTCACTGTGTCGCCAATGGAATAGACGTGTCTGGTCATGGGAATCTCCTGCAGCGGTAAGGCTGCGGTCGAGGCAGGCGTCCGAGGACCTGCAGGTCGGACGTGACGTCCATTCGGTCTGGAGGGCCTGCCGTTGTAAGGATCTAAGCCGCCGGAGAAGAGTGTCCGGGCGGCGATGGTCGGGTCGTGGAGAAGGTCGGTGATGTCCGGTGCCTGAATTCGATCCTTGCGGGGTGGGCACTTGCAGACGGACACGCATCAGCGTTCGTGAAAAACAGCCTGTCAGATTGACGCCAAAATACAAGCTTTATCTGAGGCAGGCGCGAAAGCTGTGCCTGCGCTTGCACCCCTCGAAGCACGTCATTAGGTTGCCGCCAAAGATAACGAGGCTTACAGACGATGCAGTTTCAGGGAACCGCCGACTACGTTGCAGACAAGGATCTGATGATCGCCGTGAATGCCGCGATCCGGCTGGAGCGGCCGCTGCTGGTCAAAGGCGAGCCTGGAACCGGCAAGACCGAGCTCGCGCGCCAAGTGGCGGCCGCTCTTGGGCTCGATATGCTGGAGTGGAACGTCAAGTCGACGACCAAGGCACAACAGGGCCTCTACGAATATGATGCCGTGTCTCGCCTGCGCGACAGCCAACTTGGGGATGCGCGCGTCAACGACGTTAACAACTACATTCGCAAGGGCAAGCTGTGGCAGGCCTTCGTGGCCGAGCGCAAGGCGGTCCTGCTGATCGACGAGATCGACAAGGCGGATATCGAGTTTCCCAATGATCTGCTGCAGGAACTCGACCGGATGGAATTCCACGTCTACGAGACGGGCGAGACTGTTACGGCCAAGGTGAGGCCCATCGTCATCATTACCTCGAACAACGAGAAGGAACTGCCGGATGCATTTCTGCGCCGCTGCTTCTTTCATTACATCCGTTTTCCGGACATCGAGACTTTGGAGAGGATCGTCGAGGTGCACTATCCGGGCATCAAGAAGACGCTGCTGCGCAATGCACTCACCCAGTTCTATGAGATCCGGGAGACGCCAGGTCTGAAGAAGAGGCCCTCGACCTCGGAGGCGCTCGACTGGATCAGACTACTGGTCGCAGAGGATGTGGATCCTGCGGATCTGCGCGGCGCGGCCAAGAACGCGCTGCCGGTGCTGCATGGCGCGCTATTGAAGAATGAACAGGACGTGCATCTTTTCGAGCGGCTGGCCTTCATGGCGCGGCGCGAACGCTGATGTTGCGGGGTGAAGGCCGAAACGAGAAAAGCCCCGCGAACGGGGCTTTCCGGATGCGTGGTGTCACCGATTACTCGGCGGAATCAGCCGAGTCTGCATTAAGCTGGCCGTATTTCTCTTCGCCGATCTTGGAGAGAAGCTCGAGCTGGGTCTCGAGGAAGTCGATATGGCCTTCCTCGTCGATCAGAAGCTGTTCGAAGATCTTCATCGAGACATAGTCGCCGGCCTGATGACAGATGTCGCGCGAAGCCTTGTAGGAGGTGCGTGCGTCGTATTCGCCGGCAAGATCGGCCTCAAGCACTTCCTTAACATTCTGGCCAATGCGCAAAGGGGCGACCTGCTGCAGGTTCGGGTGGCCTTCGAGGAAGATGATCCGGTCGATGATCTTGTCGGCGTGCTGCATTTCCTCGATCGATTCGGCCCGCTCCTTCTTGGCGAGCTTCGTGTAGCCCCAATCGTTGAGAAGGCGGTAGTGCAGCCAGTACTGGTTCACTGCGCCAAGTTCGAGGAACAGTGCCTCGTTGAGCCGTTCAATGACCTTCGGATCACCCTTCATAATCGTTTTCCCTCGTATGAATTGAATGGGCAAAGTCTAGCGCCCCCGTCAGAGGCTGTCGAGCGTTTTTTAGAAGGATTCTAATTCCAGGGTATTCCAATGTCATTCCCGCAGGGCGTGGCAGCTCCTCGGGCGGCGCTGAAGTCCAGCGGTTCCGGGTGTGGTCCGAGCAATGAAGGTGCGTTGAGATCGGCCGCGGCGCGTTTTTGCGTCGCGCTGAGATCAGCCTGCGGCGCGGCGCGCGGCGGTCAGGGCCTGACGGCGTTCGGCCAGTGCGGCCTTCTGTTCTTCGTGGAACTGCTTCAGGCGTTCCATGAAGTTGATGACCTTGGTTTCCTCGGTCTGGCGCTGCGCGTGATATTCTTCGGTGGTGCGAATGATGAGGTCGACGACATTTGGGAAGCATCCGCAACAGCGGCCGCGCTTGCCCATCGCATGATACACCTTGCCGGGAACGATCAGCTGCCAACAGTCTTCATCGAGCATCTCGTTGATGACCGCCTTGATCTCTTTGTCGGTGATGTAATTGCAGCTGCAGACCAGCATGGTCGGGGCACTCGTCAAACATGACATTCACTGTCGCCTTTCTCGTAAACACGATGTCCTTTGTCAAGAAAAATCGCAGACAAGACGACAGATGTGATCGATCCCGGTTTGCGGCCGATCAGTGAAAATTGCGCCCCTTCGGCATGAGGTCGGCCATGGCGCTGCGGCGGGGATGGCCCGGTGGTGGTGCGGCGGGCAGGGGTGAGGGACGTTTCTCCTGCTTTGCCTGACGCGGATCGACGCCCGGACGGCGAACTTCATCCGCATGGGCAAGCGTATCGAGCGTCTTCAGGTCTCCGAGCAGTAGACCCAGCCGGGAGCTGGCATCGACGAGGTGGTCGGCCACGACATGGATGACGCCATGAGCCTTTTGCAGGCGCCCCCGCAGGGCCACCAGCCGCGCTCCCATGACGATAGGCCGGTAGCGCTCGAAGACCTTGGGCCAGACGATGACATTCGCCGTACCGGTTTCATCCTCAATGGTCATGAAGATCACGCCCTTGGCGGAGCCAGGGCGCTGACGGACGAGGACGAGGCCGGCAATCTCCACCTTTGCCCCGTGGGATATGCTTTCCAGATCTGCCGCAGAGCTGAGGCCGGCGCGGTGCATGGCCTCGCGGAGGAACGAGACAGGATGCGCCTTCAGGGAGAAGGTCAGGGTGCGATAATCACTCAAGACCTCCTCTCCGGGTGGCATACGGGGAAGCGTCATCTCTGCCTCCTTCTGGAGGTCATCCTGCCGAACGGTTTCGAAGAGGGGCAGGACTTCGACCGCTGCCTCCCCGTCCAGCGCCTGGGCGGCCCAGAGCGCATCGCGCCTCGACAGGCCGAGCGACGAAAAGCAATCCGCGTCAGCAAGCTTCTCGATCACTGCGCGGGGAAGCCGCGTGCGCAGCCACAGGTCGCGTAGGGAATCATAACCCGCACCTTTTTTAGCAACGAGAAGGTCGACGGCCTCCTTCGGCAGGCCCTTGATCTGACGAAAGCCGAGGCGCACTGCCTTTTGTGAACGGATGACGCCCTTCATCGAGCGATGACGGCCGGCAATGCGCTCGGGATCGAAGGCACATTCTGCGCCCTCGTCCCCTTCGAGCAGGCAATCCCAATGCGAATGGTTGACATCCACAGGACGGATATCCACGCCATGTTCGCGTGCATCGCGAACCAGCTGGGCGGGCGCATAGAAGCCCATGGGCTGGGAATTCAGGATCGCAGCGCAGAAGATATCCGGGTAGAAGGTCTTGAACCAGCAGGAGACATAAACGAGCAGGGCGAAGGAGGCGGCATGGCTTTCCGGAAAACCATATTCGCCGAAGCCTTCGATCTGGCTGAAACAGCGGGCGGCGAATTCCGGATCATAGCCGCGGCGGACCATGCCCTCGACCATGCGTTTCTGGAAGCTCGAGACCTGACCTGTGCGGCGGAAAGTGGCCATTGCGCGCCTTAGCCGGTCGGCCTCCGCAGGGGTGAATTCCGCGGCGGTGATGGCGATCTGCATCGCCTGCTCCTGGAAGAGCGGCACGCCGAGTGTTCGCTCGAGCACTGTGCGCAGCTCCTCGCTCGGATACTCGATCGGCCTGCCGGCCAGCACGTCTTCCCGGCGTTTCAGATAGGGATGGACCATGTTGCCCTGGATCGGGCCGGGGCGGACGATCGCGACTTCGATGACCAGATCGTAGAAACGACGGGGCTTCAGCCGCGGCAGCATGCTCATCTGGGCGCGGCTTTCGATCTGGAAGACGCCGATCGTGTCGGCGCGGCAGATCATGTCATAGACCTCCGGACGCTGGTCCTCGTTGACGGAGGCCAGCGTCTCGTGACGCCCATAATGGATGGACAACAACTTGAAGGCCTTGGCGAGACAGGTGAGCATGCCCAGCGCCAGGACGTCGATCTTCAGGATCTTCAGCGTGTCGAGATCGTCCTTGTCCCATTCTACCATGAAACGGCCATCGGCCGTGTTCATGATCGGAACGACCTCGTCCAGACGATCGCGGGTGATGACGAAGCCGCCGACATGCTGTGACAAATGGCGGGGAAAACCCTGCAGAGCCTGGGCATAGGTGAGGACCCGCCTTGTGGTGGGATCCTGCAGGTCAAGACCTGCCGCCTTTGCCTGTTCCTCGGTGAAATCGCTGGTCCACCAGCCCCATATCGAACCGGCAAGCGCCGACTGCACATCCTGCGAAAGCCCGAAGGCCTTGGCGACCTCACGCCCCGCCGAACGGGCACGATAACTGATGACGGCAGCGGTCAGAGCGGCATGCTCCCGACCATAGGTGTCGTAGATGAAGCGGATGACATCCTCGCGCCTTTCGTGCTCGAAATCGACGTCGATGTCTGGCGGTTCGTCGCGTTCGGTGGAGATGAAGCGGTCAAAGAGCAGCGTCGTCTTCTGGGGGTCGACTTCGGTAATGCCGAGACAGAAGCAGACGGCGGAATTGGCGGCCGATCCGCGGCCCTGGCAGAGAATGCCGACCTCACGGGCATGGCAGACGATCCGATAGACGGTCAGGAAGTAAGGTTCGTAGCGTTTTTCAGCGATGAGCTTCAGCTCATAGTCGAGAAGCCCGAGAACTTTTTTCGGAATGCCGTCCGGATAGCGGTTTCGCGCACCTTCATAGGTCAGGCGGCGCAGCGCCAATGGCGGGGATTCGCCATCGAAGACCTCGTCCGGATATTGATGCGACAGCTCATCCAGCGAGAAATTGAGCTGGCTAAAGAAGCGGATATTGTTGTCGAGAGCTTCTGGCCAGGCGCGCAGGAGCCGGGCCATTTCCACCGGGCTTTTCAAATGGCGCTCAGCATGGGGATGGAGGCGCAAGCCGGCTTCGGCGATCGTGACATGTTCGCGGATGGCAATCGCCACATCGGCGACGGGTTTGCGATCCGGCGCATGGTAAAGCGCGTCATTCGTGGCGATCAGCGGCAGGCCGAGACGGCTGGCTATCCCGGCGAGTTCGGCGAAGGTTTTCTGATCGAAACCATCATAGAGGGGAGTGAGGGCGAGGTAGAGGCGATCGTCCAGCCGGGCCCGGATGGACGCGAGGCGGGTCTCGAACGCTTTGACATCGACAGCTTCGGGCAGCGAAGGCGGCATGGCGACAAAGAGAATATCCTCCGACCATTCCAGGAGATCCGCCTGCCAAAGCGTACAGACGCCTTTCTTCGATCGCAGGTTTGCCTGGCTCAGCATCCGGCAGAGATTGCCCCACCCCTTCCGGTTTTTCGGATAGGCGAGAAGTTCGGGTGTGTCGTCGTCAAAGACCAGACGCGCTCCGGCGCGGAATTCAAGGCCGTTCAGCTTGGCCGCAGCATGCAGGCGCACCACGCCGGCGACCGTGTTGCGGTCGGCAAGGCCCAGGCCCGAGAGGCCCAGAAGAAGTGCCCGCTCCACCAGTTCCTCGGCATGGGAGGCCCCCTCAAGGAAGGAGAAATTGCTTCGAAGGCCGATTTCATAGAAGGGTCTGGCGCTCATGGCAGATGCCTCACGCAAAGAAGCCCTGGAGAAACCAGGTCGGTGTGATCGTGCGCCGCTCGTAGAGGCCCTCGCGATAAAGCCAGAAGCGCTGACCTTCGGTATCTTCTATGCGGAAATAATCCCGAGGCGGGGCATCTTCGCCATCCACCCACCATTCCGGGGCAAGACGTTCCGGTCCGTCGGCCCGGAGGATGCGCCTTTGGACCCGGCGCCAGCGAAAGCTGGCCGGCGGACCGTCGGGTACGGCAGACATGACCTCCACCTCTTCGGGGCGATCAAGCAGGCGCAAGGGGCGAGGACCGCGAGCCGATCTTGCCCCATGTGCCCTTGGCGATGGCAGAGCAAGTGCCTTCAAGGCCTCCGTGATCGGTGCATGCAGCGTTGCTCTCTCCGGCCAATGGCTGGCAAGCGATACGGGCAGGCGGAGCGCCTGTTTCCCGAGGCGTGCGGCGACCTGATCAAGAAAGCGTGCGAGATCTTCCCCGTCATCTTCCTCGGCTCTTAAAGCCGGCTGAGTGTCGTCGAAAGCCTCGCTCAGCAGAATATTGAGCCGGACCAGTTCGAAGCCGAAGCCGGCGTCCAGGTCATCCCGCAGCACGGTGAGACGCTCCTCGAACAGAGCCCGGATGCGCATGGCATCACGCAAAGGGGCAGAGGCGCCGACCTCGATGCGGAAGACGCGGCCATCAACGCGGAAAACCAGAAGCTCGAACAGGCGGCCACCCTCGCCGCGTGCTTCGAGTGATGTCTTCAGGCCAGCTGCCAGACGGCCGGCGAGATCGATGACCTGATCCTCCGTCATGATCGGTTCGGCAAGGCGGCGCTCGGCCGACAGGAGCGGCAGATGGCGCCGTGGCGAGATCGGCTCGCCTTCCCTGCCCAGTGCCTGGTCCAGGCGGAGCATAGGGCCGGAGCCGAAGCGGCGCGTGATCGGTGGTCGGGGTGCCGCCAGCAGATCGGCTATCGTCTTCAGCCCCACCCTGGCAAGGTCCATGACCGTCTGCGGTTCAAGCCTGAGGGCGGCGACCGGAAGGGGAGCGAGTGCTGCTGCCGCCTCTGGCGGCGCAATTCGCTGCGGACCGCCAAAGCGGCTGCAGGCGCGCGCGAGTCCCGGTGTCGGACCAACCGAGATGCGGACGGCAAGGCCGAAGCCGGTGAGGCGATGCTCGGCATCCTGGATCAGTCTTTCTTCGCCGCCGAAAAGATGGGCGCAGCCGGTGATATCAAGCATCAGGCCGTCATCGCCATCCAGCGCGACCAGTGGCGTATAGCGGTCGCACCAGTCGGCGATTGCTTCCAGCAAGGCTCGGTCAGCGGCAGGATCTGCCTCGACCACGTCGAGTTTTGCGCAGATGGCACGGGCCTCAGCCAGTCCTTGCCCAACGCGAAGCCCCACGGTCTCCGCAGCCTCGTCCAAGGCCGTGATCCGCATGGTATTGGCAATCCGGCCGGCGCAGACGAAGGGCGGCCGTTCAGGATGCGTGGTCGAGGCGGGGGGCAAACGCCAGGAGAGCCCCCATCGGCGCCGAGCGATGCGGTCGGTTGGAAGCTTTGGGAAAAAGAGCGACAGGATGCGACGATCCGAGGACGGGTGACTCGAAAGGCTTGAAGAGGCGAAGGCGGCGGTCATCAGAATTCCACTCCAGAATGAGTTCGGGTGAGCCCGGGATGCGGGATTTCTCCGGAACGATGCGAAAGACGGGAGACCCGATGCTGCCGCCCAGCAGGGATCCGTCGGCGAGATACCGCGCCGCCGCCGGCGCGGGTTCGACAGAAAGACGAAGCAGAGCGCTCGAAGCCTCTTCCTCGCCTGCCTGGCGCAGGACAAGCAGCCTGCTCCCGGTGGCACGCGCCTTAAGGCTCAGGCGCCTGCTTTCGGTGAGGCCGAATTTCTTTGGATTGCCATGCACTTCAAGAAGGACGGCGGAGAAGGCGCGGGAGGCGAGGGCTGCCTCGACGAGCCAAAGCGCATCTTCGATGCGGCGTGGCAGGGCATGTACAAGTGTCACTGATGACAGTCCGAAATCGAGAAGACCGGGCGCATAAGCGAGACCTGCTTCACGGACGACATGGGGATCTGCGACGAAAAGCAGGCGTTGTTTCGCCGTTTTGTCCGTCTCTGCAGCCATGAGCGCCAGGGCCAGACCGAAGCCCGTCACTGCCCCTGACTGCTGCAGCCTCCGCCCTCGCATTTCGAGCAAGGCTCCCCGCGCCAGCATCTGGCCCATCAGAGTGTCGAAAAGGCCCTGTTGTTCAAGCTCCTCGTCGCGCGCGTGATCTTGAGCCTGGGCGGGCACAGTTGCCATCAGACGCGCGGCATGGTCCGGCTTTCCCTCGATCCGGGCAATCGCCTCTCGCAAGGCAAAAAGCGTCTCACGCGCCTGAGGGCTCTCGCCCATGACGATCTCTCCTGATGAATTGTTCTCTATTTGTTCTTATGGATTCCAGAGCTTCACGAAAGAGTCAACCGGATTCAAATAAGAATTTATTCCTTGATTGAATTCACTCTCGAAATGGTGCCGCAAAACGCCTATATGTTCGCCAAGTAAGGAGTATCCATGGCCCGCATAGACCAGAGCGAGGATTGGCGCGAAAAACACGCCCCGACGATCAGCACGTTTGAATCGCTGGCGATCGAGGCCTATGGCCATCTGCCGCAGGAATTTCGCGACCTCAGCAAGGATCTCATCATCGAGATTACCGACTTCCCCACAGATGAAGTCTTCGAAGACATGGCGCTCGAAACGCCCTTCGATCTGCTTGGTCTGTTCGAGGGACGCGGGATCTCCGAGCGCTTCTCGATGGAAACGGGCATGGTGCCGAACCGCATCATCCTCTATCGCCGTCCCATCCTCGACTACTGGGCCGAAAACGAGGAAACGCTGGGTGACATCATCACCCATGTGCTGATCCATGAGATCGGCCATCATTTCGGCCTGTCGGATGACGACATGGAGCGGATCGAGGAAAGCGCGGAAGAGGCGGCCGCAGAGCGGTAATTCCGCCCCTCCATCATCCCCCGGAAGGCCGCCGAGACGTACAGCAAGAAACGGGTGGGCGGGCCATGCACGCCTTGCCTATGACCGACCTCTCATCAATGGAGGTCTTCATCATGAACAGTCTTTTTGGCCAGGTTGCCATCATTACCGGCGCATCATCCGGGATCGGACGGGCAACGGCCCGTCTCTTTGCCGAGCATGGGGCAAGCGTCGTTTTGAATGCGCGGGGCGCCGAGGCACTCGAAACTGTGGCGCGTGAGATCCGGCAAACCGGCGGCCAGGCTGCCGTTGTGCCCGGCGACGTGACGCTTGCCGAGACACATGCGCGTCTGGTGGAGGTGGCCATCAGTGATTTCGGTCGACTCGACATCGCCATCAACAATGCCGGCACGGTCGGGAAAATCAGTCCTCTCGCAGGTCTGGATCCAGAGACATGGCATGACGTACTCGACGGCAATCTGACCTCTGCCTTTCTGGCGGCACGGGCGCAAATTCCGGCCATGCTGACCACTGGCGGTGGCGCTCTGGTCTTCGTTTCCAGTTTTGTCGGAACCAGTGTCGGTCTGCCGGGCATGGCCGCGTATGGTGCGGCCAAGGCTGGCTTGATGGGTCTGGTCAAGGGGATTACCGCCGATTATGCGGCCACGGGAATCAGGGCCAATGCCCTGCTTCCCGGCGGCACCGATACGGCCATGGCCGGGGATCAGGCACAGAGAGACTGGGCGGCGTCGCTGCATGCGCTGAAGCGGATCGCACAACCGGAGGAAATCGCGGCAGCCGCTCTTTTCCTCGCAGGCCCCATGGGCAGTTTCGTTGCCGGCTCGGCGCTTTATGCCGATGGCGGCAATGCGGCGGTCAAATAAAACGGGTTATCGCCCCAGGGCCCCCTCAATTCGCATGGCCGAAACGGGCACGATAGGCCGTCGGGCTTGTTGCGAGGCGAGCGCGAAAATGGTGACGGAGCGTGGCTGGCGTGCCAAAGCCCGAGGCGAGGGCGATGTCGTCGAGCGACAGCGCCCCTTCGCGTTCCAAGAGATCGCAGGCATGACGCAGCCGGCGGGTGAGAAGGAACTCGCCCGGGCTGGTGCCGGTCAGATCACGGAACCGGCGTTGAAAGGTGCGGGCACTCATGCCAGCGCGACGGGCCAGGTCGGAAAGAGTAATCTCGCGCTGCAGGTTGAGGTCGATCCAATCGATCAACGGACCCAGCCTGCGGCCTTCGCGCTCTTGCGGTACCGGCTTGACGATGAACTGCGCCTGGCCACCCTCGCGATGGGGCGGCACGACGAGGCGGCGGGCCACGCTGTTGGCGGCCTCTGCGCCAAAATCGCGGCGTACGACATGCAGGCAGAGATCGATGCCGGCGGCACTTCCGGCGGCTGTCAGGATCTCACCTTCGTCAACGTAGAGAACATCCGGATCGAGGCGGATCTCAGGGTGGCGCGCGGCGATCGCATCGGCATACCGCCAATGTGTCGTGGCGCGGCGGCCATCAAGCAGACCAGTGGCCGCGAGAACGGCAACCCCTGAGCAGAGTGACATCAGGCGGGTACCCCGGGCATGGGCGGATCGCAGGGCATCCACAAGCGAGGCCGGCACCGCCTCGTCGATCCCGCGCCAGCCGGGGACGACAATGAGATCCGCTTCCGCCAACAGCTCCAGCCCGCCTGCTGTGGTCACGGTGAGGCCACCTGCCGCGCGCAGGGGGCCGGGCTCTATGCCTGTCGTGGCGTGGCGATACCAGTCTTTCCCCATTTCCGGCCGAGCAAGACCAAAAACCTCCACGGCTACGCCAAATTCGAAGGTGCAGAGCCCGTCATAGGCGAGTGTCACGACGCGTGGCCCGCAGAGTGGGGAGGATGTGAAGGGGGAGGGGCGTGCAGCCATTGGCGTGATCTTTACGCATGTTGTCATTCGCGCCAGTTTCCCGAAACGGCAGGAAAAGGCAAGGTCCACGCATTGCCCATCGCCCATTGCAGGAGCTTGATATGCCCAGTCTCGTCAGTGAAATCCCAGCCGCCGATCCTGCCCTTGTTGTTCAGCATTATGCAGCGCGGCTCGCCTTCGAGACCGATTGCTGGGATGTGCATGAGGTAATGAGCCGTGGCGAGGCGGACTTCGTGCTTCTCGACGTGCGTGGACCGAAGCTGTTCGAACGGGGTCACCTGCCCGGTGCGATCAACCTGCCGCATGGCAAGATGACCGAGCGGAAGATGGCCGAATGGCCTGATGATACGCTGTTCGTCGTCTATTGCGCCGGGCCGCATTGCAACGGCACAGACCGAGCCGCACTCCGGCTGGCGCGGCTCGGCCGCAGGGTCAAGGTGATGATCGGCGGCATGACCGGCTGGGCGGATGAAGGCTTCGCGGTCGCAACCGGCGCCTGAACCTGCCCGGCGAAGCGCTCATCCTGCCAGATGGGCGAACTCGGCGACGACTTCTTCATAAACGCGGCGCTTGAAGGGCACGATCAGGCCTGGAAGGTCATGCATCGGCTTCCACTCCCAGGCATCGAATTCCGCCTCATGACCACTAGGCGGCGGGTTGATGGCGATCTCGCTTTCATCGCCTTCGAAGCGGAAGGCGAACCAGCGTTGCGTCTGACCGCGGAACTTGCCCTTCAAACCGATGCCGATCAATTCGGGGGGCAGATCATAGTTGATCCAGCGGCTTGCCTCGGCCAGAAGCGACACGGTCTTGATGCCGGTCTCCTCGTAGAGCTCACGCATGGCGGCGGGAAGCGGATCTTCGCCCGGGTCGATACCTCCCTGGGGCATCTGCCAGAGCTGCGGTGAACCGTCATACTCCGAATTCCCCTCCGGAATGCGACGACCGGACCAGACGTGCCCGTTGTGGTTCAGCACCATGATCCCGACGCAGGGACGGTAGGGCAGGTCTTCGGCCTTCACCTGCGGCTTTTTCGAAGCGGATTCGGTCATTCTGGTTTCCTCAGGGGCTATTCTCATTCGCAAGCGCTGAGACGCCGACAAACTCGATGCCGCGCGCGACGGCCTCGTTGCGCCATTCGGTGACAGCTGCAATCGTTTCGTCGAAGGCGGCGCCGACACCGATCGCCTGGCCGTTGCGTCGCGCGATACGCTCCAGTTCATCTAGCTTAGCGAGGATCGCCTGGCGGTCGACCTGGCCGTCGATCATGACATCGGCATAGGCGTGTGGAAATCCGATCGCCTTGGCGAAATCCCCGGACAGGGAACGGGCGGTCGATCCGTCGTCAAGGAACATCAGGCCCCGCTTGGCGATGTCACGCATGACCGGATCCATGGCCTTGTCATCGGCCAGAAAGCGGGCGCCCATATAGTTCATGATGCCGGTGTAGTTGGAGATCTGCGCCATGGCTTGATGCAGATTGGCGATATTGCTGGCGGTCGCCTTGTCGGCAAGCAAGGTGCCTCGCCCCGGATCCGTTGCCGGATAGTCAAAGGGCTCCATCGGGACCTGCAGGACGATCTCGTGTCCCTTGCGCCGGGCCTCCTGCATCCAGCGCTGCAGGCTGTTGCCGGTTGCCGCGAAAGCCAGCGTGATGTCTTCTGGCAGTTCGCGAACCGCCTTCTGGCTGCCGGTCTGGCTGAGGCCAATGCCACCGATGACGATGGCAATCCGGGTGCCGCGTGCGCCGGACCATGGGCGGGCATAGAAGTCGACCGGGCGCAGACCGGAGGCGGAAACCGTGGGAAGCCCACCGGCATCCGTCATCTCGATCAAATCTTCGTTGGGCTGACCTGCCAGACGCGGGTCCTGTATAGAGTTCGAGCCGATAACCACCGGGCCCTGACGGGCATTCGGACTGAAGGTGGTCACAACATTCCCGTCCGCCGTCGTCGTGCGGCGGATGACGGCGCCGTCGTTTGGACCGCTCCTGGCGATCCCTGCCGGACCTTCCGTTGGACTACGATCCGTCTCGATTCCGGCGATGTCTTTTGCTTCAGGAGGTGTCGGCGTCAGGCCGATCGGCGCGGCTGTACGCAGTCCTGCCGGCGAAAGCGCTGTCCAGGCAGACAGACCGGACAGCATCAAAACGGCAAGAACCGACGACACTGTAGAGAGCTTGACGCCCCCCTTGTCCCGGTTCTTGCTCTTTCGCTCCTGACCGAGCGGTGCATGAAGATCCATGCGAAACTTCCAGTGATGCCGTCGGCCCGGATATGAAGAGGCCGCCCGCGCATCATCGATACGCGGGCGGCCCAATTCAAGTGCTTACTGAAGCGATGCCTTCTGCGGGTCGGCCGGGAAGGCCGGATCCGTCTTCACGCCGCGCAGCAGATCAAGTGCGTAATTGAGCTGCACGTCATCCTTGGCTTCCGGCGGGACATAGGCAACGGAACCAGAGCCTTCCTCATTCTCGTTCTGGCCCTTGATATGGCCCGGGAGGGAGGATTCGCCTTCCGTGCGAACCTTGCCCTGGAGGTCTTCCGGAAGCGGCTGTTCCACCTTGATGTCAGGCTCGATGCCAGTTCCCTGGATCGACTTGCCAGAGGGTGTGTAATAGAGCGCGGTCGTCAGGCGCAGCGCACCCTTTTCGCCCATCGGAATGATGGTCTGAACCGAACCCTTGCCGAAGGAGCGGGTGCCCAGAACCGTTGCACGCTTCAGATCCTGCAGGGCGCCGGCCACGATTTCAGAGGCCGAGGCCGATCCGCCATTGACCAGCACGATGACCGGCTTGCCGTCGGTCAGGTCGCCAGCCGTCGCGTTGAA
>OGCL01000346.1_pt1 | contig 51948 bp, 71 predicted proteins | sample 1570041 | NCBI WGS metagenome assembly OGCL01 (sample SAMN06266162, study PRJEB24511) | hot springs metagenome | isolation source: Hot spring water | place: South Africa: Limpopo | collected 2015-06-22
AAGATCGCCCTGTTCACCAACGTCGAAGAGCGTGCGGTGATCAGCCTGGAAGACGTCGACACCATCTACAAGATTCCCGGCGTGCTGCATGCCCAGGGCCTGGATGACTATGTGGTGGAGCGCTTCGGTCTGGAGTGTGGCGGTGCCGATCTGTCCGAGTGGGACCGCGTGGTGGATGCCAAGCTGCATCCCGAGAAGGAAGTCACCATCGCCATGGTCGGCAAGTACATGGAACTGCTGGATGCCTACAAGTCGCTGATCGAGGCCATGAGCCACGCCGGCATCCAGAACCGTACCAAGGTCAACCTGCGCTATATCGATTCCGAAGATATCGAGAACAAGGGCACCAGCCTGCTCGAAGGCGTGGACGCCATCCTGGTGCCGGGCGGCTTTGGTCTGCGCGGCGTGGAAGGCAAGATCAAGACCGTGCAGTACGCCCGTGAGAACAAGATTCCCTACCTGGGTATCTGCCTGGGCATGCAGGTGGCGGTTATCGAGTACGCCCGCAATGTGTTGGGCTGGAGCGATGCCAACTCCACCGAATTCGATGCTGCCAGTACTCATCCGGTGGTCGGCCTGATCACCGAATGGCAGGACGCCACTGGTGAGGTGGAGAAACGCAGCGATGCTTCCGATCTGGGCGGCACCATGCGCCTGGGCGCCCAGGAGTGCCAGCTGCAGGCCGGCTCGCAGGTACATGCCTGCTACGGCAAGGATGTGATAGTCGAGCGTCATCGCCATCGCTATGAAGTGAACAACAACCTGCTGCCGCAACTGATCGAGGCTGGCCTGAAGGTCAGCGGCCGTTCCGGCGACGGTGCCCTGGTGGAAGTGGTCGAGGCACCGGAGCATCCCTGGTTCGTCGCCTGCCAGTTCCACCCGGAGTTCACCTCCACGCCGCGCGACGGTCATCCGCTGTTCAGCGGTTTCGTCAACGCCGCGCTGGCCCAGCAAGCGAAAAAGGCTTAAGGCATGACTCAGAAGATCATCAAGGTTGGCAATATCGAGATCGCCAACGACAAGCCCTTCGTGCTGTTCGGCGGCATCAACGTCATCGAATCCCGCGACCTGGCCATGCGCGCCTGCGAGGAATATGTACGGGTCACCGAGAAACTCGGCATCCCCTATGTGTTCAAAGCCAGTTTCGACAAGGCCAACCGCTCCTCCATCACTTCCTTCCGTGGCCCCGGCCTGGAAGAGGGCATGAAGGTCTTCGAGGAAGTGAAGAAGACCTTCGGCGTGCCGGTGATCACCGATGTGCATGAGCCCCATCAGGCCCAGCCGGTGGCGGATGTGTGCGACATCATCCAGCTGCCGGCCTTCCTCTCGCGGCAGACCGATCTGGTGGTGGCCATGGCCAAGACCGGCGCGGTCATCAATATCAAGAAGGCCCAGTTCCTTGCGCCCCAGGAAATGAAGCACATCCTGACCAAGTGCATGGAAGCCGGTAATGATCAGCTGATCCTCTGCGAGCGTGGCTCCTCCTTCGGTTACAACAACCTGGTGGTGGACATGCTCGGCTTCGGCATCATGAAGCAGACCAACTTTCCGGTGTTCTTCGACGTGACCCACGCCCTGCAGATGCCCGGCGGTCGCGCCGACTCTGCGGGCGGTCGTCGCGCCCAGGTGACCGACCTGGCCAAGGCCGGCATGAGCCAGGGCCTGGCCGGTCTGTTCCTCGAAGCCCATCCGGACCCGGACAATGCCAAGTGTGATGGCCCCTGTGCCCTGCGTCTGGACAAACTGGAGCCCTTCCTCACCCAGCTCAAGCAGCTGGATGACCTGATCAAGAGTTTTGCGCCGATCGAGACTGCCTGAACGGCAAAATCTCCGGTAAAGTGCGCGGCAGATATTTTCTGACTTCAAGGTCAGGTATCGCCGCCTACGGCCGCCGAAACCGGCCGACATCCTTTTACAGCAATAATCTGGAGTGCTTAACGCGATGGCAAAGATCGTCGATATCAAGGGTCGTGAAGTTCTCGACTCCCGCGGCAATCCCACGGTGGAAGCCGATGTAATCCTCGAAGGCGGCATCATCGGCAGCGCCTGCGCGCCGTCCGGTGCCTCCACCGGTTCGCGTGAAGCGCTGGAACTGCGTGACGGTGACAAGAGCCGTTACCTGGGCAAGGGTGTGCTCAAGGCCGTGGCCAATATCAATGGCCCGATCCGCGACCTGCTGCTGGGTAAGGATGCCACCGCCCAGGCCGAGCTGGACCGCGCCATGATCGAGCTGGACGGTACCGAGAACAAGGCCAAGCTGGGCGCCAATGCCATCCTCGCCGTGTCCCTGGCTGCCGCCAAGGCCGCCGCCACCGCCAAGGGCGTGCCGCTGTACGCGCATATCGCCGACCTGAACGGTACACCGGGCCAGTACTCCATGCCGGTGCCGATGATGAACATCATCAACGGCGGCGAGCATGCCGACAACAACGTCGATATCCAGGAATTTATGGTGCAGCCGGTTGGCGCCAAGACCTTCTCCGACGCCCTGCGCATGGGTACCGAGATCTTCCATCACCTCAAGGCTGTACTGAAGGCCCGTGGCCTGAGCACCTCGGTGGGTGACGAAGGTGGTTTTGCACCGAACCTGGCCTCCAACGAAGATGCCCTGGCCGCCATCGCCGAGGCCGTAGCCAATGCCGGCTACAAGCTGGGCACTGACGTGACCCTGGCCCTGGACTGCGCCTCCAGCGAGTTCTACAAGGACGGCCAGTATGATCTGGCCGGCGAAGGCAAGGTGTTCAGCGCTGAAGGCTTTGCCGACTACCTGGCCGGCCTGACCCAGCGCTACCCGATCATCTCCATCGAAGACGGCATGGACGAGTCCGACTGGGCTGGCTGGAAAGTGCTGACCGACAAGATCGGTGCCAAGGTGCAGCTGGTCGGCGACGACCTGTTTGTAACGAATACCAAAATTCTCAAGCGCGGCATCGACGAGTCGATCGGCAACTCGATCCTGATCAAGTTCAACCAGATCGGTTCCCTGACCGAAACCCTGGAAGCCATCCAGATGGCCAAGGCCGCCGGTTACACCGCGGTCATCTCGCACCGCAGCGGCGAAACCGAAGACAGCACCATCGCCGACCTGGCCGTGGGTACTGCTGCCGGCCAGATCAAGACCGGTTCGCTGTGTCGTTCGGATCGCGTGTCCAAGTACAACCAGCTGCTGCGCATCGAGGAGCAGCTGGCAGGCAAGGCTCCCTACAAGGGTCGCGCCGAGTTCCGCGGTTAGTCGTCTAATCACGATCTGCTGCGCGTCGGCCCTGCTGCGTTAAAAACAGGCTCGGAATGCTCATGTACACCAGTACACTCCGCTTCCTCGCCTGTTTTTGCCTTGCAGGTCTCTAGCTCGCAAGATCTTGTTAGCTGTAAAAGGGGCGACGTGAGTCGCCCTTTTTTATAGTGTTTCAGGAAATCGAAGCATGGATGCAGTAACCGATAATGTCCGTCCACCCATCAGTCGGCTTCTTTTCAAGCATGTGCGCAGCCCCTACCATGCCGATGACTCAAGCCGCGAGCCGCCCCATGCGTAATCACCATTGGTTATTCGTCGTACTGATCCTGCTCCTGGCAGGGCTGCAGTATCGTCTGTGGGTGGGTGACGGCAGTCTGGCTCAGGCCAGCCATCTCAAGCAGCAGATTGCCGATCAGCGCGCCGAGAACGAGCGGTTGCACGAGCGCAATCGTATCCTCGAAGCGGAAGTGCTGGAGCTCAAGCAGGGCATGGAAACCGTCGAGGAGCGCGCCCGTCAGGAGCTGGGCATGGTCAAAGAGGGCGAAACCCTCTATCTGCTGACCGAATGAACATGCAACGGCACCTGCCATTCTGGGTGGTGATTCCGGCCGCCGGTATCGGCGCACGCATGCAGGCCGACCGCCCCAAGCAATACCTGGAGCTGGCCGGCAAGAGCATTCTCGAACACAGCCTGCAGGGTTTTCTGGAGCATCCCGATCTGCTGGGCCTGGCCCTGTGTCTGGCCGAGCAGGATCCCTACTGGCCGCAACTGGCGTTGGCCAGCGACCCGCGTATCCTGCGTTGCGCCGGCGGACGGGAACGTGCCGACTCGGTACTTTCCGGTCTGCAGGCGCTGCAGCAACAGGGTGCGGCCGAGCAGGACTGGGTGCTGGTGCATGATGCGGCCCGGCCCAATCTGGCCCGCAGTGATCTGGACAAACTGCTCGGCGAGCTGGCAGGCGATCCGGTGGGTGGCCTGCTGGCGGTGCCGGCCCGGGATACGCTCAAGCAGATGGGCGCCGATGGGCGGGTGGCCTGTACCCTGGATCGGGCGCAGATCTGGCAGGCCTATACCCCGCAGATGTTCCGTCTTGGGCCGCTGCGTGAGGCGCTCGGCGCTGCCCTCACGGCGGGGATGCCGGTGACCGACGAGGCTTCGGCCATGGAGTGGGCGGGCCACGCGCCCCGCTTGGTCGAAGGGCGCGCGGACAATCTCAAGGTAACCCGGCCGGAGGATCTGCAGCTGCTGGCCGGGCTTTGGGGTAGGGGCGTCAGCTGATCCGGTTCTTGCTGATATCCCGCTCCAGTACGGTGCCCAGCTTGCTGATGGCCCCTTCGATGGCCTTTTCCAGATGATCGGCATTATGTGACACCGAGATCGGTTCGCGGCCTTTGGGGCGCGCTTCGATCAGGCAGCGTTTGTCGTTGCCGCCGGCCTTGTGGGCATTCTCGTCGCGCAGGTGCACTTCGACCCGGGTCAGGTGGTCGTCGAAGCGTTTGATCTTTTCCTCCACGCGCTTGCTGATGCTGGCCATAAAGTCTTGCGAAGCTTCGATATGGTTGTCGCTGTTGACCAGGATTTGCATGGTGTCGACCTCTCTGGGTGGGTAGGCGGGTCCTTGTCTGACGCGCCTCGGGCGAGTGGGTTCAGCTATGGCTGTGACATTCTGTTGCTGTGCGGCTGGTATTCCTGACGCTGCGCCAGGCCCTGCTTGAGAAAGTCCACCAGTTGCCGCACCTTCGGCGACAGGTGCCGCTGCTGCGGGTACAGGGCCCAGACCGCGGTGTCCGGTGGTTGCTGGCTGTCCAGCAGGGACACCAGAGCGCCGCTGTGCAGATGCTCCAGTACATAATAGTCCGGCAACTGGCACAGCCCCAGGCCGCGCAGTGCCGCCTCCAGCACCGCCTGGCCGCTGTTGCAGCGCCAGTTGCCCTGCACCCGTAGGCTGGCGTCGCGACCGTCCAGCTGAAAGCTCCAGTGATCGGAACTGCCGATCAGGCAGTTATGCCGCGCCAGTTCCGACAGTGAATGAGGGCGCCCATAGCGCTGCAGGTAGGCCGGTGCGGCGCACAGGTACATGACCCGGGGGGCCAGGCGTGTGGCCACCAGGCGCGAGTCCTGCAGACGACCCAGGCGAATGGCCAGGTCCAGCCCTTCGTGCAGCAGGTCCAGGGTGCGGTTGCTCAGTTCGATCTCCACCCGCAACTGCGGGTGACGGCACATAAAGTCGGTTACCAGCGGCACGATAAAGCGCTCGCCATAGGCCACCGCACAGGTCATGCGCAGCAGCCCCTTGGGCTCGCCACCCAGATCGCTGACGGCGCGCAGGGCCTCCTCACGGGCATCCTGCAGGCGCTGGCAGTGCTGCAGAAAGGTCTGCCCGGCTTCGGTCAGCGTCACGCGCCGGGTACTGCGATAGAACAGGCGGCTCTGCAGGCGCTCCTCCAGGCGGGCCACCTGGCGGCTTACCTGTGAGGATGACAAACCCAGGCGTTGTGCAGCGGCACTGAACTGGCCGCACTCGGCCACGGCGACAAACTCGTCCAGACCTTCCCAGCGATTCATGCAGCCTCTCCTTGTTGGGTGCCGATCATTATCCCTATATAGCAATAATGTTTTGTTTATTGCTGGATTATCTATCTTGAGCACTGATCTACACTCTGCGCCACCGTTGAATCCGCTGGAGAGCGATCATGATCAAGTCCCGTGCCGCCGTAGCCTTTGCCCCCAATCAGCCGCTGCAGATTGTTGAAGTCGACGTGGCGCCGCCCAAGGCCGGCGAAGTGCTGGTGCGCATCGTGGCTACCGGGGTGTGCCACACCGATGCCTACACCCTGTCCGGCGAGGACAGCGAAGGGGTGTTTCCGTGCATCCTCGGCCATGAGGGTGGCGGTATCGTCGAGGCGGTGGGTGAAGGCGTGACCTCCCTGGCCGTGGGCGATCATGTGATCCCGCTCTATACCGCCGAATGCCGCACCTGCAAGTTCTGCACATCCGGCAAGACCAACCTGTGCCAGGCGGTGCGCGCCACCCAGGGCAAGGGCCTGATGCCCGATGGCACCAGCCGTTTTTCCTACAACGGTGAGCCGATCTACCACTATATGGGCTGCTCGACCTTCTCCGAGTACACCGTGCTGCCGGAGATTTCCCTGGCCAAGATTCCCCAGGAGGCGCCGCTGGAGAAGGTCTGCCTGCTCGGCTGCGGCGTCACCACCGGTATCGGTGCGGTGCTCAACACCGCTAAAGTGGAGGAGGGCGCTACCGTGGCCATCTTCGGTCTGGGCGGCATCGGCCTGGCGGCGATTATCGGCGCGAAGATGGCCAAGGCTTCACGCATCATTGCCATCGATATCAACCCGGCCAAGTTCGCAATCGCCCGCGAGCTGGGGGCTACCGACTGCGTCAATCCCAAGGATTTCGCCAAGCCGATTCAGGAGGTTATCGTCGAGATGACCGACGGCGGGGTGGACTACTCCTTCGAGTGCGTCGGCAATGTGCAGCTGATGCGCGCCGCGCTGGAGTGTTGTCACAAGGGCTGGGGCGAGTCGACCATTATCGGCGTGGCCCCGGCCGGTGCGGAAATCAGCACCCGGCCATTCCAGCTGGTGACCGGGCGGGTCTGGCGCGGCAGCGCCTTCGGTGGGGTCAAGGGTCGTACCGAACTGCCCAGCTATGTGGAAAAGGCGCAGAAGGGCGAGATACCCCTGGATACCTTTATCACCCACAACATGCCGCTGGATGACATCAACAAGACCTTTGACCTGATGCATGAAGGCAAGAGCATCCGCACCGTTATCCATTTCTGATAGCTGCACACCGGCAGTTCGTAGGGTGCGCCGTGCGCACCGCAAACCCCTGGTGCGCATGGCGCACCCTACGGAGATTGGCATGACCCTGGAAATCGTCTCCAGCAACAAGAGCTTTGGCGGCTGGCACAAGCGCTATCGCCACCGCTCCAGCACACTCAACTGCGCAATGCAGTTCGCCGTCTATCTGCCGCCCCAGGCCGAGCAGGGTGGCAAGCTGCCGGTGCTGTACTGGCTGAGCGGCCTGACCTGCACCGACGAGAACTTTATGCAAAAGGCCGGGGCGCAGAAGCTGGCGGCCGAGCTGGGCCTGATCATTGTCGCGCCGGATACCAGCCCGCGCGGCGAGGGGGTGGCGGATGATCCGGACGGCACCTGGGATTTTGGCCTGGGTGCAGGCTTTTACCTCAATGCCACCCAGGAGCCCTGGGCGCGGCATTACCGCATGCACGACTATGTGGTGCAGGAATTGCCGGCCCTGATCGAGGCCCACTTCCCGGTATCTGACCGGCGCGGTATCAGCGGCCATTCCATGGGCGGGCATGGGGCGCTGGTGTGTGCCCTGCGCAACCCCGGGCGCTATCAGTCGCTGTCGGCCTTTGCACCGATCAGCAATCCGCTGAACTGTCCCTGGGGTGAGAAGGCCTTCAGCCATTACCTGGGCGAAGACCGTGCCCGCTGGCGTGAATGGGATGCCTGTGCGCTGCTGGCGGAGGCGACGGAAAAACTGCCGATCCTGGTGGATCAGGGTGATCGCGATGACTTCCTGGAGAACCAGCTCAAGCCCGATGCCCTCAAGGCGGCTGCTGAAGCTGCGAACCATCCGCTGACCCTGCGCCTGCAGCCGGGCTACGACCATAGCTACTACTTTATTGCCAGCTTTATCGACGACCATCTGCGGCATCACGCGGCGGCACTTGTGTAGGGTGTGCCATGCGCACCTTAAAGTCAGACGGTGCGCACGGCGCACCCTACACCGGCCTGTGCATGTAGAATCACGCCCTGACTTTTTCAGGGCGTTTTTTTATGCGAATTGGCCACGGCTACGATGTGCACCGTTTCGGCGAGGGCGACTTCATCACCCTGGGGGGCGTGCGGATTCCCCACAGGTTCGGTCTGGTCGCCCATTCCGATGGCGATGTGCTGCTGCATGCCCTGAGCGATGCCCTGCTTGGTGCGGCGGCCCTGGGCGATATCGGCAAGCATTTCCCCGACACCGACCCGACCTTCAAGGGCGCGGACAGCCGTGCGTTACTGCGCCATGTGCTTGGCCTGGTTCAGGGCAAGGGGTGGCAGGTCGGCAATGTCGACGCCACCATCGTCGCCCAGGCGCCGAAGATGGCGCCGCATATCGAGACCATGCGTGCGCGGATCGCCGAAGACCTGCAGGTGAGTCTGGATCAGGTCAACGTCAAGGCTACCACCACCGAGAAGCTCGGCTTCACCGGCCGTGAAGAAGGCATTGCAGTGCATGCCGTGGCGCTGCTGGTGGCGCGATGAACGAGTTTGACTTGCTCGGCCCGCGTGCCCATGGCGAGCCGTGCGGCACGGCGGTGCTCAAGGCCGTGGCGGAAGATTTTCAGGTCGACGAGGTGCTGGATATTCCCCTGGCCGGTGAGGGTGAGCATCTCTGGCTGTGGGTGGAAAAGCGCGAGCTGAACACCGAAGAGGCGGCCAAACGTATCGCCCGCGCCGCCGGTGTGCCGCTGAAGTTGATCAGTTACGCCGGGCTCAAGGACCGCCAGGCCCTGACCCGCCAGTGGCTCAGCCTGCACCTGCCGGGCAAGGCCAATCCCGATCTGAGCGCGGCCGAGGATGCCAGCCTGCGCATCCTCAAGCAGGTGCGCCATAGCCGCAAACTGCAGCGCGGCGCCCATGCCGCCAATGGCTTTACCCTGCGCCTGACCCGGCTGAGCGCCGATCGCGAGGCCCTGGAGCAGCGTTTGCGGCAGATCGCGGCCCAGGGCATTCCCAATTATTACGGCCTGCAGCGCTTCGGCTTCGAGGGCGGCAACCTGGCCCATGCTCGCCATTGTGCGGCGAACCACAGCCTGCCCGAGAAGCGCAATGTACGTTCGCGGCTGCTCTCGGCGGCGCGCAGCTACCTGTTCAACCGGGTACTGGCCGAGCGGGTTGCCGCCGGCAGCTGGAACCGGGCGCTGCCTGGGGATCTGCTGGCCTTTACCGACAGTCGCAGTTTTTTCCCCGCCGGCGAGGCCGAGTGCCAGGACCCGCGCCTGGCGCAGCTCGATCTGCACCCCACCGGCCCCTTGTGGGGTGCCGGGCTGTCCAGCGCGGCCGGTGTAGCCCAGGCCCTGGAGCAGGCGCTGGCCGAGCGCGAAAATCTGCTGGTCGACTGGCTGGCAGAAGCGGGCATGGCGCACGAACGGCGTATCCTGCGCCTCCCCATTGGCGGTCTGTCGTGGCATTATCCCGAGCCTGACATTCTGCAACTGGAATTCGTCCTGCCGGCTGGATGCTTTGCCACCGCATTGGTGCGCGAGCTGGTCGATCTGTTGCCTGCAGGGCAGACGGACAACCCATGCGTATTCTGATTTCCAATGACGACGGCGTGGCCGCACCTGGCCTGGCCGCGTTGCATGACGCCCTGGCCGGCTATGCCGAGTGTGCGGTGATCGCCCCCGATCAGGACAAGAGTGGCGCCAGCAGTTCGCTGACCCTCGATCGTCCGCTGCACCCGGTGACCCTGCCCAACGGCTTTATCAGCCTCAACGGTACCCCCACCGATTGCGTGCACCTGGGCCTCAACGGCCTGCTGCCGCAGGTGGCGGACCTGGTGGTGTCGGGTATCAACCTGGGCGCCAACCTGGGTGATGACGTGCTCTATTCCGGTACCGTGGCCGCCGCCCTGGAAGGGCGTTTCCTGGCCCGCCCGGCCTTTGCCTTCTCACTGCTGTCGCGCCTGCCGGACAACCTGCCGACCGCCGCCTATTTCGCCCGCAAGCTGGTCGAGGCCCATGAACAGCTCGACCTGCCGCCGCGCACCGTACTCAATGTGAATATCCCCAACCTGCCGCTGGAACATATCCGCGGCATCCAGTTGACCCGCCTGGGCCATCGCGCCCGCGCCGCCGCGCCGGTCAAGGTGGTCAACCCCAGGGGCAAGGAGGGCTACTGGATTTCGGTGGCCGGGGATGCTGAGGACGGCGGCCCGGGTACGGATTTCCATGCGGTGATGCAGGGCTATGTCTCGGTCACCCCGTTGCAGCTGGACCGCACCTTCCAGGAAGGCCTGAACCGTCTGCAACCCTGGTTGGAGGGCCTGCTGTGATGCGCCGCGAGCAGGACGAACTGCACCACCGGGGGATCGGCATGACCTCCCAGCGCACCCGCGAACGTCTGATCCAGCGCCTGTACGAAGAAGGCCTGTCCAACGCCCATGTGCTGGAAACCATTCGTCGCACGCCGCGCCACCTGTTTGTCGACGAAGCCCTGGCGCATCGCGCCTATGAAGACACCGCGCTGCCCATCGGCAACAACCAGACCATCTCCCAGCCCTATATGGTCGCGCGCATGAGCGAGCTGCTGCTGGCCGCCGGGCCGCTGGACAAGGTGCTGGAGATTGGCACCGGCTCGGGCTACCAGACCGCCATCCTGGCGCAGCTGGTGGAGCGGGTGTTCACCGTTGAGCGTATCCAGAGCCTGCAGGACAAGGCCAAGGAGCGCCTGGCCCAGCTCAACCTGCGCAACGTGGTGTTTCGCTGGGGCGATGGCTGGGAAGGCTGGAATGCCCTGGGCCCCTACAACGGCATCATCGTCACCGCGGCGGCCGCCGATGTTCCCCAGGCCCTGCTCGATCAGCTGGCTCCCGGTGGGCGTCTGGTGATTCCGGTGGGCGCTGGTGATGTTCAGGAGTTGTTGCTGATCGTGCGCGAGGAGGACGGTTTTTCCCGCCAGGTCCTCGACGCGGTGCGTTTCGTGCCCCTGCTCCATGGGCCCCTGGCCTGATTTCAGCTGATATGGATGGAACCATGAAGAAGTACTTTCTGCTCTATGGCAAAGGCCTGGCCATGGGCGCGGCCGATGTGGTGCCCGGTGTCTCCGGTGGCACCGTGGCCTTTATCACCGGTATCTATGATGAGCTGCTGCGCTCCATCGCCAGCATTCCCGCCGCGGCCCTGATGCTGTTGCGCGGGCGCATTGTCGATGCCTGGCGCGCGGCCAATGCCACCTTTCTGCTGGTGCTGCTGCTCGGCATCCTGACCAGCGTGCTCAGCCTGGCCCGGCTGATCACCTACCTGCTGGCCGAACAGCCGATACCGGTCTGGTCGTTCTTCTTCGGCCTGATCCTGGTCTCGGCCCATCTGGTGGCCAGGGAGATCCAGCGCTGGAACTGGAGTCGCGGCCTGAGCTTCGTGCTGGGTGCCGCTTTTGCCTACTGGATTACCGTGGCCTCGCCGGTGCAGCTGGGCAGTGACCCCTTCAGCCTGTTCCTGGCCGGTGCCATCGCTATCTGCGCGATGATCCTGCCGGGCATCTCCGGCAGTTTTATCCTGGTGCTGCTGGGCCTGTATGCGGTGGTGCTGGGGGCCGTGAAAAGCTTCGATCTGTTGCTGCTGGCGGTGTTCGCCAGTGGCTGCCTGGTCGGCCTGATCTGCTTTGCCAGCCTGCTACGCTGGCTGTTGGTGCGCTGGCGCGATCTTAGCCTGGCGTTCCTCACCGGCCTGATGCTGGGCTCACTGAACAAGATCTGGCCCTGGAAGCAGACCCTGACCTGGCGTACCGATCGCCATGGCGAGCAATTGCCCCTGCTGCAGGCTAACCTGTTGCCCGGGCGCTTTGCCGAGATCAGCGGTCAGGACCCGCAACTGCTGCTGGCCATTCTGCTGGCCCTGGGCGGTGTTCTGCTGGTGCTGGGGCTGCAATGGCTGGCCGGGCGGGATGAGGCAAAGGCTGATGCGGCGCAGTAATTGCGGCACAATGCAGCGCTTGGCGCCAGGCGAGGGGAGAAACGGGTGAGTTTACCGGGCAAGCAGATACGCACAGGCTTTAACCGCGCGGCGCAGACCTTGCTGTGTGCGGCGCTGGTGCTGGCCGGTTGTGCCAGCCCGCCCCCCGGTGGCGTGCAGGTGGTCGAGCGCAGCGGCAATCGGCCGCTGGCGCCCGTGGCTCAGCAGCGCCAGCCGGTCACCTCCGGGCAGTATGTGGTGCAGCGCGGCGATACCCTGTACTCCATCGCCTTTCGGTTCGGCTGGGACTGGAAGGCCCTGGCTGCACGCAATGGCATAGTCGAGCCCTACCTGATCCGGGTGGGGCAGGTGATTCGCTTCGATGGCGCCCCGGTGCCACGTGCGCCACAGCAGGTGGCCAGTGCCCCGGCGCCGCGCCCCACGCAGGCGCCGCAGCCCAGCCAGCCGGTCCAGCCCCCGGTGCGCCAGCCGGCGCCCGTGCAACCCGCACCACCGGTGGCGCGCACGCCGAGTGCGCCGGTTACCCCGTCACAGCCGTCGGCCACTGGTTGGCGCTGGCCCGCCCAGGGCGCGGTGATCAGTCGTTTTTCCTCAAACAGTAGTTTGAATAAAGGCATTGATATCGCCGGTGAATTGGGCCAGCCTGTTTCTGCTGCGTCTGATGGGTCGGTGGTGTACGCCGGGAGTGGTTTACGGGGCTACGGCGAGTTGCTGATCATCAAGCATAGCGATACCTATGTAAGCGCCTACGGGCACAACCGCAGGCTGTTGGTGCAGGAGGGGCAAAAGGTCAAGGCCGGGCAAATCATTGCCGAGATGGGTTCCACGGGTACTGATCGGGTGAAGCTGCACTTCGAAATTCGCCGTCAGGGCAAGCCCGTCGACCCGCTGCAATACCTGCCGCGCCGCTGACCCTTGCAGAGCCTGTTCCTTCACGTAGGGGGACGGGCTCGGTGTTGCCAGGGAATAGGGTGCGCCTGAGCTTGCTGTTGAACTCAGCAAGGAATAACAACAATGGCTCTCAATAAAAAAGAAGTGCCGGAGTTTGACGTCGACGATGAAGTGCTCCTGATGGAGCCGGGGATCGAGTTTGACGATGACTCAAGCGATGAAGCACCCGCTTCTCGCCCTAAGACCAAGTCCACAAGCAGCAGCACCAAACAGCACAAGTACATCGACTACACCCGGGCACTGGATGCCACCCAGCTGTACCTCAACGAAATCGGTTTCTCCCCCCTCCTGACCCCCGAAGAAGAAGTGCATTTTGCCCGTCTGGCGCAGAAGGGCGATCCAGCGGGTCGCAAGCGCATGATCGAGAGCAACCTGCGCCTGGTGGTCAAGATCGCCCGACGCTACGTCAATCGTGGCCTGTCCCTGCTGGATCTGATCGAAGAGGGCAACCTCGGTCTGATCCGTGCGGTGGAAAAATTCGACCCCGAGCGCGGCTTCCGTTTTTCCACCTACGCCACCTGGTGGATCCGGCAGACCATTGAGCGGGCGATCATGAACCAGACCCGCACCATTCGCCTGCCCATCCATGTGGTCAAGGAACTCAATGTCTATCTGCGTGCGGCCCGGGAGCTGACCCAGAAGCTCGACCACGAGCCTTCCGCCGAAGAGATCGCCAACCTGCTGGAAAAGCCTGTGGGTGAGGTCAAGCGTATGCTCGGCCTGAACGAGCGGGTGTCCTCGGTGGATGTCTCCCTGGGCAAGGATTCCGACAAGACCCTGCTCGATACCCTGACCGATGAGCGCCCCACCGATCCCTGTGAGCTGCTGCAGGACGATGACCTGTCGCAGAGCATCGACCAGTGGCTGTCGGAGCTGACCGAGAAGCAACGCGAGGTGGTGATTCGCCGCTTCGGTCTGCGTGGCCACGAGAGCTGCACCCTGGAAGAGGTGGGCCAGGAAATCGGCCTGACCCGTGAGCGGGTGCGGCAGATCCAGGTCGAGGCACTCAAGCGCCTGCGCGAAATTCTGGAGAGCAACGGCCTGTCCAGCGATTCCCTGTTCCAGTAACCAGGGCGCAGCCCAGTCAGACCCGGCCTCGGCCGGGTTTTTATTGTCCGGCTTCCAGCTTGGTGCACAGGCTTTCGGTGATTTCTTTGTGCGGCCCTGTAAGTCATTGCTTACAAGGTGCGTAAGCCAATGCCGGATTGGCAGGCCGGAAACTGGCGGCTCTTACTGCGTAATAGTGTTTAACTTGTTGATATAAAAGAATTTTGTATTTTGACGCGGAGGCCTTCTCAGGCATCCAGAGGCATTCTGCCAGCCTTGAACGAGCGTCTGGGCGCGCTAACATTGCACCTGTGCCTAGGGACAAGCACAGATTGCCAGGACGGCAATCAGGAACCTCGCAGGATGCGAGTCATCAGGATGATGGGTAGGAAATAGAGGGATTAGGGACAAAAGAGTGGGCGGCGCAAGCCGCCCCTTTTTTTGCCTGCGATTTACCGGTGCTCATAAAAAGACCCGCACTGGGCGGGTCTTGGTCGTGCAGTCTGGCGTTTACCGCTCCAGGTACTGCAGCTTGTCCTTCACCCCATCCCACTCTTCGGCGTCTGGCAGGGCTTCCTTCTTCTCGGTGATATTCGGCCAGATTTCCGCCAGGTCGGCGTTCAGCTCGATATATTCCTGCTGATCTTCCGGTACCTCATCCTCGGAGAAAATCGCCTGGGCCGGGCACTCGGGTTCGCACAGGGCGCAGTCGATGCACTCGTCCGGGTGGATCACCAGGAAGTTCGGGCCTTCGTAGAAGCAGTCAACCGGGCAGACTTCCACGCAGTCGGTGTATTTGCATTTGACGCAGTTGTCGGTCACAACGAAGGTCATGTCTGATTCTCTCCTCGGGCGCCAGCCTGCCCTGTTCTATGCGGGCTTGGGCAGGCTAGGGGTAAAGGCCACGGCTCAGGCTATAAGCCGGGCAGTCATAAAAATGCGCGCGATTCTAACAGTTTGTACGCAGCTGCGTTAGAAGCGTGTCTTCCATGTATATAACAGTTCTAACGCCTTGCGCGGAGTCAGATCATCCGGGTTGATCTTGTGCAATTCTTCCAGCAGCGGGTGCGGCAGGCTGGCGAACAGGTCGCTCTGTAGGGGGGCAGGCCCCTGGCCATTGTTCGTGGCCTGCGGCAGGTCGTGGGGCAGGCTGGTGGTTTCCAGGCGCGCCAGGTGTTCACGGGCACGCTGGATCACTTCGCCCGGCACGCCGGCCAACTGCGCCACGGCCAGGCCGTAGCTCTGGCTGGCAGGGCCCGGCAGGACATGGTGGAGAAAGACGATGCGCTCGTTGTGCTCGGTGGCATTCAGATGCACGTTGGCCACCCGTGGCTGGCTTTCCGGCAGCACCGTCAGTTCGAAATAGTGGGTGGCGAACAGGGTCCAGGCGCGCAGGCTGGCCAGTTGCTCGGCGGCGGCCCAGGCCAGGGACAGGCCGTCGAAGGTGCTGGTGCCGCGGCCGACTTCGTCCATCAGCACCAGGCTGCGTTCGCTGGCGTTGTGCAGGATATTGGCGGTCTCGCTCATCTCCACCATAAAGGTCGAGCGCCCGCCGGCCAGGTCGTCGCTGGAGCCGATACGGGTAAAGATGCGGTCCACCAGGGACAGTTCGCAGGCGGCAGCCGGCACATAGCTGCCGATATGGGCCAGCAGCACGATCAGTGCGGTCTGGCGCATATAGGTGGATTTACCGCCCATGTTTGGGCCGGTGATGATCAGCATGCGGGTGGCGTCGTCCAGGCCCAGGTCGTTGGCCACGAAGGGGGTGCTGAGCACCTGTTCGACCACCGGATGGCGGCCCTGCTCAATGCGCAGGCAGGGTTCGTCGACAAAGCGCGGGCGATTGAAGTCGAGGTTCAGTGCGCGCTCGCCCAGGTTGCTCAGCACATCCAGCTCGGCCAGGGCAGCGGCGCTGTCCTGCAGTGGCCCGAGGTGGCCGATCAGGCGCTCCAGCAGGGCTTCGTAAAGCATCTTCTCGCGGGCCAGGGCACGGCTCTTGGCTGACAGCGCCTTGTCCTCGAACTCTTTCAGCTCGGGGGTGATAAAGCGTTCGGCGCCCTTGAGGGTCTGGCGGCGGATATAGTCGGCCGGGGCCGATTCGGCCTGCTTGCTGGGCAGCTCGATAAAGTAGCCGTGCACCCGGTTGTAGCCGACCTTGAGGTTGGCCAGGCCGGTACGGGCCTTTTCCCGCGCTTCCAGATCCATGAGGAACTGGCCGGCGTTCTCGCTCATGGCCTGCAGTTCGTCCAGCTCGGCATCGAAGCCGGTCTTCAGCACGCCGCCATCACGGATCACCGCCGGCGGGTTGTCGATAATGGCCCGTGCCAGCAGCTCGGCCAGCTCCGGGTAGGTGCCGACGCTGGCGGCCAGGTTGCCCAGGTGCGGCGCTTCAAGGTGGCTCAGGGCCATCTGCAGTTCCGGCAGGGCGGCCAGGGCATCGCGCAGGCGCGCCAGGTCCCGCGGGCGGGCGTTGCGCAGGCCGATGCGGGCGAGGATGCGCTCCAGGTCGCCGATTTCCTTGAGCAGTGGCTGCAGGGTCTCGAAGCGGTAACGCTCCAGCAGGCAGGCAATCGACTCTTGACGCGCTTCGAGAATACTGCGATCGCGTAATGGGCGATTTAGCCAGCGGCTGAGCAGGCGGCTGCCCATGGCAGTCTGACAGCGGTCGACCACCGATTGCAGGGTGTTGTCACGTCCGCCGGCCAGGTTGATGTCCAGCTCCAGGTTGCGCCGGCTGGCGCCATCGAGGATCACCGTGTCGTCCAGGCGCTCATGGCGTAGGCCGCGCAGGTGCGGCAGGGCGGTGCGCTGGGTTTCCTTGGCGTAGGCCAGCAGGCAGCCGGCGGCACCGATGGCCAGGGTCAGGTTCTCGCAGCCGAAGCCCTTCAGATCCTGGGTGCCGAACTGCTGGCACAGGCTCTTGAAGGCGCTGTCGCGTTCGAAGTCCCAGGGCGCGCGGCGCCGTGAGCCGCGGCGCTTTTCCGCCGGCAGGTCCTGGGGCCAGTCATCGGGGATCAGCAGCTCGGCGGGGTTCAGGCGTTCCAGTTCGGCCAGCAGGTTTTCCCAGCCGCGCATTTCCATCACGCTGAAACGGCCACTGGTGATATCCAGCACCGCCAGGCCGAACAGGCGCTCGTCGCCCAGCAGGGCGGCCAGCAGGTTGTCGCGGCGCTCGTCCAGCAGCGCCTCGTCGCTCACCGTGCCGGGGGTGATGATGCGCACCACCTGGCGTTCCACCGGGCCCTTGCTGGTGGCCGGGTCGCCGATCTGTTCGCAGATCACTACCGATTCGCCGAGCTTGACCAGTTTGGCCAGATAGCCTTCCAGGGAGTGGAAGGGAATACCGCACATGGGGATGGCCTGACCGGCGGACTGACCCCGGGCGGTCAGGGTGATATCCAGCAGTTTCGCGGCTTTTTTCGCATCTTCGTAGAAAATTTCGTAGAAATCGCCCATGCGATAGAACATCAGCTCGTTCGGATGCTGATTCTTCAGCTTCCAGTACTGCTGCATCATGGGGGTGTGTGCGGAAAGGTCTATCATTCAATCACTTAGCGCGCTGCGTCTTTTTGACATTGGCGTTTTGTCTAATACTAACCAGACTTTTTCGGCATGTTCGGGGCCTGCGCGGTGGTCGGTTTTTTGCCGCGCAGGTAGCGCGCAGTCATCCGGCTGTCGGTGTGGCCACCAAGTTTCTGAGCATCCTTGCCTTCGCTGTCCGCGTCTGTCAGCGACTTGGCACGCAGGTCGTGGATGCGAACGTCTGCAATCCCTGCCGCGTCCCTGGCCTTGGCGAAGGCATCTTTAACTGTGGCGTATGATACCGGCTTGCCTCCCCCTCGCGTGCAGAACAACGTCAAACCGCGCACTTTTCTTGGTAAGGCCTTGGCCCGATCGATGACGCCCTGAATGTCATCGGTCATGGTCACGATCAGCTTTGCCCCTGTCTTCTGTTGGCGAAACTCGATGCCGGCCGGGCTTATATCGGCCAGGCGTATCGCCAGCACGTCACCAATGCGCTGCCCGGTCAGGTAGCACATTTCAAAAATCACCCGCATGTATTCGCTGCAATGGGTCATGAGCGCCTGAAACTCTTGGTCGGTGATGTAGCGGTCCCGCTTGCTTTCTTCGTGGCGCCTGATGCCTGTGCAGGGGTTGCTGTCGACAAGCTGCCACTCCAGTGCGTAGCTGAAGACCACCCGCAGGAAGGAGAGCACCCGATTGGCCCAGTTGGGCGTGCTGGCCAAGTCCATTTTCACGGCAGCGACGTGCTTTGGCAGAACCTCGTCCGGCTCAAACTCGGCAAAGATATCGCTGAGCCGATCAGCCGCGGCGGTGTATTGCTCGATCGTATTGCCGGCCAGCTTCTTGACCTTGATGTGGTGAGCGAGAGCCTTTTCGATCAGCGCCGGCATTCCGCCCACTTTTGCGCTTGCCGTCTTCTTGGCATAGGCGAGCAGGGCCGCCTGGTAATCAGAGTCGAGCCGCTCCCACTTGCCTTTGCGTACCAGGTAGTAAGCGCCGTGCTTCTGGTACATGCATGCCGGCAGGTGCCGATCCTTCTTGCGTGGGCGCATACTCTTTCCCTCAGGTACCAGTCAGACGCAGCTGCGGCCCCTTCTTATTCGGTTTAACTGACCCCAGGCGAGATAATACGACCTCGCGCAATACTTTGGGGTGTCCATCGCCGCCAACCACAAAGCCAAATCTCTCGGCCTCAAGCCAACGGATTTGGGCGCTCGGCTTCTGGTAGCCAGTCAGCTCTGCTACCTCTTCAGGTGTCATGAACATAGTCGATGCCCTCCACCGGCATGGCCGGCACAGTTTCTTGATGGGTTTTTGATCAGGGTTATGTCCGGAGCTGGTCCGGGTGTTTGGCGCTATGCCAGGAGCTGCTACGGGTGCTTGTCAGTCAGCGTGGCTTCGCAGGACTCGCACCAGTAGTGCTCGATGCAGCTGTTGATAAAGTCGCCGCTGTGGCAGGGGCCAGACTGCGGCGGGATGTGCCAGACCTGGAACGATCCGCACTGTGGGCACTCAAGCTGGGTGGAGTGCATGAACAGGTTATCTATTGGCCCGGTACCGGTTTTGCCGCTGAGTGGTTTCAGGACCATGTCAGACGCTCCAGATCAGGATACCCAGCAGTAACAGGCCAACCACTGCCAGCATGGCGTAGACGGGGCCGGCGTAGCTGGCCAGTTGCTCGGGCTCGCTGCCGAGCTGCTTGCGTGGGTCGTAGGGCATGGCGGTGCCTCCTGCAAAAAGGGGTGACAGGTTGTGGTGTGTAGGCGTGCGCACTCCGCCCCGCGCCTTGCGGGGCGCGGGTTGTAAGGTGTGACAGGTTTATTGCGGCCAGGGGCTTGACAGGCCCGGCCGATTAGCGCGGCTGGGCGTAGCCGCCGCTTAGACCGAGGGCCTGGTGGTTGCTGTAGATCTCGGCGCGCCGGGCATCGAGGACGGTGAAGCTGCGGTTGGCTTCCACCAGTTGCTCCCACAGGGAGTCGAGCACGGGCGACTTGAGCACAAGCCCGGCGGCGGCCAGGCTGTTGCATTCCTTGGTCATGGTGTGCACGCGGGCCATGAGCAGGTAGAGGTGATGCGCCTCATGCGGGCTTAGGGCCAACCCCGGTTTGGATTGCTCGGCCTGGAGCAGTTCACCTTCCAGCGGCAGCCGGGCGACCAGGCTGATGGCGTCGGTGAATTGCGCGGGCTCAATGGCCTTGTAGGTGCGCCCGAATTTGCTCTTGAGGGCCGACCAGCAGGTGATGGCTGCCTTGGCGCGTTTGCTCTCGGGTAGGGCCTCAACTCGCGCCTTGACCAGGGCCTTGATGCTGGCTTGCTGGTCGGCGGTGAGGCCGTTGGGCAGGGCTTTGGTCGTGCGGCGCGATGCTGGTGCTGGTGCATCGGCCTCGCCCTCCAGCACGTCGAGAACCCAGCGGCGGAATTCCTTGGCGACCTTGGTGCGGGCGAACATGGCCAGCAGGTGAGCACCGCGCAGGGAGAAAATGCGGATTTCGCGCTGCTGACCCTTCAACGTCAATTTGACGGTGCAGGTCATTGCAGCGCTGAACTCATCAGCGTTGCGCTCGAATATCTTGTTGATGGCGTCCTCTCTGGAGTAGCCAAGCGCTGCGCCAATCTGGCGAGCCTGTATCCAGGGCTGGCCATTGCGATCAACGATGTCGAACTGGGTGGTGTGAAAGGCGAGACTGTTCATTGTGGTGCTCCATTCTGGGGTTGGAGTTCGCCACCACTGCGACCAAACAGAAAGGTGACGAGCTGTACGCAGGTTGGTCGACCGGGGAATGGAGACCCGGCAGGGCCGAAGCCCTCCCACGCACAGCCCGCCATAACGCGAGCACAAAAAAACCGCTTACGCGGCGCTGTGCGCCATTCATATCCGGGCGACCAAACCCAGGCCGCTGATTTGGCAGCGACAAGAGAAGGCTAAACCCGGAGGCGCAATGCGTCAACGGTACAGTGTGGTTGTGCCGTGGTAGGTGGCCTGGCCTGGAGAGAGGGTCTAGGCTTGCATGACCGCATAAAACAAGGAGGTCTACATGCCAAGCGCCAAGCCAGACAAAGCCGAGATTAAGCGGTTACGCGCCGAGCGTAAGCTGTATTCGCCGCCCGATGAGGATATGCGCGCGGCGTTGGTTGACGAGTGCCGCGCAGTTTGTGGTGAGGGGTTCATCACTCCTGCCGGCACGCACCGGCTGCTGGCCTGGCTTGATCTGCACCCAGAACTCGCGGCGATTTTCCCAAACTCACGCCTGGCCGCCGGCCTGCGCAAAATACTGACCCCGGGCGGTTGGAGCGCAGAGGCCGAGGAGGCGCTTCTGCGGTTTATTGTCGGCTTCTACCTTGAGGATGACCTTGATTACGCCGCTATCAGCCTCGCCGATATGTTCGCGGGACGGCACTTCCTGTTTGGCGACTTATATGAAGGGCTATTCGATTCGCGGCCCGACGAGCTTGTTTTATCGGATCGATTCGTAGCATTCACCGGCAAGTTCGCTAATGACACGCGGCGAGATTGCTTTGAGCAGGCCCAGGCGCTTGGCGGCGTTTGCACGGATGGTGGCTGGTTTGTAGATGTCTTGTTTGTTGCTGACGAGGCCGTGGCTCAACGCGCCACTTCCGGCAAGCTGCTTGAGGCTATCGCGACAAGAGCCATGTTCGGCCGCCTCATGATACTTCGGGAGGCAGACTGGGGGCTGATACGCCCTGGGCGCTGATCACGGCAGTCTCTCCCACACTTCGCTGTTGTCCAAGTGCTGGCGCTGGACGTAGGTGCAGCGGCCGTCCAGGCCCTGCAGTTCACAGGTGCCGCCGGCCTCCAGGTTGAGCACATAGCGCTTGCCGGTTGGCTTGTGGTGGTAGCGCGGGCGCTGGCGGCACTGTTGTTCGATGCGGCGTTGGGTGGCGCTGGTTTCGAGTCCGTTCACGGCTGGTACTCCTGGTGAGGGATGACGTGGCCGCTGGGCTGCTTGAAGCCCCAGCCCTGGCGCTGGCCCCAGGTGGCGAACAGGGTCCAGGCGCCGGCGGGTGATACCTTGGCGATGCGGTGGAATTCACCACGGCCCATGGCGGCCGTGTGGCCGGCGAGGCGCAGGGCGCTGCCGGTGCGTTCGCGCTTCTCCAGGTAGCCGCCGCGCAGCACGAAGGTGCGGAAGGGCCAGGGGTGGTCGTGCATGTCGCGCCCTACGTCCTCGGCCACGATGTGGTGCAGGCGGATCTGCAGCGGGCCGAGCCTGAGCAGCCAGTAGCGCCGCATGTACCAGCGGTCACCCTCCAGCAGCACCGTCTCCGGCGAAAGGCGGACGATCTCGCGGCCGCCGATGATGGCCAGGTGGTCATAGGGTGTGCGCATGGCGCGGCTGATGATCCGGTCGGCAATAGCTGGCCGAGCCAGCTGCTTCGCAATGAAGCGCCAGATGGGGCTGAGCATGGCGGGTTACTCCTGGGGGATGGGTTTGCAGCGCAGGCACAGGCACTCGGCAGCCGGCTTGCGGGTGGTTCGGCAGTAGGTTGTACGGATCATTGCTCCCTCTTCGGATATGTCTTGGTCAGCGCGCCATTCACTCCGTGGCCGCGCTTGAGGATTAGGCGCGCCAGGGCGGCGCGGTCTTTCTGGCTGTGGCTGGCCTGGCTGAGCAGGCCGAAGTAGCTATTGGCGGTTTCGCGCAGCTCTTCTGCTGGTGCTGCAGCGGTGCGCTTGATGGCCTGGGCCACCGAGCGTTTGCGGGTGGTGCGCCGCCAGGGCTTGATGACGTGGCCAACGAAGTCCACGCCTCTATCAACTGGCTGCAGGATGGTTTTGCTCGGGTTGAGGCGAGCACCCAGCGATGGCAGAAACGCCTCTATCTCGGCCCGCCAGGCGTTGAGCTGTTGCGGTGACTCATGCAGCAGCACGAAGTCATCGACATAGCGAACGTAGTGCTTGCAGCGCAGCCGGTGCTTTACGAATTGATCGAGTGCATCCAGGTAAACGTTGGCGAAGAACTGCGACGACAGGTTGCCGATCGGCAAACCCAGCTGGGCAGGCTGCGCGGTCAGGCGCTTGTGCTGCGGCACTCGGTTGAACAGGTGGTTGGGGCTGTGCACCTGGTAGTCGGCGCGCGGGTCGTGCATCAGGATCTGTTCGGCCAGATCCAGCCACCAGGGTTCGGTGATGCGCTTGGCCAGCTGCTGGCGCAGCACCTGTTTGTCGATGGCGACGAAGAAGTTGGCCAAGTCGCACTTGAGATAATGCACCGGCCTTGCCCAGTTCTGGCTGATGCTGCGGATCTTCGATTCCAAGCGCTCGGCGGCGTACAAAGTGCCGCGCCCGGGTATGCAGGCGCAACTGTCCGCTATGAAGCTGGCGTAGAAGCGCGGTGCCACATGGTTGTACAGCAGGTGGTGGACGATGCGGTCGCGGAAGGCAGCCGCCCATACCTCCCTGGCCTTGGGCCGGGTAACCACAAAGCAGATAGAGCGGCCTGGCCGGTAGGTGCCGGCAGTCAGGTCGCCGTGTAGCTGGGTGAGGTTCCGCTCTAGGTCTGCCTCAAATGCCAGCGCGCTGGCGCTGTTGCGCTTGGAGCGCCGGCAGTCGTAGTAGGCCTGGACCAGATCGCGGAACGGGTAGGGTGCAACAGCCGAATCTGCGGACGGGACGGACGAGGAGCTCGTTGTTCTTGTCGTTGTTGTTCTGATTGCCATCATCGAAGTTCATGTTGAATGCGTTGTTGGCGGAGCGCTGCGACCTGTCGTGCTATCTACGTCGCCGGGCCGAAGGCAAAGCCGATCAGCCCGGAAACTGCGCGAGACCTACGCGGACGCTTTAGACCGGCGGTATCTCGGATGCGCATGGCGGTGGCCTGTTGGCCAGCGGCACGACCAGATTCAAATCGCACAGACCTGATCGCCTTGACGGTCAGGTAGCGGGCGCGGTTGCGGTGTAGCGTTTCCAGGCGTTGGCCTGTTTGCCGATGGAGGCGGTCAACTCAATGGCAGCCGCATGCTGCGGAACGCTGATAAAGCGCTTTTCCTTGAACAGTCTGAGCAGGAACTCAATCACCTGCACACGCTCAAGCAGATCCACCAGGTGGGCTGTCTTGTCCCTGGCCGCGTTGGCGCGGGCGATCAGCATCAGTACCGCGATGCATTCCCGCCTGACCTCTGCGGCAAGGCCCTGCTTCAAATCCCTCGGGATGTTGCGGGTGATATCCGTCGAGAAGCTGAGCAGATCAAAGGCCACTTTGTAGATGCTCAAGTCCGTATGCATGGCCATGCCGGCCTCCTAAAAGCGCCGGCCGCAAGCGGCCGGAATGAATGATCGAATTACTGAATGAGCTCGCTGCGGACGGGACGGACGAGGAGCTCGTTGTACTTGCCGTTGCTGTCCTGAGTGCCATCATCGAAGTACAAGAAGAATGCGCCGTAGGCGGAGCGCTGCGAGCTGCTCCAGTACCAGCGCGGCTGGAAGGCCTCAGGCCCGCCTTGCTGGAATGCCTGCAGGGTGGTCTGTGCCGGCGACTCTTTGCTGTACAGGGTGCCCACAGGCATGCTGTTGGGGTTGTCACCGTCACGGTTCCAGCAGTAGTTCTGCTCGGTGGTCGGTTTGAAGTGGCGGTACTGCAGCTCCTGCACGTCGCGGGCGGGGATCGCCCAGTCAGTGAAGCCGCCGATATCCAGGGCCAGCACCTGCTTGGCCAGTTCGCTGCCGGCGTCGGCCATGGCCTCAGTGTTGGCGCGGCTGTCGGTGAAGCTGTCCGCGCCATCGATCTTGACGCCATACTCGCCCCATTCGCCCTCAAGCTCATGTTCACGCCCAGCGGTGATGATCATGTAGCGCTGGCCATCTTGCTGGTAGAAGCCAGTGACGAAGCCACCACCGTAGGCAGTGCCGATCTCTGGCAGGGTTACCGCAGGGGCCTGCTGTTGTGCTGTTTGCATGGGTGCATCCTCTTTTTGAAGGCAACAAAAAAGGCGCTGCTGCGCCCCGAGTTATTGCTGGCCTGGCGGCCAGAATGAATTAGCGAATAATCAAATGAATGCTCTGCGGACGGGACGGACGAGGAGCTCGAGGCCCTTGGCGTCGCTGTCCTGACCGCCATCACCGAAGACCATGAAGAATGCGCTGTAGGCGGAGCGCTGCGAGCTCGACCAGTACCAGCGATCCTTGGTGAAAATGCCCGGCACGTTCAGCCAGCCGTGGTACAGCTCAGCTGCAGCAGGCAGGAAGAAGTCGTTGTGGCCATCGGCGCTGTGCTTCGCTGCTGCCTCGGCCGCAGGGTGGCCGCGCTCAGCCAGCAGTGCCTTGGTATTGGCCAGGCCGTCACGCTTGCAGGTGGCTGCTGACTCTTTCTCGTAGCCGCCCCAGGCGCACTTGTCTGCATCGTGCTTTGCCCAAATCAGGTAATGGGCCGGCACGTCTCCATAAGCAGCCACCAGGCCGCCGTTGATACCGCCTTGCTCTGGCCAGTAAACGCCCACAGCGGGGATGGCTTGGGTGTTCAGCTGCGGTGCTGGTGCTGCTGCCTGCTGGGCAATACCAACCTGGGCCAGTGCCGCCGCCACAAAGGTGGTGGCCACAACATGGGCCGGCACCTGCACTTTGATGCCTTCGGGGGTGGTGATTTTGATCATGTCGCGACTCATAGGAAGTCCTCGCCAGTGGCGTGAAGTGTTGTTGTGGGGTAGGGTTCCGCCGCCACTCTCCCGCCCGAGCGTCAGGCAGGGAGTGGGCGGGTGGGGTGGCGATCAGGCGATAAATGCTTTCGCCGCCAGCGCATTTACCCGTCCGCGCCATTCATCAAGCGAAGCCTGGGTTAGCTGCTGGCAGGGCTTGTGGCATTCCGGCTGGAGCGGGCAGGCATTGCAGCTGCTGCGGGACTTGAAGTTGTAGTGCTGCTCGCAGATGGCTTTGGCCTCGGGGCTGAGTTCGGCACTCATGCTGCTCGCGCTCCATAGTCCGCCCAGCCAATCTTCGGCGCCTTGGTCTTCTTGTTGATCAGCGGCTTACCTGATGCATCCTTGAGCACGCTCTTGAATCGAATATGCAGATCCCGGCAGTCGCCCGCCTTTCGCTGCAGTTCGATCCACTGCTCGGCGTACTGGGGGCGTCAAACATGCCTGACAACTGCTTAACCTTTTTGCCAGCCATCACCCTGTCGGCGCGCTTCTCGCATTCCGCCGCCCACTCGGACGCGGTTAGCTGGATGATGGCCCCATTGTGCGCCTTGGTTGTCGGGGTGTTCTTTTGCGCATCTTTCAGGGCCACTGCGCGGGTCATACCAAACACTGCGAATGTGCTCATGGCTTCACTCCAGTAGATCAAGCGCCTGCTTGATAAGGTCGGTGATGGTTTCGGCGTCTTCTTCGTCCTCAACTGCCCGCCAAAGCAGCTTGCAGGCCTCGCTAACATTGGAATCGAGGGTGTCTTTCTCGCCCTCGATATCCGATAGCTGCTGCTCAAGCCGTTCGATTTCTTCGCGCAGCTCAGCCCGCTCCGCTCCGGGATCAAGGCTGCTTTCGGCTATCCGCCGCGATAGTTCTGCTGCTGCCTCGGGCTCCAGGGCGGCGTAGTGCAGCAGCTCGTCATCCTTCAATGCACCTGCAGGGATGCTCATCGATTTTCTCCAGGCAATAGCAGCCCGCTGCGCTGCTGGCGCTGGGCTTGATTTGGTTCGGAAAAGTTTTGCCGGAAACGGGTAATGATTTTCCGGCTACGGGGCGGTGATGCGGATGCTGCGGCTGATGCCTGGGGTGCGGGCAATCTTGCCGTTGCGCAGCAAGGTGAGTAGGCGCCCCTGGACTGCGTTTTCGTTGATCTTGAACCTGGCAGCAAGCTCTGCGACTGATGGCGAGTAGCCGTTTTCTGCTATGAAGTCGCGGATTGCGGCGAGGGTTTCTGCTTGCTTGTTGTGGCTTGGGCTTGGGTTCATACGCCTATCCTTTGCTGCGAGTTTATGCCTGCTCGCTGATATCAAGCGCGGCCGCGCGGCGGGCGCCTTGCTGGTAGAGGTTGCGCGCCACGTTTTCCGTTATCTCGATTTCGTGGCGCGGCACTTTGAGCGCATGGCCCGAGCCTTCCGGGCCCATGGCATGCAGGTTGATGATCATCAGCTGTATGGCTTCCGAGATCACATTGATGCCGTGCCACTGCATCAGGTCGGCGAGCATGGCGCGGGTGCCAGGGCGTACCTTGTGGCGCAGTTCTTCCTCGCCGGCGGCCAATGCCTTGGCGGCCGACTTTTCTGAGCGCTGCTGGGTGGTCTTGGCCATCACGCCTCCATTTGCATCTTGGGGCCGCGCTCTATCTTGAGATCCACGAGCATGAGCATGACGCGCCGCCGGCTGAGCTTGAGCGCGCTGGCCATGCGGATGATGCTCATCCCGCTGGCAGCCAGCTCGCGCAGCTGCTGCTCCCTCTTTTCTGCCAGGGCTTGGCGCACCTGAGCGAGGTGTTGCTGGTTTCTGGCGATGCCCTCCGGAGAGGTTTCACGCTCCAGCCATCGGGACTCTTTTTCAAAGCGCTCGCGGGCCTTGGCTTTGGCGGCGCGGCGGGGGTGTTTGGCTGGGTCCAGATCGATGGCGCGGCCGCGCAGCTCTTGCTGGTGCTGGTGGCTGCTGTAGGTGGGTTGGCTTTGCATGGCGGGCTCCGGTCAGGCGCTTTGCAGGTGGGTGCCGTTCTCCAGGGCCTGCTGCAGCCACTTGGCCTCGCGGTAGCTCTGGCGAACGCCAAGGCAGCGGCCCTGGGCGTCGACTACCTGGACCATGCCGCGGCCCTTGATGATGACGCGGGTGCCGCCGGCGCCGCGGCCTTGGGTCTGGCGCCGCTGGGCGAACGCCGCGCGGGCCTGGCTGGCAAGGGTGAGCAGGTCGGCCAGCTCGGTGACGCTGGTGCTGGCTTGTTGCAATGCATTCATGGCGTTGCTCCTTTGCTGTACCCATAAGCCAGCCACGCCTCGCCGCCAGACCTTCCGCAAGGTGCGGGTCAGCGGGGCTGCTTATGGGTACGGGGTAGGGGGTGAGTGCGCTGCTTTGGATGACGCGAATATGCAGCGCTTACCCGTCGCACGGGTGCCGGCTTGCGCCTGTTCCGGCTGACCTTCGGGGTGATGAGCCCCTGGCGGCTCCGCTCCTGCGTCACCTGGCCCGATTGCTTGACGCCTCCCGGCGTTGTCCTTCCCAGTGGTAGCGATTAAGCGTCCTACCGGGTTGTGATGCAGACCATTCTGCATCGGACTTGAACCGGGTCGGGCGCGTCCACCCTACAGCCCCCACGCATGGAGGATTCGAACCCCGGCACGGATATCGTGTTCTCAGAGGCGGCCATAACCCTAGTTTCCGCCGCGTGCTCACTACCGCGTTGCATCCCGTCCAGAACTGGCCCGGTTCAAGTCCGATGCAGCCTGCCGGCCTGGAACCCCAGACCCTTATCGGCTCGGAACCCCAAGCCCAAAGCAGGTGATCGGTGCCTTACTGCCCAGGCGGCAAACCTGCATAGCGCCCAGCGTCCGCTCCTGCGTCGGCTGGGTGGCGCCCCCGATTTGTCGGTGGGGGGTTACTTGGCCCTAACAGCGATCATTTCGTCAGCCATTTGGTAAGCGGCGATAGCCATGAGGGTTTCCGCAGTGAAAGACCCTTCGTCGGCCAGTTCCTGGAAGCGAGCAACATTGGCTCGATCAGAAATCATTCCTTGCATCGCCCGCGCCGCGAAGTAATCACGCAGGGACACGCCCTGCCGTGGCCCAATGGTTTCTTTGCGGCCATATTCGTCTTCAAGCTGCACGCCAGGAACCGGAAAGGCCGGCCCGCCGCTATTGTTTATCATTTGCGAAACCTCTTCCGGGTGGGCTTTACCCCGCCAGCTCCTGCTCCCCGCGCCGGTTGATGCGCATCTGGGCGATGCGCGGGGCGCTTGGTGGGCGGCGGATGGATTGGTGCTGGTGCAGGGCCATGCTGTTGAGCAGCATGATCACGGCCAGCGGGGCGACGATGCCGCGCTTGATGGCCTCCAGGCAGAGGCCGCGCACGGTGCGCTGCATGCCGAGCTTGAAGCGTGCCGCCTCCAGGCGCTGGCTTACGGCCTTGGGGCTTACGCCCATAACCCGCGCGATTTCTTTACAGGTCATATCGGCGCAGGCGTAGATCAGGGCCTCCAGCTGGCGCGGGGCCAGGCCGGCGTTGAGCTTGCCGCGCCAGCCGGCGGCTTCGATTGTGTCTTGCATGTGAACCTCCTGTTGCTGTGGCTCCCCCGTTCATCCCAATGCGCCCTGTTGCCAAGGCGCATCAGCGATGCGATTGGGTGGTGCTGCTGGCAACCCTCAGCTACTGGCCTCTTGGGTGCTTGGTGCGTCTGGCTGTCGGTGCCTGATTACTCGCCATCAGGCCGGGCATTGCTTCACTTGGCCGCTGTGCAGGTGGTGCGCCTTCATCTCAGGCATCCGGCAGGGAGCGGGTGGGTGCGCCTCGGTGGGCTGCTGATTCCAGGGGTCAGCAGGTCGAGTCGGCATGGTGACCAGAGCCATGCGTGGGCCGGTTCGCCGGCGATAGCAGTCGTGTTTTGCTTCCGTCGCTCAGCCGGGGCTGTCGGGACTGCGGAAGGTTCGGAATTGTGTAAAGAGCGGCGGCCTTTCGGCCTGGCCGGTTGTGGCCGGCGATGTGGTTAAATTAGCAGCGGTCATATTATTTGGCAAGACCAGCGGTAATAAAAATTACAGCAGGCGTAAAAAAGCCCGCTCGGTGGCGGGCTTGGGGTGGCTGGCTTTTCTTTTAATCGGGCGGGTCTGCTCGCTCAACGCCCAGGATTACCGCCTGCTTGATGCTCGCATCGAGCACCTTGGCATTGATCTTAAGCAGTACAACAGTGCGCTCCCATTCGGCGTACTGAAGGACCTCTTTCATTTCTGCATTCAGGAATGAGTCCTCAACAACCGCCTCGAATTCAAGGCTGCCCTTGTTCTTGCGCACCTTAACCCGGAATTCGTCCGGATTGGATGAGTCAACCCGGAGGATTCGGTAGTAGTCATCGAGGCGCTGCTCAACTGTTTTGCGCCGAGCGTTCGTGATCAGCTCCTGGGCGGTGTCGGCGCTCACAGTCACATCGCCCACCGTCGCTTCTTCGGCAGAAGCAAAGCCCCGGAGCATTTCGGTTCTTGTGTCATATGCCTCGCGACCGACCTGAGCGAGGGCCGGCTGGCGAATCATCATGTTGTCGATGATTTTAAGGCGCTCAGTTTCTTGCTTGGACAGCTGCTCGATACCTTGGAGCAATTCGCGCTGCTCTTCGGTTTTACATTCCGCCTGTCGAATTTCGCGCCGATGGTTGAGGTAGGCGGCGTAAGACGTTTTGCCAACCCACAGAACGCCCAGGCCAAGCACTGTAACGGCGATCATTTCAGGGGTCATTTGCTCTGCTGCCTTTGTTGCAAACTTTACCAAGACGTCTTGGAAGTCTACTTCAAAAATCGAAGATCCTTCCTCAACCTTTACCTCGATTTCAAGCTCTTCACGCTCTTCCTTGGATAGCTTGCGGGTGTCGTCGGTTCCGTACTGGGCAATTGCGTAAGAGCGATACACAAGGCCCTGCAGCTCTATAAAGGACTTCATCACCGTGGGCGTGATCGTACCGTCGAATTTATCGCCGACGAGCCGTACGCGCAATTTTGGCCAGCCCTCAAGCTTCAGATCCCCATCAAGCTTTTCGCCTTCAAGGAAACGCTTGATTGCACCTAGCGCCTGGTCTTCGTCTGTGATTGCTAGCTTGTTATCCACGGAAGTCCCTTTGCTTTTTAAGTTTACTTGGCGATGCTCAGCCCGCGCCGCCGGCGCACGGTTGACCACCAGAACACCCAGCCGAGCATGCGGATGCGGGCGAACTCTTCGGCGGTGAGGGTTTCGTCGGGGAACTCTTCGTCGTTCTCGCTGCGGATGCGCACGCCGCCGCCGGGCAGGCGGTAGAGGTATTTGACGCGCAGCATGCCGTCCTGGTCGAAGGCGTAGATCTCGCCATCCTCGATGTGCGTGGTGCCCCGGTCGATGCCGATGGTGGCGCCGTCCATGATCAGGCGCTCCATGCTGCGGCCCTTGATGGTGGCGCACACAGCGTTGCATTCCTGTACGCCAGACTCGCGCAGGGTGGACTTGGCAAAGCGCAGCAAGCGCCCTGGCACCTCAATAACTTCTGTCGCCCCGCCGCCTGCCGCCAATTCAACCTCCTTGTAGAGCGGTATTGCCACCTCATCATCACCTAGAGGGGTCTTGCTATCCCATGCCGCCATCGCGCCGATCAGTTCGGCGTTGGCTTCAGGTCGAATTGCGGCGCCTGAGTAGATGCCTTTGGGCTCTGCGACTGAGCTCGGGCCGTTAACGGATTTAGCCAGCGATGAGATCTCTTTAGCCAGCCTCGGGCTGAAATCCTGAATCGGCACCTGCAAATACTTTGCAAAAACTGCGGCTGCCTCAGCGTTAAGGGCATTGCGGCCGGTCAGGTAATGACTGGCGGCACTTTGAGAGCTCGCCTTTAGGCCCTCAATCGCTATCAGCTCTTGAGTTATGCCGAGCGATTTCTTTTTTGCCTTGTAGATGGCGTTCAGCGCGGCGCACTCATGCAGCTCATCAGTGCTGAGTGGGCGCTTTTTAGGTTTCTCATTCATCACCTGAGCTTATGACCTTAGGTAATAGCAATCTAAGACCGCTGGTCTTGCTTAAAACAAGACCGCGAGTAATACTTGCGCGGACAAAGAACTTGGAGCGACCCATGAAGCGCACCCCTCTAGACATATTCGTAAGTGAGCGCACTCAAGAAGAGTGCGCTGTATTGCTCGGCTGCACCCAGGGCGCCATCAGCAAAGCTCTGCGAGTTGGCCGTGCCGTGCTGGTCACAGAGCACGATGACGGCACTTTTTCGGCTGAGGAACTACGGCCTTTCCCGTCACGGCAGCAAAACACGGCCGCCTGATCACGGTTTCAGATTAGGGCAGGCGGCCAGCCTTGTTGAGTCGCTTGGCGCCCATGGCTGTTTATCCAGTAACCACAACGCCACCCAGAGAGGGTTTACCGCATGAGCCAGCCGACCCAAGGCATGCAAGCCGAGCGCTACACGCCCACGCCCGAGGATATCGAAGCCATTCGCGCTGAGCTGAATGCCGTTATTGAGCTGATCCATATGGCCAATCGCGGGCTGCAGATGCATGAGGCAGTGAACGGCATCCGGCTGCTTGAGCCGCATAACAGCCTGTGCATCGCCATTCGGGATTTGTATTGGTGTGGCGCTCGCTTGAGTGGCCTGGGGCCCGTTCAGGCCCCGCGCCTTGCCGGCCCTACAAGGGCTTTAATCGTGCGGCATCCAGCAGAAAGCGGCCGTGGTGATCACCTGGCTCGGTCGAATCATCCATGAATATCCCGCTGATCAACCCTCTGCGCCTGAGCTCGCGAACGGCGAGCAGGTTTTGCTCGCGCTCGCCGGCAAGGTTGCAGATTGCCGTAGTGCCGGGGTTGGCGGCGATTTGCTGCAAGACGGAATCAAGCAGGGCCTCGGTTACTTCAAGCGTCATCGGAACCTCCTGGTTCGCTGTGTTGGGTGAGAGCTTCACAGCGTAGCAGGCGGTTCCGACCTTTTTGCAGGCACAAAAAAGCCCGGGGGCAGCCGGGCTTCTTCAACAACTATGCACGGAGTCGATTATGCACGCAGACACCCACCCAGGCAACACCAGTGCCGCGCCACGTTTTCATGTTGCGCAAAACGTGGCGCGCACGATGAGCAGCCGCGAGATTGCAGAGCTGACCGGCAAGCTGCACAAGAACGTGAAGCGCGACATTGCGGCCATGCTCAGTGACCTGAAAGCAGATGCGCTCAGTTTTGAGCGCATCTATCTGGACGGGCTCAACCGCGAGCAAACCGAGTACCTGCTGGACCGTGAGCACACCGACTGCTTGCTGACTGGTTACAGCGTGCCGATGCGCATGAAGGTGATCCGCCGCTGGCATGAGCTGGAGCAGGCCGAGGCCGCTCCGGCCATCCCTCAAACACTCCCCGAAGCCCTGCGCCTGGCGGCCGACCTGGCCGAGCAGAACAACCAGCTGCGCCTGGTGGTGACCGAGCAGGCGCCGAAGGTGGAAGCCCTGGCGCGCATTGCCGATGCCCGCGGCTCGATGTGCCTGACCGATGCTGCCAAGCACCTGGGTGTGCAGCGCTGCAAGTTGATCGATTGGATGAAGGCGAACCGCTGGATCTACCGGCGGGAGGGCTGTGCGCGCTGGCTGGCGTATCAGCCGCGCATGGCGTCCGGCTGGCTGGAGCACAAGGTGACGGTGCTGGGCCTGGATGATGAGGGTGACCAGCGCCTGGCCAGCCAGGTGCGTATTACCCCGAAGGGGCTGGCGGTGCTGGCGCAGAAGATGGGGGGGCACAGCAATGGCCGGTGAGTGGATCAAGATGCGCACCAACCTATGGGATGACCCGCGGGTGTCGCGCCTGTGTGACCTGGTAGACCAGTCCGAGGCCATGGTGGTGGGGGCCTTGTATTGGCTGTGGGCCATGGCCGATGAGCATTCAGAGGATGGCCTGCTGCCCGGCCTGACCCTGCGCACCATCGACCGCAAAACCGGTGTGCAGGGCATTGGCCTGGCGCTGGTGCAGATCGGCTGGCTTACCGAGGCTGCTGCCGGTGTGACGGTGGTGAACTTTGCCGAGCACAACGGGGTTTCAGCCAAGCGCCGTTGCTCGGAGGCCAAGCGCAAAGCGGGTTCGCGCAATGTGTCCGCATGCGATGCGGACAAAAAGCAGACACCATGCGGAGCTAGAGAAGAGAAGAATATAAATACTCTCTCTCAAGACGCGCATGAGCCTGTTGGGCCGGCGGGTGAACAGCCAGCGGATGGTGCGCCATTCGCGATGACCCTGGACTGGGAACCTGATCACCCGCGGTTGAAGGCTGTGGCCTTTCGCGCTGGGTTGACCCTGCAGGCCTGCCTGGATGCCCTGGGGGCGTTCGTGGTTCACCATGAGGCCAAGGCCCTGGCCAAGACCAGTGCCGAGTGGCATGCCGCGCTGGTGGCCTGGGCCAAGCGTGATGCAGCCCGCGGCGCCGCCAAGGTGACCCCGCTGCGCGGCGCTCGACCTGCAGGCCCCCGCGTGGTGACCGTATGAACGGCCCACGCAACGCTGCCCTGGTGGCAGCCAATCTCAAGCCCCAGGCCATGCAGGCAACACCGGCCCCGCAGCAGGTGGTGGTGGACGATGCCACCCAGGCCGCACTGGCCGACCTGATGCGCCGGCTCAAGGGTGTTTACACCGGCTGGCGCCAGGTGTGGCCCACCGAGCAGGAGGAGTTTGCTTGGCAGGACGAGCTGCTGGCCGAGTGCATCCGCTCCGGGGTGCTCAGCCAGGGCCTGATTGATCACGGCATGCGCACGGCTGGGCGGGATCGACGGCCATGGCCACCCACCCCTGGGGAGTTTGTGAGCTGGTGCCTGGCCCCTGATGCTTTCGGCCTGCCGAGCGAGGATGCCGCTTACCGCGTGGCGATGCGCAACACCCACCCCGCCCAGGCCGGCATGGCGCGTTGGCCGCATGCTGCGGTGTACCACGCCGCAGTGGCCTGCGGTTACCTGGCCCTGCAGAACCTGGAGCGCAAGCTGGGCTTCAAGCTGTTCGTCGAAAAGTACCTGGAACAGCGCCGCCGCATGGCCCGGGGTGAGGAGCTGCCGCCTGCGCCGAGTGCCGCGCTGCCGGAGAGGGCAGGGCCGTGCACCCCGGAGGTTGGGCGCGCTGCGCTGGCAGGTTTGCGCGCAAAGCTCGGGCGGCGGGCATGACCCCGGCCCAGGCCGCCACCGTGCGGCAACTGGAGGCCCAGGGCTTTGCCCAGGCCGAGATTACCCGGGCGGGCATCGGCATGGCCAAGGGCAACGATTACCGGGTTGTGAGTTCAACAGGCCGCGTGCGGCGTGGCGTAGGAGCAAGGCGATGAGTGAGTGGCAGGCGCCGGAAACGGCACCTAAGGATCGCTTGATCCTGGGCGATGTTGGGCTGCCATGGCCCACGGTTGTGCTGTGGAGCGAGTACATGGGCAAGTGGGCGGTGGCCGAGGTGCAGTGGAGCGTTTGCGAGGGCCAAGCCGACCCGGGCTTTGTTACTGAGTCGGAGCAAGAGCTGACGGGCTGGATGGAATTACCGGAGGTGGCGCGTGGTTGAGGCAATCACCTGGAAGCCGAAGATCGACCGGGACGGCAAAGAGATCCCTGGCTGCTTTATCAGCGATTCGGGCTACACCGTGGCCAGCGCCTATGTGCCTGAACCACGCTTTACGCTGACCCGCCCCGGCGGCTCGGCCCCATTCGCCTACACCGACCGCAAAGGCGACGTGAATAGGCTGGTGCGGGCCGACCTGCAGGCTGCCGGCGAGGTTAAGGCCTGATGGCGGCGAAGAAGGGCGGCATGCGCACCACGGGGGATGTGGTGGGGTGGTGGCTGGAGCGGCTTGAGGGTGACACCTCGCGCTCCACCAAGTACCGCAAGAGCATGAGCTGCGTGATGCGCAAGCATGTGCTGCCCAGGGTTGGCAAGGTGGCCGTGCGCCGCCTGGATCGGGTGACGCTGGATGACTTGCTGGTGTGGCCGATGCACCAGGAGCTGGCCCCGCGTACGGTGCAGAAGGCCCTGCAGGGGCTGCGCCAGGCCTTCGCCATTGCCGAGGAGCAGAACCGGGTGGAGGTAAACCCACTGGCTGGCACCACCTTCAAGAACTTCTACAAGGGCAAGCTGCGGCCGAAGCCGGCGGCGCTGTCGCGGGTGGACCTGCCGGGCCTGGTGCGTCAGCTGGTGGACGCCTTCAATGCTGACCCGGCCCGGGGGATGCTGCCGCTGATGATGCTGGCCCATGGCACGCGCATCACTGAGACCCTGACTGCGCGCTGGTCGCATATATCCCTGGATGAGCGGGTGTGGGTGCTGCCGGAGGCCAACACCAAGAGCCGCCGCGAGCATGTGCTGCCGCTGACCGCTCAGGTGCTGGCGCTGATCCAGCGTTACCGCCAGGCCTTGCCGGATGTGCGCCTGCGCGCGCCGTGGGTGTTCCCGGTGCGGGGTGGCTCGCGGATGGCGGAAACCAGCGCCCATGAGTTGATGCGCCAGGTGAGTGGGCGGCAGTGGACCAGCCACGACCTGCGCAAGCTGATGCGCTCCAGCCTGGCGGATATCGGCATCGATCACGGCATCGGCGAACTGCTGATCAACCACACCCTGGGCGTGGTGGCTGAAACCTACCTGACCCGCGATGCGTTGGAGCGGCGCCGGGAGGCGTTGGAGCGCTGGCATGCGCGGCTCGATGAATGCGGCTTTGCCGATGCGCACGGCTTAAAAGTGGCTGCTCCTGCAGTTCTGCAAAACAGCGAAGCGCCAGAGTCGGCGGGTGGTTGCGGCGTTTTTGGTGTTTCTACGGGGGGAGAATGAAGGAAGGGCAAAATGGCGCAAATCAGGTGCTGCTGGGCTGGCCTCCGAAGGTGCTGAGCCCGAATGCCCGCACCCATTGGGCGACCCGGAGCAGGGCGGCCAAGGCCTACCGCTACAGCTGCTTTATGGCGGCCAAGCTGGCGGGGCTGGTTGCGCCGGCTGGCCGCCTGCTGCTGGTCATTGAGTTCCTGCCGCCGAACCGCCAGCGCCGTGACGATGACAACCTGATCGCCGCCTTCAAGTCGGGCCGCGATGGTCTGGCCGATGCCCTGGGGGTGGATGACTGCCACTTTGTGACCCAGTGCAGCCTGAGTGATGAGGTGTGCCCGGGTGGGGCGGTGAGGGTGACCATTCAGCCGTTTGCGGGGGCAGCGTGATGAGTCGGCAGGTGGCGGTGATCCCGCTGGCCCGGTGCGAGATATGCCAGGGCCAGGGCGTTATCAAGGGCATCTTCCACACGATGGAGTGTGCCGGCTGCAACGGCGCCGGCCTGATCGATCGCGACAGCTGCGAGGCCCTGAGCCATGCGGCAATGGTTCAACAGCTGCGGGTGCGCCTTAACCGGGCGAACCGGCAGATCGAGCAGCAGAGAGAACAACTGGAGCGCGCAGGGCTTTTGCCTGTTACAGGGCCGGCAGCGGACTACCAGGGCAACAACAAGAAGGGCGCCGGCGGGGCGCACTTCACTGGCGATTGAGGGGGGGTGGTGATGGGCGTTTATCGTGATGTGGGTCATGTAGTGGCGAGGGTGATGAGCATCGAGACTATCGATGGCACGAAGAAGGCAGGGTGGCAGAGCCGGTATCAGTCCGGTTTCCCTGAGTCCTGCCCAACGGGTGGCGGCCTTTCTGCTCATGAGCGGCTGACTCAGGACAGCATGACCCGCGCGGCCCTGCACCGAGAACTGCCCGAGCTGGCCTGGCGGCTGCTGGTCGCCCGCTACAGCATCAATGACATTGAGGTCGCCCAGGCGATCCACTGGCTTGTGCCTCGGGTGGTGTGCCCTGGCCACCATCTGTTCAAAATGAAGTGCGTCACTGCGTGGGCCATTCCGCGCCGCCTGGGCCCTGCCTTTTATCAGCTGCACACCTGGGACGCCGATGGCACGCCGGAGCGCACCCTGCGCCGCTGGCGGCAGGAGACCAAGCGCTGGCTTGAGGATCAGCTGGATGCTGCTTTCCGGGCGGCGACCCCGCTTCTTGAAAGCCGCGGCCTTATCGAAAGCTCTGCTGCTTGACACTTTGGCCGAGTGGCCGTATGTTTTGCCAATCTGCGGTTTGGTGCGTGAAGCCAAGCTGCAAAACAAAACCCCAGCCCTCGCGCTGGGGTTTTTTGTTTCCGATCCCTCAGCTGTTCCCCAACAGCTTTTCGCCCGCCGTCACACGCGGGCTTTTTATTAAGGTGTGCTTATGGACCCGACTACTGCAGGCGGCGCCTTGGCGGCGAAGTTTGGCGTGGCGTTCGCTGGGTTTGTGGGCGCCATTCTGTCCTTGAGCTTCCTCAAGGGCCTTACACGCGGCCAGGCCTTCTGCGCTGTGCTGACTGGCTTCTCATGTTCGGTGTTCCTCACGCCGCTGCTGGTCGCCTACTTCAGCCTGCCTGCCGATGTTGAATCACGCTATGGAGTGGCCTTTCTTGTGGGGCTGCTGGCGATGAACCTGATCCCAGGTGTAAAGGCGGCCCTGGAGCGTTTGCTCGCTGCCCGGAGTGCCTGATATGTCGACAGTGCTGCTTGGGCTCGATGCCCTGATGGTTGGCCTGATCCTGCTGGCGTCGCTTGACTACCTGCGCGTGAATCAGTTTCTTGAGCGCCCCTGGCAGTGTGCTGCTTTTTTCATGCTGGCCATTGCCGCATTCGGCCTGCTGTTCGAGCGCTTGGGCGGCGTATCGCCATCCGCGTGGGCGGTGCTCTTTCATCTGAGCTTGATCATTTATGCCGCGGTGCACAGGTGCGAGATATTCGATCGCGACTGGCTGTGGACCGGGGCTGAACGGCGCCGGACATGATCCGCATCGTCGCTGAAGGGGTAGAGCAGGCCAAGGCAGAACTGGCCCGCTATGAAAAGCAGATTCCGTTTGCCACGGCCCTGGGTCTGACCAGGACTGCCGAGCTCGCCAAGCGCGCCCTTGAGGATGAGATGCGCAGCGTGTTTGACCGACCAACACGCTGGACCCTCAATAGCCTGAGGCTGTTCCCCGCCAAGAAGGGCAACCTGGTCGCGCGGGTGTGGATGAAGAACGATGCCGAGAAGTCGACACCACCCACTCGCTGGCTTAACCCTCAGATCGAAGGCGGTAAGCGGCAAGACAAGCGCGCAGAGAGGCTGCTGAGAGATCGCGGCATCCTACCGGATGGCAAGTACGTTGTACCCGGGCGGGATGCAAAGTTGAACGCCTACGGCAACCTAAGCCGCGGCCAGATCCAGAAGGTCCTGTCTGGTTTAGGCGCCCAGTTCGACAAGTACCAGAACAGCACAAACAGCGCGCGCAGCGCCGCGAACAGGCGCGCCTACTTCGTCCTGGGGCGCGGTGACTCGGCTATCGGGATCGCCCAGCGCACCGGACGGCGCAGCATCAAGATCATCCTGGCTTTCGTTTCTCGCCCCCGCTACTCGCAGCGCCTGGACTTCTATGGGGTTGGCGAGCGGGTGGCCGCAGAGAACCTTGGTCGTGAAGTCGTCAAGGCTATGCAGCAGGCCCTGGCCACAGCCCGGTGACCCCCACCCTTTGGGTCCTCCCGAGGGGGTGGGCCATTGCGGGTAATTCGAGGCCCGGTTTTTCGCTTCGTATGAACTTTTTCCGGGGTAGGCGCTTCCGGTTCCGGCTGGGGTAATCATGGCAACGCAAGTCGAAGTGGCGCAGCACATTGATCTGAGTGATCGACAGGTGCGCACCCTGGTTGCAGATGGCGTCCTGCCTGCCTCAAAGGGTGCTGGCGGTCTCGATCTTGACGCCTGCCGTTTGGCGTATATCCGCTATTTGCGCGGGCTCAGCAGCGGCCAGGTGCGGCCGGAAGTACCCATCGAGTTTGGCGCGGTTGATCCGCAGCTTGAGGCGCGACTGACTCAAGAGCGCTTGAGGCTCACGGCCGCACAGGCCGAAGGGCAGGAACTCAAGAACGAGGTGACCAAGCGCCAGTCGGTGCCGGTCACGTTTGCCACCTTCGTGCTGTCGCGCCTTGCCGCAGAAATAGGGTCGATCCTAGACACCCTGCCGCTCACATTGAAACGCCGGCACCCTGACCTTGAAGTCAGGCACATTGAATCGGTACAGCGCGAGCTGGCAAAAGCTCGCAACAGGTCGGCGACCCTGGATGATCGCTTGCCTGGATTATTGAATGAGTATCTCGACGCCACAGATTGAAGAGCTGGCGGCAGCGGTTCGTCATGGCCTGGTGCCGCTTATGCGGCCCGTGCCACAGACGCCTGTCGAGTGGGCTGATGAAAACTTCTATCTGTCCAGTGAATCGAGCTACCAGGAAGGGCGCTGGGAAACGCTGCCGTTTCAGGTGGCCATGCTCAACGCCATGGGCAATGACGAGATCCGCACCGTCAACGTGATCAAGTCGGCCCGGGTGGGCTACTCCAAGATGCTGATTGCGGTATCGGCCTACCAGATCGAGCACAAGCGCCGGAACATCCTGATCCTGCTGCCTACCGATGGCGCCGCCAAGCGCTTTATGAAGTCCCAGGTCGAAACCATGATCAGGGACGTGCCCAGCGTTTATGAGCTGGCCCCCTGGTATGGCAAGAAGCACCGCGACAACACACTGGATACCAAGCGCTTCAGTCACTCAAAGCAGCTCTGGTGCCTGGGCGGTGCGGCGGCGAAGAACTACCGCGAGAAGTCGGTCGACACCATCATCTATGACGAACTGGCAGCATTTGAGCCGGACGTAGAGAAAGAGGGCTCGCCGACCTTCCTGGGTGACAAGCGGATCGAGGGTTCAACCTTCCCGAAGTCGATCAGGGGGAGCACGCCCAAGATCAAAGGCACCTGCCAGATCGAGGCCGCTGCCAGCGAATCGCCGCACCTGCTGCGCCTGCATGTGCCATGCCCTCACTGCGGTGCCGAGCAGCATCTGGTGTGGGGTGGCAAGGATTGCGCCTACGGCATCAAGTGGGAGCCAAGCGCGCCACAGAACGCCTGGTACGAATGCGCGGCCAACCACTGCAAAGTGCAGCAGCACGAAATGCAGGAGCAGCACGCCAAAGGCCGCTGGATATGTGAGCGCACCGGCATCTGGACGCAGGACGGCATTGATTTCTTCGACACAGAAGGCCAGCCGATCCCCACCCCGGAGTCGCTGACCTTCCATGTCTGGACGGCCTACAGCCCGTTCACCACTTGGGGCCGGATTGTCCTCGACTTCTACAAGGCCAAGGACGACTACAGCAAGCTCAAGACCTTCACCAACACCACGCTTGGTGAGACCTGGGAAGAAGACCAGGGCGAGAAACTCGACTGGGAAGCGCTTTATGGGCGCCGCGAAGTCTGGACGGGCGAAGTGCCACTGCTTGGCGCCGTGCTGACCGGTGGCATCGATACCCAGGACGACCGATATGAAGGCCGTGTGTGGGCCTGGGGGCCGGGTGAGGAAGCCTGGCTGGTCCATCGCTTTGTGCTCATGGGTGACCCGGCAAGCGAAGAACTGCGCCGCAAGGTTGGCGTTGAGCTGCAACGGCAGTTCACCCGCGCCGATGGGCTGGTGATGAAGGTTGACCGCTGGGCCTGGGACTCGGGCGGCCACTACACCGATGAGGTGTACGGCGAGAGCATCCGGCACGGCGTGATGTGGGTCGTGCCCACCAAGGGCGCCAGCGTTTACGGCAAGCCCATCGCCAACATGCCGCGCACCCGCAACAAGTCAAAGGTCTACCTGACCGAGATCGGCACCGACAACGCCAAAGAGCTGATCTACAGCCGGCTCAAGCTGCAACTGGATACCGCCCGCTCGCAGATTGCCGAGCCGCAGCCTGGGGTGATCCACCTGCCTGCCAATGATGAGATTTGCGACGAAAGCGAAGTCCGGCAGATGACCGCTGAATCCAAGGTGGCCAAGTTCGTGAACGGGCGCCGGGTGAACAGATGGGATGCCCGAGGCCGGCGCAACGAAGCACTGGACTGCCTTGTAGGCGCCCTGGCCGCCCTGCGGATAAGCCAGCAGCGCTTTGGCCTAGACCTTGATCTGCTCGCAGTTGAGCCGAGCACGGGCGGCGATAGCGCAACCGGCACACAAGAACGGCCAAGGGCCAAATCAAAATACTGGAAGCGATAGCAATGGCCTACACCCACGAACAGTACCAGGCCCTGAAAGAGGCCATCGCGGGCGGGGAACTGGCCGTGCGCTATGCAGACCGCAGCGTGACCTACCGCAGCGTTGCAGAAATGCTGCAGATCCTGCGGCTGATGGAAAGCGAACTCGGCATCAACGCAGACGCCAACCGTGGCCGGCGCCTCACCTCCTTCTCCAAAGGCTACTGACATGCGAGTGATTGACACCCTGTTTCCCGGCTTCGCCGCGAAACGCGCCCAGGCTCGCGTCGAGAAAATCAAGGCCGACCTGATGCACGCGGCGCTGTCGCGCAGATTCGAAGGCGCCGCCGGCGGCCGCCGTAACGATGGCTGGCGCGCAGCCGGCGCTGACGCCAACGCCGAGAACGCCCCCGCGCTCTCTGTACTGCGCAATCGCGCCCGCGACCTGCGCCGCAATAACCCATACGCTGAGCGGGCCATCGCCGGCATTGCCGACAACGTAGTGGGCGCCGGCATCGTGCCGCGCCCCATGGCCGCGAAAGATCGCAGCAACAAGCGCTTGGGTAGCCTGTGGGCTGACTGGGCAGAGACCCTGCTGTGCGATACCGATGGCCTGGAGAACTTCTACGGCCTGCAGCACAAGATCATGGAGTGCGTGGCTGAAAGCGGTGAGTGCCTGGTTCGCCGCCGCCGCCGCTACAGCTCGGACGGCCTGCCCGTGCCGCTGCAACTCCAGGTGCTGGAGCCTGACTTTCTGGACGACGCCAAGACCGGCGCCACTGGACAAAACCAGATCATCCAGGGCGTGGAGTTCGACGCCCTTGGCAAGCGCGTAGCCTACTGGCTGTTCGATGAGCACCCCGGCTCAAGCAGTTCGATGCGCAGTATCGACTCGCGCCGCATCCCGGCAGATGACGTGATCCACATCTTCCTGCCCAAGCGGGCTGGCCAGGCTCGCGGCTACACCTGGTTCGCGCCCGTCATGCAGCGCCTGAAGAACTTCGACGAGATGGAAGATGCCGTGATGGAGCAGGCCAAGATTGCCGCCTGCTTTGCTGCATTCATCACGCAGGATGGCAGCGGCGGCACCGCCAGCAAGCGCCCACCGCTCATTGAGCGCATTGAGCCCGGCATCATCCAAGAGCTGGCCATGGGGGAGAGCGTCAGCTTTGCTGCGCCGCCAACCTTCAACGGCTACCAGCCGTACAGCTGGCAGTCGCTTCATGCCATCGCGGTCGGCCTCGGCCTGCCCTATGAACTGCTGGTGGGCGACCTCAAGGGCGTCAACTTCTCCAGCGGCCGCATGGGCTGGCTGCACTTTGCCAGGCGCGTGGATGTATGGCAGTGGCGCATGCTCATTCCGCAGCTCTGTGAGCGCGTATGGCAGTGGTTTATGGAGGCCCAGGCACTGCTGCCGGGCGGCGAACTGGCCGAGGTAAAAGCCGAGTGGGTGCCGCCGCGCCGTGAAATGGTCGACCCCAAGGCCGAAACCGACAACGTGAAAGAGCGCCTGCGTCAGGGGCTGCTGACCTGGCCCAACGCCCTGCGCGAGCTGGGCATCACCAACCCGCAAGAGCATGCCGAGGAAATCGCCAAGGCCAACGCCCTGTTTGACCAGCTCGGCCTGGTGCTGGATTGCGACCCCCGCAAAACCACCGGGGCAGGCCTTAGCCGCGACCCTACCAGCGGCCAGGGCAATGCCGCCCAACCAGAGAGCCAGGAAGATGACGACACTCAACCAGACACTTGATACGCCCTTGCAGTGCATGCGCGCCGCCGTGCGCCCAGGCACCGTCAACATTGAAGACCGAACCGTAGAAATCACCTGGACCACCGGAGCACGCGGCAAGCGTTACTCCTGGTCGATTGGTGAGTACCAGGAAGAACTGGACGTAGCTGAAACCGCCATCCGGCTGGAGCGCCTCAACAACGGCGCGCCCTTCCTGAACACCCACAGCCAGTGGGATCTGGAAGACGTGATCGGCGTGGTTGAGCGCGCCTGGATCGAGGGCGGCGAAGGTCGCGCACTCATCCGCTTTAGCCAGCGCCCAGAGGTTGAACCCATCTTCAAGGATGTGAAGGACGGCATCCTGCGCAACATCAGCGTGGGCTACATCGTGCATCGCTATGTCCTGGTCGAAGACGGCGAAGACACCACCCCGATCTACCGCGCCACAGACTGGGAACCCACCGAGCTGTCGCTGGTGCCAATCGGCTTTGACGATGGCGCCAAAGTGCGCAGCGCCCAGGCCCCTGCCGACTACCAGGGCCAACGCTTCCAGACCATTTTCGAAACTCGCCAGGCACAAGAGCCTGATGAGCAACCGGCCGCCGTGGCCACCACCCAAGAGGAAACACCCATGACCGAAGAAGAAAAGCGCGCGGCCGAGGATAATATCCGCCGTGAGGCCCAGGATGCAGAGCGCAAGCGCTGCCTGAACATTCGCCAAATGGCCAAAAAGGTCGGCATTGATGAGGCCTTCGCAGAAGACCTGATCGAGCGCGGCGTATCCACGCAGGACGCCAGCACTGCCATGATCGACAAGCTGGCCGAAGCCCACGCTGCCGCCCAGCCCACCACCCGCAGCGCCCAGCCTACTCGCGTGACCAGCGACGTGGACCAGGCGGTAGTCACTGCCAAGCGCAACGGCATGCTGAACGCACTCCTGCACCGCTGTGACCCCAGCGTCAAGCTGGAAGAAAGCGGCCGCGAGTTCCGTGGCATGCGCCTGATCGACATGGCCCGCGAAAGCGTAGAGCTTGCCGGTGGCGCTGTGCGCGGCATGACCCCGCAAGAGGTCGCCCGCGCCGCCCTGGGTTGTGACCGCCAGGCCTTCCGCGCTGCCGGTATGCACACCACCAGCGACTTCCCCCTGCTGCTGGGCAGCACCGTCAACCGCACCCTGCGCGCAGGCTATGAACTGGCCCCGCAAACCTGGCGCCCGCTGGGCCGTCAGACCACCGTGCCTGACTTCCGTGAAGTGACCCGCGTCGCCCTTGGCGATATCTCCGCACTGGAGAAGGTCAACGAACACGGCGAGTACAAGTACGGCACCATGGGTGAGGAAGGCGCCCCGATCAAGGTCGCCAAGTTCGGCAAGATCATCGCCATCACCTGGGAAAGCATCGTCAACGACGATCTGGCCGCGCTCACCCGCGTACCTCAAGCCCTGGGCGCAGCTGCGGCGCAGACCGAATCCGATCTGGTATGGGATCTGCTGCTCACCAACCCCAACTTTGTGGACGGCAAAGCGGTGTTCCACGCCGACCACGGCAACCTGGCCGCCGCTGCCGGCGCCATCAATACCACCACCCTGGGCGCCGCCCGCGCCGCGATGCGCAAGCAGAAGTCCAAGGCGGGGCATTACCTCAACCTCGGCCCGCAGTTCCTGGTGGTTGGCCCGGACAAAGAGTTGGAGGCCTTCCAGTTCACCAGCTCCAACTATGTGCCGGCCAAGAACGCCGACATCAACGACAGCCGCAACACCTCGCTGGGCGTGATCGTTGATGCCCGCATCACTGGCAACCAGTGGTACCTCTATGCCGCCCCGGGCATGGTCGACACTTTCGAATATGCCTACCTGGAAGGGGAGCAGGGCGTATTCACCGAGACCCGCGAGGGCTTCGAAGTGGATGGCATGGAGATCAAGGCCCGCCTGGTGTTCGGTGCCGCCTGGATCGACTACCGCGGCGTCTACAAAAACGCCGGGGCTTAACGCCACAACAATCGACTAAGGGCGCCTGATGGCGCCCTTGTCGTTTCTGCATCCAAATTCGAGGAATACCCCATGAAAAACTTCGTTCAACAGGGCGACATGATCACCATGATCGCCGCCGGCGCCATCGCCTCTGGCGAATTGGTACGTGAAGGCAGTCTGATTGGCGTTGCAGCCACTGACGCCGCGATTGGCGAGGCCTTCGAGGCCAAGACCACTGGCGTGTTTGACCTGCCGAAAACCAGCGCCCAGGCCTGGACTGTAGGCCAGCCGGTTTACATGATCAGCGGCAGCGGTCTGCTCACCAATGTGCCCGGTACCGGTAACTACCTGGCTGGCGTGGCAGTGGCTGTGGCCGCCAACCCGTCTGCAACTGGTCGCGTGCGCCTCAACGGCTCGCTTGGCCACCCGGTAACCGCCTAAGCCATGGCCTGGGCAGCAATGCGTGACCGCATGCACCAGCGCGTGGTGGGTCGCCTGAACGATGGCAGCGCCCAGTACCAGCCGCAGGCTGGCGCTGTACTTGCCGGCATTGAGGTGATCGTTGATCACAACCTGATGCAGAACGGGCCGGAGGGTGTCTTCCGCAGCAATGCGGTGGGCATCAGCTGGCGCAAAGCGCAACTGCCCAAGGCCGAGCGCGGCGGCGTTTTCCTCCATTGCGGCGTGAGCTATGTGGTGGAAGAAATCATCGCCGATGACGGCCACATGATCACCGCCGCCTGCATGGTGAGCCCATGACCCTCATCACAGATGTGCGCCTGGCCCTGCTCGATCAGCTGCAGACCATCCTGGCCGCCAACGGCTACGCCACCAGCGCGGGCAGCAATGTCCGCTCTGGCTGGTTTAACGAGGTGATCAAGGTGCAACCCATCGGCGATGGGCTGATTGTTGTGCAGCGGGCGCCGGTTGCATCAGCGCCATTGGCGGGCCCCGGCGCCATCAAGGTCAGCCTGGCCTACTCCGTGGTGGGTGCGGTAGAGGCGGGCCTTGATGCCTATGAAGCCGCCATGGAAGCACTGGAGGCCGACCTGCTGTCCTGCCTGCTGCCTGAAGAAGGCGAGCGCCCGCGCTGGCTCCCGGCGGGCTGCTCGGGCCTTGAGGTAGGAGCGCCCGAGGTATTCCCCCCGGGGGATGGCCAAGCCGCAACCACCGTACTGGTGCCCATCAAGATCACCGCCGTCATCAGCCGGCAAGGGTAACCCCGTGAGTAAAAAAACAACTCCAGCCCAGGCTGGGGCGCTCTCTGTCGTCCTGCAAAAACCCCATGAGCATGCCGGCGCCATTCGGCAACCCGGCGAAACCATCACCGTCACCGCCGAGCAAAAGGCCTGGCTGCAAGCCCAGGGCGTAATCGGCAAACAAGAGGAACACAACAATGGCTGATTTACGCGGCGCGTACCTCGGTACCGGCAAGCTCTATCTGGAAGATCTGGACAACCCCAAGGGGCTGATCCACATCGGCAACTGCAACAGCTTCAGCTATGAAGCCACCACCCAAGAGATCGAAGAGCAGGACTACACCAGCCCAGGCGGCGGCCTCGATGCCTCTGTGCTGCGCATTCAGGCACTCAACATCAACTACAACGCCCGCCACTTCAAGGCCGAGAACATCGCCCGCGCGGTGTACGGCATCAACACCGATGTGGCAGCCGGCACCGTAACCGAGGAAGCGCACACCGTATTCCCCGGCGCCCTGGTCGACCTCAAATACCCCGGCGCTGCCGCCGTGGTTATCACCCCCGCTGCCGGTGGTGCCGCCCTGGTGCTGGATACCGACTACATCATCAACGCAGCCGGCTACCCGGAGATTCTGGAAGGCGGCGCGGTAACCGGCGCGGGCCTGGCCGTAAAAGTGGCATACACCTACTCGGCCCACGCTTCCGTGCAGGCTCTGGTGGCCAGCGGCAAGCGCTTCCGCCTGAAGTTCCTGGGCCTCAACGAAGTACGCTCCGGCAAGCCGATGGTGATCGAGGTGTTCCGCGTGAACCACTCGCCAGCCTCGATGAGCCTGATCGGCGACGAGTTCCAGGGCATGGAGTTCACCGCCAAGGCTGAGAAAGACCAGACCAAGCAAGGGACTGGCCTGTCGCAGTACATGATCATTCAGGACGTGGCGTAACCGCCCAAAGCAGCCCAAACCCGCTCCGGCGGGTTTTTTATTGCCTGGAGATTGGCATGAGCGAGTTGGAAATTCTGTTCCCCGAGCCGGTAGTGGTGAAAGTTGGCCGCCAGCGGGTGAAGGTGCGCCCGGTATCCCTGCGCGACTTCGACAAGTTTGGCCGTGCCGCAGGCTTGGTGATTGCCATGGCCACCAGCCAGACGGTTGAGCAGCTGTATGCCTATGCCTCGCGCAATGGTGTGCTGATGGAGGTGCTGGGCCGGGCCACCAATTTGAGCGGCTGGCGTATTCGCCGCCTGCCGGCGCCTGTAGCCGTGGCGTTGATGCTGCAAGTGATCAAGGTGAATTCCGGTTTTTTCGAGCAAGCCCTGGTGGACGCGGAAAAAGCGCTGGCTGGGGCCGAGTCGCCCAGCAGCTGATTGCAGCCGGCCACCGCTGGGCCGATGTTCAGGACTACACCCTGGCGCAGATCGAGCTGTTTGCCGCCGAGGCCGACTCGGTAGAGCTGGACCGTACCCGCGCGGCCATTCTCGCAGCTAGAGCCGCGCAGGCCGACCCGCAGAATTTCAAGAAGATCATGAGAGAGCTTGGCGATGAGCAATAAGGTCACCACCCAGCTGGTCATCGACGGCAAGAACACGGCCGGCGCCGCCTTCAAAGCGGCCGACCGGCAGCTGTTCAACCTCGATTCAATGGCCAAAAAGGCCGGTGCCTCGATTGCGGCCGCGCTGTCTGTTGGGGTCGTGGCCACCTGGGTAAAGCGCAGCATCGACGCGGCAGACGCCGCCCGCAAGCTGGCCCAGGGCGCCGGCCTGACCACCCAGGCCTTTACCGGGCTGGAGTTTGCCTTTAGCCAGAGCGGGCTGGGGCGTGGCGAGATGACCAAGGCCTTCACCCAGCTCAACCGCGCCATGGTACAGGCCGGCGAGGGCGCTGGCCGCCCGGCTGAGGCGTTCAAGGCGCTGGGGGTTTCCGTACGCACGGCAGAAGGTGCTATCCGGCCCGCTGACCAAGTGCTCAGTGAGCTGGCCGACAAGTTCCAACAGCTGCCTGATGGTGTGGAAAAGAGCACTTTGGCCGCTGATCTGTTCGGCCGCAACCTTGGCAGCAAGATGATCCCGCTGCTGAACGCTGGCAGCCAGGGCATTGCTGACCTGGTGGCCCAGGCCGAGCGCCTGGGGCTGGTAATCAGCGATGAGCAGGCTGCAAAGAGTGAGCAGTTCAACGATCAGTTGGCCACTCTGGGCAAAGTATCCGATGGCGCGGGCAACACCATAGCCCGCGAGCTGCTGCCTACCATGACCGAAATGACGGGCCTGCTGGTTGATCTGAGTGAGGACGGCGAGAGCGCCAAAGTGGTGGCTACCGCCCTTGGTTACGCAATGAAGGCTCTGGCCATTGTCATGGTGATTGTGGGCGCCTCTTTCCAGCGGGCTGGCCGCCTGATTGGCGGTGTCGCGGCTGCTTTGGCGGCGGTGGCATCGGGCAACGTGCAGGGCGCGATTGACATCATGCGCGACGTGGCGGCCGAGAACGAAAAAACCGCCAAGGCCATGGAGGAGCGCATCAAGAAGATTGCCACCGGCGGTTATGAAGAACTCGGCAAAGCGGCCGCGGACACAAACAAAGTCATCGACGATGCCAACAAAGGCATGGCCAAGAGCACCGAGGACTATGCTCGCAGTGCCCAGCGCAGCCTACGCGATCTGGTGAGCGCCGAGAAGGCCGCCCAGCGCGATATTGAGCGCATCCGCGCCGAGCGCATCAAGACCGAGCAGCGCTATGCAGATGCCATTGCCGGCTTCCGTTCCGGCGGTGAGCGCAAGGCCACCTTCGGCGCCTATCAAGACCTCAAGCTGGCCGCCGACAGGGCGCTCGCGGCAGGTGACGCAGAAGGCGCCAAGCGCCAGGCTCAAGCCGCGCTCAAGGTGCTGCAAGACATGGCCGCCGCCGGCGAGAACACCTATGGTTTCGAGGGCTTCGCCAAGGGCCTGCTGCAGATCGAGCAGGCGGCCAGCGAGCTTGAGGAAAGCCAGGTTGAGAAGAAGCTGGAAGTCATGCGCAAGCAGCTTGAGCAGCTTATGACTGACATTGACGTCAACTTCAATATTGACGACAAGGCCAAGGCTCGGCTGATGGCCGAGGCTCAAGACCTGGCCGAGAAGCTGGGCGCCGCCATGGTCATCACCCCGAGGGTCGCCCTGCCCAAGCCCGGCGAGGCGGATGCTGATGGCTATGTGTTTGTGCCAAATGTGCAAAAGCCACAGGGCTTTGCCACCGGCGGTCACGTTCGCGGCCCTGGCACCGGTACCAGCGACAGCATACTGGCCCGCCTGAGTAATGGTGAATTCGTCATGCGGGCCGCCGCCGTGCGCAAATACGGCCCGGATTTTATGGCCCGCCTCAATGGCCTGCAACTGCCCGGTTTTGCCAGTGGCGGGCTGGTTGAGGCCGCCTCGGCCGCCGGCCCCAGCTTCCCGAACCTTGGCCGACTCACCCTGGATATGGGCGGGCAAGCCACCACCGTATATGTGGACCAGGGCAGCGCGCTCAATTTCCAGCGCCTGGCCGCCAAGCGCGGGCGCACCCACAAGTAACGCCACCCATCACAATCCGGCCCGCCTTGCGCGGGCTTTTTTACGCCTGGAGTTTTGCCCATGCAGCTTCCCCCGCTCATGCTCGGCGGTGTCGAGATCGTGCTGCAGGCCGGCGCCCCGGAATACACCGAGGAGCCCATCGGCGGCGAACAGCTGCTGCGCCTGAGCAATGGTGACGCGGTGAAAATGACCCGCTACCAGCGCATGGCCGGGGTAATCAGCGGACAGGGGTGGATACCGCCTGCGCTGGATGGCCTCGACTACAGCCTGCCGCTTGAGCTGCGCAGTACCCAGGTTAGCTCTATGCAGGGCGCCGGCCCTGAGTTCACTCTGCCCAGCACCCCACGCCCCGATCACGCCCCATGGGCGTTCGCCTTGGTAGGGGCTGAGCTCATCCCCACGGGCTGCGCCACTGTTGCAGGCGTGGCCACCGTTGCCGAGGTGGTAGGTGCCCGCGCCTATCAGGTCTGGTGGCTGCCGGTCTACTCGGTGTTTGCCAGCCGCCCCGCGCGGAATCAGTCCAACGTGGCCGCCACACAGGCATGGGCCTGCCCCTGGGAAGAAGCCTGATGCTCATCAACGGCGGACCAATCAACAGCGCGCCGATCAATGGCGCATCCGGCGCAGTAGCAGCCCCAGAGCCCGAATATGTAGTAGCCGGCATCAGCTACCGCTGGCGCCTGCGTGTGATCGTGGGCGGTGTGGACATGAGCGACCAGGTATTGGGCGAAACCGATACCGACCGCGAGGCCGGCGCCGCTGGTGTGGGCGGGCTGGAGCTGTACCTGCCGCCTGGCCCCGTGGTGCCCAGCGATTGGGTGGGGCGCCCGGTAACGATTGATTTTATCTGGACCAGCCAGGGCGTTGCCCGCGAAGAGCGCCGCTACACCGGCCAGATCCTCGCGCCAAGCTGGGACGCCGCCAACCGCATCCTGGCCTGTGAGCTGAGCGACAACCTGCAGCAGCGCGTTGAGGCCCTGAGCGTGGCCGAGATAGACGCCCTGTGCGGCGGCTTCTGGTCGCCCGATGTATTCGAACCGGTAGACGGCCGCTCCCGCTGGGATTACGCCCTGGAGCGCATGAGCACCCGAACCGCCAGCCTGGACTGCTCGCCAACCGGTGAGCTGCGCGTGAGCAGCTGGTACGCCATGGCCACCCCGCACTATGTGTTTGGCCCCGGCACCACGCTGGACGGCAGCGTCAGCCTGCAACTGCCCGACCTGAGCCGGCTTACCAATCGGGTAGTGATTGAGGCGGATTACCGCTACACCCGCCTGCGCCAACTGAACGAAAACTGGCAGTGGGTCGGCGGTGGCTTCTGCGGCTGGTACTTCTCTGATACGAAAGAGCTACCCACAATTGAAATGATCGAGGACGCGGTGGCCGACTCTGGCAGCCAGCTGATGGCCATGCCGATCTGGGACATTCTGCCGCCCAGCCACTCAGACCCCTGCTCCATTGGCGTGCCATGGGTAAACGTTTTCACCAACCTGCTGCTGGGCGCCACGTTCAGCAGCGCCCGGCGCTGGGCGCAGCGCGTGACCGAGCGCTACACCCTCACCGTCGAGGTGCCCACCAGCGTCGCCCAGGCCGGCACTGTGGTGGCCAGGGGCGGCGGCGCTTTTGAGGTGGAGAGCGCTCAGGCTGAGGCGTGGAGCAGTGAGCCCTTCGACAGCGGCATCAGCGGCCACACCGATGAGCGCGACGAGCCCCGCCGGCAGGCCTTCTTTGCCGTGCTGCTGCGCCAGGCCCTGGCTCAGCTGGTGGACGCCCACCGCGCCACCCGCATCACCCTGAGCCTGCCCACGCCCATGGCGGCCGGCATCGACCTGACCCACACCGTGCTGCTGGATGACCAGGGTATTGCCGCCCAGGGCCGCGTCACCCGCCTGCGCGATGTGTTCGACCATGCAGGCGGCACCGCCATCACCACCCTGGAGCTGGCCGTGATGCGCGGTGGCGGCGCCGTGAGTGACCCGCTTGTGCCGCCGCCCTCGGTCGATGAGCCGCAGGATGACAGCTACACCGTCACCAACCTGCCCACCCAACTGGGCGGGCGTACAGATTCACCGCCCTATGACGACGAGCTGCCCGGGTTCGCCGGCAACTACTCCACCGGATCGGGCGAGCAGTACCCGCGCCGCTTCGACCTGCCGGCCGTCGAGATCCCGGCCGAGCAGCGCGACGAACTGCCGGTGCCGATTGAGGCCACGTACCGCGTGGCCATCCCCAACGACCTGCTGGAGCTGTAACCATGGCCACCCTCGCAGACCAACGCCGCGCCACCCGCGACAGCATCACCGCCAGCCGCCAGGCCACCGGCGAAGCCGAGCGCAAGGCCAC
>OGCL01000349.1_pt1 | contig 51727 bp, 53 predicted proteins | sample 1570041 | NCBI WGS metagenome assembly OGCL01 (sample SAMN06266162, study PRJEB24511) | hot springs metagenome | isolation source: Hot spring water | place: South Africa: Limpopo | collected 2015-06-22
GAATTCGATGCCGACCGCATCGGCGTACTCGCGGCGCGGCACCGCCCCTACGATCCAGAACTGCGCGCGCAGCTCGCCGCCCTCGGCACGCCGGGGGCCGACGAGATCGAGCGCGCGGCGCTCGCTGCGAACCGCCTCGCCCGCGAGTGCGCCGCGCTCGTTGGCGTACTGCTCGCCGCAACCGGCCTCGCCCCGGCCGGGGTGCGCGCGATCGGCTGCCACGGGCAGACGGTGCGCCACCGGCCCGAGCGCGGCTACACGGTGCAGATCGCAAACGCGGCGCTCCTTGCCGAGCTGACGCAGATCGCGGTGGTCGCGGACTTTCGTAGCCGCGACCTCGCCGCGGGCGGCGAGGGCGCCCCGCTCGTTCCCGCCTTCCACCGCGCCGTGTTCGCGCAGGAAGGCGAAGCGCGCGCGGTGCTCAACGTGGGCGGCATCGCCAACGTGACGCTGCTGCCTCAGCAGGGGGACGCGCTCGGATTCGACTGCGGGCCGGGAAACGTGCTGATGGACCTCTGGGCCGCGCGCCACCTCGGTGCGCCCTTCGACGCGGGTGGGGCCTGGGCGGCGGGGGCGGCGCCGCTGCCCGAGCTCCTCGAGCGCATGCTCGCAGAGCCCTACTTTGCACGGCGGCCGCCCAAAAGCACGGGCCGGGAGCTCTTCGACGCCGCGTGGCTCGAGCGCCACCTCGCAGGCGGCGAGGATCCGCAGGCCGTGCAGGCGAGCCTGCTCGAACTGACCGCGCGCGCGGCAGCGACAGCCGTCTCGCGCCACCTTCCCGATGCGCAAAGGCTCATCGTGTGCGGCGGCGGGGCAAAAAACGCGACCCTGCTCGCACGCCTTGCCGCGCTCCTTCCCGCGGCGAAGGTGGAGACGAGCGCCGCCCATGGGCTCGATCCCCAGTACGTGGAAGCCTGCGCTTTTGCCTGGCTTGCCCGCGAGCGGCTCGCCGGCCGCCCGGCGAACCTGCCGCAGGTGACGGGCGCGCGCGGCCTGCGCGTGCTCGGCGCGCTCTATTCGGCCTAAACGCTCGCGCGGGGTTTCAGACCGAGAAGGAAGAGCCGCAGCCGCAGGTCCTGCTCGCGTTCGGATTCTTGATGACGAACTGCGCCCCTTCCAGCCCTTCCTGGTAGTCGATCTCGGCGCCGACGAGGTACTGGTAGCTCATCGGGTCGATGAGCAGGGTGACGCCGTTTTTCTGCATCACCGTGTCGTCCTCGTTCTGCGCCTCCTCGAAGGCGAAGCCGTACTGGAAGCCGGAGCAGCCGCCGCCGGTCACGAAGACCCGCAGTTTCAGCTCGGGGTTTCCTTCCTCGTCGATCAGCTGGCGCACCTTGGCCGCCGCGCTGTCGGTGAAAACGAGCGGCTCGGGCATTTCGGCGGTCGCGTTCATGGCGTCTTCCTTCCCTAAGGACGGTCGATTATCGGCGCCTTGGATCCCTATCGTCAAAGCGGTCTTTGGGCGGCTCAGGAGGCGAGCCTCAGCTCAACGGTTTTCGCTTCGGCACCGCCGAGGTGGACGAGCCGCCCCTCGATGATCGCGCCCTGATGGATCTCGAGGCTCTTGTAGTGCACGTCGCCTTTGACGCGCGCGCCCGCCTGCAGTTCGAGCGACTCGGAGGCGTGCACCGGTCCGTGGATCACCCCGTTCACGACCACGTGCGCGGCCTTCACTTCGCCGTCCACGCGCGCGTTCTCCGAGACGACCAGCGTGCCCGGCTGGTCCGGAAGCACGGCGACGTTGCCGCGCACCATGCCATCGACCCTCAGCCCGCCGCTGAAGTACACGTCGCCCTCGATCCGGGTCGATGCGCCGATCAGACTGTCGATCCGGTTCTGCGGCTTGCTGCGTTTGCGAAACCACATGTCCGCCTCCTGCTGCTAACCGGGCCGCACCGTATGCGATGCCCGCACCTGGGAAACGCCCTCCTCGTACACCCTCACTTGCACCTGCTCGAGCCGCGCCGCCGGCGGGATGCGGAACAGCCCCTCGAGGCGCTGGAAGCGGCGAAACGCGAGCCGCTGTTGCGCCGCCTGCTCGCCCGCCTCGGGCAGCGTCATCCTAACATCCCGCCCTTTCTCGTTCAGGTGCAGCACCAGCTCGTAGCGGCCCTGGAAGTCGCTGCGGCGCGTGCCCGGCGCAACGAGGAGCAGCCGGTAGCGGTACTCGCCCGGCAGCAGGTCCGGCTCGACCTTGAAGCGCTGGATGAGGACCGCGGTGTCGGTGCGCGCGCCGCCTCCGGCGAGCATCGATTCGAAGATCGCCAGTTCCTCGCGCAGGCGCGCGTTCTCCGCCTCCAGCTGGCGGATCTGCTGCGCGAGCTTCTGCTGGGCGCTGCGCTCGATCGCGAGCTTGGCGTCGGCCGCGTTCGCGACCCCGCGCAGCTCCGCGAGCTCCTTGGTCGCGGCAGCGAGCTCGCGCCGGAGCCGCTCGCGCTCGTGCGCGGCTTCGCTGCGGTCGAAACCCGCGTAGCGGCGGCCGGTGTCGTACATCCAGGCGGCGAGCGCCGCCGAGGCGCCGACAAAGAACGCAAGGAGCGCCCAGCGCAGGTACCACGGCACCTGCGTGCGCACCGCGACCTGCGGCGCGGCGATGCCAAAACGGTGGCGCAGCCTGCGTAGGCGCGCTCCCCCCATGGGGCCTCCCGTGCCTTGGCGCGCGCTGCCCCCTGCGCGCGCGAGCGCCCTCTAGCGCTTCGAGTACTGCTTGCGGCGCCGGGCCTTGTGCAGCCCGACCTTCTTGCGCTCGACCGTGCGCGCGTCGCGGCGCACCAGGCCGGCCGCCTTGAGCGCGGGCTTGAGCGAAGGATCGTGCGCGATCAGGGCGCGCGCGATGCCGTGCCGCACCGCACCGGCCTGGCCGGATTCGCCTCCGCCGTGCACGTTGACCATGACGTCGTAGCGGTCCTGCTGGCCGGCCACCGCAAAGGGCTGGCGCACGAGCATGCGCACCGTCTCGCGCGCGAAGAACTCTTCGAGCGGCCGGTCGTTGATCACGATGCGGCCGCTTCCCGGCCGCAGGAAGACGCGCGCGACCGCGTTTTTGCGCCGGCCGGTGCCGTAGCTGTATGCGCCGATCATCCCCTCACACCTCGAGCGGCTGCGGGCGCTGCGCCGCGTGCGGGTGCGCTTCGCCCGCGTAGACCTTGAGCTTACGCAGCATCGCGTAGCCGAGCGGCCCGCGCGGGAGCATTCCGCGCACCGCGCGCTCGAGCGCACGCGTCGGGTGCGCCTGCTGTAGCCGCGCGAAGCTGATCCTGCGGATTCCGCCCGGATGGTGCGTGTGGCGGACGTAGATCTTGCGCTCGGCCTTGCGGCCGGTGACGCGGACGTGGGCGGCGTTCACCACCACGATCACGTCACCGGTATCGACGTGCGGCGTGTACTCGGGTCGGTGCTTGCCGCGAAGGCGCGCGGCGATGCGGGCGGCGAGCCGCCCGAGCACCTTGTCGCGCGCATCGACGAGGTACCAGCGGCGCGAAAGCTCACCCGGTTTGGCGCTGTAGCTACGCATGGATCGAGCGGAAAAAGCGCGCTATTTTAGCAATGCGCGCCGGATTGGCAAAGCGAACCCGCCCTACCCCGACCGGAGAGGAAGCCCATGGACTGCACCGTACGCTGGCTGGGAGAAGGAATGGCCTTCGTCGCCGAGACCGGCAGTGGCCACCTCCTTGCGATGGACGGTGCGCCCGAAGGCGGAGGGCGCAACCTCGCGCCGCGGCCGATGGAGACGGTGCTCGCCGGCACCGGCGGCTGCACCGCCTACGACGTGGTGCTGATCCTGCGCCGCGGCCGCCAGGCGGTCACGGGCTGCGAGGTGCGCCTGAGCGCCGAGCGCGCCGCCTCCGACCCGAAGGTCTTCACCCGCATCCACATGCACTTCGTCGTGCGCGGGCGGGGTCTGGATGCGGCGGCGGTCGAGCGGGCGATCCGGCTTTCGCACGAAAAGTACTGCTCGGCCTCGGCGATGCTGCGCCAGACGGCGCAGATCACGCACGACTTCGAGATCGTGGAGGGCTGAGAGGGCGCAAAGGCTTGCCTGCGCGGGAATCCGTAGGCGCCGGCGCCTCAGATGCGGTACGCGGTCGCGGTCATCACCCGGGCCGCGACGCGCATCGCCAGAGCGAGCGGCGGCGGCATCGGCGCCGCTCCAAGCAGAAGCGCGGTCTGCCTGTGCCCCGCCTCCTCCTCCTTCATGCGCGAGACGACCGCGCGCGTACGCGTATCGGCGGGCGAAAGCCGCGCGAGGTGCCCTTCGAGATGCTCTTCGACCTGCCGCTCGGTTTCGGCGAGAAAGGCAAGGCTCCAGCGGTCGCCGCAAAGCGCAGCGGCAAGGCCGATCGCGGCCGCTCCCCCATACCAGAGCGGAACGAGGAGGCTCGGGCGCGAGCCCAGTTCGGAAAGCCTTTCCTCGCACCAGGCGAGGTGATCCTCCTCCTCGCGCGCCGCACGGGCTAGGGCTTCGGCAAGGCCCGGGTCGCGCGCGGCAAGCGCCTGCGCCGCGTAGAGCGCCTGCGCGCAGACTTCGCCTGCGTGGTTCACGCGCATGAGCGAGGCGGCGTGCCTGCGCTCGGCCGGCCCGAGCGCCGCTTCCGGCAGGTCCCTTGCGGGCGAAGGCCGCCCCGCGCGCGAAACGAAAAGGGCGCTTCGCACTCCGCGGTCGACGAGCACGATCAGGCGGTCGAGCAGGTCCATGCGCCAATCTCGCACGCAGGCGAGGGCCGCGCAAGAAAAAAAACGGGCGCCCGCAGGCGCCCGTCCGGGAGGCTACTTTCCTCAGAACGCGTGACGCAGCGTCACCGCCCAGAGGCGCGGATCTTCGCCGGCAGCGATAGTTGCGTTCGCTAGGCCGAGGCTTGCCGCGGTAAAGAAGTTGTACGCGGCGCCTGTGTCGTTGTTGATGCGGGCGTAGGAAACGCCGACGCTCGTCCTCTTCGAGAGGTTGTACGCGTAGCCGATCGCAAACATCTTCGCGCCATCCGCGACGCCCGGGGTTGCCTTGTCGTCGCGCGCCCGCGTGTAGTGGGCGTGCACCTCGTGCGGACCCCAGGTGTAGGAGGCGGGGATCGACCAGGCGGTGCGGTCGCTCAGCTGCACCCCGGTCGCGTGGTTCCTGACCTTCGACTTGTCCCAGGCAAAGCCGAGCTGGAAAGTACCCCAGCGGTAGTGGCCATGGAGCCTGTCGCCCCTCTGGTCATTAGCAAAAACGGGAGGAGTGCCGCCTCTAGGAGTATCATCCGGCTTCGAGCGCCACCAGCTGTAGCCGATACGCCAGTTCGGGCCGGTGTACATCGGATGCAGCTGCCACGCGTTACCCTTGCGCATGCCGGAGCCCATGTCCGCGTCCGCGCCGGTCGGGTTCGACGAATAGGCTGCGGCAAGAGTGAAGCCGCCCCAGTTAGGCGTCATGTAGTGGATCACGTTCTGCGTGCGCGTCGCACCGGCAATCGCAACCCTTCCCGCATGCGTTAAACCACCCGATGTGCCACGCGCATGGGCAAGGAGCGATACGGAACTGCCCCGTAGAGAGGTCTTCGCTTCGATCGTGCTTTCGGTGTTGCCGTAGTGCAGGTCGAGCCTGCCTACGACGAGCCTACCCCACTGCGGGCTCTGCAGCCCGACCCAAGTGTTGCCAGACGGGATCGACCCGCCCACAGCGGCAGCGGCGCCCTGGACGTCATCCGGCTTGAAGCGGATGTCGAGCTGGGCGATCGCGCGCAGCCCTCCGCCCAGGTCCTCGACGACGTTGAAGATGATGCGCGAGGAGTCGTCGGCCAGACCCGTCACCGAGGCGTTCGACAAATTAACGGCGTTCGCGAGCTTGTAGCCTTCGAAGCTCTGCTTGAAAAAGCCGCTGATCGTGACCGAGGACTGCGCAAGGGCAGCACCCGGAAGCGCAAAGGCGCCCGCCACGGCAGCGGCGAGTAGTTTCTTCTTCATCCCTGAGATTTCTCCCGTTGGTTGGACCGCCGGGACGGACCTCCGCCCCGGAACCCGCCTCCCCTTTGGGAAGCCGTGCCCATTCTCCCGCGACGCCCTCTCACCGAGCAAGGCAAAGCCCGATCCCAGGCCTGGCAGCCGAGAATTTTGTTGCGTTTACGCAACAGTATCCGACGATAGGTCCGGAAAGAGCCGAAGGAGCTCCCCGCCCGGGTCCCCGGCCCGCATCAGGGCTTCTCCCACGAGGAAGGCCGAAACGCCGGCCTCGCGAAGTCTTTCTACTTCGCCCGGGGCCGAGATCCCGCTCTCGGAGACGACGATACGCCCGGGAGGTACGAGCGGGGCGAGCTCGAGCGTCGTCTCGAGCCGGGTCTCGAAGCTGCGAAGGTCGCGGTTGTTTATGCCGATGAGGGGGGTATCGAGCCTCAGCGCCCGCTCGAGTTCCGGCGCGTCGTGCACTTCTACGAGGACGGCCATCCCGTAGCCTCGCGCAGTGGACTCGAGCTCCGAAAGCTCGGTGGAGGAAAGCGCCGCGACGATCAGGAGGACGGCGTCCGCTCCTTTGGCGCGCGCGAGAGCCACCTGCCACGGATCGAGGACGAAGTCTTTCCAGAGGACGGGAAGCGCCGCGGCTTTACGCGCAGCGGCGACGTGCTCGGGCGAGCCTCCGAAGTGCTCTTCTTCCGCGAGCACCGACACCGCAGCCGCGCCCGCGCGCTCGTAGCTCGCCGCGATCGCCGCCGGGTCGTAGGGATCGCGCAGGAGGCCGCGCGAGGGACTGCGCCGCTTCGCCTCGGCGATCACGGCGGGCTTTGCCGCGGCGATCCTCGCGCGGAGCGCTCCCGCGAAATCGCGCGCGGGCGAAGCCCTGCGCGCGAGCGCCTCGGCCTGGGCAAGCGAAAGCCTGGCACTAAGCTTGGCGACGTTGCGGCGCACCGACTCGAGGATGCGCGCGAGTTCGTCCTTCATCTAGCGCCTTGCCGCTACGCGGGTTGCGGCGACGTAGTGCGCGAGCTTACGCTTTGCCGCGCCGCTCGCGATCGCGCGGCGCGCGCGCTCGATCCCCGCGGCGAGGGTGCGCGCCCGGCCCGCGACGTAGATCGCCGCGCCGGCGTTCAGGAGGACGACGTTCAGCGCCGGGCCCGGCTGGCCCTCGAGCACCGCCTCGATCATCTGGCGCGACTCCTCGACGGTGTGCACCTCGATCGCGCGCCGGTCGTAGAGCTCGAGCCCGAAGTCGGAAGGGTGGATGTCGTACTCGCGCACCTCGCCGCGCACGAGCTCGCCCACCATGGTCGGGCCCGAGATCGAGATCTCGTCCACGCCGTCCTTGCCCCAGACGACCATGACGTGGCGCGCCCCCAGCCGCTGCAGCACGCGCACCTGGATGCCGACGAGGTCCGGATGGAAAACGCCCATCAGCTCGTTTTGCGCCCCGGCCGGGTTGGTGAGCGGCCCGAGGATGTTGAAGATCGTGCGCACGCCGAGCTCGCGCCGCACGGGCGCCGCGTACTTCATCGCCGGGTGGTGCGCGGGCGCGAACATGAAGCCGAGCCCGACGCGGTCGACGAGGCGCGCGATCGCCGCCGGCGGCAGTTCGAGCTTCGCGCCGAAGGCCTCGAGCACGTCGGCGCTTCCCGAGCGCGAGGAGACGGCGCGGTTTCCGTGCTTGGCGACGCGCGCGCCGGCGGCCGCGGCGACGAAGGCGGCGGCCGTCGAGATGTTGAAGGTGTGCGCCCCGTCGCCGCCGGTGCCGACGATGTCGACGAGCGAGCCCGGGTCGCGCACCGGCACCGGCGTGGCGAACTCGCGCATCACCTGCGCCGCGGCGGCGATCTCGCCGATCGTCTCCTTTTTCACGCGCAGGCCGATGATGAAGCCGGCGACCTGCGCCGGCGTCAGTTCCCCGCTCATGATCTGGCGCATGACGTGCAGCATCTCGTCGTGGAACACCTCGCGGTGCTCGACGGTGCGCTGGATCGCTTCGGCGATGGTGATTTTCATGGCGTGCATCCCTCCAGGAAGTTGGCGAGCAGCCGGTGCCCGTGCTCGGTGAGGAGCGCCTCGGGGTGGAACTGCACCCCCTCGACCGGGTGCCGGCGGTGCCGCAGGCCCATCAACTCGCCGTCGTCGGAGGTGGCGCTCGGCTCGAGCTCGGCCGGCAGCGTGTCGCGCGCGACGACGAGCGAGTGGTAGCGCACGGCGACGAAGTCCTGCGGCAGGCCGCGGAAGACGCCCCGCCCGTCGTGCCGGATGCGCGAGGTCTTGCCGTGCATGACGGTGCGCGCGCGTACGACGCGGCCTCCATAGGCCTCGCCGATCGCCTGGTGGCCGAGGCAGACGCCCAGGATCGGCACGCGCGCGCCGAGCCGGCGCACGACCGCGAGGCTCACGCCCGCCTGCGCGGGGGCGCAAGGCCCGGGCGAGATGAGGATCGCGCGCGGGGCGAGCGCCTCGATCGCCTCGACGCTCGTCTCGTCGTTCCGCACGACGCGCGTCTCGGCGCCGAGCTCGCCGAGGTACTGGACGAGGTTCCAGGTGAAGGAGTCGTAGTTGTCGATCACGAGGATCACGGCCGCGCCTCCCCGGTGGCGAGCGCAGCCGCGCGCAGGAGCGCGCCGGTCTTATGCAGCGTCTCGCGCCATTCGGCCTGCGGCAGCGAGTCGGCGACGACGCCCGCGGCCGCCTGCACGTGCAGCCGCCCGGCCTTCAGCACCGCGGTGCGGATCGCGATCGCCATGTCCATGTCGCCGCCCCAGGAGAAATAGCCGACCGCGCCGCCATAGACGCCGCGCCGTAGCGGCTCCAGCTCGTCGATGATCTGCATGGCGCGCACCTTCGGCGCGCCGGTCACGGTGCCGGCGGGAAAGCTTGCGCGCAGGACGTCTATCGCGTCGCGCCCAAGGGCGAGCCGCCCCTCGACGTTCGAGACGATGTGCATGACGTGCGAGTAGCGCTCGATCACCATGGTCTCGGTCACGCGCACGCTGCCCGTGCGGGCGATGCGCCCGAGGTCGTTGCGCGCGAGGTCGATCAGCATCACGTGCTCGGCGCGCTCCTTGGGGTCGGAGAGGAGCTCCGCGGCGATCGCCGCGTCCTCTTCGGCCGTCGCCCCGCGCGGCCGCGTGCCCGCGATGGGCCGGATCGTGACCGTGTCGCCGGCGAGGCGAACGAGGATCTCGGGCGAAGCGCCGATCACGTGGTGGTCGTCGAAGTCGAAATAGAACATGTAGGGCGAGGGGTTCACCGACCTGAGCGCCCGGTAGAGCGCAAGGGGGGGCGCGGCAAAGGGAAGCGTCGTGCGCTGCGAGACCTGCACCTGCATGCAGTCGCCAGCGAGGATGTACTCCTTTGCGCGCGCGACCGCGGCCAGGAACTCCGCCTCCTGCGGCGTGCGCACCGCATCGCCAGGGGAAAGCGCGCGCCCGGCCGCGCAGAGGAGCGACTCGGGCAGCGGACCGCGCAGGCGCCCGCCGAGCGCGTCTAGCCGCGCGCGCGCCGCCTCGTAAGCGCCCGGCTCCCGCGGGTCGGCCCAGACGACGAGGTAGAGCATGCCGGCGACGTTGTCGACGACGGCCAGTTCGTCGGTCACGAGTAGCAGCAGATCCGGCGTTGCGATCGGGTCGGGCTTGGCGGCTCCGAGCGCCTTGGGCTCGATCGCGCGCACCGTTTCGTAGCCGAGGTAGCCGGCAAGCCCTCCCGCGAAACGAAGCGCGACCGGAAGGGCCGCCACGCGTTCGCCGCGCAGCCGGCCGCGCAGCCACTCGAAGGGGTCGGCGCGCGCGGTCTCGAGCACGACGTCGCGGCCGCGCGCATCGCGAAGGAGCCGCCGCACGGAATCGCCGCACGCCTCGATGCGCTCGGGCGCCGAGACGCCGATGTAGGAGTAGCGCCCGAAGCGCTCGCCTCCGACCACCGATTCGAGGAGGTAGGAGAAGGGGCCGCCGGCGAGGATCGCGTAGAGCGCAAGCGGCGTGTACAGGTCCGCGCGCGCCTGCAAAACGAGCGGCACGCGGGTGCAGCCCTCGCGCGCAAGGCGGTCGAATTCGTCTCGTGTCATGGGCACGCAGCCTCCGCGGGCGGCATCGTCGCCCGCGTTCTCGCTCATCGGTTCGTCTCTGCCGCCTGCCCGGCGGCGGGGGCGGGGCACGCGCCCCGCGGTCGCAAAGAGGGCTCTAGCGGCGCCAGCGGCGCCAGCGGAAGGGACGGGTAAAGCGTTCGAGACCGGCGTTCACGTCTGCACGATCGCCTCGGCTGCGTGCCGAAGCGACTCCACTATACCATCGGCGCCGAGCGCGTGCACGTCGCGCCCGCGCCTGTAGCCATAGGGCACGAGCCAGACGCGCAGGCCGGCTGCGCGCGCAGCGAGGACGTCGTTTTCCGAGTCGCCGATCGCGAGCGCCTCGGCGCTCGAGACCGCGAGCGCGCGGCAGGCGGCAAGGAAGGGTCCGGCCGCGGGTTTGCGCGCACCCGCCGCCTCCTCGGGCGTCACCACGGCGTCGAGGAAGGCGGCTAGCCCCGTCGCCGCAAGGAGCGGCCGCGCGAACTCGCCCGGCTTGTTGGTCACGCAGGCAAGGCCGAGCCCCGCGCCGCGCAGCCGCGCAAGCCCCTCGGCGACGCCGGGAAAGGGGCGGCTGCGCTGACCGTTTGCGCGCGCGTAGTGCGCGCGCAGGCGCGCGGCCGCCTCCGCCCCGGCGCTCGCAAGGCCGAGCGCGCGCGCAGCGAGCGCCTCGATCCCGTCGCCCACCATGTCGCGCACCTCGCGCTCGGCAAGGGGCGCAAGGCCCCGTTCGGCCCGCAGGGCGTTTGCCGCCGCGGCGAGGTCCGGGGCGGTGTCGAGGAGCGTCCCGTCGAGGTCGAGGAGCACCGCCCGCGGCCGGGCGCAGGGCTCAGGTCGCACGCGCGGCCTGCGCGCGGGCGCGCATGTCCCGGATCGTCGCCGCGTAGTCGCGCGCACCGAAAATGGCGCTTCCCGCAACCAGCGTGTCGGCGCCTGCGCGCGCGACCTCGGCTGCGTTTTCCACCTTGACGCCGCCGTCGACTTCGAGCCACACGGGCCGCCCGCAGGCGTCGATGCGGCGGCGCACCTCGGCGATCTTGGGCAGCACCGAGGCGATGAAGGCCTGACCGCCAAAGCCCGGGTTGACCGACATGAGGAGCACGAGGTCGAGCTTTTCGAGCGTGTGGTCGAGCCACGCAAGGGGCGTGGCCGGGTTGAGCACGAGGCCCGGCCGGCAGCCGCAGTCGCGAATGAGCGAGATCGTGCGGTCGACGTGCTCGCTCGCCTCGGGGTGGAAGCTGATGATCGCCGCGCCGGCCTTCGCGAACTCGGGAACGAGCGCATCGACCGGTTTTACCATCAGGTGCACGTCGATCGGGATCGACACGTGCGGACGGATCGCCGCGCAGACGAGCGGCCCCACGGTGAGGTTGGGCACGTAGTGGTTGTCCATGACGTCGAAGTGCACGAGGTCGGCGCCCGCCGCCTCGACCGCGCGCACCTCCTCGCCGAGGCGCGCAAAATCGGCCGAAAGGATCGAGGGGGCGATGCGGACCGTCACGGCGGGGCGCAGTTTACAATCGGCCCGTGGGCGGCGAAAAACGCTATGCGATCGAGGTGAGCGCGCGCACGCGCTACCTGCCCGAGCAGTCGGACGAGGCGGCGGGCCGCTGGACTTTCGCCTACACGATCACGATCCGCAACACGGGCGCGGTGACCGCGCAGCTCGTCTCGCGCCACTGGATCATCACCGACGCGGCCGGGCGCGTCCAGGAAGTGCGCGGACTCGGCGTCGTGGGCGAGCAGCCGGTGCTCGCCCCGGGCGAAGTGCACGTCTATACGAGCGGGGCGTCGATCGCGACCCCCTTCGGCACGATGCGCGGAAGCTACCAGATGCTCGCCGAGGACGGGACGCGCTTCGAAGCGCCGATTCCGGAGTTCGCGCTCGCCGTGCCGGGCGTCGTGCACTGAAGCCCTTGCTCAGTCGCCCTTTCGCCGCTTCGGCCAGGTCCACCAGACGATGAGCGCCGCGGCGGCGAGCGCAACCGCCATCTCGAGGAACACGACCCACACGGTGCGTATTTTAGCCGCGGCCGCGGCCGCGCTCGCCGCCGGCTGTGCCGCGCCGCCCGAATGCCCGCCCGCTCCCGCGGCCGTGCGCTTCGAAGCCGTGCCCTTCGAGGCGCTGCCGGGCTGGCCGGGCGAGGGGCTGGGCGAGGCGCTCGCGGCCCTCGTGCGCGGCTGCGCGCGTATCGGCGCGCAATCGCCGCTCGCCGCAGCGTGCACGGCGGCGCGGTCGGTGCCGCCCGGCGACGAGGCCGCCGCGCGCGCTTACTTCGAATCGGCCTTCGCCGCCTACGCGATCGCCGGGCCGGCGGGAAGCGAGGGGCTCGTCACCGGCTACTACGAACCGGTGATCGCGGCAAGCCGCAGGCGCGACGCGCATCACCGCCATCCCGTCTACGGCGTTCCGCGCGACCTCGTGGTCGTCGAGCTCGCGCGCCAGTACCCGGAGCTCGCGCGGCTGCGCCTGCGCGGACGCATCGAGGGCGGGCGGCTCGTGCCGTACTGGTCGCGCGCCGAGATCGATTCGGGCGCGCTCGCGCTCGATGCGCCCGTGCTCGCCTGGGCGGCCGACGCGCTGGAGCTCTTTCTCCTGCACGTGCAGGGCTCGGGCCGGCTGCGGCTCGCCGAGGGCGGCGAACTGCGCCTTGCCTACGCCGAGCAGAACGGCCACCCCTACCGCGCGCTCGGCCGCCACCTCGTCGAACAAGGCGAGCTCTCGGCCGCCGAGGCGACGCTACCGGCGATCCGGGCCTGGGCGCGCGCAAAGCCCGAGCGCCTTGCCGCAGCGCTCGCGGCGAACCCGAGCTACGTCTTCTTCCGCGAGCGCGCCGAAGAAGCGCCCGTGGGCACGCTGGGCGTTCCGCTCTCGGCCGGGCACTCGGTCGCGGTCGACCCGGCGTACGTGCCGCTCGGTGCGCCGCTCTACCTCGAAAGCCGCGACCCGCTGAGCGGCTCAGCGGTGCGGCGCATCGTCGTCGCGCAGGACACGGGCGGGGCGATCCGCGGCGCGGTGCGCGTGGACCTCTACGTCGGCTCGGGCGAGGCGGCCGGAGAGGCGGCAGGCCGCATGCGCGAGCGCGGCAGGCTCTGGCTCCTGTGGCCGCGCGCTGCGCCGCCCCCTGCGCGCGCGCCGGCTTTGTGATCGGCGCGGCGCGGGCGTAGTAAAAGAGCTCCTTCCTATTTTTTCTTCGCCGGCGGGAGCGCCTCGTCGAGCATGCGCAAAAGCTGCTCGCGGCGCGGCCCACCGCGGATCCGTTCGCCGCTCGCCAGAAAAAGCGTCGGCGTAGAACCGACGCCGAGCCGGCGGCCGAGGTCGATCACCCGGTCGACGGGGTTTTCGCAGTTCGCGCCGTTCGCGGGGGGCTTTGCGCGCAGTGCGAGGTCGAGCCAGGCCTTTGCCCGGTCGGGCGCGCACCAGACCGCGCGCGAGTGGTCGGCGAGCTCCGGCCGGATCACCGGATACATGAAGTAGTGGATCGTGATGTCGTCGATGCGGATGAGCGTCTTTTCGAGCTCCTGGCAGGCCGGGCAGTAGGGGTCGGTGAAGACGACGAGCGTACGCCTGCCGTTACCGCGCTGCACGCGCACGGCGAGCTCGTAGGGGAGCGCCGCCATGTCGATCGCCGTCAGCCGGCGCATGCGCTCCTCGGTGAGGTTGCGGTCGCTACGCGTATCGATCAGGCTGCCGAGGAACAGGTGGTGCGCCTGCGCGTCGGCGTAGAGGACCTGCGGCGATCCATCGGGAAGGCGCACGCGCACCTCGTAGAGGCCGGCGACGGGCGCGGGCGATACGCCCTCGACTTTCACGCCGGAGAACTTCGCTTCCACCGTCTGGCGGATCGCCGCTTCATTGGCCGCGGCGGCGAGCGGACTCGCGACGAGCGCAGCAAGGATCAGCAGTTTTCGCATGAGGGCGAGCCCCGGGCGCGGCGAACGAGGAAGTCTTTTACGGGCGCAAGGCGGTCGACGAGCCCGAGGCCGAGGTTGCGCAGGACGCGCCAGAACGCCTCCGGCGCGGCGAAAAGCGCATGGAGCGCATCGACCGTCATCCGCATGGCCAGTATATCGCCCGCCCGGGCGCGCTCGTAGCGGCGAAGCAGCCGGTAGTCGCCCGCATCCCGCCCCGGCTCGCGCGCCGCGAGCACGCGCGCAAGGCACTCGGCGTCGCCCAGACCCAGGTTCACGCCCTGCCCGGCGAGGGGATGGATGACGTGCGCCGAGTCGCCCGCGAGGGCGATGCGCGGGGCCGCCATCGCGTGCGCGACGAGCCGCCGTAGCGGAAAGAGGGCGGCGGCCGAAACGGCTTCGAGCGCGCCCAGGGCGCCGCCGATCGCGCTTTCGAGCTCGCGCGCGACGTGCGCCGGACCGGCGGCATGGAGCTTTTGCGCGCGCTCGGTCGCAAGCGACCAGACGAGCGAGACGCGGTCGTCCCCGAGCGGCAAGAGCGCGATCACCTCCCCGCCCCGGAACCACTGGCGCGCGACCGCGCCGTGCGCACGCGCGCAGCCGAGGGTGAGGACGAGCGCCGCCTGGCCATAGCCGCCTGCGCGGCAGCCGATGCCGCTTGCCTCGCGCACCGCCGAGTCGGCGCCGTCGGCGCCGACGACGAGCGCGGCATCGATCGCTTCTCCGTCGTCGAACTCGAGCCGCGCGGCGCGGCCCTCGACCGAAAGGCGGCGCAGCCCGACGGGTGCGCGCAGCGCGGCGCCCGAGCGCGCGAGCGCCCCGGCGAGCGCCTCGGCCAGGCTCGCCTCCTCGACGATCCAGGCCAGTTCGGCGACCCCCGCCTCGAGTGCGTCGAACTCGAGCACGCCGCCCGCGTCGCCCTCGATGCGCATCGCGTGCACCGCGGTCGCGCGTGCGGGCCAGGCGCCGATGCGCGCGAGGAATGCGGCGTTCGCAGGCGAGATGGCGTAGGCGCGCGGCCCGCCCTCGGCTTGCGGCGCGCGCGCCGAGGCGAGGACGACGGGATCGTGCCGGACGAGGGCACAGGCGAGCGCCGTTCCGACCGGGCCGCCGCCCACCACCGCGATGGGGCGGTCCATCGGCGCATTGTAGGCCGGCGCTAGGCGGCGAGCGGCTGCGCGCGCACGCAGACGCGCTCCTCGCGCAGCGTGCGCGCGAGCAGCTTGACGAGGGCATAGACGGCCTCGATCGCCGGGGTCGGCACTTCCACCTCGCGGCCGAGCTCGATCACCGCGCCGACCAGCGCGTCGACCTCCGGCTCGCGCCCGAGCTCGATGTCCTGCAGCATCGAGGTCTTGTGCCGGCCGACTTTCTCGGCGCCGGCGATGCGGCGCTCGAGCGGCACGCGAAACCTTGCGCCCAGGCGCTCGCCCACCTCCTGCGCCTCGCGCATCATGCTCGCGACCAGGCCGCGCGAAAGCGGAAAGCGGCAGATGTCCTCGAGCGTCGCGTGCGTGAGCGCGCTGATCGGGTTGAAGCTGAGGTTGCCCCAGAGCTTGAGCCAGATCTCGGAACGGATGTCCTCGAGCACCGGCGCCTTCAGGCCCGCCTCGGCGAAAGCCTGCGACAGGGCGCGCACGCGCGCGCTCTCGGCGCCGTCCAGTTCACCAAGTGGGAAGCGGTCGCCTTCGATGTGGCGCACAAAGCCGGGCGCGGCGAGCTCGGCGGCCGGATAGACGACGCAGCCGACGATCCGTTCGGGGTCGATCGCGCGCGCAATCGCCCCGCCCGGATCGACCGCCTCGACCGTGCGGTCCGCGAGCCGCGCAAGGGGCGTGCCCGCCGCCCAGGGCGGGAGCTTCTGGAAATACCACCACGGGATCCCGTTTTGCATCGGAACGACGACCGTCTCGCGGTGCATCGCCGAGGCGATCATGGAGGCCACGGGCGAGACCTGGTGCGCCTTCATTCCGAGCACGATCAGGTCCTGCGGCGGCACTTCGGCGAGCGAGGCCGCGGCGCGCACGCCGCGCGCGTGCAGCTCCTCGCCCGAGGCCATGCGAAGGCGCATGCCGTTACTTCGGATCTCTTCGAGGTTCGCCCCCCGGGCGACCATCGTCACCTCGTGCCCCGCAGCCGCAAGCCTCACCCCGACCATGCCGCCGATTGCACCGGCGCCGACCACGCACACTTTCACGATCCGCAACCTCCATCCACGATGTGGTAATAACTCTTTGAATCGCGAGCGATTTTCTTTCCCTTGCTGCGGCGCGCAATTGACCGCGGTCAAGAGGCATACCAACGGTTGCGGAAGAGTCTTTATGGAACCGGGGGCGGGCCCCTCGGGTCGCCTTGACCGGAAAGGGCGGGAAAGAAAATAATTCCTCCCCCTTCCGTAACGCTTTCGCGTGGCGAATTAGCTCAGCTGGTTAGAGCAGCGGAATCATAATCCGTGTGTCCGGGGTTCGAGTCCCTGATTCGCCACCATCACGCTACCCCTTGTCGCGCCGCCTGACGCGGCTCTTTGCGGTGGCCTGCGCGGTCGGGCTCGTGGCGGCCGCGCACGCGCAGCTGCGCACGATCCCGCAGCAGGCCCAGCGCGGCGAGCTGCGCCACCTGCGCGAGGCGCTCGTGCTCGTCGACGGCGAGCCGCGGCGGCTTGCACCGGGGGCCCAGATCCGGGACCGCGAAAACCGCATCGTGCTCCCGGCGAGCCTTCCGCCCGAGGGCGTGCGCGTCGCCTATCTGCTCGATACGCGCGGCGAGCTGCATCGCGCCTGGATCCTCACCGACGAGGAGGCGGCGCGCGGGCGCTGAGCGACGTGGTCGGCCGCTACTACCTGCGCACCTGGGGCTGCCAGATGAACGAGCACGACTCGGCGCAGCTCGCCGAGTTGCTCGCGCGCGAAGCGGGCCTTGCGCCGGCCGAGCGGCCCGAGGACGCCGACGTGATCGTGCTCAACACCTGCTCGGTGCGCGAAAAGGCCGAGGAGAAGGTGTACGCGGAGATCGGGCGCCTGCGACCGCTCAAGCGCCGCCGGCCCGACCTGCTCCTTGCCGTCGGCGGCTGCGTCGCCTCGCAGGAGGGCGAGGCGCTCTGCGCGCGCGCCCCCGAGGTGGACGTCGTCTTCGGGCCGCAGACCCTGCACCGGCTGCCCGCGCTGCTGCGCCGCCGGCGCGAGACCGGACTTCCGCAATCCGACCTCGCCTTCCCCGAGCTCGAAAAATTCGACCGCCTGCCCGTGCCGCCGGCCGAGGCCGGGCGCGCCGCCGTCACGGTGATGGAGGGCTGCAGCAAGTACTGCACCTTCTGCGTGGTGCCCTACACGCGCGGCCCCGAGGTCTTCCGCCCCTTTGCCGACATCGTCGCCGAGGTCGCGGCGCAGGTCGAGCGCGGCGCGTGCGAAGTGCTGCTCCTGGGCCAGAACGTGAACGCCTGGCGCGGCGAAATCGGCGACGAAGCGGCCGATTTCGCCGAGCTGCTCGCCGCGATCGCCGAGATCGACGGCGTCGAGCGCATCCGCTACACGACCTCGCACCCGAAGGAGTTCGGGCCGCGGCTCGTCGCCGCGCACGCCGAGATCGAAAAGCTCGCCCCGCACGTGCACCTCCCCGTGCAGTCGGGCTCGGACCGGGTGCTCGCGGCGATGAAGCGCGGCTACACCGCGCTCGAATACAAATCGATCGCGCGCGCGCTGCGGCGCGCGCGCCCGGGCCTGAGCCTCGCCTCGGACTTCATCGTCGGCTTCCCGGGCGAGACCGAGGCGGACTTTGCGCGCACGCTGGACCTCGTCGCCGAGGTCGGCTTCGACGCCTCGTTCTCCTTCGTCTACAGCCCGCGCCCCGGCACGCCCGCCGCCGCCCTCGCCGACCCGGTGCCGCGCGCCGTCAAGCTCGAGCGCTTGGCGCGCCTGCAGGCGCTCCTCGATGCGCAGGCGCGCGCGGCCGCCGCGGCGCTGGTCGGCCGCGTCGAGACGGTGCTCGTCGAAGGTCGCGCGCGCCGCGATCCGGCGCAATGGGCCGGCCGCACCGGCAACGCGCGCGTGGTCAACTTCGCCGGCCCGGCCGGGCTCATCGGCCGCATGAGGCGCGTGCGCATCACCGAGGCCCTTGCGCACTCGCTCAGGGGCGAGCTCGCCGATGGCTAGCGCGAGTCGGGCGATCGAGCTGCGGCTCGAGCCGCTCGACAACCGGCGCCTTGCGCGGCTCTGCGGCGCGCTCGATGCCAACCTGCGCGAGATCGAGGCCGCGCTCGACGTGGCGATCCGGCGCCGCGGCGCGCGCTTCTCGGTGCACGGCGAACCGGCGCAGGCCGAGCGCGCGGCGCGCGTGCTCGAGCACTTCTACCGCATGGCCGAGGGCGAGCTCACGCTCGACGACGTGCAGCTCGGCCTCGCGGAACTCGCGCAAGGGCGCACGCCCGGGGCCGAGCCGAGCGAGGCGCCGCGGCTGCTCACGCGCCGCCCGGACCTGCACGGGCGCACGCCGCAGCAGCGCGCCTACGTGCGCAGCGTCCTCACGCACGACCTCACCTTCGCGATCGGACCGGCGGGCACCGGCAAGACGTACCTCGCCGTCGCCTGCGCGGTCGACGCGCTCGAGCGCGACGCGGTCAAGCGCATCGTGCTCGTGCGCCCGGCGGTGGAGGCGGGCGAGCGCCTCGGCTTCCTGCCCGGCGACCTGGCCCAGAAGGTGGACCCCTACCTGCGCCCGCTCTACGACGCGCTCTACGACCTGGCCGGCGTCGAGCGCACCGCGCGCCTGCTCGAGCGCGGGTCGATCGAACTCGCGCCGCTCGCCTACATGCGCGGGCGCACGCTCAACCACGCCTTCATCATCCTCGACGAGGCGCAGAACACGACTCCCGAGCAGATGAAGATGTTCCTCACCCGCGTCGGCTTCGGCGCCAAGGCGGTCGTCACCGGCGATGTCACCCAGATCGATCTCGCGCGCGGCCAGAAGAGCGGGCTGGTCGAGGCGCGGCGCGTGCTCGCCTCGGTGCGCGGCATCGCTTTCGTCGAGTTCACCGCCGCCGACGTCGTGCGCCACCCCCTCGTCGCCCGCATCATCGATGCCTACGACCAGGCGGCACACGCCGCCCCGCGCGACTGAGGCGGCGGCCGTCTCCGTGCAGTTCGCGTGCGCGGCCTCCGGCGCCCCCTCGGCGCGGCGCCTTGCGCGCTGGGCGCGCGCGGCGCGCCCGCGCGGGCTGAGCGTGGTGCTGCGCGTCGTCGGTGCCGCCGAAGCGCGGCGCCTCAACCGCCGCCACCGCCGCCGCGACTACGCGCCCGACGTGCTCGCCTTCGACTACCGCCCGGCCGTACCCCACGGCGACGTCGTGCTCTGCCACCCGGTGATCGCGCGCGCGGCGCGCGCGCAGGGCCGCGCGCTGGCGGCGCAGTATGCGCACATGGTGGTGCACGCGCTGCTGCACCTCGCCGGCCACGACCACGAACGCGGCGCGCACGCCGCGCGCATGCGCCGCGCCGAGGCGCGGCTGCTCGCGCGGCTCGGCTTTGCCGACCCCTACCGGCTGAGGGGCCGGCGCGCATGAGCGAACGCGCGAGCGCCCCGGGTTGGCGCGAGCGGCTCGCGGCGTTCGTGCGGCGCGAGCCGGCCGGCCGCGACGAGCTGCTGCGCTATCTGCGCGCGGCGCAGCGCCGGGGGCTCCTCGACGCCGATGCGCTCTCCATCGTCGAAGGGGCGCTCGCCGTCGCCGACATCCCGGTGCGCGACATCATGGTGCCGCGCGCGCGCATGGACGTGATCGACGTGCGCGAGCCGCTCGCGCGCCTCATCCCCCAGGTGATCGCGACCGCGCACTCGCGCTTGCCGGCCGTCGACGGCAGCCGCGACGACGTCATCGGCATCCTGCTCGCCAAGGACCTCCTGCGCTACTGCGTCGGCGAGGAGGAGTTCGACGTGCGCGAGATGCTACGCCCCGCCGTCTTCGTTCCCGAGTCCAAGCGCGTGAACGTGCTGCTGCGCGAATTCCGCGCCCGCCGCAACCACATGGCGATCGTCGTCGACGAGTACGGCGGCGTGGCCGGACTGGTCACCATCGAGGACGTGCTCGAACAGATCGTCGGCGACATCGAGGACGAGTACGACTTCGACGAGGAGGCCGACGCGATCGTCGCCGAGGCGGGCGGCCGCTACCGGGTGAAAGCGCAGGTGCCGATCGCGCGCCTGAACGAGGTGCTCGGCGCCGACCTCCCCACCGACGCGCACGACACGCTCGCCGGCCTGGTGATCGCGCAGCTCGGCCGGCTGCCGCGCCGCGGCGAAACCTTCACGCTCGACGGGCTGCGCGTACAGGTGCTGCGGGCCGACGCGAGACGGCTCCAGACGCTGACGGTCGAGAAAACGGTCCGGCCCTGAGTCCCGTGCGCGCGACCGGCCGCTTTGCGCGACGGCTGGCGGCCGCGGCCGCAGCCGGCGCGCTCGCGGTGGCGGGCTTCGCCCCCGCGGAGTTCTTCGTCGCGCTCGTTGCGTCGCTCGCGCTCCTCGTGCACCTGTGGTCGCGCGAGCAGGCGAGCGCGCGCGCAGCGGCGCTCGGCTTCGCCTTCGGGCTCGGCTTCTTCGGCGCCGGCGTCTCCTGGGTGTACGTGAGCCTTGCCCGCTTTGGCGGACTTGCGCCGCCGCTCGCGGCGGCGGCCACCGCGGTCTTCTGCGCGCTCCTTGCCCTCTTTCCGGCCGCCGTCGGGGCGCTGCAGGCGAAGGTCCCGGCCGCGCCCCTTGCGCGCGCGCTCGCCGTCGTGCCCGGCCTCTGGGCGCTCGCCGAGGCGCTGCGCGGCTGGCTGTTCACAGGCTTTCCCTGGCTGAGCGTGGGCCACGCCGTGCCGGGCACGCCGCTCGCGGGTTATGCGCCCCTGGGCGGCACTGTGGCCGCCTCGCTCGCCGTGGTCTGCCTTGCCGGCTGCACCTGGGCGGTCGCCGCGCGCAAGGGGCGCCTCGGTGCGCTCGCCCTCGCAGCGGCGCTCCTTGGCGCCGGGGCGCTCGCCTCCCGGATCGCGTGGACCGAGCCGGCCGCAGCGCCGCTTCGCGTCGCGCTGCTGCAAGGCAACGTCGCCCAGGACCTCAAGTTCGACCCGGAGCGCTGGCCCCGCACGGTGCAGACCTATGCACGCCTTGCCGAAGGTACGCGCGCGCGCTTGATCGTGTTGCCCGAGACGGCGCTGCCGCGCTTTCTCGACACGATCGAGCCGGCCGTGATCGAGCGGCTGGCCGCCGCCGCGCGCCGTAACGGCGGCGACCTCGTGCTCGGCGTTCCGGTGCGCGCGCCGGGCGGGCGTTACTGGAATAGCGTCGTCACCCTCGGGGTGTCGCCTTCCGCGCGCTACGACAAGGTGCACCTCGTGCCCTTTGGCGAATTCGCGCCGCCCGGCTTCGCCTGGTTTGCGCGCGCACTGGCGATTCCGCTTTCGGATTTTTCGCGCGGCGCGGCCGACCAGCGGCCGCTTGCTGCCGCCGGCGAGCGCCTCGCCGTCAGCATCTGCTACGAGAACGCCTTCGGCGCCGAGGTGCGCGCGCAGCTTCCCGAGGCCACGCTGCTCGTCAACGTCTCCAACGTCGCCTGGTTCGGCGACTCGCTCGCCCCTGCGCAGCATCTGCAGATCGGGCGCTTCCGCGCCCTCGAGACCGGCCGGCCGCTCCTTGCGGCGACCAACACGGGCATCACCGCGGTGGTCGGCGCCGACGGCGCGGTGCTCGCACGCCTGCCCCAGTTCCGCGAGGGCGCGCTCGAGGCCGAAATCGCCGGTCGCCGCGGCCAGACACCGTACGTGCGCACGGGCGATGCGCCCGCCCTTGCCGCGGCGCTCGCGCTCGTCGTGCTCGCCCCGTGGCTCCGCCGCCGATAGAATCGGCGCCCCGTGCTCGCGTTCCAGGACCTCGTGCAGCGACTGTCGGCCTTCTGGGGCGAGCGCGGCTGCGTGCTGCTCCAGCCCTACGACATCGAGGTCGGCGCAGGCACCTTCCACACCGCCACCTTCCTGCGCGCGATCGGGCCCGAACCCTGGCGCGCCGCGTACGTGCAGCCTTCGCGCCGTCCGAAGGACGGCCGCTACGGCGAGAACCCGAACCGGCTGCAGCACTACTACCAGTACCAGGTCGTGCTCAAACCCTCGCCCGCCGACATCCAGGATCAGTACCTCGCTTCGCTCGCGGCGCTCGGCATCGACCCGCGCGAGCACGACATCCGCTTCGTCGAGGACGACTGGGAGTCGCCCACGCTGGGCGCCTGGGGTCTGGGCTGGGAGGTGTGGCTCGACGGCATGGAAGTCACCCAGTTCACCTACTTCCAGGAGGTCGGCTCGCTGCCCTGCAAACCGGTGCTCGGCGAAATCACCTACGGGCTCGAGCGGCTGGCGATGTACCTGCAGGGCGTGTCCTCGGTCTACGACCTGGTCTGGACGCCCGGGGTGCGCTACGGCGAGATCTGGCATCAGAACGAAGTCGAGCAGTCGCGCTACAACTTCGAACTGGCCGACAGCGAACTCCTTTTTCGCCACTTCGCCGACTGCGAGCGCGAAGCGAAACGCCTGGTCGAGGCGCGCTGCGTGCTGCCCGCCTACGAGATGGTGATGAAGTGCTCGCACACCTTCAACCTGCTCGAGGCCCGCGGCGCGATCTCGGTCACCGAGCGCGCCGCCTACATCGCGCGCGTGCGTACGCTCGCGCGCGCGGTGGCCGAGGCGTACCACGCCGCGCGCGAGGCGCTCGGCTTTCCACTGGCCGCGCGCCCGGCGGCATGAAGCAGACGCTGCTCGTCGAGCTGCTCACCGAAGAGCTGCCGCCCCAGTCGCTCGCGGCGCTTGCGCGCGCGCTCGCCGACGGGCTGCTCGAAGCCCTGCGCCGCGACGCGCTCGCCGACGCCGACGCGCGCGCGCAGCCCTACGCGACGCCGCGCCGGCTCGCGGCGACCGTGACCGGCGTGCGCGAAGAGGCCCCCGCGCGCGAGCGCGTGGTACACGGACCGCCCGCGCAGGCCCCCGCCGCGGCGGTCGCGGGCTTTGCGCGCCGCCACGGCGTCGCCGTCGAGGCGCTCGTGCGCGCCGACTCGGCGCGCGGGCCGGTCTGGGCGCTCCAGCGCCTCGAGCCCGGCGTGCGGCTCGACGCGGTGCTCGCCGCGCGCCTCGAGGAGGTGCTGCGACGGCTTCCGGCGCCGAAACTGATGCGCTGGGGGGCGGGCGAGGCGCAGTTCGTGCGGCCGGTGCACGGCGTGACCCTCCTGCACGGCGCGCGCCCGATCCCGGGCACGGTGCTCGGCCTCGCCGCGGGCGCCGTCACGCGCGGACACCGTTTCCTCGCTCCGGCGCCGATCGCGCTCGACCACGCCGAGGAGTACGAGGAGCGGCTCGCGCGCGAGGGGCACGTGATCGCCGACTTTGCCAAGCGGCGCGAGGCGATCGAGCGCGCGCTCGCCCAAGCCGCCGCCGCGCGCGGCGCCGTGCTCGCCGCCGGCTACGAGGCGCTCCTCGAGGAAGTCACGGCGCTCGTCGAAGCGCCGGCGGTCTACGTCGGCCGCTTCGACCCGGAGTTTCTCGAACTGCCCGAGGCCTGCATCGAACTGACGCTGCGGCGCCACCAGCGCCATTTCCCGCTGCGCGGACCCGAGGGACGGCTACGGCCGGAGTTCCTGATCGTCTCGAACATGCCGATCGCCGATGCGAGCCGCATCGTCGCGGGAAACGAGCGCGTCGTGCGGCCCCGGCTCGAGGACGCGCGCTTTTTCTACGCGCAGGACCGGCGCGAGCGGCTCGAGGAACGCGTGCCTCGCCTTGCACGCGTGGTCTACCACGGCCGGCTGGGCAGCCAGCTCGAGCGCGTCGAGCGCTTGCAGCTCCTCGCTGGCCGCTTTGCGCGCGAGCTGGGCGCCGACCCCGCGCCGGCCGAGCGCGCGGCCTGGCTCGCCAAGGCCGACTTGCTGACCGCCATGGTCGGCGAATTCCCCGAGCTGCAGGGAACGATGGGGGCGATCTACGCGCGCGCGGACGGCGAACCCGAGGCGGTGTGCGAGGCGATCGGCGACCAGTACCGCCTGCGCTACGCCGGTGCGAGCGCCGCGAACGCCGCCTCCGCGAGCCTCTATGCGGCCGAGCGCGTGGAGGCGCTGGTCGGGCTTTTCGGCGCCGGCCACGCGCCAAGCGGCGACAAGGATCCCTACGGGCTGCGGCGCGCGGCGCTCGACCTTATCGCCCTCTACGAGGCGCTCGCTGCGCTACGCCCGGGCGCGCGGCTGCCCGACGTTGCGGCGCTCGCCGCGTATGCAGCGGGGCTCTTTGCGCCCGGGACGATCCCGCAGGGCACCGTCGAGGCGGTGCTCGCCTTCGTGCGCGAGCGCCACGCACACGGACTCGCGCCGGCCTTTGCCGCCGACGCGATCGAGGCGGTGCTCGCCCTGGCGCCGCCCATCGAGGAGGTGCGGCCGCGCCTTGCGGCGCTCGAGCGCTTCCGGCGCCTGCCCGAGGCCGCCGCGCTCGCCGTCGCGAACAAGCGCATCGGCAACCTGCTGCGCAGGTCCGCCGCTTCCTCCGCTTCGGCCGCGCCGCAGGAGGCGCTCCTCGTCGAAGCCGCGGAGCGCTCGCTCTGGCACAGGGTGCAGCAGACCGAACCGCAAGTCGCACGCTGCCTTGCGGCGCGCGACTACGGCGAGGCGCTCGCGACGCTCGCGGCGCTTGCCGAGCCGCTCGACGCCTTTTTCGCCCAGGTGCTCGTCAACACCGAGGAGGCGCAGCTGCGCGCGAACCGCTTCGCGCTACTGCGGCGGCTCGCGCGGCTGCTCAACGCGGTCGCCGAGCTCGGGCGCTTGAGCGGAGCATCCGGCGCGTGAAGCTCGTCATCCTCGACCGCGACGGGACGATCAATTACGACAGCGACCAGTACGTGAAGTCGCCCGCCGAATGGCGGCCGATTGCGGGGAGCCTCGAAGCGATCGCGCGCCTTTCGCGCGCAGGCTGGCGCGTCGTCGTGGCGACCAACCAGTCGGGGATCGCGCGCGGCCTGTTCGACGTCGCCACGCTCCACGAGATCCACGCCGCGCTGCACCGCGCGGTGGTGCAGGCAGGCGGCCGTATCGATGCGATCGTCTACTGCCCGCACGGGCCCGCCGACGGCTGCCCGTGCAGAAAGCCCAAGCCGGCGATGCTGATCGAGATCGCCGCGCGCTTCAACGCGAATCTCGCCGCGGTGCCGGTGGTCGGCGATGCGCTGCGCGACCTGGAGGCCGCCGCGGCCGCCGGGGCGCGTCCGGTTCTCGTCCTGACGGGCAAAGGCGCGCGCACGCACGCGGCCGGGGGGCTTCCCCTCGGCACCGAGGTGTACCCGGACCTTGCCGCGTTTGCGCGGCATCTTGCGCCGTGACGCTCCTTGTGCGCTCGGCGCTCCTTGCCTGCGCGATCGCGCTCCTCACCCCGCCGTATGCGCTTCTTGCCCTTGCCACCGCGCCGCTCCCGCGGCTTGCCCGCTACCGCGTCATTTCCGGCTGGTCGCGCCTCGTCGTCTGGCTGGCGCGCGCGATCTGCGGCATCCGCTACCGCGTCGAGGGTCGTGAACACCTGCCCCGCCGGCCGGCGGTGATCCTGGCCAAGCACCAGTCGGCCTGGGAAACGCTCGCCTTCCAGGAGATCTTTCCGCCGCAGGTGCACCTCCTTAAGCGCGAGCTCCTCTACATCCCTTTCTTCGGCTGGGGCCTTGCGCTCATGAGCCCGATCGCGATCGACCGCGCGCGCGGCGTCACCGCGCTGCGGCGGCTTGCGCGCAAGGGCGCAGAGCGGCTGGCGCAGGGCTTCTGGATCGTCGTCTTTCCCGAAGGCACGCGCGTGCGCCCGGGCGAGCGCCGGCCTTATCGCGTGGGCGGCGCCTGGCTGGCCGTGCACGCCGGCGCGCCCGTGGTGCCCGTCGCGCACGACGCCGGGCGCTACTGGCCGCGTCGCTCCTTTGTCAAGTACCCGGGCTGCGTGACCGTACGCATCGGGCCGGCGATCGAGACGCGCGGGCGCGATCCGTACGCGATCACGGCCGAGGCGGAGCGATGGATCGAGAACGAGCAGAAACGGCTCGACAGCTTGCGCTGATCCCGCCCGAGCGAGCGAGCGCGCCGGCCGGCGCGCTGCGCTTTCTCGTCCTCGCCGGCGCAGAGGTGCTCCGCTACAGGCTCGTGCGCCGTGCGCGCGCGCCGCTCTCGGTGCGCGTGGCGGCCGAGGGCGTGCGCGTGTGCGCGGCGCCGCGCACCCCGCTAGGCGAGATCGAGTCCTTCCTGCGCGAGCACGCGCAGTGGATCGCGCGCGAGCTCGCCAAGGGAACGCCGCGGCGCTTCCACGGCGCCGACGGCGAGACGCTCCCCGTCGCCGGCCGCGAGGTGACGGTGCGCGTGCGCGCGGGCGCCCCCCTCGTGCGGCTCGCCGACGAGCGGCTGGAGGTGAGCGTGCCCGAGCCGCTGCAGCGCGACACGGTGCGTGCCGCGCTCGTTGCCTGGTTCGCCGCGCGCACGCGCGAGCGCATCGCACCCCTCGTCCTCGCCCATGCGCAGGTCTTCGGGCGCGCGCCCGCTTGCGTCGCCGTCTCGCACGCCCGCTGCGAGTGGGGATCCTGCGCCGCCGGCGGGCGCGTGCGCCTGGCGTGGCGGCTCGCGATGCTCGCCGAGCCTCTGGCCGACTATGTCGCCGCGCACGAGGCCGCGCATCTCGTCGAACTCAACCACTCGCCGCGCTTCTGGGCGCTCGTTGCGCGCCGCATCCCCGACTGGCGCGAGCGGCGCGCCGAGCTCGCGCGCGTCGAACGCATCCTTCCCCTTTTTGCCTGAGGAGTCCTGCCATGCGCATCCTGCACACCATGCTGCGCGTCGGAGACCTCGAGCGCTCGGTGCGCTTCTACACCGAGGTGCTCGGCATGCGCCTGCTGCGCCGCATCGAGCGTCCTGCGCAGAAGTACTCGCTCGCCTTCGTCGGTTACGACGACGAGGAGCGGGCGGCCGTGCTCGAGCTCACCTATAACCACGGCGTCGAGCGCTACGAGCTCGGTACCGCTTTCGGCCACGTCGCCATCGAAGTGCCCGACGCCGCCGCGGCCTGCGAGGCGGTGCGCGCCAAGGGGGGGCGCGTCGTGCGCGAGGCGGGCCCCGTGCAGGGCGGCACGACCGTGATCGCCTTCATCGAGGACCCCGACGGCTACCGCATCGAGTTCATCGAGCGCCGAGGCGCACGATCCTGACCCAATCGGCCGGGGCGAGCTCCTGCGGCCGCGCCCCCGGCGCAAGGCCGAGCGCCGCGCATTGCTCGGCGCTCAGGCCGAGCGCGTTGCGCAGCGTCTTGCGCCGCGCCGAGAAAGCGCGGCGTAGCAGCGCATCGAGCGCCCGAGGGTCGCAGGCGGGCGGCTCGGCCCGGGGCACGAGGCGCAGGAACGCCGACTCGACTCGGGGCGCGGGCCGGAAGGCGCCCGGCCCGACGGTGAAAAGCCGCTCGGCGCAAAAGCGCAGCTGCAGCGTCACGCTCAGCCGCCCGTAGGCGGAGCCGCCCGGCGGCGCGACGATGCGCTCGACCACCTCGCGCTGCAGCATGACGTGCACGTCGCGCAGGCGCCCCGCCACGCGCGCAAGGCGTGCAAGGAGCGGCGTCGAGATGTTGTAGGGGAGGTTGCCGACCACGCGCACGCCCGGCTCGAGCTTCTCCCAGTCGAAGGCGAGCGCATCGCCCACGTGGAGCAGCAGCCGCTTCGGCCCGAAGCGTGCGGCCAGGCGCGCGGCCAGATCCCGGTCGATCTCGACCGCCGCGAGGCGCGCCACCCGTTCAAGGAGCGCTTGCGTGAGCGCGCCCTCGCCGGGCCCGATCTCGACGATGCGGTCGCTCGGCTGCGGGTCGATCGCCGCGACGATGCGCGCGATCACCGCCCGCTCGTGCAGGAAGTGCTGGCCGTAGCGCCGCCGCGGCCGTGCGCGCGCCGCGCCGCTCAGCGGTCCTCGAGCCGGATCTCGACGTAGGCGCGGTCGCGCAGCTGGCGCAGCCACTCCTCGTACGCCTCCTCGGCCTTGCGCTCGCGGATCGCCTGGCGCGCAGCCAGGCGCAGCCGCTCCGGCGGCAGTCGGTCTTCGCGCCGTTCGAGCACCTGCACGAGGTGCCAGCCGAAAGGCGTCTTCACGGGCGCGCTCAGCTCACCCGGACGCAGCGCGTCCACCGCCCGCTCGAACTCGGGCACCGTGTCGCCCGGGACGATCCAGCCGATCTCGCCGCCGCGCGCCCCGCTCGCCGGATCCTCGGAATGCGCACGGGCGAGCGCGGTAAAGTCTGCTCCGCCGGTGACGATGCGCTCGCGCAGCTCCTCGAGACGGCGGCGCGCCTCGGCCTCCGAGACGCGCTCGCCCGTGCGCACGAGGATGTGGCGCACGCGCGTTTGTCGCACCACGGGGCCGGCAAAGGCGAGCGCCCCGCGGCGCTCGATGAGCTTGAGCACGTGGAATCCGCCCGGGCTGCGCAGCACCTCGCTCACCTCGCCCGGCGCCATCGCCGCGAGCGCCTCGACGAAGAGTTCGGGCAGCCGCTCGGCGCTGCGCCAGCCCATCACCCCGCCGGCAAGCGCATCCGGCGCATCCGAGTAGGTGGCGGCGACGCGGGAGAAGTCCGCCCCCGCGCGCGCCTCGTCGCGCGCGCGCTCGGCGCGCGCACGCAGCTCGGCGATGCGCTCGGGCGAGGCCTGCTCCGGGAGCCGCACGAGGACGTGCGCGACCAGGTACTCGGCGCGCGCCGCCGCGCCCCCTTTCTGCTCCTCGAGAAAAAGATCGATCTCCCTTTCGGCCACCTCGATGCGCTCGTCCACCTCGCGCTCGCGCAGGCGCGCGAGCAGGATCTGCTGGCGCAGCTCTGCGCGGAAGCGGGGCATCGCCACGCCGTCGCGTTCGAGCGCCTCGCGCAGCTGCGCGAGGGTGAGCCGGTTCGCTTCCGCGATGCGCTCGATCGCGCGATCGACCAGCAGCTCGTCGACGCGAAGGCCGGTCTCGGCGGCGAGCTGCAGCTGCAGCCGCTCGAGGATCAGCCGCTCGAGCACCTGCCGTTCGAGCACCTCGCGCGCGGGTGGGACGGTGCCCTGACGGCGCAGATCGCGCTCGGCGCGTTCCACCCGCTCGCGCAGTTCGCCCAGCGTGACCACGTCGCGGTTGACCACGGCGACGATACGCTCGACGAGCGCGGCGCCCTGGCCGTGCGCGGTGCCGACCGCAAGCAGGAGTGCGGCGGCGAGGAGGGCGGCAGGCGAGCAAGCGCGGCTCAATAGACGAGCTCGAAAGGAAGCCGCGGACGCAGGCTCGGCGGCACAAGGCTCCCTTCGACCGGGCTGGTCGGCGTATAGCCCGGGATGGCGCGCCGCAGGAACTCGAGCGTGTCGCCCGTGGCGAGGCTGCCAAAGCCGCTGAACTCGAGCTGCAGGTACACGGCGGTGGAGGTCACGCCGACGGCGGCCTGCAGCCGCTGCACCACGCCCCGAAACAGCCAGCATCCGGCGTTGTACTCGACGCCGGCGATGCCCTCGAGGAGCCGGCCTTCGCGCAGCGAGTAGTTGTAGCGGCCGATGGCGTACCAGCCGGGCGCGACCGGCCATTGGCCCGAGACGTCGATCTGGCGCAGTTGGTCGCGCAGGAAACGGTAGCTCGCGCTCACCACCTTGGCCGGTTCGGGCGCGTAACGCAGGGCGATGCTGCTGCGCTCGGCGCGCGCTTGCTGCGGGTTGTACTGCAACCCGGCGTCGAAGCTCCAGCGGCCGAAGAGCTGCCCGCCGATCGCGGCGAGCAGGTCGGACTGGTCCGGGGCGCGCGGAGCGACATTCGGGATCAAGCCGACCCGCTCGTTGCGAAAATAGAAACGCTGGCCGATCGCCGCGCGCACGAGCTCGGCACCCTCGGGCGTGAGCAGGCGCGAGGCGAGCGCGGCCGTCAGTTGGTTCGCATCGCCGAAGCGGTCGCCGCCGACAAAGCGGTTCTCGCTAAAGAGCGTCGCGTAATTGAAGTCCGCAAGCCCGGTGTCGAAAAGCGGCAAGGCGTCTTGCGCCCGGTAGGGCGCATAGACGTAGAACAGGCGCGGCTCGAGCGTGTGCAGGAAGCTTGTGCCGCGTAGCGTCAGATCGCGCTCGAAGAAAAGGCCGGTGTCGAGCGACAGCCAGGGCACCGTCAGGCGCTCGCGCTGCGGCTGACCGGTCGCGGTCTGGCTGAGCGCGTAGCCGGCAAGCCGCAGCCCGAGCTTCGGCACGAAAAAGCCCGCGGGCGCGACAAACGGCACGGCAAGCGTGGGGTTCGCCGACACGCGCCTGCCCTGCACCAGGCGCTCGTGCGTGAAGCGCACCAGCTCGAGCGGCAGCGCCACATCGACGGCCCCTGCCAGGTCGCTGCGCACGATCGCGAGGTTGAGCTGGGGGACGCGGTGGTACGGCGAAACGATCGGCGCCCCCGGATCCTGGAGCGTCTGGAAGCGCTGCACGCGGCCGCTCAACTGGTAAGCGGCCGCCCCCCACGTCCCCGCGTACTGCAAAAAACCTTCGCGCAGGAGGTTGCCCACCGAGACCTGGCGCACGTGCGTTCCCAGATCGACGAAATAGCGCGCATCGCTCACCCGGTTCAGGTCGAGCCGGCCAAAGAGGGCGGGCGAAAAGCGGTGCTGGTGCTGCAGCGAAAGGCCGATGCGCGAGCGCTCGAGGACGCGGTCCTCGGGCAGGTACTCCCAGTGCAACTGGCCCGCGTAGTGGCGCGCGAGGTAGCGGTACTCGGTGCGCAGCTGCGTACCGCGCTTGCTCATGACGACGGGCGTGAGGGTGAGATCCTGCTCCGGGGCGATGTTCCAGTAGAACGGCACCCCCAGCTCGAGGCCGCGGCTCGTGCTCTGCGCATAAAAGGGGGTGAGCAGCCCGGTCTTGCGGCGGTTCTCGAGCGGGATCGTCGCGCGCGGCAGGGGAAGGAGCGTGGTATCGAAAAAGCGCAGCCGCCCGTCGCGCACGCGCGCCTCCTCGGCCTCGCGGTCGAGCTCGATCTCGCGCGCCTCGAAGCGCCAGTCCTCGCGGCCGGGCTCGCACGTGGTGTACCACCCGTTAAAGAGCCGCAGCCGGCCCGGACCGAGGAATTCGAGCCGCTCGGCGGCCCCGCGCGTGACGAGCGTCTCCTCGATGCGAAAAGCGGGCGACTCGAACTCGCCCGTCTGCAAACGCGTGTCGTAGCGCAGCCGCTCGCCGCGGTAGCGCTCGCCCGGACGCTCGAGGCGCACGCCGCCACTTGCTTCGAGCCGGCCCGTTTCGCGGTTCCAGCGCAAGCTCTCACCGTACACCGTAAGCCCGTCGCGATGGAGCTCGGCGTTGCCGCGCGCGCTCACCTCGAGATCGCCGACGCCTTCGATCTCCTCGGCCTCGATGCGCGTCGCGCCCTCGGCGGGCGTCGCCTCCTGCGCCGGCGCGCCGGCGCAGAATAAAACGGAAACGGCGAACGCGACGGCACAGCGCAAGCGGCGGCGACGCATCGGGCGGGGGTCGCGGGAAAAGAAAGCGAACGCAGGCGCTAAAATGGCACAAACTCGCCTCTCCGGCAATCGTGCAGGATCGGCTCGCCGCGCTCGACCGCTGGCTCGCCGCAGTGCTTGCCGGCGCGCCGTACGAGCGCACGCTCGCCGCCGCCGACGCGAGCCCGCGCCGCTACCATCGCGTCCGCCTGGGCGAGGGCCGCAGCTACGTCGCGATGGACGCGCCACCCGCGTGCGAGGACTGTCGACCCTTCGTGCGCGTCGCCGCGCTGCTGCGCGCCGCGGGCGTCAACGCCCCGCGCGTGCACGCGCAAGACCTCGCGCAGGGCTTCCTGCTGCTCGATGACCTCGGCACGCGCACCTACCTCGAGGCCTTCAGCGCCGAGGATGCGGCGCATGCGGACCGGCTCATGCACGATGCGATCTCTGCGCTCGTGCGCTGGCAGCTCGCCTCGCGCCCGGGCGTGCTGCCGCCCTACGACGAGGCGCTGCTTCGGCGCGAACTCGAGCTCTTTGCGCTCTGGTACGCCGAGCGCCACCTCGGCCGTGCGCTCGATGCGGCGCTGCGCGCGGCCTTCGACGCGGTCGCCACGACCCTCGTGCGTTGCGCGCTGGCGCAGCCGCGCGTGTACGTGCACCGCGACTACATGCCGCGCAACCTCATGTGCGCGGAACCGAATCCGGGCGTGCTCGACTTCCAGGACGCCACCTACGGGCCGATCGCCTACGACCTCGTGTCGCTGCTCCGGGACGCGTTCGTGTCCTGGGACGAGGAACAGGTGCGCGCCTGGGCGAGGCGCTACTGGGAGGCGGCGCGCGCGGCGCGGCTCCCCGTCGCCGGCTTCGCCGAGTTCTGGCGCGACTTCGAGTGGACCGGCCTGCAGCGCCACCTGAAAGTGCTCGGCGTGTTCGCGCGGCTGAGCCACCGCGACGGCAAGCCTCGCTACCTGGCCGATGCGCCGCGCTTCGTCGGCTACGCGCGCGCGGTCGCGCGCCGCTGGCGGGAGCTCGCGCCGCTTGCGCGCCTGCTCGATGCGCTCGAGTGCGACGCGCCGGCGGCCGCATGAAAGCGATGGTGCTCGCGGCGGGGCGCGGCGAGCGGCTGCGCCCGCTCACCGACCGGGTGCCCAAGCCGCTCGTGGAAGTCGCGGGCAAACCGCTTCTCGCCTGGCAGCTCGAGCGGCTCGCGCGCGCCGGCGTGCGCGAGGTGGTCGTCAACGTCGCGCATCGGGCCGAGGCGATCATGGCGCGCTTCGGCGACGGGGCGGCGTGGGGTGTCGCAATCGCCTGGTCGCGCGAGCCCGAGCCGCTCGAGACCGCGGGCGCGCTCGCCTACGCCCGACCGCTGCTCGGCGCTGCGCCGTTCCTGCTCGTCAACGCCGACGTGTGGTGCGAGTACGACTACGCGCGCCTGCGCGCGCACGCGCTCGGAGCGGCGCTGGCGCACCTGGTGCTCGTGCCCAATCCCCCCGAACACCCGCAGGGGGATTTTTCGCTCGCCGACGGCCGGGTCGGCACCGAGACCTCGCCGCGCTACACTTACGCGGGCATCGCCGTGGTGGCGCCCGCGCTCGTCGCCGCGGTGCGCGCAGGGCAGAAAGCGCCGCTTGCGCCGCACCTGCGCGCCGCCGCCGAGCGCGGCGCGCTGAGCGGCGAGCGCTACGACGGCCCCTGGGTCGACGTGGGAACGCCCGAGCGCCTTGCTCAGCTGAACGCTCGTCTGTCGCGCCTGCCATGCAAGCCGAGCTGACCCTCCCCGAACCGGACGTGCGTCGGCGCGCGGCGCGGCGCGAGCGCCTTGCGCGCGCGATCGGCTCGGGCGTCGCGGTCGTTCCCACCGCGCCCGAGCGCATCCGCAACCGCGACGCGCACTACCCCTACCGCTACGACAGTTATTTCTGGTACCTGACCGCCTTCCCCGAGCCGGAGGCGGTGCTCGTCGTGGTCGCGGGCACGCCGCCGCGCAGCATCCTCTTTTGCCGCGAGCGCGACCCGGAACGCGAGCGCTGGGATGGTGTGCGCGTCGGTCCGCAGGCCGCGCCCGAACGCTACGGCCTGGACGAGGCGCATCCGATCGACGCGCTCGACGCGAAAATGGCCGAGCTCCTCGCCGACCAGCCCGCCCTGCACTACCCGGTCGGGCTGGAGCCGGCGTGGGACGGCCGCGCGATCGGCTGGCTGAACGCGGTGCGAGCGCGCGCGCGCTCGGGCGTGCGCGCGCCCGAGCGCCTGCATGACGTGCGCGCGATCCTCGACGAGATGCGTCTGGTCAAGGACGACGAGGAGCTTGCGTTCGTGCGCTGCGCGGCGGCGATCGCCTGCCGCGCGCATCGGCGCGCGATGCGCGCCGCCGCCCCCGGCCGGCGCGAGTACGAGATCGAGGCCGAGCTGCTGTACGAATTCCGGCGCCTGGGGGCGGATGCGCCGGCCTACCCGCCGATCGTGGCCGGCGGCGCCCACGCGTGCGTGCTGCACTACGTCGCAAACCGCGATCTCCTGGCCGACGGCGCGCTCCTCCTCATCGACGCCGGTTGCGAGGTGGGCGGCTACGCCGCTGACCTCACGCGCACCTTCCCGGTGAACGGCCGCTTCCAGGGCGCGCAGCGCGACCTCTACGAGCTCGTGCTCGCTGCGCAGCGCGCGGCGATCGGGGCGGTGCGGCCCGGCGCGCGCTGGAACGCGCCGCACGAAGCCGCGGTGCGCGTGCTCGCCCAAGGGCTGATCGACCTTGGCCTCCTCGCAGGCGCGCTGGAGCAGGTGCTCGAAAGCGAGGCCTACAAACGCTACTACCCCCACCGCACCGGACACTGGCTCGGCTTGGACGTGCACGACGCGGGCGAGTACAAGACGGCCGGCGACTGGCGGCCGCTTGCGCCGGGCATGGTCTTCACCGTCGAGCCGGGGCTCTACCTGCCCGCCGGCGAGGGCGTACCCGAAGCGCTCGCCGGTACCGGTATCCGCATCGAGGACGACGTCCTGGTCACCGCCGAGGGCTGCGAGGTGCTCACCGCCGAGGCGCCCAAAGAGATCGCCGAGATCGAAGCGTGGATGCGGGGCTAGCGCGCACGGTTCTCGTGCGCGGCGACGGGCCGGTCGGCTGCACCGCGGCGCTTTTGCTCGCGCGCGCGGGCCTCGCCGTGCGCTGGCCGGCGGCCGCGCACCGGTCCGAGGCGGCGTTCCGGCCGATCGCGCTCTCGTACGCGAGCCGCCTCGTGCTCGAACGCGCCCGAGTCTGGGCGGCGCTTGCGACCGTCCCGATCGAGACCATTCACGTCTCGCGCGCGGGCGCCTGCGGTCGGGCCCTCCTTGCCGCCGCCGACTGCGCGCTTCCTGCCCTCGGCTACGTGGTCGGCTACGCGGAACTGGTCGAGGCGCTACGCGCGCATGCGCGCGCCGCGGCGATCCCGCCGCCCGCCGCGGGCGAGCAGCCGGCGCTCGTCGTGCACGCCGAAGGCGAGGGGTCCCTGCCCGCCACGCGCGACTACGGCCAGGATGCGCTCGTTGCGCGCATCGCTGCCGCGCCCGCGATCCGGCACCGGGCCTGGGAGCGCTTCACCGACGAGGGACCCCTGGCACTCCTTCCGCTTCCCGACGGCTACGGCCTCGTCTGGGCGATGGCACCCGAGCGCGCGGCGGCGCTCGAGGCCGCACCGCCCGCACGCTTCCTCGCCGCGCTGCAAGAAACCACGGGCGAGGCGCCCGGCCGCTTCCAGGCGGTGCGCGACCTCGGCCGCGTGCGGCTCGTGTCCCGGCTGCGCAGCCCGGCGGTCGCGGCGCGCGAAGTCTGGATCGGCAACGCCGCGCACACGCTGCACCCCGTCGCAGGGCAGGGCCTGAACCTCGGGCTGCGCGACGCCTATGCGCTTGCGCGCACGCTCGCGTGCGCCGCAGACCCGGGCGATGCGGCCACGCTCGCGCGCTACGCGGCCGGGCGCAGGCTCGACCGCCTCGCAACCGGCGCCGCAACCGACTTTCTCGCGCGCGCGTTCACCGGAAGGGCGCGCGCCGGCGCGGCGCTGGGCGGTCTGGCGATCGCGGCGCTCGACCTCTGCGCGCCGGCGCGCCGCTTCCTGGCGCGCCGCATGATCTACGGCGCCCCGGCGCTGCCCTGAGCCGGCGCGTGCGCCCCGGGGCTTCTCGGCCGCGCGCCGCTACCGCTAGAATGCGCCTTCCTTCGCACGGCTTCCGCAGACGGATGCGCATCGGCGCCCACGAGCTGCCTGGTCGGGTCTTTCTCGCGCCGATGGCCGGGATCACGGACCTGCCTTTCCGGACGCTATGTCGGCGCGCGGGCGCTGCGCTCGCCGTCTCCGAGATGATCTCGGCGCAGCCGGCGCTCTGGGCGAGCGCCAAGTCGCGCCTGCGGCGCGCGCACGCGGGCGAGCCGCGGCCGGTGTCGGTGCAGATCGTGGGCACCGAGCCGCGCCAGATGGCCGAGGCGGCGCGCGCGCACGCGGCAGAAGGCGCCGACCTGATCGACATCAACATGGGCTGCCCGGCGAAAAAGGTGTGCAACCGCTACGCCGGCTCCGCGCTGCTCGCCGACGAAGCTCTCGTTGCGCGCATCCTCGAGGCGGTGGTCGCCGCCGCCGGCGTGCCGGTGACGCTCAAGATGCGCACCGGCCCGGATCCGGCGCGGCGTAACGCGGTGCGCATCGCGCGCATCGCCGAGTCGGCGGGCGTGACGCTGCTCGCCATCCACGGCCGCACGCGCGCCTGCGGCTTCTCCGGCCGCGCCGAGTACGACACGATCGCCGAGGTCAAAGCCGCGGTACGCATCCCGGTGGTGGCGAACGGCGACCTCGCGAGCGCCGACGACGCACACCGAGTGCTTGCGCGCACCGGCGCGGACGCGGTGATGGTGGGCCGGGCCGCGCTGGGCCGGCCGTGGCTGTTCGCCGAGCTCGACGCCCGGCTCTCGGGCCGCCCGGCGCCCGCCGCGCCGGGCCCCGAGCAGGTCCTCGCGACGGTGCGCGAACACTTGCAGGGGCTTTATGCGCTCTATGGCGAGGCGCGGGGCGTGCGCATCGCGCGCAAGCACATCGCCTGGTACGCGCGCGGGCTGCCTGCCGGCGATGCCCTCGTGCGCGCCTGCTACGCGGCCGCCGACGCCGCCCGCCAACTGGCGGCGCTCGAGCGCCATTTTGCGCCACTTCTGCAGAGGGCGGCGTGAGGCGCAACACTGATCTTGCGCAGGCGGTGCGCCGGTCGCTCGAGCGCTACTTCCGCGACCTCGGCGAGGAGCAGCCGACCGGGCTCTGGGCGATGGTGATGAAGAAGGTCGAAAAACCGCTTCTCGAGACCGTGCTCGCGCGCGCCGGGGGCAACCGCACGCTCGCGGCCGCGATCCTCGGCATCGACCGCAACACGCTGCGCAAAAAGCTGCGCGAGCATCGCCTGCGGTGAACCGCGTCGCCACTGCGCTGATCAGCGTCTCGGACAAGGCGGGCGTGGTCGAGTTCGCGCGCGCGCTCGCCGCGCTCGGGGTGCGCATCGTCTCGACCGGGGGCACCGCCCGCCTGCTCGAAAAAGAGCGCGTGCCGGTGCTCGAGGTGTCGGCGTACACGGGCTTTCCCGAAATGCTCGAGGGGCGCGTCAAGACGCTGCACCCGGCGATCCACGGCGGCATCCTTGCCCGGCGCGACGTGCCGGCGCACATGGCCGCGATCGCGCAGGCGGGCTTTGCGCCGCTCGACCTCGTCGCCGTGAACCTCTATCCCTTTTCCGCGACCGTGGCCGACCCCGACGGCCGCTTCGAGGACGCGATCGAGAACATCGACATCGGGGGGCCGACGTTGCTGCGCGCGGCGGCGAAGAACCACGCGGCCGTCGCCGCGATCGTCGACCCGGCCGACTACGCGCCCGTGCTGGAAGAAATGCGCGCGACGGGCGGCGTGTCCGCGCGCACCCGCCTGCGCCTGGCGCAGAAGGCTTTTGCGCACACCGCGGCTTACGACGGCGCGATCGCCAACTGGCTCACCGCCTTCGACGCCGAGGGGCGCCGCGACGAGTTCCCGCAGGTCCTGACGCTGCAGTTCCACCGCGTGCAGGCGATGCGCTACGGCGAGAATCCGCACCAGCGCGCGGCGTTCTACCGCGACGCACAGCCGGCCGCGGGTAGCCTCGCCCGCTTCCACCAGGTGCAGGGCAAGGAACTGTCGTACAACAACATCGCCGACGCCGACGCCGCCTGGGACTGCGCGCGCAGCTTCGCCGCGCCGGTCTGCGTGATCGTCAAGCACGCCAACCCTTGCGGCGTCGCGCTGGGCGCGACGTTGGCCGAGGCCTACGAGCGCGCGTACCGTACCGACCCCGTCTCGGCGTTCGGCGGCATCCTCGCCTTCAACCGTGCGCTGGATCGCGCCGCGGCCCTCGCTCTCGTGCGCCAGTTCGCGGAGGTGGTGGTCGCACCGCGCTTCGAGCCCGAGGCGCGCGCGGTCCTTTCCGGCAAGGAGAACCTGCGCCTGCTCGAGGTGCCGCTCGAACACGAGGCGAACCGCTACGATTTCAAGCGCGTGGGCGGCGGCCTGCTCGTGCAGAGCGCCGACACCCGAACGGTCGCGCGCGGCGAGCTGCGCGTCGTCACCCGACGCGCCCCCGACGAGCGCGAGTGGGAGGATCTGCTCTTTGCCTGGCGCGTGGTCAAGTTCGTAAAATCGAACGCGATCGTGTACGCGCGCGAGCGCGCCACCGTCGGCGTCGGCGCCGGCCAGATGAGCCGCGTCGATAGCGCACGCATCGCCGCGATCAAGGCGCGCGAGGCGGGCCTCGAGCTCGCGGGCTCGGTGGTCGCCTCCGACGCCTTCTTTCCCTTCCGCGACGGGCTGGAGGCGGCCTTGGCCACGGGGGCGAGCGCCGTCATCCAGCCGGGCGGCAGCGTGCGCGACGCAGAGGTGATCGCGGCGGCCGACGAGCGCGGCGCGGCGATGGTGTTCACCGGCGTGCGCCACTTCCGGCACTGAAGTGAAGGTGCTCGTGATCGGCTCGGGCGGGCGCGAGCATGCGCTCGCCTGGAAGCTCGCCGCGAGCCCGCGCGTGCGGAGGGTGATCGTCGCCCCCGGCAACGGCGGCACGGCGAGCGAGCCTGGCGTCGAGAACGCGCCCGCGGCGGGGGTGTCCGAGTGGCTCGCGCTCGCGCGGCGCGAGGGCGTCGGTCTGACGGTGGTCGGTCCCGAGGCGCCACTGGCCGAGGGCGTGGTCGACGCCTTCCGCGCCGAGGGGCTGCGCATCCTCGGCCCGACGCGCGCCGCGGCCCGCCTGGAATGGTCCAAGGCGTACGCCAAGGCATTCATGCAGCGCCACGGCATTCCCACCGCCCGCTACGAGGTGTGCGACGATTTTGCCGCCGCACGCCGCGCGATCGAGGCGCACGGCGCCCCCGTCGTCGTCAAGGCCGACGGTCTGGCTGCCGGCAAGGGCGTCGTCGTCGCCGAGACGGTGCACGAGGCGCTCGCCGCCGCGCGCGCCGCGCTCGTCGAGCGCCGCTACGGGGCGGCGGGGTCGCGGCTCGTCGTCGAGCAGTTCCTCGAGGGCGAGGAAGCGAGCTTCATCGTGCTCGCCGACGGACGCCACGCGCTCGCCCTCGCCACCAGCCAGGACCACAAGCGGCTCGGCGACGGCGACCGCGGCCCGAACACGGGCGGCATGGGCGCCTACTCGCCGGCGCCCGTGGTGACGCCGCACGTGCATGCGCGGGTCATGCGCGAGATCGTGCAGCCGGCGATCGCCGCCCTCGCCGCAGAGGGCACACCCTACGTCGGTTTCCTGTACGCCGGACTGATGATCGACGCGAGCGGACAGCCGCGCGTGCTCGAGTTCAACTGCCGGCTCGGCGATCCGGAAGCGCAGCCGATCCTGATGCGCCTGAAGTCCGACCTCCTCGAACTGGCCGAGGCCGCGCTCGAAGGCCGACTCGATTCCGTGCAGGCGCACTGGGACCGGCGTGCCGCGCTCGGTGTGGTGCTCGCCGCGCAGGGCTATCCGGAGGAGCCGCGGCGCGGCGACCCGATCGAGGGCGTGCCGCCCCCGAGCGAGGACTGCCGGGTGTTCCACGCCGGCACGCGGCGCGAGGGCGAGCGGCTCGTCACGGCGGGGGGGCGCCTGCTGTGCGTGACCGCGCTCGGCGAGTCCCTGCGTTCGGCGCAGCGGCGCGCCTACGAGGCGGTCACCGCGATCCGCATCCCGGGCGTACAGTACCGGCGCGACATCGGCCGACGGGCATTGGCGCGATGAGCGTCGAGGTCGGCTGCGTCCTCGACTATTTCTCGGCGCTGCACGAGCGGCTGGTCAGCGCGCTCGAGACGCTCGATGGCCACGCCTTCCGGCGCGAGGCGTGGCAGCGCGCAGAGGGCGGCGGAGGACTTGCCTGCATCCTCGAAGAGGGCGCTCTGTTCGAGCGCGCCGGCGTCAACCGCGCGCACGTCTCGGGCTCGGCGTTACCCGCGAGCGCGACCGCCGCGCGGCCCGCGCTCGCCGGGCGTGCGTACGAGGCCGCCGGCGTGTCGCTCGTGCTGCATCCGCGCAACCCCTACTGCCCGACGGCGCACATGAACGTGCGCTTCTTCCGCTCGGGGGAGCTGTGGTGGTTCGGCGGCGGTATGGACCTCACGCCGTACTACCCGTGCGAGGAAGACGTGCGCCACTTCCACGCCGTCTGCCGGCGCGCGCTCGCCCCCTTCGGCGAAGAGCGCTACCGACGCTACAAGCGCTGGTGCGACGAGTATTTTTTCCTTCGCCACCGCAACGAGCCGCGCGGCGTGGGCGGGGTTTTTTTCGACGACCTCGCGGAACCGGATTTTGCGACGGCCTTCGCGATCGCGCGTGCGGTGGGCGACCATTTCCTGACCGCCTACGAGCCGATCCTCGCGCGGCGCCGCGCCACGCCCTGGGGCGAGCGCGAGCGCGCCTTCCAGCTGTTGCGCCGCGGCCGATACGTCGAATTCAACCTCGTCTACGACCGCGGCACGCTCTTCGGCCTGCAGACGGGAGGGCGCACCGAAGCGATCCTGATGTCGCTGCCGCCCGCGGTCGCGTGGCGCTACGACTGGAAGCCGGAGCCTGGTTCCCCGGAAGAGCGGCTCTACACCGAGTTCCTGCCGCCGCGCGACTGGGCGTGAGCCTTCAGGCGCCGGCCGCGGAGCGGTAATGACCGGCCGCGGCGGCGGCGTCGCCGCGCCGCTCCGCGAGCTGCCCGAGCGCCCGCTCGATCTGGGGCGACGACGCAAAGGAAAGCGCCGCTTCCAAGTAGCGCTCGGCTTTGCCCCACAGTTCGGCCTCGGCGCATAGCCGGCCAAGCGCCGCTAGGAGCGCCCCGTCGCGCGGTCGCTCCCCGAGCCAGCCTTCGGCGCGCTCGATGCGCACGAGCGCCTCGCGCCGGCGCGCCTCCGGATCGAGCGCCGCGGGCAATTCCGCGTAGCGCTCGAGGAGCTCGGCGCTCCAGTCCTTCGCCAGTGCCCGCTCGAGCGCCTCGCGCGCGAGATCGGCGCGGCCGACGGAGTTGGCCGCGCGCGCTGCGGCCTTGGCAACCTGAGCCTGGCCGAGCGCCTCCAGCGGCGTGCGGCGCCAGCGCTCCTCGAAGGCGTGCGCATCGCCCGCGGCGCGCTCGAAAAGCGCAATGAGCGCTTGCGACCGCGCCTGTTCGAACGCCGCGGGGGCGAGCGCCCCGCGCCGCGCCAGCGCCGCGGCGGTGGCGAGCACCGTCTCCCAGTGCCCTGCCGCGCGCGCCGCCCGCAGTCGCAGCTCGAGGAGCGCCACCGAGCGCCCGCCTTTTGCTTCGGCCGCCTCGAGCGCCGCGAGCGCCGCCTCCGGGTCCCGGTCGGCGAGGGCGAATTCGGCTTGCGCGAGCCTGCGCGCCGTCTCGAAGGGCCCAGCCTCGACGCGCTCGAGCCACGCCCGCCGCCGCTCGTGCGCGCCCAGCTCGTGCGCCGCGCGCGCCGCAAGGAGCGCGGCGAGCGAGGGCTCGACGCCTGCCTCGTAAGCCCGCGCCGCCGCTTGCTCGGCGCGCGCATGACGGCCCTCCATCTGGGCGCGCAGCGCCGCGGCGAGCGCCGCCTGCCCCCGCTCGCGCGCGCGCCGGGCGCGCCAGGCGCGCACCTCGGCCGGCAGTGCGACCGCGTGGCCAACCAGGCGCAGAGCCGCGTAGACGAGTGCAAACGCCACGCCGACGACCAGCAGGGCCGCGGCGAGCGACATCTCGACGCGCCAGGGCGGGAGCACGAGCACCGCAAAGCCGTCGCGCGCGCGCAATGCGACCGCGAGCAGCGCGGCCGCGGCGAAGCCGGCAACCAGCCCAAAGAGCGCTTTCATCGCACCGCGCGCTCGCCCCGGCGCTGGATCGCGCGCAGCGCCTCGAGGCTTTCGGCGAGCGACGGCGCCTCGAGTGCGAGGCTCACGGCGGCGAGCCGCCGCAGTTCGGCGGCGAGCGCCTGGACGCTACGCGCGCGCGTATCGAAATGCCGGGCAAGCCACGCCTGGGCGACGCGCAGGTCCTCGCGGTAGACGGCTTCCTGGCGCGCAAGGAGAGCTAGGCGCGCATCGAGGAGCCGCAGCTTCAGGTTCTCGCGCAGGAACCACGCCTGGGCCGGTGCGACGAGCGGGGGCTCGGCTCCGTCCAGTCGCCGCACGACGATGAGTGTGCGCAGCTCGCGCCAGATTTCGGCGCCCAGGCGCGCGATCGCGCCCGCCGGCACCGGTGCCGCGGCCTGCGCGCCGGACGCTTCCTCGCTGCGCTCGTCGAAGGCAAGGGGCAGCGCATCCACCGCCGCGCTCGCCGCCTCGAGCCGCAGGCTGAGACCGGCCACGTCCACCCAGGGCAGCGCGCGCAGCCGCTCCATGTCGCGCGCGATCGCGCGCCGCAGCGCAAGGAACGGCGGCCGGTCAGCGCGCGCAAGCCGCGCGTCGGCCAGTTCCAGCGCGGCAAGCGCGGCACGGACGTTGCCCGCCAGCTGCAGTTGCTGCTCGGCGAGCGCAAGCACCTGCTCGATCTCGGCGAGCTGCCAGTCGTCGCGTCCGCGCGCAAGCTGCTGGTAGAGCGCTTCGAGCGCCGCCTGCTGGCCGTGCATCTCGGCAAGCCTTGCTTCGAGCGCGGCCACTGTCGCGCGCAGCGCGCGCAGCCCCTCGGCCGCCTCGTTCGCAGCCGCCTGCACGTCGCGGCCGGCCGCTTCCACGTCGCGCAGGCGCCGGGCGACCTCCTCCTGCGTCGCCGCAAGGCGCAGCCGCGCGTCGAACCATAACGCGCCGACGCCGATCAGCAGAGCGGCGATGGCCGCGGCCGCGGCAAGGCCGCGCCGGCGCGGCGCAGGCGGCACGGACGGCCCAGCGGCCTCGGGCGGCGCGCTCATGGCGCGCCGAAGTATGCCACCAGCGCCGCAACGATCGCCGCCTCGCCCGGGCCCGCAACGAGCACCGTCGTGCAACCGGCCGCGCGCGCGCGCTCGGCGATGCGCGCATGCGGCACTACCACAGGCCGGCGACGAAGCGGACCGGCATCGGGGGCAAGCGCGAGCAGGTTCGCCAACCCCTCGGCCGAGGAAATGACGATCGCGTCGGCGCGCGCGAGCGCAGCACCGAGACCGGCTGCGTCGCGCGCAGGCAGTCGCCGGTAACACTGCGCGTACGCGACCTGCGCGCCCCGCGCCGCAAGTCCTTCGGCGAGCGCCTCGCGTCCGCCTTCGCCGCGGAAGACGACCACGCGCAGGCCGGCCACCGCGGCGAGTTCAGGGTGCGCAAGGAGCGCCTCGCTGTCTGCACCGTCGCGGGGAGCGATCGCATCGCTGAAACCGGCCGCCTGCAGCGCCGCCCGGGTGCCCGGGCCGATGGCCGCGGCCCTCAAGCCAGGCGGCCAGCGGCGCACCGCGCGCACGGCCGCAAGTCCTCGCTCGACGGCGGTCGGGCTCACGAAGATCGCGAGGTCGTAGTGCTCGAGCCGCTCGAGCACGCGTGCAAGCGCCGCCGCATCGGCCGGCGCGCCGATCTCGATGGCCGGGAAAACGATCGCTTCGCCGCCCGCGGCGCGGATACGCGCCGCCAGCGCGCCCGCGCGTTCGCGCGGCCGCGTGACCAGGACGCGCCGTCCGGCAAGCGGACCTGCGCTCACGGCACGAGCGCCGCGAGGATCGCCCGCGCGCCCTGCTCGTTGAGGAGCTCGGCGACCTGCGCACCGAGCGCCTCGGGCGCATGCGCCGGCCCCAGCGCCTCGGCGCGCGCAATGCGCGCGCCGTCGGGCGAGGCGACCAGCGCCCGCAGGCGCAATCCTGCACCGTGCAGCTCGGCGTACGCGGCAAGGGGCACGGTGCAGCCGGCGGCAAGACAGCGGCTCACCGCCCGTTCGGCGCGCACGCACGCTTCCGCCTCGGGGTCGGCAAGGGGCGCGACCAGTGCGCGCAAGTCCGTGCGCGCTTCGAGGCACTCGATCGCGAGCGCCCCCTGCCCAGGAGCCGGCAAGCTCTGCTCGGGTTCGAGGAGCGCCCGAATACGGCCCGCGAGCCCCAGGCGGCGCAGTCCCGCCGCGGCAAGCACGAGCGCTGCGCATTCGCCGCGGTCGAGTTTTGCCAGGCGCGTCTCCACGTTGCCGCGTAGCGGTTGCACGACAAGGTCCGGCCGCCGCGCGAGCAGCTGCGAGGCGCGGCGCAGGCTGGAGGTGCCGACACGCGCGCCCGCGGGCAGTTCGTCGGGACGCGTCCAGTGCACCGACACGAAAGCGTCGCGCGGATCCTCGCGCGCCGTGATCGCAGCGAGCGCAAAGCCCGCCGGCAACGCCCAGGGCACGTCCTTCATCGAGTGCACGGCAATCTCGGCCCGCCCTTCGGCGAGCGCCGCCTCGAGCTCCTTGACGAAGAGCCCCTTGCCGCCGACGGCCGCCAGCGATGCGCCGAGAAGCTCGTCGCCGCGCGTCGTCATGGGCGCCAGTTCCACCGCCAGGCCGGGGTGCGCGGCGCGCAGGCGTTCGGCGACGTGGGCGGCCTGCCACAGCGCAAGCCGGCTGCGCCGCGTCGCGATGCGCACGCGTGCCGTCACGCGCGGCCGTCCCGGACCAGTTCGCGCACGACGCCCCACTGGCGCCGGCTCACCGGCAGGCGCTCCGGCACCCCCTCCAGCACCACGCACCAGCGCGCTTCGTCGGCCGCCAGCGCCTGCCGCTCGAAGCCGCGCACCGCGGCGCGCGCGACCAGGCAGTTGCGATGGATGCGCACGAAGCGGTCGGCGAATTCGCGCTCGAGCGCGACGAGCGCGTCCTCGATCAGGTGTTCGGCCGTGCGCGTGCGCGCGGTCACGTATTTCTGCTCGGCTTTGAAGTAGATCACGTCGCGCACGGGCACGAGCACGATCCGCTGGCGCGCGACGACCGCGAGGTACTCGCGCGCCGCGCCGCTCGCCTGCGCAAGCGGCGCCTCGGCCGGCGCGGCGGCGAGCGCCGCGCGACGCAGCGCCTCGGCAAGCCGCGCCGCGCGCACCGGCTTGAGCAGATAGTCGAGCGCGTGCACCTCGAAAGCCTCGAGTGCATGCCGGTCGTGCGCGGTGACGAACACCACGGCGGGTGCCGCGGGCAGCCGCGCGAGGTGGCGCGCGAGCTCCAGCCCGCCGAGGCCCGGCATCTGGATGTCGAGCAGCAGCACGCGCGCGCCGCTCGCGGGCAGCCGTTCGAGTACCTCGAAGCCGTTCTCCGCCTCGCCCACCACGCGCGTCGGGATCTGCATGGCGAGATCCGCAAGCAGCGTCTTCAGCCGCTCGCGCGCCGGCGCCTCGTCGTCGGCGATAAAAACGCGCAGCTCGCTCACGGCTGAGCGGGCGGCGCCTGGCGCCGGTGCGGCATGCGCACGGTGACGCGGTAGCGTCCGTCCGCGACGCCGGCCTCCAGCTCCGCCTCCGCGTCGAAGAAAAGGGCGAGCCGTTCGCGCACGTTCTCGAGCGCGAGCCGGTTGCCGGGCTGCGGCGCAGCCGCGGCGAGCGCATTTTCGACGCGCGCGACGACGCGCCCGCCTTCGAGCCCGACGGTGACGCTCACCTCGGCCGGGCCGGTGCTCGGCTCGACACCGTGGCGGATCGCGTTCTCGAGAAGCGGCTGCAGCACGAGCGGCGGTACGAGCGCCTCGGCCGGCGCGCGGTCGAGGTCCCAGACGATGCGCAGCCGCTCGCCCAAGCGCAGCTGCTCGATCGCGGCGTAGCGCTCGAGCAGGTCGAGTTCGTCGGCCAAGCGGACCATGCGCCGCGCCTCTCGCATCAGGTCCCGGTAGAGTTCGGCGAGATCCTCGAGCGCGCGCTCGGCGCGCGCCGGATCGCGCCGCACCAATGCCAGCACCGCGTTCAGGCTGTTGAACAAAAAGTGCGGTCCGATGCGCGCCTGCAGCGCCTGCAGCCGGGCCTCGGCGAGCGCCGGCGCAAGGGCGCGCGCGCGCAGGCGGAAATGCCAGAGCAGCGTCACCGCAGCCGCCGCCGCGAGCGCAAGCGTGCGCCCGAGGCCCGGCACCTGCCAGCCGAGCGCCGAGGCGAAGGTGTGCACGAGCGCCGTGACGGCGAGCACGGTCGCGAGCACCGCGACTGTAGCGGCCGCAACGCCAACGCGCGCCAACGCGGGCGCGGCCAGCCACAGCACGGCGAGCGAGGAAAGAAGCGCGGGCTCGAACAGCATGGCGAGCGCCACCGACTGTTCGAGCGCCTCGCTCCAGCTCGTCGCAGCGGCCAGGATCGCCCCGGCGGCGAGCGCGTGCGCGCCCACGAGCACGCGGGCGATGGCGCCGAGATTGCGGAAGTCGGGCAGCGCCTGCGTACAGGCCGGTTGACTTATACTTGCCATGCCGACACCGCGGTGCGCGGCCCCCGCGGCTTCCCCAGTATGCCCGATGCGCCCAGCCCCGTCCAAGCGTAGCGCGCGCACCCCCTGGTCGGCGCGGTTCCGCGAACCACTCGACGAAGCGGTCTTGCGCTTCACCGCCTCGCTCGCGTTCGACCGCCGGCTCGCGCCGCAGGAGGTGCGCGCTTCACTTGCGCACGCGCGCATGCTCGCCGCCTGCGGGCTGCTTGCGCGCGCCGACCGGATCGCGATCGAGCGCGGACTGGCGCGCATCGGCCGCGAGCTCGCGTCGGGCACCTTTCCGTGGTCGGACGCGGACGAAGACGTGCACACCGCGATCGAGCGCCGGCTGGTCGCCCTGGTCGGCGAAGCGGGCAAGCGGCTGCACACCGCGCGCTCGCGCAACGACCAGGTGGCCACCGACCTGCGGCTGTGGCTGCGCGAGCAGATCGACGCGATTCGCGCGCGTCTGGCCGAGCTGCAGCGGGCGCTGCTCGACCAGGCCGAGCACCACGCCGCCACGCTGATGCCGGGCTACACGCACCTGCAGGTCGCGCAGCCGGTGACTTTCGGCCACCATATGCTCGCCTACGCAGAGATGGCGGAACGCGACCGCGCCCGTTTCGCGGACTGCCGGCGCCGCGTCAACGTGCTGCCGCTCGGCGCGGCTGCGCTCGCCGGCACCTCGTTTGCGATCGACCGGCGGCGCGTCGCGCGCGAGCTCGGCTTCGCGGCGGTCGCGGAGAACTCGATCGACGCGGTCTCGGACCGGGATTTCGCCATCGAGTTCACCGCGTGCGCAGCGATCACGATGATGCACCTGTCGCGCCTGGCCGAGGAGCTGGTGCTGTGGACGAGCCCGGGCTTCGGGTTCGTGCGGCTGCCGGACCGGTTCTGCACCGGATCGTCGATCATGCCGCAGAAGAAGAACCCGGACGTGCCCGAGCTCGTGCGCGGCAAGGCCGGGCGCGCCTTCGGCCAACTGGTCGCGCTGCTCGCGCTCATGAAGGCGCAGCCGCTCGCCTACAACAAGGACAACCAGGAAGACAAGGTCGCGGTGTTCGACGCCGCCGACACCGTGCGCCAGTCGCTCGAAGTGTTCGCGCCGCTCATTGCCGGTCTGGAGGTGGACCCACGGGCGATGCGCGCCGCGCTCGCGACAGGGCACGCCACCGCGACCGACCTCGCCGACTACCTGGTGCGCCGCGGCGTGCCGTTCCGTGACGCGCACGCCGCGGTCGCCGCCGCGGTCGCGGAGGCCGAAGCGCGCGGCCGCGACCTCGCCGCACTGCCCCTTGCGCTGCTGCGCCGCTTCTCGCGCCGCATCGACGCCGACGTCTACCGCGTGCTCACGCCCGAGGGGTCGGTGGCCGCGCGCGCGCACCGCGGCGGCACCGCGCCGCGCGCGGTGCGCTCGGCGATTCGGCGCGCGCGCGCGCGCCTCGCCCGCACCCGGTGAGCACGGGCGATTCGCCGCTCCCCCCAAGGATCGGCAAATACCCGGTCCGGCAGCTGCTCGGCCGCGGCGCGACCTCGGAGGTGTATCAGTGCCATGACCCCTTCACCGGTCGCGACGTCGCGGTGAAGGTCGTTTACCCCGAAACCTTCAACGACCCGGAGCGGGGACGACTCTACCGCAAGCTGTTCGTGACCGAGGCGTCGCTCGCGGGCAAGCTGCGCCATCCCCACATCTGTCAGATCCTGGACGCCGTCGCCGGCGAAGAGCTGCACTACATCGTGATGGAGTACGTCGAGGGCGGAACGCTCGAGCCGTATTGCCACCCCGAGCGCTTGCTCCCGCTCGAGCGCGTGCTCGAGATCGGCTTCAAGTGCGCCCGCGCGCTCGAGTACGCTCAGAAGATGGGCATCATCCACCGCGACATCAAGCCGGCGAACATCCTCTACCGCGGCGACAGCGACGTGAAGATCACCGACTTCGGCGCGGCGCTCGTCGCCACCGGCGACACGACGCAGATCAGCGCGGTCGGCTCGCCCGCGTACATGTCTCCGGAGCAGGTGCGCGAACAGCCGCTCGACCACCGCACCGACATCTACTCGCTCGGCGTCGTGCTGTACCACCTGCTCGCCGGCCGGCTGCCGTTCGACGCGACGAACAACTTCGCGCTCGTCTACCAGATCACGCACGTCGAGCCGGCACCGCCGTCGACGCACCGCGCAGGACTGCCGCCCGAGCTGGATGCGATCGTGCTGCGCGCGATGGCCAAGGACCTCGAGGCGCGCTACCCCGACTGGGAGTCGTTCTCCGCTGCGCTCGCTGCGCTCGGCCGCCTGAAGGGCGTCGGCGTCCCGCCCTCCGAGATCGCCGACTCGGACAAGTTCGAGACCCTGCGCAGGCTCGCTTTTTTTGCCCACTTTACCGACGCCCAGCTCTGGGAAGTCGCACGCATCGCCGACTGGCGCCACGTGCCGGCGGGCGAGGCGCTCATGCGCGAGGGCGAACGGGGCGAGAACTTCTGCCTCCTTGCCGAAGGCCAGGTCTCGGTGACGCGCAAGGGCAAGCTGCTCAACGTGCTCTCGGCGGGCGAGTGCTTCGGAGAAATGGCCTACCTGCGCGGCGCGGGCCTGCGCAGCGCCGACGTCACCGCGGTCATCCCCTCCAGAGTGATCGCCGTGCCCATCGACCGGCTCGAGGCGGCCTCCGAAGGCTGCCGCCACGCCTTCGACCGCGCGTTCCTTAAAATCCTGGTCGAACGTCTGGCGATGGCGAACTTGCGCCTCTCGGGCGTCTGAGCTCGCCCGCCGGCTATGCCTTCTGCAGTAGCGGTTCGAGCAGCTGCTGCAGCTCTCCCGACTCGTACATCTCGCGCATGATGTCCGAGCCGCCGATGAACTGGCCGTTGACGTAGAGCTGCGGGATCGTCGGCCAGTTTGCGTACTCCTTGACCCCCTGGCGGATGGCGGGATCCTCGAGCACGTTGACGCTCAGGTACTCGCGCACGCCGCAGGCGTCGAGCAGCTGGACGGCGAACGCCGAGAAGCCGCACATCGGCATGCGCGGCGTCCCTTTCATGTACAGCACGACGGGGTTGCGCGTGACTTGTTCGTGGATGAGCTTTTGCACGTCCATGGTGGCACCGAATACCGTAGCGATTCAGTCGGATTTTAGCCTACCCCCCGCCACGCGCGCAATTCCGGCCAGGTCCGTCCAGCTCTCGAGCGAAGTGAAACCGCAGCGCAGCAGGAGGTCCCGCACCGCCTCGGCCTGTCCCGAGCCGTGCTCGACATAGAGCCAGCCGCCCGGCACCAGGTGCGCGGGGGCCCCGGTGATGACGCGGCGCAGAGCGTCGAGGCCGTCGGCGCCGGCGACGAGGGCTAAGCGGGGTTCGCATCGTAGCTCGCGCGCGGCAAGGTGCGGATCGCCATCGGCGATGTAGGGCGGATTGGCCAGTATCAGCTCGTAGCGCTCCCGCGCATCGAGCGCCGCGTACCAGTCGCCCTGTCGCAGCTCGACGCGCGGCGCCCAGCGCGCGACGTTCGCGCGCGCATAGGCGAGCGCGGCGGCGCTCCGCTCGACTGCCACGACGCGCGCCTCAGGAAGCGCACGCGCGAGGGCGACGGCGACCGCGCCGCAGCCGGTGCCGAGCTCGAGCACGCACGCCGGGCGCCGTTCGAGCGCCCGCTCGACGAGGAGCTCGGTCTCGGGCCGGGGAACGAGCACGCCGGGACCGACGCGAAACTCCAGACCGTAGAACTCGCGCCGGCCGAGCAGGTATGCGACCGGCACGCCGGCGCGGCGGCCCTCGGCGAGCGCCGCAAAGCGCCGCAGGGTGGCCGCCTCGAGCTCCCGCTCCGGCCAGGCAAGGAGCGCCGACTCGGGCACCGCCGCCGCCGCGGCAAGAAGCAGCCGTGCCTCGCGCGCGGGCAGCTGCGCGAGGCTGAGCGCCTCACCGACCCTCACGCGGGAGCCTCCGCTGCGAGCGCAAGCCGCTCGGCCTCGCGGCGCGCGGCAAGCGCATCGATCAGCTCGTCCAGTTCGCCAGCGAGCACGCGGTCGAGCTTGTAGAGGGTCAGCCCGATGCGGTGGTCGGTGACACGGTTCTGCGGGAAGTTGTAAGTGCGGATGCGCTCGGAGCGGTCGCCCGAGCCGATCAGCTGACGCCGCTCGGCCGCGGTCTTGCGCGTCTGCTCCCGCTCGCGCAAATCCTTCAGGCGCGCGGCGAGCACCGCGAGCGCACGCTCCCGGTTGCGGTGCTGCGAACGCGAGTCTTGGCATTCGACGACCAAGCCGGTGGGCAGGTGCGTCACGCGGATCGCCGACTCGGTCTTGTTGACGTGCTGACCGCCGGCGCCCGAGGCGCGGAAAGTGTCGATGCGCAGCTCGGCTGGGTCGAGCACGATGTCGTCCTCGGGTTCGGCTTCCGGCAGCACGGCGACCGTGCATGCGGAAGTGTGGATGCGACCCTGCGCCTCGGTCTGGGGCACGCGCTGCACGCGATGTCCGCCCGATTCGAAGCGCAGCCGTGCATAGACGCGCGTGCCGGTCACGCGCGCGATCACTTCCCGGTAGCCGCCGAGCTCGGAGGGGCTCTCCGACAAGGGCTCCACGGTCCAGCCCTGCCGCTCGGCGTAACGCAGGTACATGCGCAGCAAGTCGGCGGCGAAGAGCGCCGATTCCTCGCCGCCGGTGCCGGCCCGGATCTCGAGGAAGACGTTGCGCTCCTCGTCGGGGTCGCGCGGCACGAGTGCGCGCGCCAGTTCGGCTTCGAGCGCCCGCATGCGCGCCAGCGCCGCCGCGCGTTCTTCGGCCGCGTACTCGCGCAGCGCCGGATCCCGTGCCATCTCGTCGGCGGCCGCCGCGTCCCGCTCGGCGGCGAGGTAGCGCTCGTAGCCGGCGGCCAGCGGCGCCAGCTCCGCCGCCTCGCGTGCGAGGCTGCGATGCCGCGTCCGGTCGCGCGCGACCTCGGCCGAGGCGAGCAGGCGGGCCGCGACGCGCCGGCCGCTCTTCAGCACGAGGCCGGCGCGATCCGGCCCGCGCTCGCTCTCGACCACCTCGTCGGGCGAAACGAGTTCGACCCTGGGGCAGGCGGCGAGCCGGCGCAGCAGGGCGGTGCGCAGGAAACGGTTCTCGACGATCCAGCCCATCGGCTCGGCCGTCTCGGGATCCGGGGCGGCCTCGCGATGATCGAAATGCAGGAAGAACGGGCTCGCGCGCCCGTCGTGTCCGGCATCGGAGATCCGGATCTCGCGGATCGGCTCGGCCGGGTCGGCCATCACGAAGGTCATGGTCAGGCTCTCGAAGCCGCCCATCCGCGCGGCGTTCGGGTCCTCGGCGAAGGGCTTGAACTCGGCCAGCATGGTGCCGTCCTGCTGCGTCAGGCTGCCGCCGCGGAACAGCGCGTCCTTCATCCGGTTGCGGATGTAATGGGGGTTGCCGCCGGTCATCGCCGCCATGTCGCGGGCGGTCTGCTCAAGGAAGAAGGTCAGGACCGGGTCGCCCCCCGAGGTCGGGAAGGGACCGATGCGGCGGCTGCGGGTGCCGTCCTCGCGCGTCATCTCGAGGACGGGCTGGCCGTCCGAGGG